>Ga0255334_1000009_pt1 | contig 349008 bp, 304 predicted proteins | sample EtOH5_35cm_T3_12_FD_202080 | JGI IMG/M metagenome (GOLD analysis project Ga0255334, IMG submission 202080) | Sandy soil microbial communities from University of British Columbia, Vancouver, Canada - EtOH5_35cm_T3_129 | ecosystem: Engineered > Artificial ecosystem > Sand microcosm >... | reverse complement strand
GGCGCCTGCTGCTGTGCCTGGGCCATGAGCACTCGTTGGACCTGCGCGGCCTGCTGCGCCGCCATCCGACCGAGGACGGGCCGGTGCTGGAGGCGATCGGCAAGGCCCTGCTGCGCAAGCCGCAGCGTCACGAGTTCGCCCTGCACGGCGAGGTGCAGGTGCTGCGCTTCATGAATGCCAGCGGCGGCTGAGGCCGCCGGCGATTCTCGGGGGCTCCCGTCCTGGTCGGGACGGGAGGCATCCTCTTACTCCGGCTTGTCCGGCGCGGGTTTGCGGGGCTTGCGTGGTGCGCGCGGCTTGGCCGGCGCGGCCGTGCTCTGGGTTGCCGAGGGTTCGGCCTTGGTCCTGACCCGTACTCGCGGCTTGGCGGGTTTCTTCGGGCTCGCCGGCGTCGCCGCTGCCGCCTGGGCGGTCGCTTCGGGGGCGGCCGGCTCGGCCCGGCTTTCAACCTGGGGCTCGGCCACCACCTGCATCTCGGGCTGGGTGACGGCGGCGGTCTCGGCCGCCGCTTTCACGGTGGGTTGCGCGGGGGCGGGCTGCGTCTGCGGCCTGGTCTCGGGCTGGGCTGGCGCTGCCAGCTCCAGTTGAGTCGGGGCTTCGGGGGCAGCGGCCTTGGTTTCCGGCTGTGCCGGCGCCTTGGGTGCTGCGACGGTCTGCGCCTCCGGCTGAGTTGGTGCTTCGGGCTCGGCAGCGACCTTGGCTTCCGGCTGAGTCGGTGCCTCGGGTTCGACGGCGGCATTGGCTTCCGGCTGAGTCGGCGCTTCGGGCTCGGCGGCGGCCTTGGCTTCCGGCTGAGTCGGTGCCTCGGGTTCGGCGGCAGCCTTGGCTTCCGGCTGTGCCGGGGCTTCGGGTCCGGCGACGACCTTCGCCTCCTGTTGTGCCGGCGCTTCAGGTTCGGCGGCGCTGGCTTTTTCTTCCTCGATCGCCATCGCTGCATCGTTGGCTGCCGGGAGCGGCTGGGCGAATGCCGGCAGCGGCAGCCCGAGCGCCTGGTAGAGCTCGCGCCAGACCTTGCCCAACTGGCCGTCGCTGCGATGCCATTCGGGGACGACGGGGATGATCTGGGCGAGAACCCGCTGGCGCGAGGCGTCATCGGGCAGCAGGTGCGCCAGGGTCCGCAGGCTTTCCTCGGGATAGGCGAACACCAGCAGGCTCTGCTGGCGCGCGACCTTGCGAAGGGTGGCGATGTCGGGGGTGCCCGGCTCCTGGCTGAGGCGCCGGCGGTAGTCCTTGACGATACCCTCCAGCAGCTCCTTGTCGAGGCTGCCGCTGGCGTTGGCGAGCAGCAGCAGGATGCGCAGGGAGGCTTCCAGCGGGCCGCCCTGGGGCAGGCATTCGTGCAGCCGCTCCAGCAGTTCCGGGTCCTGCCGGTTGGCCTTCCGGGCCGTGTGCGGGAGCTGGCCGGAGAGGAGCGCGCCCATCCAGCCGAAGATGCTGTGGAAGGCCCATTCCTGACTGGCGTCGCGAATGTCCCGGTAGGTGTCCCAGGCGTGCTCGATGCTGCTGGCGAACAGGTTCTGCCAGGCCAGTAGAGGATTGTCGGTCCGTGCCGGCTGGCGACTGCGCCGGGCCAGCTCGGCCGTCCCGGGCAGCCACCAGAGCGCCGGGTTCAGGCTGCTCCAGGCGACCCGCTGCATGCGGAAGGGATTCGTCTGGCGCATGAGTTCGGCGGCCGGTTCGTCGATCAGCCGGCTCAGCCAGGGACGGACCGTCAGGTCGTAGAGGGTGCTGTTGACGTCCGAGACGCGGTCGGTGATGGCGAACTCGACTTCCTCCTCGCGGCCGTCGTCCTCGCGCATGATGTCGGCGATGCTGCGCGACTCGAAGTGCACCTCGTAGGCCTCGGCGCCTTCGCCGGCCCGCGGCACGTCGTCGATGATCAGCTCGAACAGGCCGGGGGGCAGGGCCTGGATCGCGTCGATCACGCCGATCAGGTTGTGGTATTCGCGGCGCGCCACCTTGCCGGAGACGAAGATGCCCAGGTGGCCGATGCTGGCATGTTCGAGGTAGACGATGGTGCGCCCGGAGGAGTGCAGGGCCAGATCGGTCGGGTAGAGATCGACGATCCAGTCGAGGGCCTGCTGCGGCGGGGTGATGTTGTCGCCATAGGAGCAGAACACCACGACCGGCGCTTCGATCTTGCGCAGATCGACCTGGCCGCCCTTGCGCCGGTTGACGCCGGTCAGGCTGTTGCCGATGAACAGGTCGTCGACGATGGCCTCGATTTCCTCGCTGTTGAACAGGACGGGGCTGCTCCACCAGCGCTCGAAGTCGAGGAAGCGTGGCGTTTCGCTATCGACCTTGGCGAACAGGTTGTAGTACTTGGTCCAGTAGGTGTTGGCCGGGTTCAGGTTCTCGAAGTTGCTGACCAGCCAGGCGCCGTCGAAACGGCCGTTGCCGAGGTCGCTGCCCAGGCGGGTCATCCAGGCGCCGCCGAGCAGGCCGCCGGAATAGCGCATCGGGTTGCGGCCGTCGACTCCGGCCCAGTAGGACAGCGGGGCGCCGGCGATGATCACCAGCCCGGGCAGCTCCGGCCGTACCGCCGCCAGGCTCATGAGCGCCCAGCCGGCCTGACAGTTGCCGATCACCACCGGCTTGCCGGCCTTCGGGTGGCGGGCGATGACGGTCTCGATGAATTTGGCCTGGGCGGCGGCGACGTCGACCAGGGTCTGCTCCGGCTGCGGCCAGTGGCTGAAACCGATGAAGTAGGTGGGATGGCCGGCGCGCAGGCTCTCGCCGATCTCCGAGTCTTCCTTGAAGCCGCCGATGCCGGCGCCGTGCCCGCCGCGCGGGTCGATGACGATCACCGGCGGCAGGTTTTCATTGGTCGTCTGTCCCGGCTCGGGGATGATCCGCAGCAGGGAATAGTTCACCGGAGCGGACAGGGTGCTGCCGTCGAGCAGGACCTCGTAGTCGAAATGCAGCAGGAAGGGGAAGCCGGCCCGCTCGTAGGCCAGGGTGTTGTCGCCGCGCTGGCGCAGGGCGTCCCAGAACAGCAGGCTGCGCTGGCCGGCGTCGATCAGGTATTCGCGCCAGTCGTTGGCGTCGGGCAGGCGCAGCCGGCTCGCGCGCAGCGCCTCGAGGGACTGGTCATTGCGCTGCTGCAGGCTGCTCAGCAGGTTCTGCGTCTGCAGCTTCTGCAACCCGCCGAGATGGCGGATCAGATTGTTGAAGGAAGTGACGCTGGCTTGCTGCTGCGCAAAAAAAATCTCCTGGCTCATGATGACCCTCGTCGTATTGGAATAGGCCAATCAACGCGGTTCCCACCGTTACTGCGCCATATCGTGGGGTAAGGGAGCCGGCAAATGGCGAGTGTTTTTTATAACGGATGGGCCCGAGAGGAACAAATCTTTTCTTTTGCATCGCAAAACTTGTTGCGTGGGGCGATGATAGGAACCTGCCAGGGCATTCGCCCGCCGGCAACCGTGCTCGAGACGTACGCGGCCCATCGGCGGCCACCTTCCCGGAGATTCGGATATGTCCTACAACGACTCCCAAGATACCCAGCATAGCAATCTGGACGAGCTGCACGACCTGAGCGCCAGATGCGCCGACGCAAGCGAGCGGCTGCTCCGCCTGCAGTTCGGCGCCCTGCGTACGGCCAGCGATCAGGCCTTCGCCTGCCTCGGCCGCCGGCTGCCGGGGCAGGTCGCCGATCCGGCGCTCGAGTGGCGCAGCCTGACGGACCATAACCGGCGGCTCTGGGGCCTGCTGGCCTCCTCCCGGGGCGTGCTGCTCGATCTCTGGGCCGAGCAGCTGGACGCCGGCCGCCGGCAGATGCGCGGGATGGTCGCGGAGGTGGCCAGGAATGCGCCGTCGGACGCCGCGCCGGTGGTGCGCTCCCTGACCAACCTGCTGGGCGCGCTGGACGGCTGCTGCGACATCGCGACGAACCTGGCGGAGCGAGCGGTCGATCTCGGTGCCAGCATGCCTTCCGTCGAACCGGCGCCGGCCGGCACTGGGGAGGGGGCCATCGCCAAGCGATCGACGCCGACCGAGGCCTGAGCGGTGCCGCCGGTGGAATTCGTCCAGAAATTGGCGGAGGTCAATGAGGCGACGGGATGGTTATCCTGTAATGGGCGGGGAGTCTCCCGAGGCTCTCTGGTTGGATGCTTGACTGGGGATAGCTATGTATTCGATTGCGGCGCCGGTGGCCCGGTTCATGGTGGATACGCTGACCTTGGCGGGGCTGGACGGGAAGACCCTGGGCGCGGAGGCCGGTCTGGACCTGGCGTTGCTGGACGAGCCGGGGGCGCGCTTGCCGAGCAGCGCCGTCTACCGGCTCTACGAACTGGCGACGGAACGCTTCGCCGATCCGGATTTCGGACTCCGGGCGTTCGAGACGGTGGACCTGGGGGTCTTCGGCGAGGTGGGCTACGTGATGATGTCCAGCCCGACCCTGAAGGATGCGCTGGAGCATCTGGTGCATTTCTCCTCGCTGCTGGACACCGGAATCTGCGCCAGCCTGAGCCGTGAGGGCGATGTCTATCGTCTTTCCTGCCGTATGCGTCAGGCCGAGGCCGTCCCGCGGCAGATCTGGGATGCCGGGCTGGCCGCGCTGCTCGGTTTCTGCGGCCTGCTGCTGGGGCGGCAGCCGCGGGTGCTGCGGCTCGAAAGGATGCATGAGGAGCCGGAAGACGCCGGCAGATACCGCCGCCTGTTCGGCCAGGGGCTGCGCTTCGGCGCTCCGGCCAATGCCCTGCTGTTCGAGCGGGACGAGCTCGAGCAGCCCCTGCGGACCGCCAATCCGACGCTCGAGCGCCTGCACGAGGATCTGGCCAGGGCGCGTCTGGCGGCGCTGGGCGATTCCTCCTGGGTCATCCGGGTCCGCGAGCTGATTCTCGAGAGCCTGGCCGAGGGAGCTCCGCGCTTGGAGGATATCGCCCAGCGGATGTGCGTCAGCAAGCGCACCCTGCAGCGGGCCCTGGACCGGGAGGGCACCCAGTTCAAGGAGCTGCTCAACGACGTGCGCCGGCAGCAGGCGCGCCTCTATCTGCGTCACTCCGGGCACAGCCTGCAGGAGGTGGCGTACCTGCTCGGCTTCTGCGAGCACAGCAGCTTCTACCGGGCCTGTACCCAGTGGTTCGGCATGACGCCGGGACAGTACCGCGATCTCTCCGTTCGGAAGAGTCGGCCGACGCGCCAGGCCGCCCAGGCGCTGGCCTGAGGCGCCAGGCGCCCAGCCGGGTCAGGGCGTACGGGCGCGAAGGTAGACGCCGAGTGCGGCGATTGCTTCTTCCGCGCTGGCGCTGTGTCCTGCCCACGTGCAGGCGAGCATCAGATTGCGCGGCAGGGCGAAGTCTTCCACGAGAAATCCGTCGGCGTCGCGACCGGCGGCGTCGTGCCGCACCTGGGTGCGCAGATCGCCGGTCGATGGGAAATGGCACCAGACCGGTTTGCCCAGGGCGACTGCCATGCCCACCTCGAACACCGTGCCGGAGTCCGGCTCCAGGCCGCGGAAGGGTTCGAGATTGGCCAGTACGGCATCGGCGCTGCGCAGCATGGCCATGTTGGCCGCGCTGATCCAGCGCGCCGCCGCCGTGCCGGTCAGTCCTCGCGGCAACTGGTTGTCCAGCGGGTAGAGTCCTTCCAGGTCGTGTTCCAGGCAGAGCCGGCGCAGGTAAAGCCCCCTTTCCTGCGCCTGCGGATGGAAGACGTCCGGGCCTGCCAGGTAGACCTTCTTCATGGGTGCACTCGCTTTCTCACGCGATGTCCGCGTCAAGGCCGATGGTGGCGTCGATGCCGGCCGGGTGCAAGGGAGGATCGAGCTCCTGCCGGCCATCGGAAGGCCGGCAGGAGGGGGAGTGTGCGCTTACCAGCGGTCCGGAGTCGGGCGCGGGCGATCCTCGGCGGGGGTGATGATCACCGTGCAGGTCAGGCCGGCGGACAGCAGCACCTCCTTCGGCACCTCGTCGATGTGGATGCGCACCGGGATCCGCCGGGCCAGACGCACCCAGTTGAAGGTCGGGTTGACGTCGGCGGTCAGTTCCTTGCTCTCCGGGTTGTCGCGGTCGAAGATGCCGCGGGCGATGCTTTCCACGTGGCCGACCATGCGCTCGCCGCTCATCAGGCGCAGGTCGGCGCGGTCGCCGACGCGGATCAGCGGCAGGCGGGTTTCCTCCACATAGGCATAGATGTAGTAGGAGTGCTCGTCGATCAGCGCCATGACCGGCTCGCCGCGCTGGGCGAAGTCGCCCTTGAACACGTTCAGGTTGGTGATGTAGCCATCCACCGGCGCCCGCACCTCGGTCCGCTCCAGATTCAGCTTGGCGGTGGCCAGCATCGCTTCGGCCTCGTGGAGGGCGGCCATGGCGGCGGTCACGCGGTGATTGGCGTTGATGCGGTCTTCTTGGGACACCACCAGTGAGTCCATGTCGAGGCGCCGCTTGGCGTCGTCCTGGCGGATCTGCAGTTCGGCCTTGCGTGCGGCGACCAGGGCTTCCGCTTCGGCCATGGCATGGTGGTAGTGCTCGGGGTCGATGCGCAGCAGCACGTCGCCCTTCTTGACGTACTGGTTGTCCTTCACTCCGATCTCGTCCACCAGGCCGGCGACGTCCGGGGCGATGTTGATCACCTCGGCCCGCACCCGACCGTCACGAGTCCATGGTTCGTCCATGTAGTGCCGCCAGAGGGTGGTGACCAGCAGTACAGCAGCAGCGAAGACCAGCAGGGTAAAGACGATGCTGATGATACGTTTCCAAGGCATTGCAAGGCTCTCTGAACAGGGGGCAGTTTGGCGGCGGTGGCTTTTTTTTAGTGGTAGATGTACAGCGCTAGAGCACCGTAGATGCAGACGAACAGGCTGGCCCGCAGCATCGTCGGGTGCCAGGCATTGCGGTAGAACCCATACCAGGCGAGCAGCCGGTCGATGACCCAGGCGCCCGCCAGGGTGAGCAGGAAGAGCAGGGTCAGGCTCGGCATGTAGACGCCGCCAATGGCGATTTCACGCGGCATTAGCCGTTCTCCTATAGACGTAAGGGGTCTTCTCGGCCAATGGCGAGTTGGGGTCGAGCAACGAGCTGCGAATGAAATGCAGGTGGCTGAGAACTCGCCGCAACGGCGAGGTATCGAATTGCGGGGCGCGGGGTTCGGGGGTGGCGCGCACCGCGGCGATGGCCTGTTCGACCGCTTCCAGGGCGCGCAGGCGGTTGCTGTCGTCGGGCTGGATGAACAGTCGTACCAGAGCCCGGCCCAAGGCGCGGATGCCGAGCCGCCATTCGCTGTCCTCGGCGTAGCAGGGCTCGTCCGGCAGGTTCACCTGCTCCTGGCGCAGTTCGATCACCCCCTGGCCGATCTCCAGCACCGCGAACATCCAGCGCAGCAGGCGACGCTGCACGTCCGGACGGCCGACGGCCAGGCCGTGGGCCTGGTTGAGCAGGTCGCGGGTTCCGCTCTCGAAGTCGTTGACCAGACCCTTGAGCTTGGCGCTGACGGCGCTCACCACGCGCATGCGCAGGTCGTGTTCCAGGCGTCGCCACAGCCACGGGCGGTCGGGCGGGAGCACCAGCGCCGAGACGACGGCGACGATGAACAAGGCGAAGAGCACGGCCAGATAGTTGTTGATGAACTGATAGGGGGCGTAATCGATGACGTTGGTCGGCAGCGTCAGGATGCAGAACCAGATCAGCAGGCCCACGCCATAGCCGCTGGTCTGCGGCCGGCCGAGCAGGAAAACGCCGTAGACCAGGATCGGGACCATGCTGGCGAAGAGCAGTTCGAGACCTTCGATCCAGGGCCAGACGGAGAAGCGGACGAAGAAGCCCAGGCAGGCGCCCCCGGCCGCGCCGACCAGCATCTGGAAGGAGGTGCGGCGCGGGTTCTTGGCCAGTGCCAGCAGGCCGGTGGCCAAGGCCCCGGTGACCACGAAGGTGTTGCCGCTGGCCCAGCCGGTGGACAGCCAGAAGGAGCCCATCAGCAGGACCAGCACGGCGCTGCGGATGCCCGACACGGCGGCCGCCATGCCGTTGGCGCGCGGCGCGAAGCCGCCTTTCCAGCGTTCGCGCTCGTGGTGCGGTTCGATCAGCGAGGCATGGGTCTCGGCGTAGCTGTGCAGATCGTTGGTGAAGCGGAACAGCAGTTCGCACGCCGTGTTGTAGTCCAGCAGTTCCACGTCGCTGGCCTGCTGCGAGCGCAACTGCTCGCGGCCGTCGCGGATCTGCTGCATCAGCGTGCTCTTGATCGCCTCGATGCTCGCTGCCAACTGCACCGCCCGGTCATCGGTGAAGGGGATCTCCCGCAGCGGTTCGATCAGCCCGGAGACGATCGCCAGGCAAGGCTTCAGGGCATCGAGGACATGCGGTTCCTGGGCGCTTTCCAGGCGGCGGATCAGCTGGTAGAGGGAGTGGAAGCGGGTCGAGAAGACCATGAACTCGTTGTTCATGCGACCGATCCGACCATGCCTCATGCGGATTTCCGGGTCCTCGAAGGCGCTGGTGTTGCGCAGGTTCTCCAGGGTCACGCTTTCCGACACCAGGCGGGCGTGGATCGCCTCCAGGTGCTGCGGGTCGAGCGGGCCGGCCAGGGCTTCGCAGGCGTAGCGGGCGAAGTCGCGGACGCGGGTGGCAAGCTGGGTGCGCAGGACGGCGCTGGTGGTCTGCGGCAGCACCAGGGCGCTGATCAGGCCGGTGCAGATGATGCCCAGGCTGATTTCCAGCACCCGCCAGAGGGCCTGGATGAAGGCGTTTTCCGGATCGTGGATGTGCGGCAGGCCGATCAGGGCCGCGGTATAGCCGGCCAGCACGCAGGCATAGCCGCGGAAGTCGCGGTAGCGCGCCGAACCAATGGTGCACAGGCCGAGCCACAGGGCCAGACAGAGGAGGAAGAGCACCCGCTCCTGGTTGAACAGGGCGATCAGCGGGATCATCACGGTCAGGCCGGTCAAGGTGCCGATGATGCGGTAGAAGCTCTTCGCCAGAACCTCGCCGCTCTGCCGCTGCATGACGATGAACACCGTGGCCAGCACGGTGCTCGGTTGCGGCAGTTCCAGACGATAGGCCAGCCAGAGGGCGACGAAGCTGGTCAGCAGAGCCTTGGCGATGAACACCCACATGAGCCCATCGCTGCGCGCCCATTCGCCGAGGGCCAGACGGAAGGCGCCGGGCGGCGCCTTGACGGTACTGCTCATCGAGCCGACCTCAGTACTTGTAGAGTGCGCGTAGTTTGATTTTATGGGCTTCCAGTTTCTCGTCGGCCGGACCGCTGTCGGCATTCAGCACGCCGCCGCCCAGGGCCACCCAGAGGCCGGCCTGGGTGGAGAGCTGCCCTGCGCGCACCTGCTGTTCGAGGCGGCGCTGGATGAACAGGTCGGTCTCGGCCTCCAGCACCGAACGGAAGTCGGTCAGGCCGCGGAGGTAGGCCTCCTGGGCCAGCTTGTAGCGGCGCTCGGCGGTTTCCAGGCCGTGTTTGACGAAACCTTCCTGCTCGTGCAGCGAATGCAGCTGGATCAGGTGGTCGGAGACGCTCTTCAAGGCATCCACCAGGGTCTTGTTGTACTGCTCGACGGCCAGGTCGTAGTCGGCGGTCGCCACGCTGAGCTGGCCGCGCCGGTAGCCGCCGTCGTACACCGGCAGGGTGAGGGCCGGCCCCAGGCTGTAGGTCAGCTTGTCCTGGCGGATGAAGGTCAGGATGTCGCCCTGGGTGGACCAGCGTCCCAGGTTGGCGAGCAGATTGAGGTTGGGATAGAACTCGACCTTGGACACCTCGATGCCGCGCGCCATGGCGGCGACCTGCCAGCGGCGGGCGACCAGGTCCGGACGGCGGCCGAGCAGCTCCAGCGGCAGGGCGCTCGGCAGCTTGGGAGCAGCGACGTGCAGCGACAGGCGCGGCCGCTGGATCTCCTGGCCGGCGCCTGGGCCTTCGCCGGCCAGAGCGGCCAGCTGGTTGCGGGCCAGGGCGATTTCCTCTTCGACGATGTCCAGCTGGCGATGGGCTTCCGGTATCGGCGCTTCCGCCTGGCTGATCTCGAACTGGTTGCCGAGGCCCATATCGAAGCGCTTGTTCGCCAGTTTCAGCAGCTCCTTGCGCTGCTCCAGCTCGGCCTCGGCGATGTCCCGGTCGGCGAAGTGCCGGGCCAGCTGGACGTAGGTGCGCACGATCGCGCTCTGCAGCTCCAGCGCCGCTGCGCGCTCCTCGGTCGCAGCAACCCGGGCTTCACTCAGGCTGCGGTCTTTCTTGCTGCGCAGGCCGCCCCAGAGGTCAAGGTCGTAGCTTATATTCAGCGTGGTGAGGTTGTTCCAGGTGTTGGTCTGCGACAGCACGCCCGGGCCGTAGAAGTGGTCGTTAGGCCAGCGCTTGCGCTGGATCGAGAGGCTGTAGTCGGCCTGCGGTTTCAGGGCCGCCTCGTCGATCCCTGCCATCGCCAGCGCCTTGCGGACCCGCGAGGCCGCCATGGCCAGACTGGGGCTGCCCTTGACCGCGCGTTCGACCCAGGCATCCAGCTGCGGATCACCATAGGCCTTCCACCACTGGTCGCTGGGCCAGGCCGCTTCATGGGCGGCCTCGTGGATGGCCTCATCGGTGACCAGTTCGGGGTTCTCGAGACGTTTGGCCTGGGGGACGATGCCGCCGCTATGGACGCAGCCGGCAAGGATCGAGGACACGGCAAGCACACTGGACAGACAGAGACCTGACCACACGTTGCTGAGCACTGTAGATAATCCTGGGAGGTGGGGCTTGAGGAGGAGCGCGATTCTAGGAGGCATCTATGGTCAGGATAATAGGACGGTTCGATGAAATATTCTGTACCAAAAGGCCATAATCCTTGGCAGACTTTCTGCTGTGCCTCCGAGGCGACAAGGCACCCCCAGAAGTCTGTGTCCCACTCGTCTCCCGTCCCTGAGATAAAGCACTATTCCATGCGTTTCCATGCGTTGCAAACTATAGAGCAATAACCGATGGATACCCTTTTTCTAATGCGTGCCTTTGTCTGCGTGGCGGAAACCGGGAGCTTCACCGCGGCCGCCTCACGCCTGGACATGACCACCTCCTACGTATCGAGGGCGGTCTCCACGCTCGAGGATCACCTGCGTGCGCGCCTGCTACACCGAACCACCCGGCGCATCGCCCTGACCGAGGTCGGTCAGCGCTACCTGCAACGCTGCGAAGAGATCCTGCGCTACATCGACGAAGCCGAAGCCGAAGCCAGCCAGGCCCAGGCACGTCCCGCCGGTAATCTGAAGATCCATTCCATGACCGGCATCGGCCAACATTACCTGATCAATGCCGCCGCGGAATACAGCGAGAAATACCCAGACGTCAGCTTCGATCTTACCTTGGCCAACCGTACCACGGATATCCTCGACGAGGGGTACGACCTGTCCGTGGTGATCGCCCGCGATCTGCCGGACTCGGGCTTCATCTCCAAGTGCCTGGGCAAGACCTACAGCGTGCTCTGCGCCTCGCCGTCCTACGTGGCCAAACACGGATTCGCCCGCCAGCCGGCCGATCTGGCCAAGCAGCGCTGCCTGCGTCTGATCAATGCGGCGATGAGCCAGGATCGCTGGCTGCTCGACGGCCCCGACGGCGAGGAGCTGGTGACCGTCAGCCACACCCATTTCCAGGTCAATACTTCCGACGCCATGACCGTGGCCCTGAAGGCCGGCATGGGCATCGGCGCGCTGCCGTTCTACACCGCACTGCCGGGGCTGCAGGACGGCAGCCTGGTCCGGGTGCTGCCCGAGCACACGCTGTTCCCCCTGGATGTCTTCGCTCTGTACCCGTCGCGGCAATACCTGGATGCGAAGATCCGCACCTGGGTGGAGTTCCTCCGCGACTATATGCCGCAGCGGATCGAGGCCGACGAGCGCAGGCTGCTTGAATGCAGCCGCTGGCCGGACGGCAAGACCGAGGAGACGCCCTAAGAGACTTCTCGGTCCCTCCCGGCGGCATCGCCATGGCGGCCGGTACAGTTCCCGTTTCCATCGGCATGGGCAAGCCGGCGATCACCGGGGCCGAAGTGGCGCTGATGGACGCCGCGGCCCTGCGTCGGGTAGCGATTGCCCTGCAACTGCTCTTCACCCAGGCGCGGCCGTTGCAGGCCGCGGAGTGGCTCAAGGTGCTGGGCGCCGGGTTGTTCGTGTTCGGCATGGAGAAGCTGGTCATCCGCCGCCGGGGCCGCGCGATCCGGGCGTGGGGACGGTGATCGCTCCCGGCAGATGGATCCGGTGGTCGATGTAGGTCTTCTCGGGAACGGGCTTGCCTTGTGCCAGACGTTTCAGCAGCCGGTAGCTCTGCCGGCCCAGCTCGAAGGTCGGCGTGCTGATGTAGGCCTGGAACAGGCCCTCCTCGAGCATGGCCTGCAGGTCGGCGCTGGGATCGCCGATGGTCACGATGATGAGATCCGGACGCTTGCCCGTTTTCTCCAGCTCCGCGAGCCGGGGGGCCAGATGCTGGCGGAACTCCTCCGGCCGGCGCACCAGCCAGGCACCGACGCTGATGATCATGTCGATCTGGCCGGCCTTGAGCAGGGTGTCCAGCTGGGTCAGCGCGGTCTGGAAGGTGTCGGCGTTGTACAGCGGGCAGCGCTCCGGCTCGCTCCAGCCGTTCTCCCCGTGCAGCCGGTCGATCGGGGCGCGTACGCCGGCGAGCTGCTGGCGGATGCCGGCGATGCGCTCGTGCAGATTGGCCTCGTCGGGCCAGCCGCTCAGGATGCAGAGCGTGCCCCCACGCGGCTTGAGGCGTTGGGCGAGGCGGCCCAGATCGCGGCCGAGGGCGAGATTGTCCGAGCCCACGTAGGCCCGCCGCAGGTACCGGTCCATGGGGGCCAAGTCCGAGTCGAAGGTAATCAGCGGGATGCTGCCCAGATGCCGCAGGGCATGGTCGGACAGCCACTGGGAGTTGCTGACCGACACGGCGATGCCATCCGGATGGCTGTCGAGGGCCTGCTCCAGCGCCTCGTTCTGCCGCCGGAAATGCAGCGGCCCGTGGGCGCCGAGCAGCACGCAGGTATCCCCCTCGGCCCTGGCGGCTGCGGCGCAGCCCTCGCCGGTCTGGACGAAGAAGGGGTTGTCGAGGGTCTTGGCGACCAGGGCGAAGCGCAGGGGTTCAGCGCCGACGAAGGGAGCGAGCGATAGGGGGAAGAGGAGGATCAGGAGTCGGCAGACATTTAGCGAGGGATTCAAGCGGGGACCTTTTCCTTGGCGACTTCTTCTCGTGTATCGGCGTCCGATTCGCACGACGACATAAAATGAGGCGGGGGGAGCCCCCGCCTCGTTTCATGTACTGCATCCCTTGTTCATCACCCTGATGAATCGCCGTCCTGCGATGTCCCGACCATCGTCCCTGACAGTCTGCGTCGTTCCGTCGACGCAAGAGTGATACTAGCCTTCCTCGATGAGTCGACAAGTCGCCGCCCCGGGCTTCCGTTCGTCCGGGGGCGATCGGCGGGCCCGTCATATCAATCGCTTGGCGATTGGTGGGGTGGAGACTCCCGGGCCTGGCTTACCTCATCTGTAGGCAATGGCTTACAGGGACTGGAACAAACGAGCCTGCACCTGGCTGCAGGCGATAACCTGGGGGCCGGCCCTCGGCGGAGGGCGATGGCGAGGAGCCCTACCTGTAGAGCCAGCGCTCGAGCTCCTCCAGGTTCGCCGCGACGATCTGCTGCGCCGCCGCCTTGGCCTGGACCTTGTCGGGATCGATCTGGAAGCGTTGCAGCACGTACTGCACCAGCGCCCCGCGGGTGGCGACCGGCAGTCGCCCGTCGCGCATGCCGAAATCGATCTCGATGATCGCCTTCTGTGCCGGTCCCAGGCGCGGGTCCGGCGTGATAAGCACCGTCACCTCGGTATTCCAGTCCTCGTCCTTTTCGCGGCCGTTCTCCGATTTGTCCAGTAGCTCCGGCTCGCCGCGCAGGCGGCTCAGGACGAAGTCCCGGTACTCCCGGTTCTTCTCGCAATAGGCCCGCACGTGCCAGCGCATGCCGGTGTAGACCAGGGTGTGCGGAGCGATCAGGCGCACCTCTGGGGTCGGGTTGGCGAAGGATACGTACCCGGTCTCCAGGCGCAGCCCGTCGCGGCAAGCCTTGAGTAGCGGGCGCAGCACCTCGGGACGGACCGAGCGATCCGGTACCTGCAGCACTTCGGTGTGGGCATAGGCCAGGGCCAGGCCCTCGATGTGCGGCGCGCGCTCGTGGTTCTGGTTGAGCAGGTGCAGGTAGGCGCTGGCGCTGTCGTCGATGAACAGCGGACAGAACTGCCGGCTGGGCACATAGCCCTTGAGCTGGCGGTCATATGTCAAGTTCTTGGGCGCATGTTCGCTGATGTAGGTGTTGATGTCCTTGGATGCCTGCTGCCGGCTGATGCCAAAGCTCTGCATCAGGTGATGGGTAGTCAGTCGGCCCTCCCACCAGGCTACCGTCTCGATCAGGCGATAGCGTAATGCCAGATCCCAGCGCACCTGGGCGATCGATTGCTCGCGCTTCATGGGTTCTCCATCTGTGCGAAAACTTTACCTGTACAAGTCTACATTCTAGATATGTCCGCTGAGGCTACATATCCTGCCGCGGCGATTCAAGAATGCCATCAAAGGGGAGGAGCCCGGTATGGAGGAGATGGGACAGTTGTGGATGGTTCTGTACCTGCTGGCGCTGTGCGCCAGCCTGTTCGCCTTGGGGCTGGCCGTGCAGGGGCTGCGGATTCACAGCCTGAGGGAGAGCCTGGCCATCAATGGCGAAGCTCTGCGCCGCCAGCGCGCCATCGCCCACGATCTGGTGCGTAGCAACCGCGATCTGTATGCGGAGCTGCGCGGCAAGGCGCTGCATATCGAGCAGCTGGAGCGCAGGCTGGCGCGGTTGCAGCGGTGGGTGTTGGAGTGATTCGCGGGATTGCGCCGCATCGGCCCGTTTCCGGGCTTGGGCATACCGTTCGGCCGATCGAAGGCGGCGAAGCCTTCAGCCGTATACCCGCACCCTGCCGCGATCGATCAGCGGCGGCGCTTCCAGGCACTGCAACGGCGACAGGGCATCGACGAGGGTCAGGTGGTAGTCGCTGTTCCCGGACGGCGTGTGGAATACCGCACCGGTGTCGATGAAGCCGATGTTGCCCAGGACGCGGGGGCGCTTGTGGACCGTATGGCCGGCATAGAGCCGGTCGATCTGCGGGACGTGCTGGGCCAGTCCCTGGCTCGGCCGGGTGCGGCTCTGCAGGGCGGTGGCGAGGGTGCGCGGATGGCCCCGTTCGATGGCCATGACGAAGGTCTGCCAGTTCATGCCCGGCGGGATGTCGGCATGGACGATGCCGACCAGGCCGGTGGGGGTCGCCAGCTCGATGAGGGTGGGCAGGGCACGCAGGGCCTGGAGTACCCGCTGCTGGGCGTCCCGGGTGATGCGTAGCCACCACTCGCCGCCGTAGCTCTCGATCATCAGGGTGAGCAACTTGAGGTCGGGCTGCGCGGTCGCGTGGGCGCGCAGGAGGATCTCCTCGTGGTTGCCGATGATCGCGTGCACGTAGGGGCGCTGCAGGAATTCCGCGACCCGCGCCGATTCCGCGCCGCGGTCGATGAGATCGCCGACCGACAGCAGCAGGTCCCGCTCGGGCCGGAACTCGACCAGATCGAGCGCCTCGTCGACCAGACCGAAAGTGCCGTGGATGTCGCCGACCACAAAGGCCCGCTGGCCCGGCTGCAGTTGCAGGCGGCGAATGCGGCTCGATGGGATGTCAGCTTGGTTGCTCATGGTGGTGTCCCCAGGCGAATTGCTATCCCGGCGGCGGACTGCATGTCCGGACCGAGGCGAAGTCCCTGTCCCATTGTCGAAAAAACGCCCGAGAAGTGAAGCCGACCTATTAACGAGCATACCGCCGATTCGGCCGTTTGACAGGTCGGGGCGGCTTGTTTTTCCCGGCCGTCCGGCGGCCGTGGGAAAAGAGCTCAGCTCTCGGGCGGGCTTCCCGTCAGGGCCGGCAACGGCCTACTCTTGCCTCTGCGGATGCAGGGCCCGGCCTGCCCCGCATTTCCCCCGATGCTCTCCCGATCGCTGCGATGGTCGGGAATTGCCCAGGAGTCCGGTCATGCGCATCCATATCCTCTCCGACCTGCACAACGAGCTGCGCCCGTTCCAGCCCGCCCGGGTGGAGGCGGACGTGGTGGTGCTGGCCGGCGACATCGACGTCGGGGCCCGCGCTCTGCATTGGGCGCGGCAGGCATTCGACGGCCCGGTGCTCTACGTGCCGGGCAATCACGAGTACTACGGCGGCCATCTGGAGCTGACCCGTCGGGCGATCCGCGCGGCCGCCGACGAGCGCGTGCGGGTGCTGGACTTCGACGAGGCAGTGCTCGGCGGGGTGCGCTTCCTCGGCGTCACCGCCTGGAGCGATTACGCGGCGACCGGGGATCGTGCCCAGGCGCTGCGGATCGCTCGGCAGCGGATGCTGGATTTCCGCCAGATCCACTGCAGGGACGAGGACCGCCTCGCCGAGCCGGAGGATTTCGCCGACCTCGCCGAACGCGCCCGGGATTGGCTGCGTACTAGCCTGGCCCGGCCCTTCCCGGGGCCGACCGTGGTGATCACCCACCATGCGCCTTCGTTGCGTTCGGTCGAGGGGCACCCCTATGCCGGCAGCCACCTGGACGCGTCCTTCGCCAACGGCTGGGACGATCTGCTGGGGCCGGGGGTGCAGCTGTGGATCCACGGCCATACCCACTATGCCGTGGACTACCGGCTCGCCGGCACCCGGGTCGTTTCCAACCCGCGCGGCTATGCGCACGAAGACGTCGCGTTCGATCCGCAGTGCGTGGTGACGCTGGAACAAGGCGGGGCGGCCCGGGAGGGCTGAGCGGTCGGACCTCAGATTCCCGCTCGAGGCGGCGATCCGTTGCGCCGCGGCGGCTATCTTTCAATGTGCCGGCCCGCAGAACGAGCCCCGGACCGCCAGGGTTGGTAGCCGATGCAGTGGGCTCTCCTGCGGCTTGCGAGCGGATGGTCCCGTCATGCCCGCCCCTGCTTTTCCTCCGGAGCGGGCGTCGACCGCCGGTCAACCCGCATGCGCCTGCTTCAGCGCCTCGATATCGAGCTTCTTCATTCCCAGCATCGCCTCCAGTGTTCTCTGGGCCCTGGCCGGGTCGGCATCGCCGAGCAGGTCGGGCAATAGGTGCGGGAGGATCTGCCAGGAAACCCCGTACCTGTCCTGCAGCCAGCCGCACCGCTGGGCCTGTTCGTCCCCACCGGCGGAGAGTCTTTCCCAGTAGTGGTCCAGCTCGTCCTGGGTCGCGCAGTCGACCTGGAACGAGATGGCGCCGTTGAAGCGAAACAGCGTGCCGCCGTTGAGGGCGGTGAAGGGCTGGCCGGCCAGCTCGAAGGATACGGCCATCACGGTTCCGGGCTCGCGTCCGTGGATCTCGCGCCCGGCCTCCCCGTAACGGGAGAGGCGGGTGATTCTGGAGTTCTCGAAGATGCCGGTATAGAAGCGCGCCGCTTCTTCGGCCTGGTCGACGAACCAGAGGCAGGGGCTGATCTTCCTGATGTGCGCCATGATCGTTCTCCTGATGGTGCCGGGGTGGCTAACCTGTCTTCCATGGGGCGTCCGCGGCGTCGCGAAATCGGCGGGCGGGCGCGAAACGGATCGGGGCATGCCCCGTGATCAGGTGGAAAGCATATGACGAATCTGAACGCGATACCCGAGGCGGGAGAGAGTCGTCCGGCTCCGGCCAGCGGCGGCGAGATCCGTTTCGCCGTGGGCGACGGTGCCCTCGGCGCCATTCTGCTGGCCGCAAGCGAGCGCGGAGTTTGCGCGATCCTGCTGGGCGACGAGCCGGACGTCCTGCTGGGCGAGCTGCGGGAGCGCTTTCCCGCGGCGTGTCTGACCGGCGGCGATGCCGACCTGGCACGCCTGGTCGGTCGGGTGGCGGGCTTCATCGAGGCGCCGCGGCAGGGGCTGGAGCTGCCGCTCGACATTCGCGGCACGGTTTTCCAGCGACGCGTCTGGGAAATTCTGCGGCAGATCCCGCTCGGGGAGACCCTCAGCTATGCGGAGGTCGCTCGGCGGATCGGCGCCCCCACGGCGGTGCGGGCGGTAGCCCGGGCCTGCGGCGCGAACGCGCTGGCGCTGGCCATTCCCTGTCACCGAGTGGTGCGCAGCGATGGCGAGCTGTCCGGCTACCGCTGGGGCGTGGAGCGCAAGCGCGCCCTGCTCGAGCGCGAGGCGCGGCCGTAGCGGCGGCGGGCCGGCCTGACGGCCGTTGCCTCGGTCACTCCGCCGGGGCGGAAGCGCTTTCCTCCAGCCACTGCTCGATCCGCGCCGCGGTGGCCTTCTCGAGCGGTGCGAAGGCGGCGATGCCATGCTTGAGGGCGGCCTCATCGCCATTCCTGGCCGCCTGCTCGAGTTCGGCGCATAGCTGCCCGAGCTGGACCGCTCCCACGGACCTGGAGGCCGCTTTCAGACTGTGGGCAAGGGAGCCGATGGTGTGGGCGTCCTGATGCTGGAAGGCTTCGCGGATCTGCGACGACTGGGTACGCAGCGAGTCGAGGTAGAGGTCGAGAATCTCGCGGATCAGCTCCGCATCCTCGCCCATCTGGGCGCACAGGGCGGCGGGGTCGACCAGCATCGTCTGCTCGACAGTGCTTTGCGCGGCGGGCGGGTGCGGCCGCACGGCCTGTCCTTCCCGCCCCAGCCAGCGCTCCAGGGCATCCCCCAGGTTGCCTAGGAGGATGGGCTTGGTCAGGTATTCGTCCATGCCGGCACCGAGGGCCCGCTCGGCTTCGCTGCGCAAGGCGTTGGCGGTCAGGGCCAGGATCGGCATGCGGCTCTGCCCGGCTTCCTCGCGGCGGATGCTCGCGGTCAACTGGTAGCCGTCCATGTTCGGCATCTGTAGATCGCTGAGCAGCAGGTCGTAGGAGCGCTGCCGCCACATCTCCAGCGCCTCGGCACCATCGTCGGCCATGTCGAAGGCGTAGCCCAGGATGGAGAGCTGCTGCTGGACGACCTTGCGGTTCACCGCATCGTCTTCCGCCACCAGAATCCGCGGCGACGAGACATCCGCGGCCGGCCTGCGCCGGGCGGGGAGGACGGGCGGGCTGCCGGCGTCGGCCGGCGCCGGCGCACTGGCGGCTTCGAGGGGCAGGGTGACGGTGAATTCCGCGCCCTTGCCCAGCGTGCTGGCGACTGCGATCTCGCCGTGCAGCATCTGCACCAGGCGCTTGCAGATGGCCAGCCCCAGGCCGGTGCCGCCGAAGCGGCGGTTGGTGGCGGACTCGCCCTGGTTGAAGGGCGTGAACAGGTGGCGCAGGTTCTCCGGGGCGATGCCGATGCCGTTGTCCTCCACGGCGATGGCCACCCGCAGCGGATCGGCGCTGGCCAGACGCACGCGCACCTCGACCAGCCCGGGTCGCTCGCTGCGGCCGCCGGAGAATTTCAGGGCGTTGCCGATCAGGTTGTAGAAGATCTGCCGCAGGCGCGTGGCGTCGGATTTCACCCAGCGCGGAACGTCCTCGGCGATGCTGTAGTTCAGCACCACGCCCTGCGAGCGGGCCAGGGCGAGCAGGGAGTTGCACAGGCTGTCGACCAGGCCGGCGAGGTTCAGCGGCGCCCGTTCGATGGCCAGCTTGCCGGCCTCGATCTTGGAGAAGTCGAGGATGTCGTTGATGATGGCCAGCAGATTGCTCGACGACTCGCGGATGGTCTGCACCAGGTCGGCCTGATAGGCGTTCAGGTTGTCCTGGGCCAGTACGTCGATCAGACCGATGATGCCGTTCATCGGGGTGCGGATTTCATGGCTCATGGCCGCAAGGAAGACCGACTTGGCCCGGTTCGCCTGCTCGGCATCCTCCCGGGCCTGGGTCAGCTTGGCGATCAGCGCCTTGCGCTCGCGAATGTCGCGCAGGCTGGCGATGAGAAAACGCTCGCCGTTCACGTGGTATTCGGAGGCGCTCAGCTCCAGGCTGATCGAGTGTCCGTCCTTGTGCTGGCCGATCACCTCGACCCGCGAGCCGATCACTCGCCGCCCGCACGCCTCCAGTTCGCGGCTCAGATGGTCGCCGTGCCGTTCGCGTAGCGGCGCGGCGATCAGGCAGGAAACGTTGCGGCCGATCAGCTCCTCCGGTCGATAGCCGAGCAACTGCTCGCTGGCCGCGTTGACGCCCTGGATATTGCCATGGCAGTCGAGGGTGATCACGCAGTCGAGCAGGTGGTCGAGGACCGCGCGGAGTTCCTCCTTCTTTTCCTGCAGTTCGACGAGCGCCTGGCTGTGCTCCCCGATGCGCTGTTCCAGTTGCGCGTTCAGTTCCTTGAGCTGCTGGGCGGCGAGATGCTGCTCGGTGGTGTCGCGGGCGGTGGCGAACCAGGTCTCGCCCGGTTGCGGCAGGGTCTTCCAGGTGAGCCAGCGGAAGGATCCGTCCTTGCAGATGTAGCGGTTCTCGAAGTCCGTGGCGACCTCGCCCGAGCGCACCCGTTCGAACTCGGCCTGCGTGGCGCCGAGGTCGTCGGGGTGAACGAATTCCATGAAGGGGCGGGACAGCAGCTCCTCCTCGCTCCAGCCCAGCGTGCGGGAGAAGGCCGGATTGATCCTGTGGAGGTAGCCATCCTTGCCGGCGATGCAGAACAGATCGAGCGCCAGGGCGAAGAAGCGGTCGCGTTGCTCGTCGATGCGCAGCTGGGCGCCGATCTCATCGAGCGAGGCGCAACCGCCCTGCTGGCAGTCCGCCGGAACCCGTTGCGATGGAAGGGCGGAACCATCCGGGTTGGTTCCGCCCCCGTCCTTCTTTCCCGCGGCGGGCTGCGCTCCGGGCAGATAGGGGCGCGCGAGCCGGATGCCCAGCCATGCCAGGGCGGTCTCGGCGCTGGCCAGCAGGGCGCTCAGGCCGGCGCCGGTCGGCGAGAGGTCCAGCCACAGATTGGTCAGCAGGCTGCCCAGCCAGACTCCGGGCCAGCAGCCCTGGCCACCGAGCAGCAGCGTCGCGATGCCCAGGCCGGCGCTGGGCCAGAGCGGGGAGGGATAACCCGGAGGGAGGGGCAGGGAGGTGCCGATGAGTCCGGCCAGCGCATACAGCCCGACGATCGACAGATTCTTCCAGAGAAGGCCGAGGGGGGCACGGATGGGCTTCACGTTCGAAGCTGGCAAGCGGTCATTCCTTGACATTGTTAACTGCTCTTGGAAATTGCGGGAGCCCCGAGCGTTCGGGCGCCCACGGCCGCGAAAACATTGCAGCTCATATTGTTATTCGATACGACCGGCTGCGGATGGTGGCAAAAAGGTAAGTGCGAGGCAAGCCGCTCCATGCAGTCCTGTCGGGTGGAATACGGCCGGGGGCTTTCAGCAGTCAAGGTTATTTGGAGCGTGCATGGAGTGCAGAGGGGGAGCTGGAGTTCGCCGCGCGAATTAACTCACCCTCATCAAAGCGGTATCGACCTCAACGCCTTCAACCCTCCGACAAGAGCGCAGGACCTCTCCGAGACGTTGCTGAAAACCATCACACAGTCTCGGCTTCTTCCAGGCTCTGGCGAACCCCGCTAATCGAATCCTGCAAGCGTCGGGTGAAGTCCGAATGTTCCCGATAGGTCATGATCAGGCGGTCGATAGCCCGGGTCATGGCGACATAGAGCAAGCGTGCCTCGTCGGTTTCGGACTCACCCGACTTGGGCATGTCGTGCAGGCAGGGAATGAATACCAGGCCGAACTCAAGCCCCTTGCTGGAGTGCATGCTGACCACCTTGACCGCGTCGACTTCGCTGTACAAATTGCCCCGTCCCCTCGTCGAAAGGCCGGACGAATAGGCGATGCCTGCCATCTTCAGGGCCTGTTCGGCCCGTTTGCCGTGGCTGTTGCTGCGGTAAATCACGGCGATATCGCTCAATGGGCGTCCCTGACCCTGTTCGTCGCGGATGCGCTCGACGATGCAGTTCCACTCATGCCAGTCCGATTCGCAGCGGATCAGCTCCGGAAAGGCGCCGCGCCGGCCCGCGCTTTCGGGGGCGATCACCGGCACGCCGTCCTCGGCCGCTTCGCGTGCAGCCAGCAATTCGGTCGCGAATGCCCGGGCCACCGACAGCACTTCCACGGTATTGCGGTAGTTCAGGCGCAATATGGTGGTGCGCCCTTTGGCCTGGATGCCGACGCTGGCGAAGCTGAAGTCGCGACGACGATCGCCGCTCCGTTGGTGGTAGATGGATTGGGCGTCGTCGTAAAGAACCAGCAGGGAGTTGGTCTCCGGATCGACCATCTGCACCACCAGCTTGAACCATTCCGGCTGGAAATCGTGACCCTCGTCGATCAGCACCGCGGCGTATTGGGCTCGGGGAATCTGGCCGCGCTCCACCCCTTCGATGGTTCTGGCCACCAGTTGCTCCATCTGCTGGTCGACCGGCAGACGGGAGTCGGGCAGGTCGATCTGGAAGCTCACCAGCATGTCCCGGCACCAGGCATGGAAATTTCGCACGGCGACCTTGTCGCTGAGGCCGCGCTCGGCAATCACCTGGCTCAGGCGCCCTGCCAGAGAGCGGTTGTAACAGAGCACCAGAATGGGCTTGTTCGCGGCCATGGCGAGATGGACGCAGCGATAGCCGAGGATCATGGTCTTGCCGCTGCCGGCAGCCCCGTGGATGACCCGATGCCCTTCGCCGAGAGAGCGAGCCAGTTGCTCCTGTTGCAGATCCATCACTTTTATCAGGCTGGGTAACGAGGCCTCGGCCTCGGGGAACAGACCGAACTGTCCCGGTTGTGCGTTCACCCGGACTTCTGGATAGAGGTGATAGCGGACTCTGTCGATCTGCGGAAGGGTCAGCTTGCAGGGGAATACATGATGGAACATGTCCCATAGACGTTGCTGAAAGGCCTCGTCCTCCACCGTTTCGGTCATCTCGTCCTGAAAGATGACCCGATGCGGATCAAGCACCTCAGCCAGGTTCGTCTGCTCGAACTGGCGGCGGGTGATCGCGGTGAAGACCACGCCCCAGCCGTAGGGCATGATCAAGTTTCCGGCGCGCGGGGAGCCCGGCGGCTGTTTCAGCGCCGGGTCTTTCTGCAGCGTCACCGCCACTTCCAGCGCATAGGCTCGGGCCTGCATCATCGGGTTGCGCACCGACTTCGACCGGCCGCTATCGAGGATCTGCGCCGTACCGGGGTCCATGGTCTGGATGGTATCCAGCTTCCAGTCCTTGACTTCGAGTATCAGAACTCCCCGCTGCGGATGAAGCAGCACGAAGTCCGGCTGCAGCGCTTTCGGCCCAACCGGTACGTTGAACCAGCACAGATAGTCATCTTCGAGCTTCTTGTCCAAACGCTCGGCCAGGCGTCGTTCGCCTGGGGTATCGAAATGGCAGCTGGAGCGGGCGGGGAAAAATCTGGCCATAACAAACGGTGCCTTCCCGTGGCGTGCCGATGAGGCACGTTTTCATATCTGCAAAGCAAAGAATCGAGGCTCAGCCCGCGAGCGAGGTAGGGATCGGACATTGCCCGCAGGGGCGGCCCCGAACGGCGAGTAGGTTGCTGCGCCCATAAAAGCCACTACATGCCGAGCACTCGATGCTCAATCCAGGCAACAGTAATGGCTTTTTGTCACCACCTGCAACGAATCCTTCATTTGATCGTCTCCACAGCGGGTCCGGCTACGGCCTTGCGATAAACGCTGGCGTGCCAGTAACCCCGCATCAGCAGGGGCGCCGGTCCGGACCAGCCGTGCCGGCGCAATTGCCGGGCGATGAGCAGGTTCATGATGCCGTGTCCCATCAGCAGCACGCTGCCGTGCGTTTCGGCCAGCGCGATCAGCCGCTGCGCCGCCGCCTCGGCCCGCTGGCGCGATTCGGCGATGGGCTCGGTGTGGCGGGCGAAGCCGCAGAACCAGGCGCTGCGGAACAGCAGGCGCCAGAGACCCGGCGGCAGCCGCGGGAAAGACCAGTCCGGATAGGGTAGGTGGGCTTCGGCGAAGACGGGATCGGGTGCCAGGCAGGCGCCCAGCCCCAGGCAGTCCCGGGACTGCCGGCAGCGCGCGGAAGGGCTGCAGACCACCGCCCCCGCCGTGGCGGCCAGCTCCGCGAGCCGGGCGGGCGCCTCACGGATGGCGACCTCCGCCTCGTTGTAGCGCTCGATCCAGTCCTTCATCTGCGCCGGTGTGCACCAGCGCGGAGAGGAGTGCTCGGGCCTGCCGTGGCGCACCAGGATGATCTGCATGAAAGGGCTCGGTAGCGTGGGTCGTCGATCGGGTGGGCGCTTCGCGCGATCGTCCTGCTGGCCTTGTGCCAAGGGGCCGCGCCGCGCCTAAACTTCCATCGCACCGTTATTACTCTAATCTGCCGCCGGGCGACGGCAATGGACGAGGTGTTTCGTGGAGAACCGCTACGACGTCTTGATCATCGGCGCTGGCCTGTCGGGTATCGGGATGGCCTGTCACCTGACCAGGGAGGCGCCGGGCCTTAGCTTCGCTATCCTGGAGCGGCGCAAGGCCATCGGCGGGACCTGGGACCTGTTCCGCTATCCGGGCGTCCGCTCGGATTCGGACATGTTCAGCTTCGGCTACGACTTCCGCCCCTGGAACGGACTGCAGGTGCTCGCCGACGGTCCCTCGATCCGCCGCTACATCGAGGAGACCGCCCGCCAGTTCTGGGTCGACCGCAGGATCCGCTTCGGCCTCCGGATCACCGAGGCCTGCTGGTCCGGCGCGGAGCGGCGCTGGACGCTCAAGGCCCTGGCCGAGGAGACCGGCGAGGCGCAGGTCTTCGTCTGCCGCTACCTGATCGCCTGCACCGGCTACTACGACTACGACGAGGGGTATCTGCCGCACTTCCCGGGTGTGGAGCGCTACCGCGGCCGGCGCATTCATCCCCAGCACTGGCCGGAAGGCCTGGACTGGCGCGGCAAGCGCATCGTCGTGATCGGCAGCGGCGCGACCGCCGTGACCCTGGTCCCGGCGCTGGCCGGCCAGGCGGCGCAGGTCACCATGCTGCAGCGCTCGCCCGGCTATCTGCTCTCGGTGCCGAGTCGGGACAAGATCTCCGCCGTCCTCCGGCGCTTCCTTCCGGCGCCGCTGGTCTACGGGCTGGCGCGCAAGCGGAACATCGCCCTCAACCGGCTGATCTACAAGGCCGCCAGGCGCTGGCCGCAGCAGGTGCGGCGCTGGCTGCTGGCCGGCGTCAGGAGGCATCTGGGGGCGGACGTCGACATGCGCGACTTCACGCCCCGCTACCTGCCGTGGGACGAGCGCCTGTGCGTGGTGCCGGACGCCGACCTGTTCGACGCCATCCGGCGGGGCAAGGCCTCGGTGGTGACGGACGGTATCGAAACTTTCACCGAGCGCGGCATCCGGCTCGAATCCGGCCGGGAGCTGGAGGCGGACATCGTCGTCACCGCCACCGGACTGAAGCTGCAGTCCTGCGGCGGCATCCGGGTGCTGCTGGACGGCCGGGAGCTTCCAGTCGGCGAGCGGATGACCTACAAGGGCGTGCTGGTGCAGGACGTCCCCAACTGCGGCATCCTCTTCGGCTACACCAACGCGCCCTGGACGCTGAAGGCCGACCTGGCCGCCCGCTACCTGTGCCGCCTGTTCGAGCACATGCGCCGCAACGGGCTGGAGGTGTTCACGCCCAGGGCGCCGGCGGGCGAGATGCAGGAGGAGTCCGTGCTGGACTCCCTGCGCGCCGGCTACATCCGGCGCGCCCAGGCCCTGCTGCCGCGCCAGGGTCGCCATCCGCCCTGGCGCGTGCTCAACGACTTCGCATTCGACCGGACGATGCTGCTGGAGGAGCCCGTCGCGGATGCCGCGCTGGAGTTCCTGCCCTTCGCGGCGGACGGCCCCGCCCGCGAGCCGGCGCGGGCGGGGGAATGCTCGCGTTCCGGGCTCTGAAATCCGTTCGTGTTTGTCCGATAGAGGGAGAAATCATGGAATTCAACGCCGATCGGCTGCGCGAGGCCCGGCATGTGGTGGTCTTCACCGGGGCGGGCGTCTCCGCCGAGAGCGGCATCCCCACGTTCCGCGACGCCCTGACCGGGCTCTGGGAGCGCTTCGATCCGGCCGAGCTGGCCACCGCGGATGCCTACCGCCGCGATCCCGCGCTGGTGTGGGGCTGGTACGAGTGGCGGCGGATGAAGGCGCTGCAGGCGCAGCCCAACCCGGCGCATCGGGCGATCGCCGAGCTGGCGCGATGGGTGCCGAAACTCACGCTGGTCACGCAGAACGTCGACGACCTGCACGAGCGCGCCGGCAGCCGGGACGTGCTGCACCTGCATGGCAGCTTGAGCGCACCGCGCTGCTTCGCCTGCGCCCGGCCCTACCGGCAGGCCCTGCCGGTGCCGGACGTGCCGGAGGCGGGCGCGCGGATCGAGCCGCCGCGCTGCCCGCACTGCAACGGGAAGATCAGGCCCGGCGTCGTGTGGTTCGGTGAGGCGCTGCCCGAGAAGGCTCTGCGCGAGGCGTTCGCTGCGGCGCGCGACTGCGATCTGCTGCTGTCCGTCGGCACGTCCGGAGTGGTCCAGCCGGCTGCGCAGATCCCCCTGATCGCCCAGGAGAGCGGCTCGACCGTGCTGCACATCAACCCGCAGCCGGTTCCGCTCGGGGGCGAGCGGGCGTTCGGCCTGGTGGGCAAGGCCGGCGAGATCCTGCCCGACCTGCTGCGCCGGGCGTTCGGCCGCTAGAAATAGGTGGTCAGGGTCGCGCGGACGTTGCGCGGCTCCACCGGGTGGAAGTGCACGTCCTCCGTCCCGCCGGCGCTTTCCCCGGCCAGCCGCGAGGCGTAGTAGTAGGTGATGTCGTCGGCCTTGCTGTCGAACAGGTTGAACACGTCCAGGGCCAGCTTCCAGTCCGGATTGAACTTGTAGCCCACGCGCAGGTAGGCCAGGGTGGTGGCCTTGGAGCGCACGCTGTTGTCCTCGATCAGCGGCCGCGGGCCGAAATAGCGCAGCTGGAAGTGGCCGAACCAGGGGCCCAGGTCGGTGACGGACACGCCGAAGGAGGCCACTTTCTCGATGGCGCCGGGAATGTGCTGGCCCGACGGGTCGGAGCGGGTGTAGCGGGCATGCGAGGTGGCCAGGTCCAGGTCGAAGAACAGCCAGGGCAGGGCCATGTAGTGGTTGTTCCACTCGATGCCCCGGCGGAGGCTGGGCCGGCTCGGCTCGGTATCCCCCGCATCGCCGGAGAACACCAGCTCCGAATCCACCTTCAACTGCCAGAAGGCGATGGAACTCTGCAGCCGCGGGACGATTTCGGTGCGGATGCCGATCTCGCCGCCCTTGGTCCGCACCAGGGGATCGGCCGGGTTGGTGGCTTGCAGCTCCTTGGGCGTGACGCGGGCGGTCACGCCGCGGGCGTCGTTGCTGTGGAAGCCGTAGCCGTAGTTGAGGAAGTATTCGGTCTGGGCCCAGGGGCCGAAGATCAGGGACAGCTTGGGCGAGCTGATGATGGCGCTGCGCTTGCCGCTGTTCTGGGGAATGTTGCTGTTCACGTCGAAGTTGTAGTGGTCGAGGCGCAGCCCCGCGACGCTGCGCAGCCAGGAGGTCCACTGCAGGGAGTTCTCCCCGTAGAGGGCGGCGGCGGTTTCGCGCACCTGGCTCTTCTGGGTGGTATCCACCCGCTTGCCGTTGGCCGCGCTGTAGAGCCCCACCGGATCGAGACGGTCGTGCCGGAGCTGGACGCCCAGGGTGTTGCTCATGTCCAGCCCGGCGAGTTCGCCGAACCAGGCGCGGCTGCTGGCGAAGCCGAAGACGTTGCGCTTCTCGGCCTGCTCGAACTGGTCGCCGGCGAGCCCGCCGGGGTTGGCCGCACCGCCCAGGTCGGCCGGGTTGTCCAGCAGGTAGGTGAAGTCCGAGAACAGGTCCAGGCGGGAGTGGATCGCGTAGGCGTTGAACTTGAACAGCCCGTCGTCCAGTTTGCGCCGGGTGTCGAAGGACAGACTGTAGCGCTCGGTCCTGCCGTGATCGCTGGAGTCGAGGGAGCCGAAGCGGCCGATCAGGCCTTCTTCCACCGCACGCTTGGGGATCTGGTCGGTCGAGTTCCACTTGGCCGAGTAGCCCATCGCGGTGATGTGACTGAGGTTGTCGTCGTCGCCGAAGCTGTAGCGCAGCACGCCGTTCAGCTTCCGGAAGTTCTCCGGCTTGTCCCAGGGGCCGTCGTTGTGGCTGGCCTCGAAGGCGTAGAGCAGGTCGCCGTTGCCGACAGCCTGGGAATCCGCTATCAGGCTGCGGCCGTAGCCCCAGCTCCCGCCGGTGAGGGAGGCCATGCCCCACGGCATCCGGTCCACCAGGCCGATGCGGGCGGCGCCGGCGGAGGCGAAGTCGCCCTCTTCGGCGGAGTAGGGGCCCTTCCGGTAGCCGATCCGGTCGACCAGCTCGGGGATCAGCCAGTTGAGGTCGCTGTAGCCCTGGCCGTGGGCATGGCTCGGCATGTTCACCGGCATGCCGTCGACGAAGGTGGCGAAGTCGGTGCCGTGGTCCAGGTTGAAGCCGCGCAGGAAATACTGGTTCGCCTTACCGTCGCCACTGTGCTGGGTGATGATCACCCCCGGCACGAACTCCAGCACCTCGGCCGGGCGCAGGACCGGGCGGCTCTGGATCAGCTTGGCGTTCACCACGCCCTGGCTGGCGGCATCGGACGTGCCGACCGCATTGTCGTAGTTGCCCTGCACCGTCATGGCCGGCAGTTCGGTGGTGTCCGGCTCGGCGGTGCCGGCGGTCCTGGCCGCTGCGCTGGTCTGGGTTGTCCTGGTGTCCGGGGTGTCTGCGGCGCTGGTCAGGCCGGCCTGGATGGCGATCACCGCCCCGGCGACCGTGCGAAAAGAGAAAAAGCTCATTGGTTGCTCTTGGCGGCTGGGAGCCCGTGGCGATCCCGACCTTTCGTCATGCATTCCGAGGTGGCGTCTTCGGCGGTGCCGGTAGCGGTGTCTGCCGCTCCGGCGTGTGATGTTGAAATAATATCAACCGAAACCAGGGTAATAGCCTGATTTACAGCCATTTATGGCTTAATTTTGTAACAAAGAAGAAATAGTGTCATATGCATAGGAGTGGCCGATGGATATGCGTGCCGCGAGACCTCTATATAGCGTCTCCTTGAACCGGGAATGCGGATAGCCTGGGCCGGCTGGCCGAACATGGACGATCCGGTTCCCGGAGTTCTGGTCCATCGACGCCAGGACGATATCGACGTAACGTGCATAGGGGGCGCAGGGAAGATCGCCTTGGAGGGGCGCAGGGCCGAGCGGCCCGTTTTTCCCGCGGTAAGGTTCTGGGCAGGGGAGCTTTTCAGTGCCGTTCAGCTTGATTTCAGCCACGCCCGGTAACTTGGGCCCCGAACAGGACATTTCCACTCACGGAATGATGGTTAGCCCATGACAACAATTCTGCACATTTCGGACACTCACTTCGGCACGGAGCAGCAGCCGGTACTGGAGGCCATGGAAGCTCATGTGCGCGACCAGGGCGTCGACCTGCTGGTGCTTTCCGGAGACATCACCCAGCGCGCGCGGCGCAGCCAGTTCGCCGCCGCCCGGGCCTTCCTCGAGCGTCTGAAGCGCTGCGGCGTCCGGGAAACCCTGGTGATCCCGGGCAACCATGACCTGCCACTGCACAACCTGCTGGCGCGTTTCCTGTGGCCCTACGACAACTATCGCCGCTACATCGGCGGGGATCTGGAGCCGGTGTTCGAGACTGACGACCTGCTCGTCGTCGGGCTCAACACCACCCATCCCAAGCGCCGCAAGGATGGCCGGGTCCTGCCCGAGCAGGTGGATTATGTCTGCGACCGGCTGCGCCGGACCCATCGGGACAAATGGCGGATCTTGGTGGCGCACCAGCCCTTCGGGGGGATGCGGGCGGACGACTACCGCAACCTTCAGCACGGCGCCCACGAGGCCCTGACCCGATGGGCAGAGGCGGGGCTGGACATGGTGATGGGCGGACACAACCACCGGCCCTACGTCCTGCCGCTGAGCCAGCAATACCCGCATCTGGAGCGGGAGATATGGATAGTGCAGGCCGGTACCGCCCTGTCCACGCGCCTTCGCGGCCAGGCCCCGAACTCCTTCAACCGGATCCGTCTGGAGCGGGGCGCCGCGGACCCCGTCGCCGTGACGCGCTGGGACTTCCACGGAGCCAGCGGCCAGTTCCGGCCGGCTGCCCATCATGCCCTGCCCTGGCCTGCCGACCGGCTCGACATCCGCACGAGACCGGCCGTCGTACCCGCGAAGGGCCGGACGGCGCAGGGCGTCCTCACCTCGGCGCCATCTCGCCGGTCTTCTTCCTGGATCTTGCCATTCTCCGGGTCGTGAACGCCTCCGCTTCTCCGCGCAGGCCCCGAGCGAGCAGCCTGTCGAGAGATCGCAACTGGCGGGCTTGCGGATGACGGCACCCGCGTGATTTGGCCGGTGCCGTTGCTTCAGGGTAGGTGCACGCCTTCGTCGTAGGGTGTCTGCAGGTCGCGCTCGGGAATTTCCCAGATGACCAGCTTGGGCGGGGTTTGCTTGAAGGCAGGGTTGTCGAAATAGTCCTTGGCTGCGCCGGAGAACTCCCCGCCATCCTTGGCGAAGTTGCCCACGGGGGCGCCCAAGGCCAGTTCGAGGAAGCCGACGAAATTGGAGTTGCGCGAGAAGGACGTGCCGATCACTGCGGTGTTTGGCAGGTTGCTATCGCCGAACAGGTCGTCGAGGCTTTCCTGACCGTCACCGCTGTCCGAAGCCCGTGGGTTGATCTGGGTGGCGGCCACGCTTTCTGCCGGCGGTTGCAAGGACAGCGGCAGCCAGTCGATGCCGGCGAGCCGTACCAGGTCGCCGGGACGACGGGCCAGGGGCTCCTGGCCGAGCTCGAAGTCCTGCCGCGGCGTCGGCTCGAATTTCAGTTCGGCGATGGCCTGGGCGATGCGTTGCGCCGCCGCCCGTGCGCCGGTTTCGCTCCAGTGGGTGTCGGTGCGCAGGAAGGCCTGCTCGCCCAGGGGCTGCAGGGTGGCGGTCAGGTCGAGCGCTGGCACGCCGGCCTGGTGCAGCAGGCCCAGCCAGTGCTCCACCCGTGGGGCGAGGGATGCCGGGCGCGCCAGTTGGCAGAGCTGGGCTGAGGCGATGCGGCTCTTGTCCGGAACCACCATCACCAGCATCTGTATGCCCCTCTTGGCCAGCTCGCGCTGCAGCTTGATCGCTGCCTGCGCTTTGCTCTGGGCGTTTCCGGCGGCGTCGTGATGCAGGCGCAGTTCGTCCGCCAGGAACAGCCAGCCCGGGCAGCCTTCGCGCACCCGCGGGCCGAGGTCGCCGAGGGCCAGCCAGCTGCCGCCGCGCTCCAGGTCGGCGGCCCGTTTCGGCAGCGGCGCGTCGGAAAGCTCCTTGGCGAAGCGGTGGGTCAGGTCGCCGTGCAGGAGCATGTCGCGGGTCACCACCGCAGGCAGGAATTCGATGGGGCCGCGGATCATCAGCCACAGGCTGGAGAGCAGGGCGGCGGCGAGAAACAGCAGGAACAGCGCCCCGGCCACGGGGCTGACGTGCATGGCCAGTTCCGACGGCGGCATGGGCGCGGTGGACGGAGTTTCGGTCGGCTTGGTCATCAGAACTGGAAGTACAGGAAGGGCACGGCTTCACGGCTGGCGATCAGGGAGAACGACAGGAGGAAGCCCGCCAGGGGCCAGAGGGTCGCTGTCAGCAGGAACAGCGGGTTGTCGGCATAGCGGTTTTCGACTCGGGGCTGCAGCTGCGGCGCGAGGATGCAGGCCACTCCCAGCAGCGCCGCCAGGGCGTGCACCGGGCGCAGGGTCACCGCCAGGGCATCGCCCAGGGCGAAGCCATGCTGGCCGAGCTGGCCGCCGTACATGGCCAGCGCAGTGGCGAAGTCCGGCGAACGGAACAACGTCCAGGCCAGGGACACGAACAGCAGGGTCGCGGTATGGCTGAGCCAGCGCGGCAACTGCGGCAGGCTGGAGCGCGACCAGGCACGGTCGATGCACAGGGCGATGCCGTGGGCCGAGCCCCAGAGCAGGTAGTTCCAGCTGTCGCCGCCGTGCCAGAGGCCGGCGATGGCCATGGTCAGGAACAGGTTGTGATAGGTCTTCCAGGTGCCGTGGCGATTGCCGCCCAGGGTGATGTACAGGTAGTCGCGCAGCCAGCTGGATAGCGACAGGTGCCAGCGCCGCCAGAAGTCCTGGATGCTGTAGGCCAGGTAGGGGCAGTTGAAGTTCTCCGGGAAGTGGAAGCCCAGCATCAGGCCCAGGCCGATGGCCATGGCACTGTAGCCGGCGAAGTCGAAGAACAGCTGCAGCGAGTAGGCCAGGCAGCCGATCCAGGCGTCGACGAAGGACGGGCTGTCGAGGTGGAAGGCCACGTCCACCAGTGGCGACAGGGTGTCGGCCACCAGCACCTTCATGCACATGCCGATCATGAAGCGGCGCGCGCCCAGGGAGAAGTTCTGCCAGTTGAAGTGACGCTGGTTGAGTTCGCGGCGCACCCAGTCGTAGCGGATGATCGGCCCGGCGATGGAGTGGCCGAACATCGAGATGTAGGTGGCGAAGTTGGTGAAGCTGCGCTCCACCGGGACCACGTGGCGGTGCACGTCCACCAGGTAGGAAATCGCCTGCAGGACGATGAACGACAGCCCCGCTGGCAGCGCCACCCGCTGCCACTCCATCGGCAGCGCACCGTAGTGGGTGATCAGGTCGTTGACGGTGGCGGCGAGGATGTTGGCGTACTTGTACCAGCACAGCACCGCGGTGTTGATCACGATCAGGGCTGCCAGCAGGCGTACCCGGCCACGGCCGTCCTCCCGCGAGCGATCCACCAGCAACCCGCCGACCCAGGCCAGCACGGTCAGGACCATGTGCAGCAGCAGGAACAGCGGACTCAGCCAGCCGTAGAACAGCCAGCTGCCGATCAGCAGGACGAGGTTGCGCCAGCCCGGACGGGCCAGCGCATAGACCAGCAGGAAAGCGGGCAGGAACAGCGTCAGGAACTCAAGGGAAGCGAAGACCATGGCGCGGGAGGGTCCGGTCAGTTGGCGACAGTGTCGGAAACGCTCAGCAGTTGCGGGCCGTTCGTCGAGGGCACCAGGAGCAGGCTGTAACGCTTGTTGGCCTCCAGCGCTCCGAGCTCCACGGGAGCACCGACCGGGTTACCGGCGCACACCAGCTGCACGCTCAGACTCGCCCGCGGGTTGATCTCCTGGCGCCGCGGATTGCCCGCCGGGGCCTTCTGGAACAGGTCCAGATCTCGCCCGGCCAGGTTGACTCTGGCGTCGGTGCAGCTCGGGTCGGCGTTGAACAGCGCCAGCGAGGCCTTGAGCTGGTTGGGAATGTCGAAGGCTTCGCTGACTACCAGTTGGCGGATGCCCCGGGCGCCGTCGCTCAGGGCGAACACCGTGGCAAAGTCGCCAGGGGCGACCTGCACGTCCAGGGCCACACTCTTGCCGTCACGACTCAGGGTGCCCTTGACCGGCTTGCCGCCGGGAACCGGGATGAAGTCGGAGACAGCCTTGTCAGCGCCCAGCTTCAGGCTCGCCTGTCCGCCCTCGGGGGTCAGTTCCAGAGGGCTGGCGGAGACGTTGACGAAACGCAGGTAGGCCGAATCCTGGGCCGGGCCGGTGGGATAGAGGGCGATCTGCCCGCTCTGCGCCCCGGCGCTGAGCGCCAGGGCGGCGAGGCCGCTCGCCAGACGGAATGCACGCATCACTTCTTGTCTCCTTTCACCGCGCTGGCGGGCAGTTGGCTGAGCGAGGCGCCGATGGCGCTGGCCCAGGACTTGTAACCGGCGATGGTGAAGTGCTGGCCGTCCGAGGTCACCCACTGGCCAGGCTTGGAGAACTTGGTCGAGTCGATGTAGGTGCAGGGGGCGACCATGTTGGCCAGGGTGCCGGCCACCAGTTGAGTGCGCACCTGGTTCTTGCCGTACTGGTTTTCGTTGATGTTGCTGCCGTTGGCCTTGCCCCAGGCCGGGCCGACCCAGACGCACTTGGCGCCGGTGGAGGCGATCTGCTGGGTCAGCGCGGTGACGCTCTGGTAGGCCCAGACCTTCGGGAACGGCGTGGTCTTGTAGGAGGCCAGGGTGTCGCCGATGATCAGCACCACCAGGTCGGGCTTGTCCTTGGCGATCACGTCCTTGATCGGCTCGGTGCTCATGGTGCCGCGGCTCATGACCTTGATCTTGCCGCCCGGATCGCGGGTGGCACCGCAGTCGAGCTTGAGCTTGGGCGTGACCCAGTCGGCGGCGTTGGCGCCGCAGGCACCGATGGCATGCACCTGCGCACCCTGCCGGGTGAGCTCGTCGTACAGCGGGTTCATCAGTGAGTCGGGGAAGCTCATGTGGCTTTCGCCGATCACCAGAAGCGTCAGACCCGCCAATACAGAAGAAGCCATACATCGTTCCTTTCTTGATCAGTTCGAATAGGGAGAGCCGAAGGGGCTGACCGGCAGGTTCATCGGGCCGGTCATGTCCTCGAAGGTGTACCGCAGGTACAGGCCGCCGGCGTACTGCCTGTAGTTGCTGGCGTTGTCCAGGCCGAAGGTGCCACCCAGGAACAGGTCGGAGCCCAACTGGTACTCGCCCGCGGCGCCGAAGCTGTAGCCGACGCCGGTCTTGCTCTTGCCGGAGTAGTGCGTCAGCCCGACGGCGGTGGCCCGGGGTTGCAGTTCGCTGTGGCCGGGGAAGATGTCGGCGCCGTCCTGGTTGATGTACTGCATGCCCACCGAGCCGTGCAGGCGGTAGGTGAAGCGCTCGATACGCTGTGCCCAGTTCAGCGGCACGCCCAGGGAGAAGAACTTCTGCGGGCTGAAGTAGCCGCCATGCCCGTAGGTGAAGAAGTTCTGGTTGTCCGAGTAGCTCAGCGCCGTGCCGCTCAGGCCCAGGGTCAGGTTGCTGTCGGTGGCGTTGCGCAGGTACCAGTAGATGCCGCTGCCCAGCTCGAAGCGATTGTTCGCCTCGACATGGTTGCCCAGCAGCCGGTGCGCCGAGGCGTAGCCGTAGACTCCGGTTTCCTGGTCGTCGTAGCTCAGCTCGCCACGCACGCCGTTGGCGGTGACGCCGCCCCACTTGGCCCCGCTGCGCGGATCGCGGGACCCCGCGAAGGAGGTCAGGCTGTTGGTGACCGGCCTCCGCGAGACGATGAGGCCGTAGCGATAGTCCGGGTTCGCCTCGAACGGCCGCTCCAGGCTCACGCCCCCGACCGCGGTGCTGTAGGTGAAGCCGAGCGGGCTGACCCCGGCGTCGGCCTTCAGCCCCTGTGCCTTGTCCTGGTAGGCCACGGCGAAGCCGACGCCGTTGTCCTTCTGCCGCCCCACGCTATCCAGGCCGCTGGTGCCGAAGCGAGCGGCCGAGTAGTCCTTCGGCTTGCCGGATTCCAGCCGCACCGGGGTGATGCGCAGGGCCAGGCTGGCGCTATCCTCGCCCACGGGCATGCCGAACTCGAAGGGCGTTTCGATATCGGTCAGCTTGCCCAGGCCCTTTTCATTGTTGTTGCTGCGTACCGTCAGGCCCTGTTTGACGTAGCCGCTGCGTTCCGCTGCGATCTCGTCGAGGGTCTTGCGTGCCGGGCTCGGCTCGTTGCCGTATGCGGCGTCGGTCGCGTAGGGATCGTTCTGCGCCAGTAACAGGGCATTGCCGCCCGATCCCCCGACCGGAGCATCGGCGCCGCGCGCACCGTTGCGCGGGCTTTCGCCGGGCAAGCTCTGGACCGGTGGCGGAATCAGCCCGGCGCTGGTCAGCCCGGTGCCCTGCTTGCGCTGGCCGGGCAGGCCGACGAAGGGGTTGTCCGAGCGCGGGGCGGGGCTGGTCGGCACCATGAGGTTGCTCGCCAGCTGCTCGCGGTTCTCGATCTCCAGGGCCTTACTCAGCAGCCTGCGGGCTTCGCCGGTCTTGCCCATGCCGCGGTAGATGCGCGCGGAGTGGGTCAGGGTCTTGGGAATGTCCGGCTCCAGGGCCAGGGCCTTCTTCACCGACTGTTCGGCCTGGGCGTAGTCGCGACCCTGGATGGCGATGTCCGCCAGGCCCAGGTGCAGTCGGGCGTTGTTCGGGTCGCCGGCGAGCAGCGGCTGGTAGAGCTGGCGGGCCTTGGCGGTGTTGCCGCTGGCGGCGTACATGCGCGCCAGCGAGGTCACCGCCTGGGTGTCGTGGGGGCGCTGGGCGAGGGCCGGGGAGAGCATGTCGTAGGCCGCCACCAGGTCGTTCTTTTCGCGCAGCAGGTCGGCCTGCTTGACCCGGTAGAGGAACAGCAGGTCGGCGTACTGCCGGCGGGTGTCCTCGTCGAGGTCGCGATCCTGCAGCTCGCGCAGGATGTCGCTGGCCTCGGCGTCCTCGTCGGCCTTGAGCAGGACTCCGGCGTAGAGCAGCTTGAGTTTGGCGCTGGCCGGCGCGTTGCGCTCCAGCAGGTCGTGCATCAGCTGCACCGCCGTCTGCGGGTTGCCGGCCTCGGCGTAGGACGAGGCCAGCACGGCCACACGCTCGGGCTTCTGCTGGGTCATGGGCTCCAGGCGGTCGAGCAGCGCCCAGGCGTCTTGGCGCTGGCCGCGGCGGGCCATCTCCACGGCCTGTTCGGCCTGCACGTGCAGGCGGATGTCCTGCTCGAGCTCGTTCATGTCGCCGCTGCGTCGCGCCGGCGGAACCTTCGCCAGGGTGCGCTGGGCTTTGAGCCATTCGCCCAGTTCCGCCGAGAGCAGTGCGCTGCTGTACAGCGCGTCGGGATCGTCGGGCTGGCGGCGCAATTGTTCTTCGACCAGATCGCGGGCGGCCTGAACCTGGCCGGAGCGCAGGTAGACCCGGGCCAGGGCGAAGCGCGTCCAGGGGTTCTGCGGGTCGTCGGCGAGGGCTTCCTTGTAGGCCTTTTGCGCTGCCGGCAGGTCATCCCGGCGCTCGGCGAGCTTGGCCACCTGGGTGGCGCGCAGGGCGTGGATGCGCACGCTGGAAGCCAGACGCTCGCGCTGCGCCGCCGGCAGGCCGTCGATCAGGCGCAGGGCCTCGTCGGCCTTGCCGGCCCGGGACAGGACGTTGACCAGGCCGCCCAGTGCATCGGGGTATTCCGGGTCCTGGGCCAGTACCCGGCGATAGCCGGCCTCGGCATCTTCCAGCCGGCCCATGCGCGCGTCCAGCCCGGCAAGCGCGGTGGGACCGGCGGGATTGCCGGCGTTGCTGGCGATGGCCTTGTCGATGGCCGCGCGCGCCTCGCCGTAGCGTCCCGCGCGTTGGGCCGTGTCGGCGTCGGCCAGGAGGATCCAGTAGCGGACGTCTTCCAGGGCGCCGCGCCACTGTCCGCCACCGGGCAGCTGGGTGGCTTGCTGCAGGTAGTCGCGGGCTTCGCCCAGGCGCTTCTGCTGCTGGCGCAGGATGCCCATGCCGCCGAGGGCGTCGAAGTCCCGCGGCTGCTCCTTCAGGCGCGCCTGCAGTTCGCTTTCGGCGGTGGCCAGATCGCCTTCGTCGAGCGCCTTGAGCCCGCGTGCGACCTGTGGATCACGGCGCCAGCCGGGGCCGTTGCTGCCCTGGGCGATGCCTTTGTTCATCAGCGCGCGGATTTCCTCGTCCTCTGGGTGCGCCTGCAGATACTGCTGGAACAGCGACACCTGATCGCGCGCCGGCGGGCCCAGCCACTGCAGGGCGAAGCGCCAGGTCTCGTCGGCGTTGCCGCCGATGTCCGGGTTGTGCGAGAGCCGGGCCAGGGCGCGGATGCCTTCCGGGCGGCTGTCGGGGTTGCGTGCCAGGTGCAGGGCCAGGAACAGGTCCAGGACGGAATCGTTCGGGCGCTGCTTGAGCAGGCGCTCCAGGCCGATCCGTGCCTGGGGCCAGCCGCCGGTGGCGAAGCCCAGGGTGTTGTAGTACTCGCGGGCGATCAGGCCTTGCGGCTCGCGGCCTTCGAACAACTGGCGGTACAACGCCACGGACTTGTCGCGCTCGCCGGCATCGCTCAGCTCACGCGCCTGCTCCAGCAGTTGCTGCTTGTCTGGCGGGTTCAGGGCGATGTCCTGCTCCAGTTGCAACGCCTGCAGCGGCAGCGGTTTCAGGGCGCGCAGGCGGGCGAGGTAGGCGTTTGCCTCGGACAGCTGCTTGCGCTGCAGGCCGATCAGGCCCAGGCCGTAGAGGGCGTCGGGCTGCTCGGGGGCGATGTTGAGCAGCTTCTGCCAGGCCTCGGCGGCCCGCTCCGGGTGCTCCTTGGCCTGCCAGTAGTAGCCCTGCTGGACCAGCCGCGCCTGAGGATCGTCGCCGCTGGCTGCGTTGGCGCCACAGGCGGCGATCGAGGTCCAGATGGCCAGGGCTAGGGTTTGCCTGCGCATGTGGCCTCCCAGGACAGCTTGACCGTGCCATCGGCGTCGAACCGGTAGCGTTTCTCGCTCCAGCCCAGGGAGAACAGGCTCAGCATCACGTGGTAGTACTGGTGCATCTTGTAAGCCGGGTTCTGCGGGTTGGTGTAGTTGCGCAACGCCTGGTCGACGATGCCCTGCTGCTGGTCGGCCGCCTGGTCGAGGCCCTTGGCGCGCAGGAGCGGCACCAGGGCGGCGGAGAAGCCGTAGAAGCCGGTGCCCTCGAAGGTCCGGGTCAGCACGTGGACCTTCTCCGGCGGCGCGCCGATGGCGATGGTGGCCTTGGCCATGCCGTCCAGGTTCGCCAGCAGGCCCTTGGCCAGGGGGTCGGCAGCGGGGGTGATGCCGGCCCAGAGGTAGACGCGGATCGCGTCGTAGCTGCCGATGTCGTTGCTGAAGGGGTCGCTGCCGAAGCGGCCCGAGTTGGCGCCGTTGCCACGGTAGCCGATCCAGTCCGGGGCGAAGCCGTAGGGGTTCATGCCCTTGTCGGCGATCATCTTCGCCGTGCTCTGGGCGACCTCGGCCCAATGCCCGCCGGGGCTGGCGCTGGTGAAGCGGCGCAGCAGCGGGAGCGGCAGGTAGCTGGCGTTGAAGCGCCACAACTGGTCGGGATGCTCGAAGCCCACGGGGCCGGGCAGCAGCATGCGGCCCAGGCCGGGAATGTCCTTGACCAGAGCCCGCTCGACATTGCCCAGGATCTGCTGCGCTTCGGCGCGGTAGGCGGGCTTGTGCCACAGGCGGTCGGCTTCCAGCAGGGCATAGGCGAACCACAGGTCCGCGTCGCTGGCGTCGCTGCGGTCGAGCACCTCCCATGTGCCCTTGGCAGTGGCGCCCCACAGCCATCCGGGAAGGTTCCGGGAGATGTCACCGCCGGCCATGTTGGCCTTGGTCCAGCTCCACAGGCGCTCGAAGGTTTCCGGGTCGTTGGCCACCAGGGCGAAGAACATGCCGTAGGACTGGCCTTCGGAACTGCTCTGGTTGGGGTCCATGCTCGAACCGAGCATGCGCCCGTCGGCCTGCACGAAGCGCTGCACGTAGTCCTGCCACAACGGCCAGGTGCGGGTTTCGCAGGAAGCGGCGTGGACGCCGGCCGGCAACAGCGCGGCGATTACGGTCAGGCGCAGCAGGCGCCGTAGCGAGAGACGGTAGGTCATGGTGGCGGGCCTCATCAGGCGAGTCGCTTCTGCGCGCGGGCGCGCAGACCGAGATATGTCAGGCCGCTGACCATGGTCAGGCCGAGCACGGTCACCAGCAGCAACCACAGCGGATGCTGCGAGAGCATCCACTGCACTCGCTTGAACAGGCCCAGGCTGCCCACGTAGTACTGCTCGTCGGCCACCAGCGAGGTGATCTGCTTGCCGTTGATGACCGCCAGGCTACCCTGGATGCTGTCCTTGTACTGGTCGCCGCCGAGCAGCGCGGCAGTGGCGTCGGCCAGGGATTCCGGCTTTCCGGCGGCGATCACCACCACGCTGCGCCCGGCTTTGAGCGGCGACTCGAAACCGCTCAGATAGGTGCTGCTGTTGGCGCCGCTGTAGGTCACCTGCAGCAGCGGCTTGCTCTGGTCGGCCTGGGCCGGGGGGGTGATCCAGTCGCGCACGCGCAGGGTCAGGTCGGAGAGCGAGAAGCGCTGGCGCCCGCCGTCGTTGACCGCTGGCAGGCGGTCGGCCCACTGCTCGAGCAGCGGCTGGTTGTCGCCGGAGGCCAGTACCAGCAGGTCCTTGTCGCTGACGCTCTGCACTTCCCCGGCAGCGACCACCTTCACCGCCGTGGCCGGGTAGCCGGTGGCCTGGCCGAAGCGGCCCAGGACCGTCAGGTAAGCGCTCCACTCCGCAGGGCCGCTGGCGTTGGGCATGACCACGGCGCTTTCCGAGAGGTCGGCCATACGGGTGAAGGGGAACCCGCTGTCGTTGAACACCCCGAGGTTGGGCAGGGCGATGAAGTGCTCGTAGCCGCGCAGGTCGAGCGTGGAGTCCGGGTCGATCAGGCCGCGCATATTGTCGATGATGATGTCGCGGCATTCGCCCTCCTTGACGTAGTCGAACATGAAGCGCAGCTGCAGTTGCGAGCGCGGTATGGCATTGGCCACGGGCACCAGCGCACTGGCCTCGCGGGGCAGGCTGTCATCCTTCTCGAGAAGCTCCAGCAGCTTGCTGCCGCCGCCGAGGCTGCTCACCGAGGGCAGCGGCATCGACTTGACGAAGGTGTCGTTGAAGCTGACCAGCAGGGACGAGTTGCCGGAGACCTGCTGGGGCGTGTAGCGGTACTTCAGGTCCAGCGGCACGCCGGCCTCGCGCCAGTTGAACAGGTCCGGCGGCAACTGCATGGGGATGCTGATGTTGCCCGGGTTGTAGCCCGATACGCTGAGTCGCGCGGGCTCGATGAGCTCGCCGAGCTTCACTGGGCGGCTGGTCGGCAGCCAGTTCGGTGCGTCGTAGGGTTGCCGCGGGCTCAGCGGTTCGAGGCGGTCGATGACCACGCTGGAGCCATCCAGGGCCTTGCCACCGACGGCTACGGCATCGGCCGCGAGCTTGATCTCGGCATCATCGCGGCCGGTGATGACCAGCAGTTTGCCGTACGGGTCGCCTGGGTTGGTCAGCATGGTCACGGTGGGGCCCTTGGCCGCCGGCAGTTGCAGGTCGCCCAGTTGCACGGGCTCCTTGGCGTTGGCCAGGACGATCGCGTTGCCCTGTTCCGGCAATTGGCCCACGCTGGCGGTGAAGCTGGCTCCCCGGTAGGCGGCGAGAGCGCCGATCCACGACGACAGGGCGCCGGCGGCCTCCAGGGTGGCGGCGCTCGGGGGCGCGGCGAATACCAGCGGCAGGTCGACCCGGCGCGAGTCGCGGCGGTCGAAGAACGGCAGCGGCAGGATCGACAGGTCGTCCTTGAGCTGGATCTGTGCGACCTGCAGCTTGAGTTCGCTGCTGTTGTTGATCTTCGCCCACAGACTGCTGTGCAGCGGGTCTTCGCAGCCCATGTTGTAGTGGCCGATGAACTGCAGGCGCAGGCGATTGAACTCGGTGATCAGCTGCGGCGGGATGTTCACTATCTGCTGCTGCGGCGTGCCGGCGCCTTCCTTGGGCAGGGCCAGACTGGCGGCCAATTCGTCGTTGACCAGCACGTTGATCTGCGACAGGTCTGCCAGCAGCGCCGGCGAATAGCTGTAGTCGAGCACCAGTTGCGCGCCGGTCACCACCTGGTCGGCGCGCACGCCGAAGCTGACCACGTCGGAGGCTTCGGTGCCCTGCAGGTTGATGGTGTCGCGGCGGCCCAGTTGCTTGAGGGTCAGGCCGTACTCCAGTATTTGGGGCGCCAGCGGTGCCGCTGCGGGCATCAGCACGCCGGCCGCCTGCGGCTGCGTGGTGAGCGTGTCGGCTCCGGCCATCGACGGCAGGCCTGCCAGGCACAGGAGCGTCGAGCTCAGGAGCAGGGACGTGTGAAGTTTGCTGCGCGGTTCAAGACCGACGATAGCGTTCGGGATCATGGCTGGTCCGGGAGCGGTTTCGAAGAGAGTTTCTTGGCGTATTGCTGGCGGGGGAGGGCCAGTACGGCCTTGAACAGCGAGAGCAGTCCGCCCAGGCCGATGGTGCTGACTTTGCCCAGGGCGGCGAGCGGCGTGTCGGGCTTGCTGCTGCCCCAGCTCTCGGCCCAGGTATCCGCGCGAGAGAAGGTCAGGCGTACTAGGTCGCTCTGCTGGCGCAGGCTCAGCGGAGCGAACTGCGCACCGATGAGGTTGCCCTTGCTGAACACCACGGTGGCGTCGAAATCGCTGGTCCTGTTGTTGCGGGATAGCGAGACCCGGATGGGGTCTCCGCAGGCGAGGGTCTCGCCTTCCGGGAGCTGCAGACCCAGTCCCCGCTGGGAGAAGTCCTGGGTCCGGCAGAGCATTTGCCTGCCGTCGGCCAGGGTCACCCTGACCGGCAGCGCAGCCCGCACCCGTGGCTCGGAACGCACCTGGCGGGTCTCACTGGCGACGGCCGCGGCGGCGCTGGTGATGATCAGGTTGTACAGGGTCCAGGCCAGGTTGATCAGCACCGTGGTGCTAGTCGACGGATCGCCCCACAGCAGCTGGTGGATGCCGAAGCCCAGCCCTGTCAGGTTGCACAGCAACAGGGCGATGTAGGGGCGGGCCAGCTTCCAGTCGAAGAATTCGCGGTCGATGATGCCGCCCTTGTCGGTCACGTTGAAGCCGCCGAACTTCGGATTGATCAGCGCCATCAGCACCGGCGGCATGATGTACCAGGCCAATACCGTCTCGTAGACCTCGTTCCAGAAGGAGTGGCGGAAACGCCCCTGGATCGTCGAGTTGGTGATGCTGGCGTGGAACAGGTGGGGCAGCACGTAGGCGGTGATCATCAGCCCCGAGGCATGGAAGATCTCGGCGCCGAACACCAGGTAGGCCAGCGGCGCCGTGAGGAACACCAGGCGCGGCAGGCCGTAGAAGAAGTGCAGCATGGCGTTGGCGTAGCAGATGCGCTGGCCGATGTTCAGGCCTTTGCCGAGCAGCGGATTGTCGATGCGGAAAATCTGCGCCATGCCTCGCGCCCAGCGGATGCGCTGGCTGATGTGGCGCGATAGGCTCTCGGTGGCCAGACCCGCGGCCTGGGGGATGGCCAGGTAGGCGGTGTTGTAGCCGGCGCGGTTCAGCTTGAGGGCGGTATGGGCGTCTTCGGTGACGGTTTCCACGGCGACACCGCCGACCTCCTCCAGGCTGGAGCGGCGCAGGATGGCGCAGGAGCCGCAGAAGAAGGTGGCGTTCCACAGGTCGTTGCCGTCCTGCACCAGGCCATAGAAGAGTTCGCCTTCGTTGGGAACGGCACGGAAGGTATCGAGGTTCTTCTCGAACGGATCGGGGGAGAAGAAGAAGTGAGGCGTCTGCAGCATCGCCAGCTTGGGGTCGCGCAGGAACCAGCCCATGCCGATCTGCAGGAAGGAGCGGGTTGGCACGTGGTCGGCGTCGAAGATGGCGATGTATTCGCCGTCGGTGACCTTGAGCGCCGCATTGAGGTTGCCCGCCTTGGCGTGCTTGTTGTCCCCGCGGGTCAGGTAGTTCACCCCGATGCGCCGGCAGAAATCTCGGAATTCCTCGCGGCGGCCATCGTCAAGCACGTGGATGCGCAGCTTGTCCCTCGGCCAGTCCATCGCCTGGGCCGCGAAGATGCTGAGTTTGACGATGCTCAGCGCTTCGTTGTAGGTGGGGATGAACACGTCCACCGTGGGCCAGGTGCTCGGATCGCCGCTCAGCAACTGCGGGCGACGGCGCAGCGGCCAGGCGGTCTGCACATAACCGAAGAGCAACACCACCAGGGCGTAGAGCTCCGCCAGGACCAGGCCGTAGCCGAAGAAGGCCGATAACCAGGTATCGAATCCCAGCGTCGAGGTCAGGCGCCAGTACATGTAGCGCAGCGAGGCGATCAGCGACAGGGCAATCAGCGTCAGGATCGGCAGGCGCCCGAGCATGCGGCGGATCAGCAGCGCCGCACCGAGGCAGAGCAGGGCGAAGAAGCACTGGCTGTAGAGATCCAGGGGCGCGCTGATGGTGCTCACCAGTAGCAGCCCGGCGATCAGCGAGCTGCCGCCGATCAGCGTCAGTCGTAGGGCCAGGGGCAGCCCTGCGAAGCGCTTTTGCCAGGCGATGAGCAGAGCTTCGCTGCGCCCCGGGGAGTGGGACGTGATATTGGGATCGCCGCTCATGAGGGTATCGACTCTTCCGTTCCGTGTTGCCTGAGCAGATCGCCCAGCGTGTCGGCGATCTCGAGAATGTCCCGGCAGCCCTGGCTGTCCGTGACGTCGGCCAGTGGGTTGCGCGTATGGGCCAGGGATTCGCTGAGATGGTGGTCCAGGTGGACGACGCCGAGCAGTCTCCTGCCGAAGCGATTCATCAGCACCTCGCACATGGCGAGGCTGAAGGGGCGCTGGCTGTCCAGCTGGTTGATCAGGTAACGGCGCTGCGGCGCGTGCTCGGAATGCTGACAGGCGTCCAGTAGCCGTTCCACCTGGCTCAGGCTGTGGTAGGAAGCGGCGTCGGGCAAGGTGACGACCAGCACCTGATCGGCGACCGTCAGCACCTGGTCCAGGTAAGGGCTGGCACCGGCGGGGGTGTCGACGATCACCGTATCGCCGGTGCCGAGGCCCATGGCCGCCAAGTGACGGGTCAGCCAGTGGGGATCGTCCCGCAAGCTCTGCTCGAGGGCGCGTTGTTGCGCCACCGAGGCCGGGCCGTAGGGCAGGCACTGGCTGCGGCCGTAGCCGCGGTGGAGGAGTTCGCTCCACGGGATGGAGCCTTCTTCGGCCTGGATCAGCCCGGCCTGTTCGGCGTCGCCGCCCAAGTGCAGGTACAGTGCGTTCTGCGGGTCTAGATCGATGGCGAGGGTACGCCCCTCATTGCGCTGTAGGCTGCGGGCCAGTGTCAGCGCTGCCACCAGCGTGCTCTTGCCCACACCGCCCTTGGCGGAAACCAGGGCGATGACCTTGGGGCTGAGGCCGGGATTCTGGCGGACGGGAAGGAGTTCCGGCTGGTTGCCTTCACGGCGCTTCATGGTGTCGGCCAGCAGGTCGCTGAGCGACCTGCTGGCCGACACAGCGGCGGGAGGAACCTCGGATTCCGCAATCGACGGCTCGGGCGAGGCGGCCGGTGCGCTGGCGGCAGGGGCGTCCATAGCGTACGCGGCGGCGACTTCCGGCGCCCGCGCTGGCAGCGGCGCCTCTTCGATGTAATCGAAGTTGCAGTCGATTTCCTTGTAACTATCCGCGCTTGCCCCGAATTTGCGGAACAGATTCGTAATATCGCTCGAACGATACATGCGATTATCATCCATGGTGTAATGGCCTACCGGCCGATTCGATCCGGTCGTCCTCTCGCGTCACCGTGTTACAACGCGGCCTTTCGAACACTTCACTGCATACGCCACCTAACTCCGGTATCTGCTCGAGGCCTGCACAAGGCGGGCGCACTACTCCCACGCCAGCCGAAAGGCCCGCTTATTCATTCGTCGATTCAGGACAGCGAAAGCGGCGGACGAGCCTCGTCCGAATCACGAAGGATCCTGTTGGCTCGCGGTGCCTCGGTCATGCTGACGCTCAGGTTCCGGGCGAGCGATTGACTCGTCGGCGTTCATTTCTCGTTCCACTGGGCTTTGTTGTGCGCTGTCTTCGCTGGTAAGGGCTGATCATCGCCCCGGCCAGGCGGCTACGTGCCCGCTGGCATAACCTTGAGGGCTTTCCTGTTCGATCGGGCAGCATGCTTCGACTGCAAATGCACACTCAGGCTCTTCGGCAGGGCCTAGTGCCGTGGCAGTGATGGATGATCGCTCTCCAATTACGGTGTGTAGCGCGCTTATGGTCGAAAGCGGCGCCACATCGGGCCGAGCGATCTTCTGGGGGGACTCGGGCATGTACCTGTAGCAGAACCTATTTCCAGGCTTGGCCTGGCGTATCCTACTTGCGCCTCAAATGTCTCCTGTCGACTTCCCATCGAATAACCTACTTCCCTGCTTGACGACACTTCCGTCGGAGTCGGCAACTGCATATGGCGGTGATTCTATTTTGATGCCATTAAAGATTAAAGGGATTTTTTGACGCAGGTCTCCTTTTGGGACTTGACCGGCAGATCGAAGGTCTGCGCAGGTTCAGCGCAAAAAGGTTCACCCAATCATAGAGTTGTATTTCGGGATGGCTGAGCGGAATCGGCTTATCCCTACGTCGCCAAGTTCCGTCTAGCTCTACAGAATCCGACGAACGGTAGTATGGGGCGAGTTGGCGCCAAAATTTGGGGACCGCCCGGCATCCCGAGGCGCATTTTTCAATAGATTTCAAGAAGCGAACGCTGGCTGGGCTTGGACGAGCGCCTTGCGGTAATTCGCCGGCAGCGGGCGGTGTTCGGTTTCGCCCGTTCAATACCCGGCTGGAGTGATCTCTGATGGGTTATTTCTCTCCGGGGCCTATTTGCCGGAGGATTGGCTGTGCCAACCGAACCAAGTCTTCCCAACCTGAACGAACCTGCATAAGCATGCCCGAATGTCCGATCGATGCCTCATGCCCGAGAGCTGCTGGCACGATGCACTTTCACAGTCTGTGCCCTGCGAAGCGGCACAGGCTGCCGGCATCAGTATCTGTACGATCCACAAGTGGCTTGGTCGCGTCAGAACAGGCGAAGCGCTGGCGGACTTGCCTGTCGGCAAGTAGCCGAGCGAGGGGAGCCTTTGGGGCCCCTAGTGATCCAGACTGCCTGAAAACGACAAAGGCCCGCATCGCTGCGAGCCTTTGTCGTTTATCTACATGGTGCCGGCACCAGGAATCGAACCCGGGACCTACTGATTACAAGTAATAGTTTTTTTGCTTCTAAATCATTGAGTTATTTATTTTTTATTTACGCTAACCAGTAATTTTAAGTTGCTTATCGCTTGATGCTTTGCTGTTATTTTACGTGTGCTGATTCGGGGTGCTTGAAAAATACGGAAGCGTCCCCACCTTAAATCTACTGGGCATGGTTCGAGGTGTGGTCAATGTCGTTGGATGCGTTTGTGAAGGATCGCTTCGGCGAGGATCAGGTCAAAAAGCTTCAGAACATCCGGCGCGGTGGGGATAACAACAGCAAGGGGTCTTCCTTTGAGAGTTATTACGCTGCGGCAAAGGTATGCGAGATCGCTGCTAATCATGAAGACCTCGACAACTACGTCATCTCTTCTCAGGAGCTGGCGTTTGTTGATGATCTTTGTATTCGGCAGGTAGCTGAGCAGCACAAGGAAAACTTCCAGGCAAAAAACTCGAGTGGCTATGCGGCGGCCTGGGATGCGGATATGGAAAGGCGCTTTCGCATGCAGATGGAGATCGACACCAATTTTTATCGGATGCAATCGAACCGCCAAGTGTTGCTCGTGTCTTGCCCAGACATGCAGGCAGCTAATGACGCCAAGATCCCTGATAATCTGAAGCAAAACTGCTTCTCAGAATTTTTCCCCTACAGGCCCCAGAGTACGCAGGTCATTTATGCATCGCCGGAATTGAGGGCCAATCTCAAAGCCATTATCAAAGACCCCGATGATCTCCAAGCCGTTGACACGGCATTTCGGGTCGTGGTATCCGCATGGATAAGTGATGACAATGCGCGATCGGTAGGGGATGTGTTGGGACAGGCAAAGGCCATGTGCAAGCCGAACCTGTTCAGGGATGAGATCCCCGAAAGGCCAGGGATGCCGAACTGGCTCCACGAGCTATGCATTGCTTTCCCAATGCTTGAAGCACGTGTAGAATTCGGCAATTTTAAAGTCAGCTACAATGGTTTAGACGTTGATCTGGGCTGCAACCCAGATGAGCCAGAGCCAGAAGTTCTGCAGGGCCTAGACACTGTATGGGATGTGTTCAATCTCCTGGTGGCTCAGGTTCAGAAGGACTTGGTGTGAGCGCAGACGACGATAACAGGGGGCTTGCGATGAGCGTTGCAAAGCGTGCTTATAGCCGTTTCGCCGATCAGACCGCCATTTCAGCACTGCGTGATTTGCTTGCGTCGACCAAAGCGCCGGCGCAGTACCAGTCCGCCATGAGATTTCTTGGGCAGCGTTTGGGTGAAGAGCTCAATGGCTTGCTGCCCAATAACGCAAAGTGCCTTGTCGCTTCCACGGCAGAGGACGCTGATTACTTGTCTTCAGGAGTGTTGGAAGCGCTCCAGGTAAAACACAATACGCATGCCGCAGTTTTTTGGAATCATCACTATTCCATCCATAGCGGAAGTGTTGCGCCCGTCGTGCACAAGTATCTGCAACCAGGTTTCGAAGAGGCAGACTCACTAGTTGTTGTGAAGTCCGTTATCTCAGGAAGCTGTGTAGTTAGAACTAATATCCTAGCCCTAATCGAGAAGCTTAAGGTTAAGACAATCTACATCGTCTCTCCGGTTATGCACGAAAAGGCTGAAGAGGCTTTGAGTGCAGAGTTTCCTGAGGAGATATCTAGCAAGTTTGTCTTTGTTTATTTTGCTAAGGATTCCAAGAAGGATGAGACAGGCGAAGTAATTCCTGGAATCGGTGGGCAGATTTATCAGCTTCTTGGTATTGGAAAACAGCCTGTTCAAAGTGGATATATTCCATCTCTTGTTAGAAGGCTTGCAGCTTTCTAGCATAAAAAAGCCCGGGTCCTCCCGGGCTTTTCGTTTACTCCGCTGCCGGATTCACGACCGGCACGCTGAGGTCGTAGACGTCGAGCATCCCCACGCTGCGGTGACCTGATGCCTGCTGCTTGTCGGCCCGGGTGCCTTCCGTGTCGGTGATCCCCCTCCTCTTGAAGTCGTGAAGGCCAAAGCGCTGCTCGGCGGTCATGACTCCTTTCTGAATTGCCTGGGTCACCAGCCGCTGCCAGGCCGTGTCCAGGCTGGTCTTCTGCAGGGCGCCGCCGTGAGCGGCGACGATTAGCCGGCGCTGCTCGGCTGCGATCGGCACTGGCATCTTCTTCTTCTCCCATATCTCGGCGCGCACCTGCTTGGCTGCGTCCCTGGCAGCGCACAGGCGTGGCGTCCAGCGCACGATGTTGTCGCGGCTGCCCTTGCGGCGGTTGGTTAGCACACCATCGGGTGTCTCGTTTGCATCGGTTAGGGTGACCGTCTCGATGCCGCGCAGGCGGCACAGGTAGCTGATTTCCATCACATACCAAAGGTACGGCGCGCAGGCGCCTTTCTCTCCGCGGGTCAGCTTGCCCTGCTGCTTGGCGAACTGGATCAGCGCGGCCATAACCGTGGGCTCTGGCAGGCGGCGCAGCTTGCGTTCTTTCGGAGCCTCGATGCCCTGGGCTGGGTTGCTGACGACATAACCTCGGTTGCGGCCCCACTGCATTAGCCGGCGCAGGTAGCGCAGTGCGTGGGCGGCCTTAGATGGAGTACCGTCTTCAGCAATGCGATCTACCACGCGCTGCACAAGTGGCGGAGTTCAGCCGGCATTCGCTGTCCTGGCCGAACGAGCTGGACCCGGACGGGAGCCAGTTCAAGCAACTGATGGCTGAGGCGCGGCAGGCGAAGTCGGCCGGTGATGCGGCGCTGGAAGCCGATCTGCGGGCGAAGGCCAAACCGCTGGCTCCGGTGACGGTGTTCGAGCTGCGTGCGGGGCCGGTACAGGATGTGCTACCGCCGTCGATCCACCCGGAGACGGGCAGGCCGTACTTCTGGCGCACACCTCCGTCGGCCGATGGGCTGCCGGAGCTGCCGCGCGATCTGCTGAACATCTGGCGCAACTGGGATGTTTTCAAGCGCATGGCACTGGAGGCGTGTCCGTGGGCGCCGAAGGCGGCGCCGGTACCGGTGCGCGCTGCGTCGCCGGACCGCGCGCCGGTTGGCGATCAGCCGTCGGTGATCGAGGCCTTCAACCGGGCGCAGGATGTGGAGAGCCTGCTGAAGGCGCACGGGTACGAGCGGCGCGGGCGGAAGTGGTTGTGCCCGCAGAGCAGCACCGGGTTCTCGTCGTGGTTGCACAGGAAGCTGATCAGCCAGCGCAGGTTCTCGCACGCCTTGTCATCGCGCACCGGCTGCAACGGCAGCCCCTCGAAGGTGTTGATGTACGTCTTCGGGTCATGGGTCATCGCCGGATCGAACACGATGTGGTTCATGTCCACCACCCGCCGCTCGGGGCTGTTCAGCCACAGGCTGTAGGCATCGCCCAGGGCCATCCTCACCGCCCCCTCGGAGATCCGCCGCTTCTTCGCGTAGTCCCACACATCCTTGGTGCCGTCGATGTACACATAGCGCACCAGCGGCGGCATCTTGTCATCGCCGACTGCCTTGCCGGCCATCGCCCGCGCCTTCTCGATATCGCGGACCCACTCCTCGCTGACCCGCTTCTTGCGCTTCTCGTCGGTGACAGCCGACCACTCCTTGAACATCTCCTTACCGACCAGCGCCTCGAACGCCGACCGCTTCATCTTCTTCGCCTTGTCCAAGTCCCACACCGATGTGGTCCCCTCGATCAAGGCGTAACGGCGCAACACCCGAGCCAGAGACAGGCCCTCCCCCGCCCCCCCGTCTTCGGAGCTGCCGGCCTCGGCTTCGCCCTCGACATCGGATGGGGCCGGGGGAAGGTTGCCCACGGCAGGCGGCTCTGGCGGTCTGGGCGACGACCGCTTGTGCTCCAACCCCAGCAGCCGGGCAGCCGCCTTGATCGCCGCCGAGGTGTCGCCGTTGTGCTCCAGGATGCAGAACACATCGAAGGGGTCATTCATGTGCCCGTTGGCCAACGGGTCCGAGCCATGGTGCGAATACACCCGGCCTTCATCGCTGATCGTCACCCCCGGCAAGGCGACCGACTGGCTGACGCGCTGGATTGCCTATCCACTGCAGCACACGGGGGCGAAGATGGACACTGCGGTGCTGATGCACTCGATCACCGAGGGCTCGGGCAAGAGCCTGCTGTTCTCGGTGGTGATGGGGCGGCTATATGGGCAGTACTCGGCGACGGTCGGTCAGGCGCAGTTGGAGGGAAATTTCAACGCTTGGCAGAGCGGTAAGCTGTGGGCGGTGTTCGAGGAAGTGGTCAGCCGCGATCAGCGCTACAACCAGGTGGGCAAGATCAAGCAGTTGATCACCGGGCAGACGGTGCGGATCGAGTCGAAGTTCGTGAACGGCTGGGAGGAAGCCAGCCACATGAACGCGGTGTTCCTGTCGAACGAGATCATGCCGTGGCCGATCAGCGATAGCGACCGGCGCTTCCTGGTGATGTGGCCGGAGGGGAAGCTGCCCGAGGATCGACAGGCGGCGATCAAGCATGAGCTGGCGAACGGAGGGGTAGAGGCGCTGTATAGCTGGCTACTGTCGGTCGACCTGGCCGGATTTGATCAGCAGACGAAGCCGCCGGTAACCGAGGCGCGCAAGCGGTTGGTCGCGCTGAGCCGGGCGTCCTGGCAGACCTTCCTGTACCTGTGGAAGACCGGCGAGCTGGGGCCGAAGTTGTGGGGCGCCTGCATGGCGTCTGACCTGTATGCGATGTTCATCGAGTGGTGCCAGCGTAACCGCGAGCACACGCTGTCCCAGACGAAGTTTTCGGAGTTCATCAGTACCGACTCCGAGGTGGAGAAGACCCCGAGGGGGATTCCTTGGACGGATGGCACAAACCGGAGGTTCGCCAACTTCTTCTTCCCGTCCTGCGAGCACGCCTTCCTGCCACCTTCCATTAGATCGGCCGATCTGGGCGCGCACGTCGTCGCCTGGCGTGAGGCGGCGCGTGGCGCGGGCTGGTCTGTCGACTCTTGGGACCATGTGAAGGGGATGGCGGCATGAGTGCGCTCGGATGCGGTCAGCCTGACCTCGAGCATCCTTCGCACGATTGACGATAGCTACAGCCGGACCATCAGCGACAGCCAGCTGACGGCTGTTTCCGGCAGCCGCCTGGAAAGCCAGACCTGGGACTCGTTCGGCTGGAGCCGCGAGGACAGTTCGCAAGCCGTCTACAGCGACAACACGCCGGGGGCCGGCTTGGATCGTGTGCCCATCAGCCAGGCGCGGGCGGATACGTTCGACGCCCTGCTCTCCGGTGTCGGGGCGTACAGCAATGACGTGGCCTCCCTACGGCTGGCGAAGTGGAGCAATGGCGCCATCGGTTTCGTCAGCACCAACCGGGCCGACGAGATCCGCTGGAGCGAGGCGCTGACCCCCGGCGGCCGGGTTGCCGGCACCGCGGAAACCACCCCCCAGGCCGCCGGCGCCTGGTCCGACTACCGGCCTTATGGTGCCTGGAATCCCCTAACCGGCGAGGCCGTTATCGCCTCGGCGACCCCCGTCAGCTGGACCTGAGGACCACCATGCAACGCTTTATCAACAACTGGGCCGCGACCCTCGCGGCGCCGGCGACTTCGGCTGACCGGCAGATGACCCTGGATCGGGCACTGCCCGAGCTGGCCGCCGGCGATACCTATCGGCTGACCCTGATCGGCCAGGATGCCAGCGGCAACGAAACCGCCTGGGAAATCATCCAGACCGGCGGCGCGGCGGCCGGGAGCCTCACCGTCGAGCGCGCCCAGGAAGGCACGCCGGCGCTGGATTGGCCGGCCGGCAGCCGCGTCGAGCTGCGCCTGACGGCCGGCTATCTCAACGACCTACAGGCCTCGATTGCCGCACTGTCTACGCGCCTCGCTGCCCTGGAAATTCCGGCCAACGCGCTCACCGATAGCGCCGGCCAACTGCTGACCGATACCACCGGCAACACCCTGACCTTTGGAGTACCTGCATGACGATTCAACACACCGTCGAGGGCGCCGGCGCCCCCGCCATCGTGCCTCCCAGCCGCGGCGCCCATTACCTCGACACCACCACCGGCGACCAGTACCTCGCCAAGGACACCGCCTCGGTGTCCGATTGGGTGCTGCAGGCCAGTCGGGCGGCGCTCGATAGTGGGCTGGCCTGCAAGGTGGACAAGGAGGCCGGTAAAGGGCTATCCAGCAACGACTACACCGCCGCCGAGAAAACCAAGCTCGCCGGCCTCGAGGGCAGCCACTTCAAGGGCACCTATGTCGACCTAGCCGCCCTGCAGGCCGCCTATCCGACCGCCGCGGCCGGCGACTATGCCGACGTGGACGCCGGCGCCGGCAGCGAGGTGGTCCGCCACCTGTGGGACGGCTCGGATGCCGCCTGGAAACCGCAGGCCAGCGCCACCACCCTGACCGCTGCCCAGGTTAAATCGCTGTATGAGGCGAACCCGGACACCAACGCCTACACGGATGCCGAGAAGGCTAAGCTGGCCGGGCTCGGCGCCGCCGCCGCCGCGGTCGAGCCCCAGGTGGTGGTGGCGCAGTCGATGAGCCCCTATATCGATCGGTTCACGCTCTCCACCCTGACCAAGCAGGCAGCGGTCACGACCCTACCCGGCGCTGGTGGCTACCGGGTGGCGTTCAATAAGGCCGGAACGCTGCTGGCAGTCGGCTCGAGCAGCTCGCCGGTCCTGACCGTCTACAATACCAGCGACTGGAGCATCCAGCCGCGCCCGGCGACCATGCCGGCCGGCGGCGTAGTGGGGCTGGCGTTCACTCCCGACGACAGCAAGCTGATCGTCATCTCCAATACCTCGCCTTACCTGAAAATCTATAACACCGCTGATTGGTCTATCCGTAGCCTGGGCACGGCCCCCACTAACCGCCCCCTCGGCATGGCCATGGACCCCACCACGAAAGTCCGTTTTGCCTACGGTGCGATGACCACCCCCTTCCTGACGATACGGAGCGCGTCCAATGGCAACGAGGCGGTCAGCATCACCACGCCGCCAGCCTCGACGGTCAACTGCGTGGCATTCAGCCCGGACGGTATGCGGCTGGTCGCTGGGCTGACCTACTCGGCAGCTCAGAAACTGATCGTTTACGACACGTCCGGTTTTCCGGTCGCATCGCTCGCTGGGCCGACAGACCTACCGAGCGGCGACATACTGAGCCTGTGTTACTCCAAGGACGGGCTACGCCTGTTCGTGGCGAACAGCAATTCGCCCTACCTGAGCGTCTACGATACGGAAACCTGGAAACGGCTGCCGCCCTTCGATACCGTGCCGGATTCCGCAGTGGTGGGCATGACGCTGAACGCGGATGGCCGCTATCTGGTGACGGCCACCACGAACGGCTTTGTGCGGATCTACGACACCGACACCCTGGCGTTCGTGCGCGAGAGCTCCGTTTCCGGCAGCGGCTACGATGTGGCGGTCAGTCCCGATGTGCCGGCCACCCCCGACTACCTCGACGGGCTGAGCAAACGGATGGGCGCGGCGGTACTGCGGGCGCAGCGGGCACAGCTGGAGGCTGACCAGAACCTCGGCTTTATCGTCTCCATGCTGGAGGCCAGCAACTCGGCCTATGCCAGTAACTTCGACGTGGATGCCAGCCAGTTTACCGGCACCTGGGCGGTGACTACCGCCTGGGCCGCCAGCGGTAATACGCAGTCGCTGGGGAGTACCAACACCGCCGACAGCACCACCTCGACGGCCACGCTGAACCTGACCCTGGCTAAACCGAGCTGGGTTAAGTTCGACTGGAAAGTCGATAGCGAGGCTGCCGCCGATTTCCTGACGATCACCATCAACGGCGTGCAAGTCGTCAATGCGGCGGGCCTCAACCAGACGGGAAGCCTGGCCCCCTTCGAGGTGCCGGCGGGCGCCTTCACCCTGGAAGCGACCTACACCAAGGATTCCAGCAGCGCCGGCGGCAGCGACAAGGCGTTCATCGACAACGTGAAGATCATCAGTCAGCCGTAACGCCAGCCGGCGAAGCCGAAACCGTTAAGAAGGAGCGCCCGGCGCGGGTGTTACCGCACCTCGCCGGGCGCCGAACCCGCAGACTAACCCTGCAAGCCCAGCCAAGGCTCCCCACTTCGTGCACGAAGCGGGCAAGAGCCTAACACCTGTCTATCCATACAGCCAAGGCTTGCATATGACCAACCCGATTATTCCCTGGATGGGCGGCAAGCGCCGTCTTGCCGACCGCTTGATCCCGCTGTTTCCCCCGCATGAGTGCTATGTGGAGGTCTTCTCCGGCGGCGCGGCGCTGTTCTTCAGGCGTCCGCAGCCGGCGCCGGTCGAGGTGCTCAATGACATCAACGGCGATCTGGTCTGCCTGTATCGCGTGGTGCAAAACCACCTGGAGGAGTTCGTCCGCCAGTTCAAATGGGCGCTCTCCAGCCGGCAGATTTTCGAGTGGCAGAAGATGACCCGGCCCGAAACGCTGACCGATATCCAGCGCGCCGCGCGGTTTTTCTATCTGCAGCAGCATGCTTTCGGCGGGAAGATTGCCGGCCAGACGTTCGGGACCGCGACCACGGTACCGGCCCTCAACCTGCTGCGGATCGAAGAAAATCTCTCGGCCGCGTGGCAGCGGCTGAGTGGCGTCTACATCGAGAATCTCGCCTGGCTCGACTGCGCGATGCGCTACGACCGGAGTCACACGTTTTTCTACATGGACCCGCCCTACTGGCAGACGGAGGGCTATGGCGTCGATTTCCCATACGCCGAGTACGAACGGATGGCCGAGTTCATGCGTACCTGTAAGGGCCGGGTGATGGTCAGTATCAACGATCACCCGGATATCCGCTGGGCGTTCGAGGGGCTCCATAGGGAGCAGCTCGATATCCGCTACAGCGTAAACAACCAGCGCCAGGGGAAAGCCGAAACCACGGGCGAGCTGGTGATCATGAACTGGGAGCCGCAGGTCCTCGGCGGCCTGTTCTGAGCGACCCGCCACGCTCCCCCTGACGGCAGTACGCCGGCACGTCTGGCTAGACCACCACCTCACAAGCCCGCCCCGTGCGGGCTTTTCTTTTCCTGGAGAAAACCATGCCCATCACCGAGCAGCAACTGCTGCAGATCATGCCCAACGCCGGCCCTCGAGCCGGCGTTTTTGTGCCAGTCCTCAACGCGACCATGAAGCGCTGGCAGATCAATACGCCCCGGCGCATTGCCGCCTTTCTCGCCCAGATCGGCCACGAGTCGAACCAGCTGCGCAATACCCGGGAGCTCTGGGGGCCGACGCCGGCCCAGGCGCGCTACGACCTGCGCACCGACCTCGGCAACACGCCGCAGGCGGACGGCGACGGTAGGCGCTACCTCGGCCGCGGCCTGATCCAGATCACCGGGCGGGCCAATTACGCGGCGGTGAGCATCGCCCTGTTCGGAGACGACCGCCTGCTCCGGCAGCCCGAGCTGCTCGAGCAGCCGGAATGGGCGGCAGAGTCCGCCGGCTGGTTCTGGTGGGTGAAGGAGCTGAACGGCCTCGCCGACCAGGGCCGGTTCGCCGACATCACCCGCCGGATCAACGGCGGGCTGAACGGGCAGCAGGACCGGCTGGCCCTGTGGTCGCGGGCCACGGAGGTCCTGGCATGAGCCTCACCGACCTGATCCCCGTGCAATACCGCTTGCTGGCCGCCGGCGGCATCGCCCTGGTCCTGCTGCTGGCCGGGGCCGGCCTCGTCTGGTGGGGGCTATCCCCGCGCATCGGCCTGCAGTCCGCCCGGGCCGATCGTGCCGAGCAGGCGCTTGTCGACTCGCAGCAATTGGTCGAGCGACAGGCCGATGTGCTGGCCGAGCAGCAGAAACAGATCGGCCAGATCACCGCCCTGGACCAGCGCATGCGGGCGCTCGAACAAACCATCACTCGTAATGCCCAGGCGCAGAGCCGCGCCCTCGAGGAGCTGAAACGTCATGACCAAGCCGTTGCCGACTATCTCGCTGCTGCTGTGCCTGCTGCTCTTGGCAAGCTGTACGAAAGACCCGAGACCACCGATCCCGCCGCCTACCACAGCCCGGATCGACTGCCCGCTGACCCCGTGCCGGTTACCAGCACGGCCGGCGCTGCAAACCAATGACGACTGGCGCGCCGCCGTCGATGCGTTGGAAGGGGAGTTGCTGAGCTGCGCCGGGCAGGTGCTGGAGTGCATCGGGCGGCAGCGGGTGCAGGCATCTCCAACGTCTGCGTGGTGAAATTGGCGGCCCACCTCAAAAGTCGTGGCAGGCCGCAGGCGGCCATCAGCGGTCAGTGACAACCACTCGCAATCGAGCTCAAATCGAATAAGCAGGCACAGGCTATGTGTGGTGCCCTCATCAGTTGCTACTTCGGTGAGGGTAACGGTTCGCTGCTTAGCCCTCCCGGCACCTTGCCGGCTAGGATGGATTTCATACCGAATTGCGCGCTCGATGATTAGCAACTTTGAGGATCTTGGAAGGTTTGTCCAGCGGCTCCAGGATATTGGCTCCTCCTCATACAGTTCATTGCATCCCGATTGATGGGAGTTCACGCAGCCTGAATTAATCAATAACCATACAATAACTTTCGCGTTGTGTGATTTTCGCCCGCAGCATCCAACCAAATGTCAGTGCTCTCAATATCATTTGGCAGTATCAGCTTGTTATCGCGTGGTAGCGTTTTGAGTATTTCAAACAGTTCGCCGCCATCGATCAGATCAAGCTCTAGTCTCGAGCGAGTACCACTATTCAGTTTGTCCGCGACTCGCTTTGCTTCTCGGGTATAGCGTGTGGCTGTGGTGACAAATATCCCTTTGGATATACTCTCGACTGCCAACGCACCAATGAAGTTGCGTACTTCGGCAACGCCCTCCACCTCCCTATTTATCCTGCGCTTAACTTGTACAGCAGCCAGCAATTCACCGTTTCGATGACATACGTGTAAATCGATACCTCGATCAGCCATATTTGTATGTGCTGTCGCACTAACCACGTCGCATTGGAGATGCTCCTTAAGAAGATCTGCAACTAATGATTCCGCCGCGCTTGCGGAAATAAGCTTTCTATCTTCCCATCTTCGGGTTAGGTGAAAAATTAAATCATCAATGGCGACCTTCGAGTCGCGAATATCGATTTCCTCTATAGCCGGGCAATAATCATATGGGCTTCTCGGGTTCATCTGAGAGGATGGGTAAAGAATTAGGCGCTCATTTGATCGCCACCAATTACATTTTTGGCAAACAAATAGGTGGCGGTGCCGAAATATAAACGTCTGGCTAGGTTTTCTGGTGATTATCTCATCACATTCATCAATGTCATCTTGAGTCCAGCTCTGAGGTTCATGATAAGTCATTAACCTGCTATGGCAAATAATGCATGTCTCATCGTTGAACTTTATCTCAATACGACTTGATGTCTGCTCGTCAATGAAAATGTTATGTTCAAATTCCAGGAGTTTACGAAAAGCGATTGGCTTAACAGGATCTGAACTACTAGATGTCATGTCGAAGTGTCTCTTTACTGAAGTTAGAACAGATCCCTGAGTGATGCCGGTGTGGAGGTACCGCTTTTCGTGCGGAGTCTACGCTCTTCGTAAAACCAGCGCGCTCAGTCGATGCTACCATTTGCCATTAGTATGTCCATGGCCTGGCTAGACTGATCTTTTCTGGCCATCACTGGCAGCTAAAGGGCTGATGCTGCCGGTCGTGACAGGCTGGAGTCGACCCAAAGCAGACATCAACGGGGGCAATTGTGGTCATATTGACCAAAAGTACCTACCAAAAGTGGACGCCTGAATGCAGGGTAGACCTCTGTCGGCCGACTGAATCCAAGTGGCTCTTAGATTTGTAGCATGAGTCGACAGCTACAGGCATTATGCTTGCCATTCAATCGGATTACCTCCGCCACTATGCAAGAGTTAACTTACACCTCAATTATCCAGAACAATGGCCTCATTATTTTTGACGCGCTTGCTGAGTCCGAGATGCAGACGGGGCGACGCCTTGATGAGGATCTACTCGACTATTGCCAAGAGATTGGCCGTCAGGGTTACTGTACGTATTACAAGATCAAAAGTAAGCAGATGCTGATTGCTGCCTTGAAGGTGGTGCTCACCGAATGTAAGGCTGGCGTTCTCTATCCAGTGCTGCATTTCGAGTGCCATGGTGATCCGAATGAAGGGCTTTATATTCATGCCAGTAAAGAGTATGTGGCCTGGGAGGAACTGATTCAACACATTGCTGAGATCAATCAAGCAACCAGAAACAACACGGGTGTCGTTCTAGCGGCGTGTTACGGGTTTGAGATATCTAAATTCGTAACTTTCGTCTCCCCCTGCCCATTCAGCTACGTCATAGCTCCTCAGAATGAGCTTCAAGCAGGCCAGCTCCAAGACGTAATACTGGACTTTTACAAAGTCATTATGAAATCCGGAGACCTCCAGAGAGGGCTCGTTCTGCTAAACAGTCAACTCAAGCTATTTCACTGCGGGGAATGGTTCTACAACACCTTGGCAAGCTTCATGATCACAAACTTCAATGCAAAGTGTCGCAGTGAACTCGTTGAGCAGATCGTGAGCAATCAAGTTGCTAAGGCTGGCTACAGGAATCGGGATCTGGTGAAAGCTACACGCGCCAAAGCTAAGAAATTCGTGAAGTCTCTTCAGGGCTTCTACAAACATGCATCCCTGACGTTCTTCCACAGCAAGGTGCCAATCCCCTATGAATCCTTCCATGCCTTCGTAGAAGAAAAGCGCCCCAGGTAGCAAGCTAGCCTCCAACATTTTCTAGGCCAGATTGATTGCCGCTTCTGGCCGATCTTTACCGGGCCTGATAGGCCGCTTAGGGCTAATAAAGGCGTTATAGGCATGGAGCCCGTAAGAGTCCGCTCCCTGTGCGGTGAGGTTTGCGCTTGGTATGGTGCGTCTTTGGAGAAAATCAGGCGTTAACCCATGCCATATAATGCCAAATTGATCAGGCATGAGGTTCATGATTCGTCGCAAAAGCCATGCTAGCTACGGCTGGTTCGCTACGACCTACGCCTACACAATCGGAGTGTGGTTCCTGATTAACCTAGGTGCCTTTCATCTTGTTACCGCTAAGATGGCTGTTCGTCTGACTTTTCTTGTCGATTGGCCGCGGCAGAGTGGGCAGATGGCCTGCCTCTAGCCTTGTTCTGCTGGAAAGCCGGCGCGGGTGAGAGAGAGTGGGCAGGAGTGAGCGGAAAGGTGGCTTTGCTAGTGAGTTTTCCCGGCTAATGGCGAATTTATTTACGTAGAAATTTACGTTGCCGTGAAATAAAAAGGGCCTGCATCGCTGCAAGCCCTTGTTTTATATGGTGCCGGCACCAGGAATCGAACCCGGGACCTACTGATTACAAGTCAGTTGCTCTACCTGCTGAGCTATACCGGCCGAGAAGGGCCGCCATTATAGCCATTTGTCTTTGTGAGTAAACCACTTAGCGCTGCTGGCCAAGTGAACGCAGCGGTCCTGCCGCTGCGCTTATTCACATCTGGGGCGATCATGCAAGGTGGGTGATAGCACTCCGTATGCGTCCATTGGCCGCATTTTATAAGCCTATGTTTGCGCTTGGTTTTTCGTGGGGGCTCGAAAAGCGATCAGCACCTTTGCGGGCCCGTCCGGCCAGCTTCCGGCGGCTTTTTCCGGAAAGCATCAACAGAGTTATCCACAGCTGTTGCGGGCAATCCGTTCGGCCAGCAGCAGCAGGTTGCGCGGGGTCAGGGCCGGTTCGCAGAAGCGCCCGAGTCGGACCTGGTAGCCCTGTTCCTCCAGGTACAGCGCGCGGTCGAGCAGCAGCCAGAATTCCAGCGGGCGACGGAACAGGCTGCGAACCAGTTCGAGGTTGCGCACCTGGGCCAGGCGCTGCCAACCGCGGGCTTCCAGGGCCAGCCAGTCGCACGGGGGAGGAGGTGGCAGTTGCTTGAGGGCGGCCAGGTCGCGGCAGTAGTCGGCGAAGGGTTTCTGTAGCCAGTCGCCGGGCAGCGAGGGGGTCGGCAGATAGTCGTCGATGGCGCGCAGTTCGCGCTGCAGCAGGTCGAAGGCCAGGCGGCGGGCCATGGACTGATCGCGCTGGCGGCGCACCCGGGCGCTGGCGGTGACGGTTTCGCTCAGCGGCAGGCGCAGGTCGTCGCGGGACAGCTGCAGCCCGGAGGCCTTGGCCGCGGCGGAAAGCGGCTGGTAGTCGTCGCCGGCGATGCGGTTGTAGCAGCAGGGGGCCACGGCCAGCTGCCGGCAGCCGGCGGCGCTGGCCAGGCGCAGCAGGCGCATGTGCAGCTCGCCGCAGGCGTGCAGGGCGACCGGCGTGTGCTCGGCGTGCAGTTGCGCGGCGGCATCGACGGCGAGCACGTCCTGCAGACGGTGCTCCGCGCGGATCCGCAGGCGGGTGCTGAGCGCCTGGCCGGACTCGACCAGTTCTGCGTCGTGTTCCAGGCAGGTGAGGGCGCTGCCGTCGTGGGCCAGGACCCGCCCGAGGTGGCCTTTGCCGGCGCACCAGTCGAGCCAGTGGGCGGGCCTCTCGCGAAAGCGCAAGCGGCTGGCGAACTGCCTGATCTGCTGCCACTTGCGCCCGGGGACGTCCACCGCGAAGCGCTCCGGCGGGGCGTTCCAGTCGCCGTCCGGCAGTTCGCCGACGGTGGCGAGCGCGGCCGAGGTCGCTGCCATGGCGGCGAAGGGCTGGGGCGCATCGAGACGCTCGGGATGGTTGTGGACGGCTTCGGCCTCCTCCAGCGAGCGCCGGCGCAGCCAGCCGGCGAGTTCGGGATGTTCGCTCTCCCAGGGCAATTGCAGATGCTGGAACGGGCGCGGCCGCCAGAACGCCTGGTGGCGGAGCAGGAAGTCGTCGAGGGCGAGGAAGCGTGCGCGCAGCTGCGGGCCGCTCAGAGGGGCTGTGGACATGGCGGATGGGTGAACCGAGGGGGCGGCGATTATACCCGAGGCGCTGCGTTTGTACGTTTTTTGATCGGGTGCGGGTGTGCCAAGTGGTTGCCCGCTGCTGGTGCGATCATTGGCACCGATTTGGACTGGCTGCCCTTAACTGGTGCTAGAGGCGGAAGGAAAACCGGGAGGCGCTGTCATATTCGCGGGCATAGGACTTGCTAGCATCGGCTATCGCGTTTGGCTCGCAGGAGGCTCGCCGTGTCGATTCATGTCGCTTTGCACCACGTCACCCACTACCGCTATGACCGTCCGGTCGCCCTCGGTCCGCAGATCGTCCGCCTGCGTCCGGCGCCCCATAGCCGCACCCGGATTCTCTCCTATGCGTTGAAGGTGGCGCCGGGCGAGCACTTCATCAACTGGCAGCAGGACCCGCAGGGCAACTACCTGGCGCGCCTGGTGTTCCCGGAGAAGACCCGGGAGCTGAAGGTCGAGGTCGACCTGGTCGCGGAGATGGCGGTGTTCAACCCCTTCGACTTCTTCCTCGAGCCCTACGCCGAGAAGATTCCCTTCGCCTATACCGAGGGCGAGCGGCGCGAGCTGGCGCCCTACCTGGCGACCCTGCCGGCGACCCCGCGGTTCGCCGACTATCTGGGCGGCATCGAGCGCACGCCCAGGCCCAGCGTCGACTTCCTGGTGGCGCTGAACCAGCGCCTGTCCCGCGACGTCCGCTACCTGATCCGCCTGGAACCGGGAGTGCAGACGCCCGAGGAGACCCTGGAAAAGGCCTCCGGCTCCTGCCGCGACTCGGCCTGGCTGATGGTGCAGCTGCTGCGCCACCTGGGCCTGGCAGCGCGCTTCGTTTCCGGCTACCTGATCCAGCTCACCGCCGATGTGAAGGCGCTCGACGGTCCCAGTGGCACCGAGGTGGACTTCACCGACCTGCACGCCTGGTGCGAGGTCTACCTGCCGGGCGCCGGCTGGATCGGCCTCGACCCGACTTCCGGGCTGTTCGCCGGCGAGGGTCACATCCCGCTGGCCTGCAGCCCCGAGCCGTCCTCGGCGGCGCCGATCAGCGGGCTGATCGACGAGTGCGAGTGCGATTTCTCCCACGAGATGCGCGTCGAGCGCATCTGGGAAGCGCCGCGGGTGACCAGGCCCTACAGCGAGGAGCAGTGGCAGGCGATCCGCGCCCTCGGCCGGCAGGTCGACGCCGATCTCGCCCGCGCCGACGTGCGCCTGACCATGGGCGGCGAGCCGACCTTCGTGGCCGTCGACTACCCGGACGATGCGGAGTGGAACACCGAGGCGCTGGGGCCGAGCAAGCGCCGCCTGGCCGCCGAGCTGTTCCACCGCCTGCGCGAACACTATGCGCCGCAGGGCCTGGTGCACTTCGGCCAGGGCAAGTGGTACCCGGGCGAGCAACTGCCGCGCTGGTCGCTGAACTGCTTCTGGCGCCGCGACGGCCAGCCGGTCTGGCGGGACGCCGCGCTCCTGGCCGACGAGAGCCGCGACTACGGTGCCGACGCCCAGCTGGCGGCGCGCTTCCTGACGACCCTCGCCGGCTACCTGGGCCTCTCCGCCGAGCACGTCTTCTCGGCCTACGAGGACTGGCTCTACTACCTCTGGCGCGAGCGCCGTCTGCCGGAGAACGTGACCCCGGAGGATTCGCGCCTGGCCGATCCGCTGGAGCGCGAGCGCCTGCGCCGGGTGTTCGACCAGGGCCTCGAGCGGGTGGTCGGCCACGTGCTGCCGCTCGCCCGCAGCGTCGGCGGCGCGCTCTGGCAGTCCGGCCCCTGGTTTCTGCGCGACGAGCACTGCCGGCTGATCCCCGGCGACTCGCCGCTGGGCTATCGCCTGCCGCTGGATTCGCAGCCCTGGGTCAGCCAGAGCGACTACCCCTACGTGCAGTCGCCCGATCCGAACCAGAGCTTCCCGCCGTTGCCGAGCCTGGCGCAGATCGTCCGGCAGCTGCGCGGGGCGCCGGGCCGGCAGGAGGCTGTCCGGCAGGATGCGGCCTCCGGCCGGAGCGAAGCCGCCCAAGCTACCGCCGTGCAGCCGGCGCCCTTCGAGTCGGCCGCCGGCATCGTCCGCACCGCGCTCTGCGCCGAACCGCGCGACGGCCGCCTGTACCTCTTCATGCCGCCGCTTGCGCGCCTGGAGGATTACCTGGAGCTGGTCGCCGCCATCGAGGCGACCGCCGCCGAACTGGGCTGCCCGGTTCTGCTGGAAGGCTACGAGCCGCCGGCCGACCCGCGCCTCGTCCACTTCCGCGTGACGCCTGACCCGGGCGTGATCGAGGTGAACATCCACCCGGCGGCTAGCTGGGACGAGCTGGTCGAGCACACCGAATTCCTCTACGAGGCGGCGCGCCAGACCCGGCTGTCATCGGAGAAGTTCATGATCGACGGCCGCCACACCGGCACCGGCGGCGGCAACCACTTCGTCCTCGGCGGCGCCACCCCGGCCGACTCGCCGTTCCTACGCCGGCCGGACCTGCTGCGCAGTCTGGTCAGCTACTGGCACAACCACCCGTCGCTGTCCTATCTGTTCAGCGGCCTGTTCATCGGCCCGACCTCCCAGGCGCCGCGGGTGGACGAGGCGCGCAACGATTCGCTCTACGAGCTGGAGATCGCCTTCGCCCAGATGCCCGAACCGGGCGTCGACTGCCCGCCGTGGCTGGTCGACCGCCTGCTGCGCCACCTGCTGGTGGACGTCACCGGCAACACCCACCGCGCCGAATTCTGCATCGACAAGCTGTACTCGCCGGATTCCAGCTCCGGCCGACTCGGCCTGCTGGAACTGCGCGCCTTCGAGATGCCGCCCCACGCGCAGATGAGCCTGGCCCAGCAACTGCTGCTGCGCGCCCTGATCGCGCGCTTCTGGGAGGAGCCGTACCGGCCGCAGCGCCTGGTGCGCTGGGGCACCGAGCTGCACGACCGCTTCCTGCTGCCGCACTTCGTCGCCCAGGACTTCCACGACGTGCTCCACGAGCTGAACGAGTGCGGCTACGGCCTGCGTCCGGAATGGTTCGCCCCGCACTTCGAGTTCCGCTTCCCCAAGCTCGGCGACTTCGCCGTGCAGGGCATCGACCTGCAGCTGCGCCAGGCCCTGGAGCCCTGGCACGTGCTGGGCGAGGAGGGCGCCGTCGGCGGCACCGTGCGCTACGTGGACTCGTCCCTGGAGCGGCTGCAGGTGAAGGTCGCCGGCATGGCGCCGGACCGCTACGTGCTGACCTGCAACGGCGTGCCGGTGCCGCTCACGCCCACCGGCAAGGTCGGCGAGTTCGTCGGCGGCGTGCGCTACCGCGCCTGGCAGCCGGCCTCCTGCCTGCAGCCGACCGTCGGCGTGCACGCGCCGCTGGTGTTCGACCTGGTGGACACCTGGATGCAGCGCTCCCTGGGCGGTTGCCAGTACCATGTCGCCCATCCGGGCGGGCGCAACTACGAGACCCTGCCGGTCAACGCCTATGAGGCGGAGAGCCGGCGACTGGCGCGCTTCTTCCGCATTGGCCACACGCCCGGCAAGCTCACGCCCGCCGCGCCGGTGGAGAACCGGGAGCTGCCGATGACCCTGGATCTGCGCAGGACATGAACCTGCGCAGGTAGGAGCGAGCCCATCCGCGACCGAGCCGCTGTGCGGCCTGTCGCGCCCGGGTTCGCTCCCATACCGATCTTTTGTCCGACCGAGTTCCTATGTCCAAATCGTCCGCTGCCGCCCGCGACCCCGCGACCTACCACGAGCTCTTCGACGCCAGGGGCCGGGTGCGGCCGCACTGGCGGCGGCTGTTCGACTACCTGCAGAACTGCCCGCCGGCGCAGCTGCGCCAGCGCCAGGAGCTGCTGGCCCGGCAGATCCAGGAAAACGGCGTGACCTACAACGTCTACGCCGACCCGGATGGCGCCGACCGGCCCTGGGAACTGGATCTGCTGCCGAACCTGATCCCGGCCGAGGAATGGGAGCCGCTGGCCCGCGGCGTGGCCCAGCGCGCCACCTTGCTGAACGCCATGCTGGCCGACATCTACGGCCCGCAGCGGCTGCTCGCCGAGGGGCTGCTGCCGACCGATCTGGTGTTCGGCCACAACAACTTCCTCTGGCCCTGCCAGGGCATCCGCCCGCCGGGCGGCACCTGGCTGCACGTCTACGCCGTGGACCTGACGCGCGGGCCGGACGGCCGCTGGTGGGTCACCGCCGACCGCACCCAGGCACCCTCCGGCGCCGGCTACGCCCTGGAGAACCGGCAGATCGTCTCGCGCGCCCTGCCCGATCTCTACCGCGACCTGCGCGTGCAGTACATCGCCGGCTTCTTCCTCGGCCTGCGCGAGACCCTGGCGCGCCAGGCGCCCAGCGACGGCGAGACGCCGCTGGTGGTGCTGCTGACGCCCGGGCGCTTCAACGAGAGCTATTTCGAGCACCTCTACCTGGCGCGCCAGCTGGGCTATCCGCTGGCTGAGGGCAGCGACCTGACGGTGCGCGACGCCACCGTCTACCTCAAGACCCTCGGCGGGCTGAAGCGGGTGCACGCGATCCTGCGCCGGCTCGACGACGATTTCTGCGACCCCCTGGAGCTGCGCGCCGACTCCGCCCTCGGCGTGACCGGCCTGCTCGAGGCGGTGCGTGCCGGCCGCGTGCTGGTGGCCAACGCCCTCGGCAGCGGGGTGCTGGAGTCCCCCGGCCTGCCCGGCTTCCTGCCGGCGATCAACCGCCGGCTGTTCGGCGAGGAGCTGCTGCTGCCGTCCATCGCCAGCTGGTGGTGCGGCGAACCGCCGGTACTGGAGGAAGCGGTGAAGAAGCTGCCGCAGCTGTTGATCCGTTCGGCCTACCCGTCGCAGCACTTCGAGCCGCTGTTCGGCCCCGAACTGGACGACGTCGAGCGCGCCGTCCTGGCCGAGCGCCTACGCCTGCGGCCCTACGCCTACGTCGGCCAGGAGCGCCCGCTGCTGTCCCAGGCGCCGGTCTGGCAGGCCGCCAGCGGCCGTCTGGAGTCGCGCCCGATCGGCATGCGGGTGTTCGCCGTGGCCTGCCGGGACGGCTACCGGGTGATGCCCGGCGGCCTGACCCGGGTCGCCGCCGAGGCCGACGCCGAGGTGCTGTCCATGCAGCGCGGCGGGGCGAGCAAGGACACCTGGGTGCTGGGCGGCCGGCACGGCGCCGGCGAGCCCTGGCAGTGGGTGCGTCCCCTGGGCGTGGCCGACATCGTGCGCAGCGACCCCTACCTGCCGTCGCGGGTCGCCGAGAACCTGTTCTGGTACGGCCGCTACTGCGAGCGCAGCGAGGACTGCGCGCGGCTGTTGCGCATCATGCTGGCCCGCTACGTGGACGATGACGACGACCCGCAGTCCCTGCAGGCCGCCCTGGCCGTGGCGGAGAGCCTCGGCCTGCTCGGCGGGGAAGACGACCTGACGCTGGAACGGCAGCTGCGCCAGGCCGTGCAGGGCCGCGACTGGCCGACCAGCCTGCGCAACGACCTGCAGTACCTGGGCGCGGCCGCCGCCAGCGTCCGCGGCAAGCTGTCCCAGTCGCACTGGCAGGCCCTGCGCGAGCTGCAGCGCAGCGCCCAGCGGCTGGAGAACGAGAAGGCCGACTTCGGCGAGCTGCTCGAATTCCTCGACGGCCTGCTGATCTCGCTGGCCTCGCTGTCGGGCTTCGCCCTCGACGACATGACCCGCGACCACGGCTGGCTGTTCCTGCTGATCGGCTGCCGCATCGAGCGTCTGCAGTTCGTCGCCGGCAGTATCGCCGGCTTCCTCGACGGCCCGGCGCAGGCCGATCCGTCGGCGCTGGCCTGGCTGCTCGAACTGGGCAACAGCAGCATCACCTACCGCACCCGCTACATGGCCACGGCGCAGCTGATCCCGGTGCTCGACCTGCTCCTGCGCGACGAGCAGAACCCCCACTCGGTGCTGTTCCAGCTGCGCGAACTGCAGGCGTCGCTGCGCGGGCTGGCCGAGCGCTTCGAACTGGCGCCGCCGGACATCGGCGCCCTGGAGGCGCGCCTGCTGGCCTTCGACTTCCGCCGTCTGGAGCGCGTCGACGCCGCCGCGCTGGCCGAGCTGGCCGCTCTGCTGCGCGATGCCGCGGCGACGGCGGGGCAGCTCTCCGACTACCTCGGCCTGCGCTTCTTCGTGCACGTCGACGCCAGCCAGCGGACCCAATCCCGATGAACAGCGCCCACTACCGGATTCTCCACGACACCCGCTACCGCTATTCGGCGCCGGTGTCCCTGTCCCAGCAGCTGGTCCACCTCTGGCCGCGGGACTTCCCCTGGCAGCGCTGCGGCGGCCGCCAACTGGTCATCGCGCCCGAGCCGACGCGGCGCACCGACGGCCTCGACGCCTTCGGCAACCCGCTGACCCGGCTGGCCTTCGAGCGGCCCCACGACGAGCTGGAGGTGCGCGCCCGCCTGCAGGTCGAGGTGCTCGCGCGCCCGGCCTTCGAGCTGGCCGAATCGCCGGCCTGGGAGCAGGTCTGCCTGGGCCTGGCCTACAGCGGCCGGCCGCTCTCCGCGGCCCAGCTGGAGGCGGCGCGCTTCCGTTTCGAGTCGCCCTACGTGCACCTCAAGCAGGCCTTCGCGAGCTTCGCCGACGACTGCTTCCGCCCCGGCCGGCCGCTGCTGCCGGCGGTGCAGGCGCTGATGGAGAAGATCTTCGCCGAGTTCACCTTCGACGCCGCGGCCACCCAGGTCTCCACGCCGCTGTCCCAGGTGCTGGAAGAGCGCCGCGGGGTCTGCCAGGACTTCGCCCATCTGATGCTCGCCTGCCTGCGTTCCCGCGGCCTGGCGGCGCGCTACGTCAGCGGCTACCTGCTGACCACCCCGCCGCCCGGCCAGCCGCGGCTGATCGGCGCCGACGCCTCCCACGCCTGGGTCTCGGTCTGGTGCCCGACCCAGGGCTGGGTCGACTTCGACCCGACCAACAACATGCGCCCGGCCCTGGAGCACATCACCCTGGCCTGGGGCCGCGACTTCGGCGACGTCTCGCCGCTGCGCGGGGTGATCCTCGGCGGCGGCGTCCACGATCCGGAGGTCCGGGTCACCGTCATGCCCCTGGCGGAGGCGGAGAAGCGCGCGCTCTGAGCGCATCCGTTATCCTTAGGTGGTGCGCGCGGGGGCGAATTAATTCGCCCCCCGGCCGTCCAAACGCGAACGAATGCGCTCCTGCATATCCGGTTCCTGCCAGGAGGCGAGGATGGACGCTCCGCCGAACACCGCCCCTGCCGTCCTCGACCGCGACGGCCTGCAGGCCCTGATCGAGGCCCTGGCCGAGCGCGGCTTCCGGGTACTCGGGCCGACGCTGCGCGACGGGGCGATCCTCTACAACGAGATCGCCGCTGTCGCCGACCTGCCGGCCGGCTGGACCGAGCGCCAGGGCCCCGGCCACTACCGCCTGGAGCGGCGCGACGACGAGGCGCTGTTCGGCTTCGCCGCCGGCCCGCAGTCGTGGAAGCGCTTCCTGCTGCCGCCGAGCGAGATTCTCTGGCGGGTGCGGCAGGAGGAGGGCGGGCTGATCTTCAGCAACGCCGCCGAGGCCGCGCCGCGCTACGCCTTCCTCGGCGTGCGCGCCTGCGACCTGCAGGCCATCGCCATCCAGGACCGGGTGTTCTGCGAGGGGCCCTACCGCGACGGCGCCTATGAGCGCCGCCGGCGTGAGGCCTTCATCGTCGCGCTGAACTGCTCCGTGGCCGGCGAAACCTGTTTCTGCGTGTCCATGGGCAGCGGGCCGAAGGCCGAGGGCGCCTTCGACCTGGCGTTGACCGAGCTGCTGGATACGGAGCGCCACGAATTTCTGGTCGAGGTCGGCAGCGCGGCGGGCGCCGAGCTGCTGGCGGCGCTGCCGCAGCGGCCGGCGACGGAGTCCGACCTGGCGGCGGCCGCCGCGCTGGTCGCGCGCACCGCCGGCTGCATGGGGCGCACGTTGGAAACCGAGGGCCTGCAGGAGCTGTTGGAGGGCAATCCCGAGCATCCGCGCTGGGACGAGGTCGCCGAGCGCTGCCTGACCTGCGCCAACTGCACCATGGTCTGCCCGACCTGCTTCTGCACCACGGTGGAGGACCACAGCGACCTGGCCGGCTCGGCCGAGCGGGTGCGCCTGTGGGATTCCTGCTTCACCCTGGACTTTTCCTACATCCACGGCGGCAGCGTGCGGCAGAGCGACAAGGGTCGCTATCGCCAGTGGATGACCCACAAGCTGGCCAGCTGGATCGACCAGTTCGGCAGCTCCGGCTGCGTCGGCTGCGGGCGCTGCATCACCTGGTGCCCGGTGGGCATCGACATCACCGAAGAAGCGGCGGCCATCCGCGCCGAGCCGCAGGCAGGCAAGGGGGAACCCCATGGAGGGCATTGAGGCGATCCTCGGCCGGCATCCGTTCTTCGCCGGTTTCGCTCCGGAATACGGCCGGCTGGTCGCCGGCTGCGCGCGCAACGTCCGCTTCGCCGTCGGCGACTACCTGTTCCGCGAGGGCGCTCCGGCCGACGAGTTCTTCCTCCTCCGCCACGGCCGGGTGGCCCTGGAGCTGGTCGAGCCGGGACGGCCGCCGGCGGTCTTCGCCACCCTCGGCGAAGGCGAGATCGTCGGCGCCTCCTGGCTGCTGCCGCCGTACCGCTGGCAGTTCTCCGCCCGCGCGGTGGAGCTGACCCGGGCGATCGGCCTGGACGCCGCCTGCCTGCGCGGCAAGTGCGAGTGCGACCATCACCTGGGCTACGAGATGATGAAGCGCTTCCTGCCGATCCTGGTGCAGCGCCTGCAGGCCACCCGGCTGCAGCTGCTCGATGTCTATGGAAAGCGTTGAGATGGCGGCCTGCGCCGATCCGTTCCTGCCGCAGCCCTACCGGGTCGAGCGGCGCCGCCGCGAACTGGTCGGCGCGGTGACCTTGGAGCTGGCCCCGCTGGCCGGCGAGCGGCCGGCGTTCCTGCCCGGGCAGTTCAACATGCTCTACGTGTTCGGCGTCGGCGAGGTGGCGGTCAGCCTGAGCGGCGATGCCGAGCGCGGCGCGACCCTGGTCCACACCGTCCGCAACGTCGGCGCGGTCAGCGGTGCGCTGACCCGCCTGGAGGTGGGCGCCGGCCTCGGCGTGCGCGGCCCCTTCGGCAGCGCCTGGCCGCTGGCCGAGGCGGAGGGCGCGGATCTGCTCTTCGTCGCCGGCGGGCTCGGCCTGGCGCCGCTGCGCCCGGCGATCTACGCCGCCCTCGCCCGGCGCGAGCGCTACGGCCGGGTGGTGCTCATGGTCGGCAGCCGCACCCCCGCCGACATCCTCTACCGCCGCGAGCTGGAGCGCTGGCGCCGGCGCCCGGATCTGGAGGTGCTGCTCACCGTCGACTACGCCGATGCCGGCTGGCGCGGTCACGTCGGCGTGGTGCCGGCGCTGATCCCCCATGCCGGCCTCGATCCCCGGGAGACCCTGGCGCTGGTCTGCGGCCCGGAGGTGATGATGCGCTTCGCCGCCAACGCCCTGCTCGCCGCGGGACTCGACGCCGGGCGCATCCACCTGTCCATGGAGCGCAACATGAAGTGCGCCGTCGGCCTCTGCGGCCACTGCCAGTTCGGCCCCTTCTTCGTCTGCAGGGACGGGCCGGTGCTGAGCCTCGAACGCATCGGCGGCATCCTCGCCGTGCCGGAGATCTGACCATGGACACGCGTCCGCGCCTGGCCGTCTGGAAGTTCGCCTCCTGCGACGGCTGCCAGCTGTCCCTGCTCGACTGCGAGGACGAGCTGCTGGCGCTCGCCGAGGTGGTGCACATCGCCCATTTCGCCGAGGCCTCCAGCGCCATGGAGGCGGGACCCTACGATCTTTCCCTGGTGGAGGGCTCGATCACCACGCCGGCCGATGCCCAGCGCATCCGCGAGGTGCGCCGGCAGTCGCGGTTCCTGGTCACCATCGGCGCTTGCGCCACCGCCGGGGGCATCCAGGCGCTGCGCAACTTCGCCGAGGTGAAGGAATACCTGGCCGTGGTCTACGCCCAGCCGCAGTACATCGAGACCCTGGCCACTTCGACGCCCATCGCCGCCCACGTGCCGGTGGATTTCGAGCTGCGCGGCTGCCCGATCGACAAGCGGCAACTGCTGGAGGTGATCACCGCCTTCCTCGCCGGGCGCAAGCCGGCGATTCCCGCCTACAGCGTGTGCATCGAATGCAAGCGGCGCGGCAACGTCTGCGTGATGGTTCAGGGCACCCCCTGCCTCGGTCCCGTGACCCACGCCGGCTGCGGTGCCCTCTGCCCCTCCTACCGGCGCGGCTGCTACGGCTGTTACGGGCCGATGGAGTCCCCGGACACCGCGATGCTGGCCCGCCAGTGGGCGGCCATGGGCGTGCCCGCGCGGGACATCCGCCGCGCCTTCCACACCTTCAACGCCTGGGCCCCGGGGTTCCGCGAGGAGGGGGAAGCCCATGACGAGTAAGCGGATCAGGGTGGATTACCTGGCCCGGGTCGAGGGCGAGGGCTCCCTCGACCTGCACATCGAGGACGGCCGGGTCGCCGCGGCCCGGCTCGGCATCTTCGAGCCGCCGCGCTTCTTCGAGGCCCTGCTGCGCGGGCGCGGCTTCGCCGAGACTCCGGACATCGTCTCGCGGATCTGCGGCATCTGCCCGATCGCCTACCAGATGAGCGCGGTGCACGCCCTAGAGAACGCCTTCGGCGTGCGGGTGGACGGGCCGCTGCGGGCGCTGCGCCGGCTGATCTACTGCGGCGAGTGGATCGAGAGCCATGCGCTGCACGTGGTCATGCTGCACGCGCCGGACTTCCTCGGCTATCCCGACGCGATCCGCATGGCGGCCGAGCACGGCGAGCGGGTGCGCCAGGGCCTGGCCCTGAAGAAGGCCGGCAACGCCGTGGTCCGCCTGCTCGGCGGGCGCGAGATCCATCCGATCAACGTCCGGGTCGGCGGCTTCTACCGCGTGCCGACCCGCGCCGAACTGGCGCCGCTGGCCGAGGAGCTGGGCCGCGCCCGGGAGAGCGCCGTCGAGCTGGTGCGCTGGGTGGCGGGCTTTCCCTTCCCGCACATGGAGCGGGACTACGAGTTCGTCGCCCTGCGCCATCCGCACGAATATCCCTTCAACGAGGGGCGGCTGGTGTCCAGCCGGGACATCGACATCGACGTCGCCGACTACGAGGCGGAGTTCGAGGAGCGTCAGGTTTCCCACTCGACGGCCCTGCACTCGCTGCTCAAGCGCCGCGGCGCCTATCTGGTCGGGCCGCTGGCGCGCTACGCGCTGAACTTCGACCGCCTGCCGCCGCACATCCGCCAACTGGCCGGCGAGGCGGGGCTCGGCCCGGTGTGCCGCAACCCGTTCCAGAGCATCCTGGTGCGCGCCTTGGAGATCCTCTACGCCTGCGAGGAGGCGCTCGCCATCATCGCCGCCTACCGTCCGCCGCCGGTCGCCGCGCTGCCGGTGACGCCGCGCGCGGGCGTCGGCTTCGGCTGCACCGAGGCGCCGCGCGGCAGCCTCTGGCACCGCTACGAGGTGGCCGCCGACGGCTCCATCGTCGGCGCGCGCATCGTCCCGCCCACCGCGCAGAACCAGCCGAGCATCGAGGCGGATCTAGAGGCCATCGCCACGCCATTGCTCGACCAACCCGAGGACTTCATCCGCGAGCGCTGCGAGCTGGGCATCCGCAACTACGACCCCTGCATCTCCTGCTCGACCCATTTCCTCCGCCTGAAGCTGCATCGCACATGAGCGGGCGGGTGCAGGTGCTCGCCCTGGGCAATGCCGATCGCGGCGACGACGGCCTCGGCCCGGCCGTCGCCGCCCGCCTGCGCGGCCGCCTGCCCGCCGGGGCCGAGCTGCGCGTGTGCGGCGGCGACGCGCTCAGACTGATCGAGGGCTGGGTCGGCCTCGCCGCCCTGGTCTGCGTGGATGCCTCGGCGCCGGCGGGCGAGCCGGGACGCATCCGCCGCCTGGAGCCAGCCATGGACGAACTGGTCGCGGAGCCGGCGTCCTGCCACGGCTTCGGCTTGGCCGAGGCGCTGGCGCTCGCCCGCGTCCTCGGGCTGGCGCCGCCGCAGCTGGTGGTCTATGCGGTGGAGGGCCGCTCCTTCCGGATCGGAGCCCCTCTGAGCGCCGAGGTCGCCGCTGCCGCGGAGGCGGTCGCCGGACGGATTCTCGGCGAGGTCGGGCGGCTGCTGAGGCCTGCGGAGGCGGGCGAGGAGGAGCCCGGCGCCGGGGAGCCCGGTCCGATTCCGGAAGCCTCCGTTCGCCGGGACGCCTGATGTGCGCTCCACTCTGGAGCGTCTTCTTTCCGTGCCTTCGATCGCAACCGATTGAGTGACAAGGACTTATGTCATTGGTGCATTGAATTGGTGCATTCGCCTGTGAAGGTGCGTTTCGTGGCTTTCTATTGGTGCGTTATCGCCGGTTTCCTGCCGCCGTTCCGCATGCTGGGAAGACCGCCAAAGGCCGCGCCTTCCCCGGCCCGTGACGCCTGCGCCGCCCCGCGAAAAACCAGCGGCACAGTTCGTGCTAACCGCCTGGCATCAAAGTGCCATTGCAATGGGCTGGGAGGCCGACCATGAAGAGCTATGACATGCAGCTGTCCGGCGCCGAGCGGCGCTGGCTCCCCTGGCTGGGGCGCACCGGCAAGCTGGCGATGGGCTGGTCGTGCTGGCTGAACCGCTCCACCTATCCGGTGATGGAACAGGTCTTCGAAGGCATCGCCGAGACCCGGGTGCGCCTGCTCTTGAGCTGGGCCCGCAGCCAGTGGGCCTACCTGGCCGAGCTGGCCGATGCCCTCGGGCAGGATTTCTCCCTGCTGGAGAACGACCTGCTGCAGGACAAGCTGCAGCGCTCCGCGGACTTCTCCGAGCTGTTCGTGGTCTCGCCCGAAGGGCTGGTGCTGGCCTCCAGCTGGCCGCACCACTGCCAGGTCGGCGAACCCGACCCCCGCGCCCTGGCCTCCGGCCTGCGCCAGGCGTTCCTGCACGGCCCCTACCGCGATCCCCTGACCCTGGAGATCGGCCCGTCCAGCTCGCGCTTCCACGACGAGGTGACGCTGATGTTCTATCAGCCGATCCGCCGCGACGGCCAGGTGCTCGGCTGCCTCTGCGGGCGGGTGCCCAACGACGTGCTGGGCGACCTGATCCAGCGCGAGGCCGGCCACGTCTACAAGGATTCCGGCGACAACTACCTGTTCATGGTCGAGTCGCGCTTCGACCGCAGCATCGCCCCGGGCATCGCGCTGTCGCGCTCGCGCTTCGAGGACAGCACCTTCAGCCTCGGCGAGAACCTCAAGAGCGGCGTGCACACCCGCTGGGGCCGGGTGCAGATCAAGCGTCACACCGAGCTGGAGCTGCGCTTCGTCGATCCGGCCACCGGCGAGCTGCATCCGGGGGTGCGCGAGACCATCCGCAAGGGCAGCAACCTGTTCGTCACCTATCCCGGCTATTCCGACTACCGCCACGTCCCGGTGGTGGGCAAGGGCCTGACCTTCCAGCTGCCCGGCTCGCCGGATCGCTGGGGCATGATGTGCGAGGCCGACCTGGAGGAGGTCTACCGCCGGCGCTCGCTGACCCTGGGGCTGATGCGCACCTTCTTCCTCACTCTGGGTGGCTGGCTGGCCGCCTGCAGCCTGCTGCGCCACTACGGCGGCCTGTCCGAGAGCACTCAGGCGCTGCTCGAAGCCGCGCTCCTGCTGCCGGCCGGCCTGGCCTTCGCCGTTTTCGGCCCGCGGCGTCCGGCCCGGCGCCTGCAGGAGATGACCGATGTGATCCGCGCCATCGCCGAGGGCGGCGGCAACCTCAGTCAGCGCCTGGATAGCGAGCGCATGGCCAACGACGAGACCGGCGATCTGGGACGCTGGATCAACAGCTTCATCGACAACCTGGACGGCACCGTCGGCGCGGTGATCGCCGCCTCGCGCACCGTCGGCCAGACCAACGAGCAGATGCTCGAACGCAACCAGGAGGCCTGCGCCAACTCCCAGTCCATGGCCGGCGCCATGGGCGAGATGTTGCGCATGGTCGAGGCGCAGCTGAGCGAGATCCAGCAGGCCTCGCTGACCGCCGAGGAGATGAAGCAGGCCATGGACACGGTGATCGGCAGCGCACGGGAGAGCACCCAGGCGATCCGCGACGTGGTGGAGCGCTCGGCGGCCAGCGTGCAGTCGCTGGACAGCCGCATGGGCCAGATCGGCAACATCGTCTCGCTGATCAGCGGGGTGACCATGCAGACCAACCTGTTGGCGCTCAACGCCGCCATCGAAGCGGCGCGGGCCGGCGAGCACGGCCGCGGCTTCTCCGTGGTGGCCGGGGAGATCCGCACCCTGGCCTCGCGCACCGCGGCGGCGGCCGAGGATATCCGCCACGTGGTGGAGGGCCTGCAGGCGGAGACCCGCGGTGCGGTGGCCTTCATGAACGAGGGCGTGGCCAGCGTCGACGACAAGCTGGGCGACGCCGAGCTGGGTTCTTCGGCCAACCGTCAGCTGCAGGAGGCGGTGGGGCAGATGTTCGAGCTGATCACCCGGCTGGCGCAGCGCGGCGAGCACTACGGCAACACGGTGCGCAACGTCGACCGCGCCGCGCAGGACATGCAGGAGATCCTGCGCAACCTGCAGGGCAGCTCGGCCAGCGTGCGCCACAACACCGGCCGGCTGCGGCAGATGGTGGGGCAGTTCACCGTTTCCTGAGCCCGGCTCACTCGCCGCGGATGTACTGCTGCAGCTGGCCGATCAGGGCGTCCTGCTCGGCGATCGCCTCCTTCACCAGGTCGCCGATGGACAGCAGGCCCACCAGGTGGCCGTTCTCGACCACCGGCAGGTGGCGCAGGTGGCGATCGGTCATCAGCGCCATGCAGGCCCGGATACTATGCTGCGGCCCCACTGTCACCACCGGCGCGCTCATGATCGACCGGACCGGGGTGCCCACCGAGGAGCGTCCGCGCAGGACGACCTTGCGCGCATAGTCGCGCTCGCTGATCACGCCCACCAGTTGGCCGTCCTCGACCACCGGCAGGGCGCCGACGTTCTTCTCGGCCAGCACCTGCAGCGCCTCCAGGACGGTGGCGTGCGGGCCGATGGTGTGGACGTCGCGGTTCTGCTTGTCCCGGAGGATTTGCGCCACGGTCTTCATGAACGGTGCCCTCGTGTGTGCGGATCGGCGTGCTCCCGACGTTGGAACTCGAGCATGGTCCGAGCATGGTCGCCGGCGGCCGGCGCCACAATGGCCGGAATCCCACGGGCTTGTAAGCGTCGCGCGGTACGGGACCGGGGGCCGGCAACGACGGGGCCGGGGAGAGGTCTTTCTATGCGCTACGCTCCGTGCAGCGGAAGCATCCTGACAAGGCGTCGACCCTGGCCGTCGCGACCGGGGCATCTGGAGTGCCCATGTTCAAGATTCTCGCCCAACTGTTCCTGCACTTCTTTAGCCACCGGCTCGAACGCCGACACTTCCGCCGCGATGTCCTGTCCGAGCGCCTGGTGCCCGGCCCGGCGCGCGCCCAACTGCCGACGGCCTTCGTCGAGTCGCTGGTCGCGGCGGCCTGCAGCGACGAGGCTGAGCTGTACCTCACCTATGACAGCGGCCCGCAGGGGCTCGGTGCCGGGCAGGCGGACGAGCGGCGCGAGCGTTTTGGCGAGAACCGGGTGGAGCAGGATCGCCCGGCTTCGCTCGGCCGGCACCTGTGGCTGTGCTACGGCAACCCGTTCAATCTGCTGCTGACCGCCTTGGCCCTGATCTCCTGGGTGACCGAGGATCTGAGCGCGGCGCTGGTGATCGGCACCATGGTGGTGGTCTCGACCCTGCTGCGCTTCTTTCAGGAGACCCGCTCCAATCGCGCCGCCGAGCAGCTCAAGGCCATGGTCGGCAACACGGCCACGGTGCTGCGTCCCGGGCAGGCCGGCCGGAGCCAGCCGTCCTTCGGCGTCGAGGTGCCGATCCGCGACTTGGTGCCCGGCGATATCGTGCGCCTGTCCGCTGGTGACATGATCCCCGCCGACCTGCGCTTGCTGCACGCTCGCGACCTGTTCGTCAGCCAGGCCGCGATGACCGGCGAATCCCTGCCCGTGGAGAAGTTCGCGCACCGCGCCGGGACGGAGGCGCGCAACCCCCTGGAGCTGGACAATCTGTGCTTCATGGGCACCAACGTGGTCAGCGGCTCGGCCACCGCCATGGTCATCGGCACCGGCCGTGCCACCTTCTTCGGCAACCTGACCACGCGGGTCGCTCAGCGGGACGAGGAGCCCAATGCCTTCCAGAGGGGCATCAACAAGGTCAGCTGGCTGCTGATCCGCTTCATGCTGGTGATGGCGCCGGTGGTGCTGCTGATCAACGGCTTCACCAAGGGCGACTGGCTGGAGGCCACGCTGTTCTCCCTGTCGGTGGCCGTCGGTCTCACCCCGGAGATGCTGCCGATGATCGTTACCTCCACGTTGGCCAAGGGGGCCGTGGTGCTGTCCCGGCAGCAGGTGGTGGTCAAGCACCTGGACGCGATCCAGAACTTCGGTGCCATGGATGTCCTGTGCACCGACAAGACCGGGACCCTGACCCAGGACCGGATCGTCCTCGAGCGCCATACCGACGCCTTCGGCGCGCCCTCCGACGAGGTGCTTGAATACGCCTTTCTCAACAGTTACTACCAGTCCGGCCTGAAGAACCTGCTCGACGTGGCGGTGCTGGAGCGCGCGGAGTCGCGGGGCGAGCTGCGCCTGGCCGAGCGCTTCGTCAAGGTCGACGAGCTGCCTTTCGACTTCGAGCGCCGGCGCATGTCCGTGGTGGTCGGTGAGGAGGGGAAGGGCCATCTGCTGATCTGCAAGGGCGCGCTGGAAGAGGTGCTCCAGGTCTGTACCCGGGTTCGCCACGGCGCCTCCAGCGAGCCGCTGGACGCCGCGCGGCTGGTGGAGATCCGCGCCCACACCGCCAGTCTCAACGACGAGGGGCTGAGGGTGGTGGCGGTGGCCCGGCGCGAGCTGCCGGCGGCCCAGGCCGACTATCGGCTCGCGGACGAGCGCGAGCTGACGCTGATGGGCTACATCGCCTTCCTCGATCCGCCGAAGGAAACCGCCGTGGCGGCCCTGAAGGCGCTGCGGCAGCAGGGCGTGACGGTGAAGGTGCTGACCGGGGACAACGAGCGGGTCACCCGTTGCGTCTGCCGCGCCGTTGGTCTGGACGCCCGGGAGCTGTTGACCGGTAGCGATCTGGAGGCGCTCGACGACCAGGCCCTGGCCGCCGCCTGCGAGCGCACGGCCGTCTTCGCGCGCCTGACACCGGCGCACAAGGAACGTCTGGTTCGCCTGCTGCGCCAGCGCGGCCACGTGGTCGGCTTCCTCGGCGACGGCATCAACGACGCGCCGGCCCTGCGCGCGGCGGACATCGGCATCTCGGTGGACAGCGCGGTCGACATCGCCAAGGAGGCCGCCGACATCATCCTGCTGCAGAAGAGCCTGCTGGTGCTGGAGCAGGGGGTTGCCGAGGGCCGCAAGACCTTCGTCAACATGCTCAAGTACATCAAGATGACCGCCAGCTCGAACTTCGGCAACGTGTTCAGCGTGCTGGTGGCCAGTGCCTTCCTGCCGTTCCTGCCCATGCTGCCGATGCACCTGCTGGTGCAGAACCTGCTCTACGACCTTTCGCAGACGGCCATTCCCTTCGACAACGTCGACGAGGAGCTGCTGGAGCGTCCCCAGCACTGGCGTTCCGAGGAGCTGGGGCGCTTCATGGTGTTCTTCGGACCGCTCAGCTCGATCTTCGACATTCTCACCTACCTGCTCATGTGGTTCGTGTTCGCGGCGAACAGCCCGGAGCAACAGCGGCTGTTTCAGACCGGCTGGTTCGTCGAGGGGCTGATTTCCCAGACCCTGGTGGTGCACCTGATCCGCACGCGCAAGCTGCCTTTCATCCGCAGCCGGGCGTCCTGGCCACTGCTGGCGCTGACCCTGACCATCATCGGAGTCGGCCTGCTGCTGCCGGTATCGCCGTTGGCTGGCTATTTCAAGCTACAGGCGCTGCCATGGGGTTACTTCCCCTGGTTGATCGGCATCCTGCTGGGATACGCCGTGCTCATCCAGCTGATGAAGGGCTGGTTCGTCCGACGTTACGGCTGGCAGTGAGCCCGCCGTGGGCGCCCATTGGTCAGCCTGCCGGACGTCACGCAGGCGGCTGATCTAGGGTTAACCGGGCACTGGAATCCGCCCGCCGCAGACATGACCGCGACGACGGTGCCGTATTCCGGCGTCGAATGACGGGCCCTGTCGGCGCCCATCCGTAACTGACAGCCACGCAGAGGAAATCCAGCAATGAGATACCTGCTTGTCGCTACCATGATCGCGGCGCTCAGCCAGACGGCGATCGCTGCCGATACCTCGACCGGCTCCGACCCTATGAGCTCTGAACACGGCAGTGAACACAAAAGTACCGAGCACATGGGGTCGGAACACAAGAGCGGCACCGGGCAGACGGCGGAGGCCACCGGGACGATCAAGTCGATCCAGAAGGAGAGCGTGACCATCGCCCACGATGCCGTACCCAGCCTGAGCTGGGGCGCCAAGACCCGGCATTTCTCCGCCACGCCGGACCAGCTCAAGGACCTCAAGGTGGGGGACAAGGTGAAATTCGAGTTCAGCACCCACGGCAAGAAGGCGCGTATCCAGTCGATCGAGACCGAGTAGTCGTCCACTCCCGCCGGCCCGTTCTCGGGCCGGTAACGGCGCTCGGGACGAGTCGCGCTAGCGCTTCCGGGCGGCGCTGATCTCGGGCCTCATCCGGGGCTTCGAGTCTTCTATCCCCGTGCCGCTCTTCTCGCCCGCCTCCAGCGGTAGAAGCCCCGCTTGGCCAGCTCCACGATCAGCAGATAGGCCAGCACCATGGCGCCGAGGATGAGGTAGAAGGCGGCGGGCGGCGGCACGAAGCCGAAATGGCCGGCCAGCGGCAGCAGGGGCAGGAGCACCGCGAGCGCCGCGATGCCCAGCGAGGCCGCCGTCAGCACGGGATGGGGACGGCTTCTCAGGGGATTGCCGCGGGTGCGGATGACGAAGATCACCAGCACCTGGGTGCACAGCGATTCGACGAACCAGCCGGTCTGGAACAGGCTCTCGCCGGCCTGCAGCACCCGCAGCATCAGGTAGAAGGTGAGGAAGTCGAACAGCGAGCTGATCGGCCCGATCACCAGCATGAAGTCGCGGATGAACTCCAGGTCCAGGGCATGGGGGCGGCGTATCTCTTCGTCGTCCACCTCGTCCAGCGGAATGGCGATTTCCGAGACGTCGTAGAGGATGTTGTTGAGCAGGATCTGGGTCGGCAGCATGGGCAGGAACGGCAGGAACAGCGCCGCCCCGGCCATGCTGAACATGTTGCCGAAGTTGGAGCTGGTGCCCATCAGGATGTACTTCATGATGTTGCCGAAGGTCCGCCGCCCCTCCAGCACGCCCGCCTGCAGCACCTGCAGGTCCTGCTTCAGGAGGATCATGTCGGCCGCCTCCTTGGCCACGTCCACCGCCGAATCCACCGACAGGCCGACGTCCGCCGCATGCAGGGACGGTGCGTCGTTGATGCCGTCGCCCAGGTAGCCGACCACGTGGCCGCGCGCCCGCAGCGCCCGTATGACGCGCTCCTTCTGCGCCGGGTTGACCCGGCAGAACAGGTTCGCCGCCTCCACCCGGGCGCACAGGGCGTGATCGTCCAGCTGGTCGATCTCCTTGCCGGTCAGCAGGCCGGCGACCGGTACCCCTAGCTGCCGGCAGACGTGCCGGGTGACCAGATCGCTGTCGCCGGTGACTATCTTGATCGCCACGCCGCTTTCCGCCAGCGCCGCCAGGGCCGGGGCGGCGCTGGCTTTGGGCGGGTCGAGGAAGGCGGCGAAGCCGGCGAGCACCAGCTGCGCCTCGTCGCCCACCACCGCGTGCGGATGGTCCGTCGCCACCGGGCGCCAGGCGATCCCCAGCACCCGCAGGCCGTCCTGCTCCAGGGCGCGGTACTGGTCGTGGACGGCCGCTCTGGCCGACTCGTCCATGGGCCGGGCGAGGGCTTCGGGGCCGCTTTCGTACTGGGTGCAGAGCCCGATGACGTCGTCCGGCGCTCCCTTGACCACCAGCCAGCGGGACGTGCCGTCGTCGATGAGGACGGAGACGCGCCGCCGCTCGAAGTCGAAGGGCACCTCGTCGATCTTCCGCCAGGCGCCGGTGCCGACCGGTCTGGCGAGGATCGCCTCGTCCAGCGGGCTTTTCAGACCGGTCTCGAAGAAGCTGTTGAGGTAGGCCAGCTCCAGCACCCGCTCGCTGGGTTGTCCCCGGCAGTCCACCTGCCGCTCCAGGCGGATGCTGGCCTCGGTCAGGGTGCCGGTCTTGTCGGTGCAGAGCACGTCCATCGAGCCCAGGTCCTGGATCGCCGACAGGCGCTTGACGATCGTCTGCTTCCTGGCCATGCGCAGCGCCCCGCGCGACAGGGTGACCGAGACCACCATGGGCAGCAGCTCGGGAGTTAGGCCGACGGCCAGGGCCACGGCGAACAGGAAGGATTCCAGCAGGGGCCGGTGGAAGGCGGCGTTCACCAGTAGCACGAAGAGCACCAGGAGCATGGTCAGGCGCATGATCAGCAGGCCGAACTGGCGGGTGCCTATCTCGAACGAGGTCGGCGCCGCCGCGCGGGTGACGCTGTCGGCGATGGCGCCGATGGCGGTCCGGGTGCCGGTCTCCACTACCAGCACCCGGGCGCTGCCGCTGATGACCGAGGTGCCCATGAACACCGCGTTGCCGGCTTCGGCCAGCTCCACGGCTGTGGCCGGCGGCGTTTCCGCGCGCTTTTCCACGGGGTAGGGCTCGCCGGTCAGGAGTGCCTGCTTGACGAAGAAATCCCGCGCTTCTAGCACCCGGGCGTCCGCCGGCACCAGATCGCCGGCGGACAGCAGCACCACGTCGCCCGGCACCACCTCGGCGACCGCGATCTCCCGCGTCTGGCCGTCGCGCAGCACGCTGGCCCGCACGGACACGGACTGGCGTAGCTTCTCCGCGGCCGCGTTGGCCCGATGCTCCTGGACGAAGTCGAGGGTGACGCTGAGCAGCACGATGCAGGCGATGATCAGGAAGTCCGCCACTTCCCCGGTAAAGGCGGAGACGGCGCTGGCGACCAGCAGGATGATCACCAGCGGGTTGCCGAAGCGGCTGAGGTATTGGCGCAGCAGCGATCTTTCCTGGCGCGCGCGGAACAGGTTGGGACCGAAGCGTTCGAGCCGGGCCCCGGCTTCCTCTGCCGACAGGCCGCGAGTGGCATCGGCTGCGGGCGGGGGCTCCAGCCACCAGGGCGGGGGCGGCGAATCGATCGGCATGTCGCATTCCTGGCCTGCACGCGGTGAGCTAAGTGTAGTGCCCGGTGTTCGACGGCCAGGGTTATCCACAGCCTGGTCGGCTGTACGGCGGCGGGGCAGGGGAGGAAATTCGCGGGCAACAAAAAACCGGCACGAGGCCGGTTTTTTCGAGCTTTCGGATGCCAAGGGGCAGCCGGAAGGAATTCGATGGTGCCCAGGGACGGAATCGAACCGCCGACACGGGGATTTTCAATCCCCTGCTCTACCGACTGAGCTACCTGGGCGCGTCAGGCATGGACACCTGAAGGAAGTGGTGCCCAGGGACGGAATCGAACCGCCGACACGGGGATTTTCAATCCCCTGCTCTACCGACTGAGCTACCTGGGCAACAACGGCCGGCATTAAACCGTCTTTGCCGTCGGAACGTCAACTGCGGCCCACGAAAAAATTAGTTTTTTTAAGCGGTTAGCGGCACGGGCGGGCAGCCGGGCGATCACTCGCTCGGCGGTACGTAGCCTTCCGCCTGGGCGTATTCCTCGCCGGAGAGGAACTTGTCCATCTCGGTCTGGATGAACTTGCGGTCCTCGGCGTTCATCATGTTCAGCCGGCGCTCGTTGATCAGCATGGTCTGGTGCTTCTGCCACTCGTCCCAGGCCTTCTTCGAGACGTGGTTGTAGATGTCCTCGCCCTTGGCCCCCGGATACGGCGGGCGGTCGAGGCCGGGCAGTTCCTCTTTGTACTTGCGGCAGTGGACGGTGCGGGTCATGGGGTTCTCCTCGGACATCTTCTCTGTAGCGGGGTGGCGGAGGGCTCCGCCCTACAGGGTTGGCTGCTGCAGTTCGGCCTGCGCCCGCTTCAGCAGTTTCTTCACCGGGGCGGCGAGGCCCAGGCGCGGCGGGGTGGCGAGGTTATACCAGAGCCAGTCGGCCTCGGCCATGACGGGCGAGGCTTGCTCCACCCGGATCAGCCAGGGCTCGATGGCCAGCTGGAAATGGCTGAAGGTGTGGGTCAGGCCGGGGAGCGCGCGGCGTTCGCCGAGCTCCAGGGCATGGCGGGCGGCGAGTGGGTCGAGGGCGGCGAGGTCGTCCAGCTCCGGCAGGCTCCAGAGTCCGCCCCAGAGGCCGCTGGCCGGGCGGCGGTAGAGCAGAATGGCACCGTCGCGGCTGGCCAGCAGCGGCATCAGGGTGCGCTTCTGCGGCAGCTCCTTGCGCGGCTTGGACTCCGGATAGCCGGTCTCGCGGCCGAGCTGGTGGGCGCGGCAGCCTTCCCGGAGCGGGCAGAGCAGGCAGCTCGGTCGCGTGCGGGTGCAGAGGGTGGCGCCGAGATCCATCATCGCCTGGGTGTAGTGGTTGACACGCTCCTGCGGCGTGAAGCGCTCGGCGGCGTCCCATAGCCGTTTCGCCACCTTCGGCTCGCCGGGATAGCCGTCCTGGGCCAGGTAGCGGGCCAGCACGCGCTTGACGTTGCCGTCGAGGATGGGCGCGCGCAGGCCCATGCTGATGCTGGCGATGGCGCCGGCGGTGGAGCGGCCGATGCCGGGCAGTTCGGCCAGCTCGTCCACCGAGCGGGGGAATTCGCCGCCGTGCTGCTCGACGACGATCTTCGCGGTCCTGTGCAGGTTGCGCGCCCGGCTGTAGTAGCCGAGCCCGGTCCACAGGTGCAGCACTTCGTCCTCGGCGGCGGCGGCCAGCGCCTCCACCGTGGGCAGGGCGTGCATGAAGCGGTCGTAGTAGCCGAGCACTGTGGCGACCTGGGTCTGCTGCAGCATGATTTCCGAGACCCACACCCGGTACGGGGTGATGCCCTGCTGCCAGGGCAGGTCGTGACGGCCGTGGCGGTCGAACCAGTCGAGAACGGCGTTGCTGAACTGCTCGGGGCTCATCGGTTGAACAGTCCCTTCAGCTTGTCTTTCAGCTCGGGGCTGACCTTGTCGCCGATCTTCTCCTCGATCTTCTCCTGCAGCTTCTCGCCGCCCAGCCGGGCGGCGATCTTGCCCAAACCGTCGCGATCCAGGCGGCAGGCCTTGGCCCCCAGCTCCAGCGGGCCGCGGCAGCGCACCGGCAGTTCCAGCCCGGCATAGCGTTCGTTGACCTGACAGGCCGGGTCGGGCATCTCGCGTTTGTCGCCCTCGATGACGATGCCGGCGCGGTAGTCCATGCCGAGCACGCGCAGGTCGAGATCGCCGTTGCCGTTGACCGTCAGGCCGGGAATGCTCGCCTTGAGGTCGGGGTTGTGGGCCACGCCGTTGGTGAAGCGCAGGCTGCCCTTGAGCTCGCGGAAGGGGGTGTCCTTGCTTTGGGGCGGGTTGCTCAGCGCCTTGCGGTTGAGGGTAGCGATGGCCATGCAGAGTTGCTGCTCCAGGTTGGCCTCGGGCAGCACGCCGTCGTTCAGCACGAAGCTGGCGGTGCCGTTGAGCCCCTCGACCCAGTCCTTTTCGCTGTAGCCGCGGGTGGCGAGGTCGGCGTTCAGCTCCAGCAGGCCCTTGAGTGGTGGCTGCTTGCCCTCTTCGGTCTTGATGAACTTCTCCACCGGCACCCGGTTGATGCGCTGTTGCAGGTTCAGCAGCGGCAGCGCCGGGCGGGCGTCGAGCCGGGCCTGGGTCTCGAAGCTGCCGCCGAAGAGCTCGCCGCGCAGGTCCTGCAGAGTCAGCAGGCCGTTATTGCCGTTGGCCTGCAGGTGGGCGTTGGCGACCGGCAGCTGGCGGACGGTCAACTGGCCGAGATCCAGGGTGGCCTCGAAGTCCAGCTGGCGCAGCCGGTCGACCGGCAGGATCGGCTCTGCGCTCCAGGCCTGCTGGGTCGGGGCCTTGGGCAGCGGCGTGTCGCCCTGGCCGGCGCTGGCCTCCGCGCCTTTCACTTCGGCCTTGCGCGCGGCGCCGGCGGAAGCGTCCTGCGCCGGCGGCGGCAGGTAGCGGTCGAGGTTCAACTGGTCGCCCTTGAGCTGCACGCGCACGGCCTTGCGCGCTAGGTCGGCGACGGCGAGGCGTCCGGTGAAGCGGCTGTCGTCCAGCTTCAGGTCGAGTTCTTCGAGGGCCAGGCTGGTCGGCGTGCCGGCCAGGCGGGTGGTCATCTCGAACCGACCGAGGCTGCCGGCGTCGGCCATCGGCGGCAGCGGCTGGCCGAGGCCGACGAGGAATTCGCGCAGGCTGAACGGGGCGACCGACAGGCCGCCGCTCAGCTGGGCGGTCTTGTCCAGGTCGCGAACCTTGATTTCGCCCAGGGCGCGCATCTGGTTGGCGCTGAGCTTCAGGCCGTTCCATTCGGCCACCTGGGCGGCCAGGTCGACGAGCAGTTGGCCTTCGGCGGTGAAGGCGAGGGTCTTGCCGTCCAGCGGCTCGCCCGAGGCCTCGCCGGACAGGCGGGCGTTCTCCAGCTGGTAGCGCTTGAGGGCGCGGCTGAAGCGCAGCTCGCCCGCCAGGTCGGTCTGGGCGCGCAGTACTGGCTGGTTGCCGCTGAGGAGGGCGTTCAACTTGAACGGGATGTTGCTGTCCTCGCGGATCGCCCCGGTGGTCAGGCGGATGCCTTCGGCGCTGAACTGCTGGCCGCTGCGGGCGTCCCGGTAGTCCACGCGGGAGTCGTTGACGGTCAGGCTGTCGATGTCCAGGCGCAGCGGCTCCTTGGCTCCTTGGTTCCCGCCTTCGGGCGCCGGCGCCGGTTCGGTCTGGCCGGCGGCGACCTCGGGCTGTTTCGCCGGCTGAGCCGGACGGCCGATGTCCTCCCAGTTGCCGCGGCCCTGTTCGTCGCGGCGCAGGGTCAGGTCGAGGCCTTCGATGCGGATGTCGCTCATCTGCACTTCGCGGCGCAGCAGCGGCAGGACCCGCACGGTGAGGCCGAGCATCTGCAGGTCGGCGAACGGCTGATCCGGGGTGCGGGCGCTGGCCACGGTGGTCCGGTGCAGTTCGAGGCCGAGCCAGGGGTACAGGCTCCAGCCGATGTCGCCGTTGAGGGTCAGCTCCAGATTGGCCTTGTCGCGGGCGAGTTGGCGGATCTCGTCCTTGTAGTCGTTGGGATCCAGGATGTGGGTGAGGGCGAAGCCCAGGGCCACGATGATCAGCAGCAGCCCGAGGAACAGCAGGCCCAGGATCTTGCCGAGCGCTTTCATGCACGAGTCCTTTGTTTTTCGCTTGGTACGGGGATCGAGTATACCGGCCCGTCACAAGGCTTGTGCCACCCTCTCGGCGATGGCCAGGCTGGCGGTCAGGCCGGGCGACTCGATGCCGAACAGGTTGACCAGGCCGGGCAGGTCGTGCGTGGCCGGGGTCTGGATCAGGAAGTCGGCGGCCGGCTCTCCCGGGCCGGACAGCTTCGGCCGGATGCCGCTGTAGCCGGGGGTCAGGCGTGCCGGATCGAGCCCCGGGAAATAGCGGCCGATGGCCTGGGCGAAGGGCTCGCGCAGGGCTTCGTCGACCTGGTAGTCGATGACGTCCAGGTAGCGCACGTCGGGGCCGAAGCGCAGCTGACCGGCGAGGTCCAGGGTGGCGTGGACGCCGAGGCCGGCGGTATTGGCCTCCGGTATGGGGTAGATCAGGTGGCCGAACGGCGAGCGCCCGGTATAGCTGAAATAGCGCCCCTGGCACAGGTGCAGGCGGGGGATGTGGCAGGCCGCCAGTCCTTCGGTGCGCTCGGCGAGGCGCACGGCGAACAGCCCGCCGGCGTTGATCACCTGGCGCGCCTTGAGGGTGAAGGGCTCGCCGGCGCTGAGGCCCTCGGCGAACCAGCCGTCGGCGGCCGGCTCCAGGTGGGTGACGCGGGTGTCCAGGGCCAGCTCGGCGCCCTGGCTCTGCGCGTGGGCGAGTAGGGACTGCAGGTACTGGTGGCTGTCGATGATCCCGGTGTTCGGCGAGAGCAGGGCGGCGACGCCGCGCACCGCCGGCTCCAGCGCCTGCAGCCGCTGCCCGTCGACGGGCTCGAGGTCGGTCACGCCGCAGGCCCGGGCATTGGCTTCGAGGCCGGCCAGCCGCTCGCGTTCGGCATCCTCCACCGCCACCAGCAGCTTGCCGATGCGCCGGTGCGGCACCCGATGCGTGGCGCACCAGCGGTACAGGCGCTCGCGGCCTTCCAGGCAGAGCTCGGCCTTCAGCGAGCCGGGGGGGTAGTAGAGGCCGGCATGGATCACTTCCGAGTTGCGGCTGGAGGTGTGGCTGCCGATCTGCCGTTCGGCCTCGACGATCATCAGGCTCTGCCCGCCGCGGGCGAGGCGGGCGGCGCAGGCCAGGCCCAGCGCCCCGGCGCCGACGATCAGGGTGTCGATACAGTCGATGGATTGGCTTGCGCCGCTGGTGCTGTTCATGGCCTCGCTCCTCAATTCCCTTGAATGTCCGGTCCCGTCCTTGGGGCAGGGCCTTACCCTGCGGGGATGCCGTTGTTGTAACCCCCGGGGAGGGCGAGGGCAAGGCGGATCAGAGGCTTTCCAGCGGCAGCTTGACGTGGGCGGCGAAGGCCTGGCTCTCCAGCTGGTCGCGAGGCGCGCCCAGATGCAGGGGCTTGCCGTCCTCCACGGCGATGCGCAGGGCCTCGTCGAGCAGGCGTTGGGCGACGCCGCGGCGGCGGGTGATCTTGCGTACGCAAAGATGTGACAGCAGCCAGCGGTTCTCGCCCTTCTCCAGCAGCGCGGCGCCGAGCAGGCGGTCGTTGAAGCGGGCGGCGACCAGGGTGCCGCGCTCGATCCCGGCGGCGATCAGTTCGTCGGCGCTGGCGTGGGGGGCGAGCAGCCAAGCCGGGGCGTCGGCGTAGATCTTCGCCAGATCGGTGCGATCCTGCGGACTGGGGGTGGCGACCTTCTCGATGTAGACGGGCATGGTGTCCTTGCGGGGTTGTCGGGGTGGACCGGAAAGGATAACCACGAACGCGGGTGCGTGCACCGGGCACGGCGCTCGCCGGATCGGTGCCGGACGGCTTATCCCGCCCCCGGGTTTGCGCCTATAATGACGCCCCTTTCGCCCAACGATTTTAGCGGAGCTGTTGATGGCCGAACGTACGGCATTCGTCGAGCGCAATACCCTGGAGACCCAGATCAAGGTCCAGGTCAACCTGGATGGCACCGGCAAGGCCCGCTTCGCCATCGGCGTGCCCTTCCTCGAGCACATGCTCGACCAGATCGCCCGCCACGGCCTGATCGATCTGGATATCGAGTGCCAGGGCGATCTGCACATCGACGACCACCATACCGTGGAAGACGTCGGCATCACCCTCGGCCAGGCCTTCGCCAAGGCCGTCGGCGACAAGAAGGGCATCTGCCGCTACGGCCATTCCTACGTGCCGCTGGACGAGTCTCTGTCGAGGGTGGTGATCGACTTCTCCGGCCGCCCCGGCCTGTGGATGCACGTCCCCTATACCCGCGCCACGGTCGGCGGCTTCGACGTGGACCTGTTCCAGGAGTTCTTCCAGGGCTTCGTCAACCACGCCCAGGTCACCCTGCACATCGACAACCTGCGCGGCAGCAACACCCACCACCAGATCGAGACGGTGTTCAAGGCCTTCGGCCGCGCCCTGCGCATGGCCCTCGAGCACGACGAGCGCATGGCCGGGCAGATGCCTTCCACCAAGGGGTGCCTGTGATGCAATCGGTAGCCGTGATCGACTATGGCATGGGCAACCTGCATTCGGTGGCCAAGGCCCTCGAGCACGTGGGTGCCGGTCGGGTGCAGGTCACCAGCGACGCTCAGGTGATCCGCGAGGCGGACCGGGTGGTGTTCCCCGGGGTCGGCGCGATCCGCGACTGCATGGCGGAGATCCGCCGTCTGGGTTTCGATGAACTGGTCCGCGAGGTCAGTGTCGACCGCCCGTTCCTCGGCATCTGCGTCGGCATGCAGGCGCTGATGGAGCGCAGCGAGGAGAACGGCGGGGTCGACTGCATCGGCCTGTTCCCCGGGCAAGTACGGTTCTTCGGCAAGGATCTGGTCGAGAACGGCGAGCATCTCAAGGTGCCGCATATGGGCTGGAACGAGGTCGGCCAGAGCATCGACCACCCGCTCTGGCACAATATCCCGGACCGGGGCCGCTTCTATTTCGTGCACAGCTACTACGTCGAGGCCGGCAATCCCAAGCAGGTCGCCGGGCGCGGCCATTACGGCGTCGACTTCGCCGCTGCGCTGGCCGAGGGCTCGCGTTTCGCCGTGCAGTTCCACCCGGAGAAGAGCCACACCCACGGCCTGCAGCTGCTGCAGAACTTCGCCGCCTGGGACGGCCGCTGGTAGCGCGACCCGGTGGAAGACGCCGCGCGGCCTTCCACGTTACCGATGATTCTGTGACCGGCCCCGGCGGGCCGGGTTTGGCGATTCGCCTGCGCTCGCTTTCCATCCGACGCGAGCCCGGCATGAGGACGATTTGACATGTTGATTATTCCCGCAATCGATCTGAAGGACGGCGCCTGCGTACGCCTGCGCCAGGGCCTGATGGAGGACGCCACGGTGTTCTCCGACGACCCGGTGGCGATGGCCGCCAAGTGGGTCGAGGCCGGCTGCCGCCGCCTGCACCTGGTCGACCTCAACGGCGCCTTCGAGGGCCAGCCGGTCAACGGCGAAGTGGTCACCGCCATCGCCAGGCGCTACCCGAACCTGCCGATCCAGATCGGCGGCGGCATCCGCTCGCTGGAGACCATCGAGCACTACGTCAGGGCCGGGGTCAGCTACGTGATCATCGGCACCAAGGCGGTCAAGCAGCCGGAATTCGTCGGCGAGGCCTGCCGCGCCTTCCCGGGCAAGGTGATCGTCGGCCTGGACGCCAAGAACGGCTTCGTCGCCACCGACGGCTGGGCCGAGGTCAGCTCTGTACAGGCCACCGACCTGGCCAAGCGCTTCGAGGCCGACGGCGTGTCCGCCATCGTCTACACCGACATCAGCAAGGACGGCATGATGCAGGGCTGTAACGTCGAGGCCACCGCGGCCCTGGCCAATGCCAGCCGCATCCCGGTGATCGCCTCCGGCGGCATCCACAACCTCGGCGACATCCAGAAGCTGCTCGACACCCGCAACCCGGGCATCGTCGGCGCCATCACCGGCCGCGCCATCTACGAGGGCACCCTCGACGTGGCCGAGGCCCAGGCGCTGTGCGACGGTTTCAAGGGCTGACCCCGACGCAGACCGTAGGGTGGGTTAGCCGCAGCGCGGCGTAACCCACCGATTGGAGTCGATTTTCAACCCGCTTCGGTGGGTTACGGCCTGCGGCCTAACCCACCCTACGAGAGACATTGCCATGGCCCTCGCCAAACGCATCATTCCCTGCCTCGACGTGGACAACGGCCGCGTAGTCAAGGGCGTCAAGTTCGAGAACATCCGCGACGCCGGCGATCCGGTGGAGATCGCCCGCCGCTACGACGAGCAGGGCGCCGACGAAATTACCTTCCTCGACATCACCGCCAGCTCTCAGGGTCGCGACACCACCCTGCACACCGTCGAGCGCATGGCCAGCCAGGTGTTCATCCCGCTGACGGTCGGCGGCGGCGTGCGCACCGTGCAGGACATCCGCAACCTGCTGAACGCCGGCGCCGACAAGGTGTCGATCAACACCGCTGCGGTGTTCAACCCCGAGTTCGTCGGCGAGGCCGCCGAGCGCTTCGGCTCCCAGTGCATCGTGGTCGCCATCGACGCCAAGAAGGTCGCCCCAGGCCGCTGGGAAATCTTCACCCACGGCGGGCGCAAGCCGACCGGACTGGATGCCGTCGAGTGGGCGAAGAAGATGGAAGGCCTCGGCGCCGGCGAGATCCTGCTGACCAGCATGGACCAGGACGGCGTGAAGAGCGGCTACGACCTCGGCGTGACCCGCGCCATCAGCGAGGCGGTGGGCATTCCGGTGATCGCCTCCGGCGGCGTCGGCAATCTAGAGCACCTGGCCGCCGGCATCATCGAGGGCAAGGCCGATGCGGTGCTCGCCGCGAGCATCTTCCACTTCGGCGAGTACACCGTGCCGGAGGCCAAGGCCTACCTGGCCAGCCGCGGCATCGTAGTGCGCTGAGCGCATCCCGCCGATCCGGTCGCGCCGGATCGGCGGAAGCCGAAAAAACGAAGCCCGGGTCGATGCCCGGGCTTTCGCTTTCTGGGGACCGCCGATCACAACCCGCGGGTGACGTTGAGTCCCTTCAGCAGGTTGAGCCCCTGGCTCAGCTGGTAGTCCTCGTCCTGCGGCTTGCTGGTCGACTTGGCGGCGCCGTTGCTCGGCTTTTCCGGACCGCCGTTGCCGTTGCCCAGGTGGCCGGCCAGATCGGCCTCGCGGACGTTCGCTCCGGCCTGCTCCTGGGTCACCTTGCCGCGCTCCACCTTGATGTCCGGCTGGATGCCCTGGGCCTGGATCGAGCGGCCGTTGGGGGTGTAGTAGAGCGCCGTGGTGAGCTTCAGCGCGCGGTCGTTGTTCAGCGGCAGCACGGTCTGCACCGAGCCCTTGCCGAAGGTGTCGGTGCCCATCAGCACGGCGCGCTTGTGGTCCTGCAGGGCGCCGGCGACGATTTCCGCGGCCGAGGCGCTGCCGCCGTTGATCAGCACCACCAGCGGCACGCCCTCGCTGGCGTCGGCCGGGTCGGCGGAGAAGCGCAGCTCGGAATTGGCGATGCGGCCCTTGGTGTAGACGATCAGGCCCTTCTTCAGGAAGTGGTCGGAGACTTCCACCGCCGACTGCAGCACGCCGCCGGGGTTGTTGCGCAGGTCCAGCACCAGGCCGTCGAGCCGCTTGCCGCCGTTCTCCTTCTTCAGGCTGGCCAGCGCCTTGGCGACTTCCTCGCCGCTGTTGACCTGGAACTGGGTGATGCGCAGGTAGCCGTAGCCGGGTTCGAGCATCTGGCTCTTCACGCTCTTGACCTTGATCACCGCGCGGGTCAGTTGGACGTCGAAGGGTTTGCCGTCGCCGCGCACCAGGGTCAGGGTGAGCTTGCTGCCGGGTTTGCCGCGCATCTTGTCCACGGCGTCCAGCATCGACATGCCCTTGGTCGGCTGGCCGTCGATCCGCACGATCAGGTCGCCGGCCTCGATGCCGGCCTTGGCCGCCGGGGTGTCGTCGATCGGCGAGACCACGTTGAGCTGGCCGTCCGCCATGCCGACTTCGATGCCGAGGCCGCCGAATTCGCCGCTGGTGCTTTCCTGCAGCTCCTGGAAGTCCTTGGGATCGAGATAGGCCGAATGCGGGTCGAGATTGCTCAGCATGCCCTTGATGGCGTTTTCCAGCAGGGTCTTGTCATCCAGGGGTTCGACGTAGGCGGCCTTGATCCGGTCCAGCACCTCGGCGAAGGTGCGCAGCTCTTCGAGCGGCAGGACGCCCTGGTCCCGCTCCGCAGCGGCTGGCGCAGGGGGCTGCGCGGCGTGCAGGAGCGGCGCGCCGAGCGCCAGTGCGATGGCCAGGGCCGGCGAGGTCAGACGGGACAGATGCAGCATGAACGGACTCCTCGAGTGAAGGCGGCGCCTATCCTTGCGCGCGGCACCATTGCGCAGGGTCGGTGGGCCGGCCCTGCTGGCGGATGGCGAAATACAACGCGGGCGTTTCCTGCCCGCCACTGGTGCCGACGGTGGCGATCGGCTCGCCGGCCTTGACGATGTCGCCGGCATTTTTCAATAGGCTCTGATTATGACCGTAAAGGCTCAGATAGCCATTACCGTGATCGAGAATGACCAGAAGCCCCGAGCCGCGCAACCAGTCGGCGAACACCACGCGCCCGTCGTGGATGGCGCGTACCGGACTGCCGGCGCTGGCGCTGATCAGCACGCCGTCCCAGGTGGCGCGGTTGTCTTCGCCGCGCGGGCTGCCGTAGCGGGCGATCAGGCGGCCGCTGATCGGCCACGGCAGCCGGCCGCGGGCCTCGGCGAACGGCCCACCGTAGCCGGCGCCGCTGGAGACCAGCGTCAGCGGCTGGGGTTTCGGAGCCTTCTGGCGCGGGGCTGAAGCCAGGGCGCGCTCCTGTTCGCGCTGCTGCCTTTCCAGCTGCTCGCGCAGGCGGCGCTCTTCGGCGAGGGCGCGCTGGCGCGCCTCTTCCTCTTCGCGGGCCCGGCGGGCGATCTCTTCCTCGATGCGCTTGAGCACCCGACCGAGCTCGGCCTGCTCCGCCTGGCGCAGTTCGAGCTTGCTTTCGCTGCTGGCGTAATCCCGGTTCAGCTTGGCCAGGACCTGGGCACGCTCCTCGCGCACCGCGGCGAGTTCGCTGCGCCGCTGGTCCAGGGCGCTCCTCTGCTCGGTGAGTTGGTTCCGCTGTCCCGAGATGCTGCTTTCGACCTCGGCGAGCTGGCGCAGGGTGGTGTTGAAGGCATCGAGCTGTTTCACCCGGGCCGAGCCGAGGTAACCGTAGTAGGTGAGAGTGCGGGAAAGCTTCTCGGGCTGCTCCTGGTTGAGCAGCAGCTTGAGGTATTCCTGGCGGCCGCTCTGATAGGCCGCGCGCGCCTGGATGGCGATCAGCCGTTGCTGTTCAAGGCGCGAGCTCTGGAGTTTTTTTTTCTCCTGGTCGAGACGCTGGATCTCCTTTTCCCGGGTCCCCATCTCGTCCTGCAGCGAGCGGATCTGCTTCTCCAGCTCGCCCATCTCGCTCTCGGTCTTGCGCAACTGCTGCTGGACGCTGCTGCGCTCCTTGTCCAGCTGCTCCTGCAGTTTCTTCAGTTCGTCGATGTCCTGGCGCGTCTGCTCCAGCTGTTGCTGGGTTTCGCTGCGCTGATCGGCGAGCGCCGGGCTGAGCGTCAGGGCAAGGAGCAGGGCGAGGAGGAGGCGGGGCATAGGGCGTGCGATACCGGAGGGGCAGGAACCGTGGACAAGTATGCCTAAAAATGCGGCGGCAAGCTGCAAGGCCGTGAGCTCGATGTGCGGAGCTCTGCTGGCAGCCGGCCGCCGGGGCTGGTTCAGTCCAGTTCGACGATGGAGCGGCCGGTCATTTCCGCCGGCTGCGGCAGGCCGAGCAGCTCGAGCATGGTCGGCGCCACGTCGGCCAGCACGCCGCCTTCGCGGATGCGCAGGTGGCGCTTGCCGACGTAGATGAAGGGCACCGGCTCGCAGGTGTGGGCGGTGTGCGCCTGGCCGGTACTTTCGTCTTCCATCTGTTCGACGTTGCCGTGGTCGGCGGTGATCAGCGCCTCGCCGCCAACCTTGTCCAGCGCCGCGACGATGCGGCCGACGCAGGCGTCCAGGCATTCCACCGCCTTGACCGCGGCTTCGAACACGCCGGTGTGGCCGACCATATCGCCGTTGGCATAGTTGGCGACGATCACGTCGTAGCGCTGCTGCTCGATGGCCTCGACGATCCGGTCGGTGACTTCCGGCGCGCTCATCTCCGGCTGCAGATCGTAGGTGGCGACCTGCGGCGAGGGGATGAGGATGCGCTCCTCACCCGGGAAGGGCTCCTCGCGGCCGCCGGAGAAGAAGAAGGTGACGTGGGCGTACTTCTCGGTCTCGGCGATGCGCAGCTGGGTCTTGCCGTTCTTCGCCAGGTACTCGCCGAGCACGTTGGTCAGCGGCTCCGGGGCGAAGGCGCAGGGCGCCGGGATGCTGGCCGCGTACTGGGTGAGCATGACGAAACCGGCCAGCCGCGGCTGGCGGGCGCGGGCGAAGCCCTGGAAGTCGGGCTCGACGAAGGCGCGGGTCAGTTCGCGGGCGCGGTCGGCGCGGAAGTTCATGAACACCACGGCGTCGCCGTCCTCCACCCGCACCGGCTCGCCGACCGTCGTGGCGCCGACGAACTCGTCGCTCTCGCCGCGCTCGTAGGCGGCTTCGAGGCCGGCCATGGCGCTACCTGCAGCGTACTTGGCCTTGCCGTCGACGATCAGCTCGTAGGCGGCCTCGACGCGATCCCAGCGGTTGTCGCGGTCCATGGCGAAGTAGCGGCCGATCAGGCTGGCGATGCGGCCCTTGCCGAGCCGGGCGAAGGAGGCATCGAGCAGCTCGATGGAGCTCTGCGCGCTCTTCGGCGGAGTATCGCGGCCGTCGAGGAAGGCGTGCAGATAGATCTTCTGCGCTCCGCGCTTGGCGGCCAGCTCGGCCATGGCGACGATGTGGTCCTGGTGGCTGTGCACGCCGCCGTCGGAGAGCAGGCCGAGGATGTGCACCGCCTTGCCGGCGCCGACGGCCTTGTCCACCGCGGCGCAGATGGCCGGATTCTCGAAGAACTCGCCGTCGCGAATCGCCTTGGTCACGCGGGTGAAGTCCTGGTACACCACGCGACCGGCGCCGAGGTTCATGTGGCCGACTTCGGAGTTGCCCATCTGGCCGTCCGGCAGGCCGACGTCCATGCCGCTGCCGGAGATCAGGCCGTGCGGCTGGGTCGCCAGCAGGCGGTCGAAGACCGGGGTATTGGCGGAATAGATGGCGTTGTATTCGGTGCTGTCGCTGTGACCGAAGCCGTCCAGGATGATCAGTACGAGCGGTTTGGGGGTGGCGGTCATGGTTCCGACTCTTTGCGCGTGATCGTGATTTGGGGGCCCGGTACGCCAGGCATGCAAAAAAGGGCAGGCATTTTAATGGTTGGCGCCTCGGGCGTCATCGCCTGCGATGCGCGCCGGGGGAGGTCGCGCGAAAACGCCCGGCATCCGCCTGGCCCGCGGACTCCAGCATCTAGGACTGCCGCTGCGCCAGCGGGTTCAGCCGGCCTGGGGGGCTGTGTATACTGCCGGGATCTTACCGCCCTGGAATTCCTCGATGGTCCCCAAGCTGATTGAATTTGTCACGCACCACTATATCCTCAGCGGCATCTTCGTCGTCCTGCTGATCCTGCTGCTGATCACCGAGCTTCGCCGGGGCGGCCGCAGCCTGAGCACCGCCGAGCTGACCGCACTGGTCAACGGCGGGCAGGGCGTGGTGCTGGACGTGCGTTCGCACAAGGATTTCGCCGGCGGCCATATCGTCGATGCCTTGAACATTCCGTACGAAAAGCTGGCCAGCCGCATGGCCGAGCTGGAGAAGCACAAGGCCAAGACCCTCATCGTGGTGGACGCCATGGGCCAGCATGCCGGTACCGTGTGCGCCGAGCTGCAGAAGAGCGGTTTCGCCACGGCCCGTCTGGCCGGCGGCATGTCCGGCTGGCGCGGAGAAAACCTGCCAGTGGTCAAATGAGGTGAACATGCCCCGAGTTCTCATCTATACCTCAGCCTGGTGCCCCTACTGCATTCGCGCCAAGCAGCTGCTGGACCGCAAGGGCGTTGCCTACCAGGAGATCTCCGTGGACGGCCAGCCCGACGCGCGTACCGAAATGGCCCGCAAGGCGGGAAGAACTTCGGTTCCCCAGATCTGGATCGGCAGTACCCATGTGGGCGGATGTGACGACCTCCATGCCTTAGAGCGCGCGGGTCGACTGGACGCCTTACTCAGGGATTGAATCCACAAACCGCAACAAGGCATTGCCATGACTGAACAAGCTAGCAACGACGCCGCACAGAACGGCCAGAATCCGCAGTTCTCCCTGCAACGCATCTACGTGCGCGATCTGTCCTTCGAGGCCCCGAAGAGCCCGGAGATCTTCCGCCAGAACTGGAACCCGTCGGTCCAGCTGGATCTGAACACCCGTCAGAAGGTGCTGGAGAACGACTTCTACGAAGTGGTGCTGACGCTTTCGGTGACGGTGAAGACCGGCGAGGAAGTCGCCTTCATCGCCGAAGTGCAGCAGGCCGGCATCTTCCTGATCAATGGCCTGGACGCCGGCTCCATGGGCCACACCCTTGGCGCCTTCTGCCCGAGCATCCTCTTCCCCTATGCCCGCGAGACCCTGGACAGCCTGGTGGTGCGCGGCTCCTTCCCGGCGCTGATGCTGTCCCCGGTGAACTTCGACGTGCTCTACGCCCAGGAGCTGGCGCGTCTGCAAGCCGAGGGCGCCTCCGCCACGGTGCAGTGAGCCTGGCTGAGGTCACGAAAAGCGCCCCTGGAGGGCGCTTTTTCGTTATGGGGCTCCGCCGGGCGGTTGGCCCGATGGGCCGGAAGCGGCTACTCCATGGCGAAATCGAGCTGACGCCAGGCCTCGTAGACCGCCACCGCCACCGTGTTCGACAGGTTCAGGCTGCGGCAGCCGGGTCGCATCGGCAGGCGCAGGCGCTGCTCCGGCGGCAGGCTCTCGCGGATTTCCTGGGGTAGGCCGCGGCTTTCCGGGCCGAACAGGAAGGCATCGCCGCGGCGGTAGCGGACCTCGTGATAGGGCTGCGAGCCTTTGGTGGTGAAAGCGAACACCCGCGGCTGGCCGAGTCTCTCCAGGCAGGTAGCCAGGTCGGCGTGACGCTGCACGCTGGCGTACTCGTGATAGTCCAGGCCGGCCCGGCGCAGGCGCTTGTCGTCCAGCTCGAAGCCCAGCGGCTCGATCAGGTGCAGGCCGCAGCCGGCGTTGGCGCAGAGTCTGATGATGTTGCCGGTGTTCGGCGGAATTTCCGGTTGAAACAGGATGACGTGAAACATGACGGCTCCGGATCGGGAATGGCCGCCATTCTACCCTGGCGCTGCACTGCGGCTGTGCCCGAACGGCCGGCGCTGCCCATTGCCTGTGCAGTGCCGGATCGGCGTGGAGTCGGTGTTGGATCGGTGTAGAGAAGCCGGTTGCGGCGGAGAGACCCTGCAACCGGTGGGAGACGGCTGCCGATCAGCCTGGAAGAAAAAAGAGGGGAAGCCCCGGCCTGCCTGTACCAAGGTCCCCGAAACTGGAGTGCCTGGATCTATGCAGGCTGCGTGCCAGTTTTCTTCTGGGCCTGAATGAGGCCGTCACGTTCCGGAGCCCGGCGCCGTCCGTGTAAGAGATGGCTTACATGACGTGCAGTGGATCACGTCTACCCCCTCCTCGGTGCGAGTCCTATTCTTTGCCTATAGACGTCGCGCAGGAAGCGCACCGAACATCAGGACGACGTCGGGTCCGCAAGGATGGCGGATGTTAGGAATGTAGCGAAGGAAAGCGGAAGTCGGGACGACTTCGGGAACTGGCCAGGAAGGCATTATCAAGGACGATACGCGCAGGCAGCGCGAAACCAACCGGATGACAAACAGGGAGCTCTGCCAGGACGGCGGACGACCATGGATGTCAGGATCAGTCTGCAAAGCCCCGCCTAGCGGGGTTTTTCTTTTTCCGGCGTCCCATCCTTCATGGATGCCCTTTCCAGCAGCGAACGCAGCAGCTCCAGAGAGCCCTGCTGGCGTTGCGCATCGCGATGGACCAGTCCCTCCTTCATCGGTGTCCGCGGTTCGCTGAGTGGCTTTCACCCATGCCGTTCCGCCTGCTCGACCACCTCTGAGGCCCCATCTCAGCCTGACCTGAGCGACGCGAGTCACCGCTCGGCTGACGGCCCGTCCTGATTCGAGGGCATAAAAAAAGGTTGGGCCAAAACTCTGCCCAACCTCCACGCTAACCGCCGGCCGCGCCCGAGCGCAGCCTGTCCGACGGAATGACTCAGCCGAGCCGGCTGCGCAGCCCCAGCGGGCCGGCCTCGAACAGCGAGCGGTCCATGATCCGCGGGGCGCGGATTACCGGGTCGAAATCCATGCGCCCGAGGACGTCACGCTCCAAGTCCAGGCCGGGGGCGATCTCGATCAGCTCCAGCCCGCCCTCGCCCAGACGGAACACGCAGCGCTCGGTGATGTACAGCACCCGCTGGCCGCGTTCGGCGGCGAGCCGTCCGGAGAAGGTGCGGTGCTCCACGGTGTTGACGAACTTGCGCTGGAAGCCGTCCTTGAGGATACGCAATTCGCCGTTCTCCACGCGGATATCCTGCTCGCCGGCGCTGAAGGTGCCGATGAACAGCACTTCCCGGGCGCTCTGGCTAATGTTGATAAAGCCGCCGGCTCCGGCCAGGCGCTTGCCGAACTTGGACACGTTGAGATTGCCCGCCGCATCCGCCTGGGCCAGGCCGAGGATGGCGAGATCCAGGCCGCCGCCGTCATAGAAGTCGAACTGGGCGGGCTGGTCGAGCAGGGCGCTGTGGTTGCTCGCCGCGCCGAAGTCCAGGCCAGAGGCGGGGATCCCGCCGATCACCCCGGGCTCGGCGGTGAGGGTCAGCAGGTCGATGACGTTCTCCTCGGCGGCCACCGCGGCGACTCCTTCGGGCATGCCGATGCCCAGGTTGACCACCGCCCCTGTGTGCAGTTCCAGCGCGGCGCGGCGAGCGATCACCTTGCGCACGTCCAGCGGCAGGGGCGCAAGGCTTTCCGCCGGCACCCGGGTTTCGGCGGAGAACGCCGGGTTGTAGGCGGTGGCGAAGGTTTGCGGATGGTTCTGCGGTTCGGCGAGGACCACGCAGTCGACCAGGATGCCGGGGATCTTCACCTGCCGCGGTCCCAGCGAGCCGCGCTCGACCAGCCGCTCGACCTGGGCGATGACCAGTCCGCCCGAGTTGCGCGCGGCCATGGCGATGGCCAGGCTCTCGACCGTCAGCGCCTCGCGCTCCATGCTCAGGTTGCCGTCCGGATCGGCGCTGGTGGCGCGGATGATGCCGACCTGGATCGGCAGGCAGGGATAGAACAGGTAGTCGATGCCGTCGATGCTCATCCGCCGCACCACTTCCTCGGTGGTGCAGGCGTTCAGCTTGCCACCGCCGTACTGCGGATCGACGAAGGTGCCCAGGCCGACCCGCGACAGTTGTCCCGGCCGGCCGCCGGCGATGTCGCGAAACAGCTGGGAGATCACCCCCTGCGGCAGGTTGTAGGCCTGGATGCGGTTCTCCCCGGCCAGCTTCTGCAGCCCCGGCACCAGCCCCCAGTGTCCGCCGATCACCCGTCGCAGCAGCCCCGGATGGGCCAGGTGGTCGAGCCCGCGGCCCTTGCCGTCGCCCTGGCCGGCGGCGTAGATCAGGTTCAGGTCGCGCGGCGCGTCCTCCTGCAGGAAACGCCGCTCCAGGGCGATGGCGACTTCCTCGGCGAAACCGATGCCGACGAAGCCGCCGGTGGCGACCGTGGCGCCGTTCGGAATTCTCGCCACCGCAGCGGCGGCGCTCATCACTTTGCTCATGGAACCACCTCAGAAGTTGCCGAACAGGCTGCCGAGGGCGATGACCACGGTCAGCGCCAGCATTGGGAAGGCCACGGTGTTGACGAAGATGTAGCGGTACGACTCGCGGTGCGTCAGCTTGCAGATGGCCAGCAGCGAGATCACCGCGCCGTTGTGCGGCAGGGAGTCCATGCAGCCGGAGGCCATGGCCGCGACCCGGTGCAGCAGTTCGGGATCGATGCCGGCGGCGTTGGCCATCGCCAGGTACTGGGCGCCGAGGGTCTTGAGAGCGATCGACATGCCGCCCGAGGCCGAGCCGGTGATGCCGGCCAGCACGTTGACCGCCACTGCCTCGGAGACCAGCGGGTTGCTCGAAACCCCGAGAACCAGGTCGCGGATCGCCACGAAGCCGGCCAGGGAGGCGATCACGGTGCCGTAGCCCACCTCCGAGGCGGTATTGAGGATCGGCAGCATGGAGCCGAAGGTGCCCTCGTTGACCGTTTGACGGAGATTGGCCCAGCGCTTCCAGTGCATCGCCACCAGCAGCAGGCAGGCGGCGGACAGGGCGATGATGATGGCCCAGATGCCGATCAGCGACTTGGCGTCCTGCAGGCCGCCGAACTCCGGACGGGCCAGGTAGCTGGTGTCCAGGCTCGGCAGGATTTGCTTGGCCATCAGGAAGTTGAGTGCGATCACCAGCAGGATCGGCAGCAGCGAGGGCCAGAAGCCGGTGTACGGCAGGTCGTCGTGCCCGGACGGTTCGTCGCGGTGGCTGCCGTAGCCTTCGCCGGCGGCCATCAGCTTGCGCGCCTGGCCGGCCAACCACCAGCTGCCGCCGATCAGCATGATCAACCCGCCGATCAGGCCGAGGCCGGGGGCGGCGAAGGCGTCGGTGTTGAAGAAGGGGTTGGGAATCGCGTTCTGGATCGCCGGCGTGCCGGGCAGGGCGGTCATGGTGAAGGTGAAGGCGCCGAGGGCGATGGCGCCGGGCAGGAGGCGCTTGGGAATGTCAGCCTCGCGGAACAGCGCGGTGCCGATCGGGTAGACCGCGAAGGCGACCACGAACAGCGACACGCCGCCATAGGTGAGCAAGCCGCAGGCCAGCACGATGGCGAGGATCGCCCGCTCGCGGCCGACCGTGGCGACGATGCCGTGGGCGATGGCCCGCGCCGAGCCGGAGTCGTCCATCAGCTTGCCGAACAGCGCGCCGAGCAGGAACAGCGGAAAGAACTGGATGACGTAGCCGCCCATGGCCTTCATGAACATCTGCGTATAGGTCGGCAACAGCAGCGCCGCCTCGCCGGAGAACAGCAGGGCGAGGAGGGCCAGCAGCGGGGCGAGGAGCAGCACGTTGATACCGCGGTAGGCGAGGTACATCAGCAGGACGAGCGAGAGCAGTATGCCCAGGGTTCCCATGGCGAGATTCCTTTTTATTGTTGTTGTCGATCCATCGAGGGCGCCTTCGCGGGACGCCTGATTCAGGATAGCGAAATCCGTGCCACGTGTGGGCGCACACGGGGCGGGGCGGGATGGTGCGGCGGCGGGGCGGGCGGAGCTGTCCGCTTTTCAGGACATGTCCAGGGTTGTGGACAAAAAGCCTGTCCAGCGTGCTGGACACAGGCGCGGAAGCCGGCTCAGCGCTCGCTGAGTCCGTGCTGTTGAAGCTTGTTGTAGAGGCTGGCGCGGGCGATGCCGAGCAGTTGCGCGGCGCGGCGGCGGTTGCCCTTGCTGGCGGCGAGGGCCGCCTGCAGGGCGGCGCGCTCGGCACTGGCCAGGCTCTGCGCCAGCGGCGGCACCTGAAGCGCCTCGCCCGGTTCGGAGGCAAATGGGGCGGTCGGCGGCGAGCCGGCCCGCTCACCGAGCAGGGCGAGGATCTCGCGGCGCCCGAGGCTGCCGCTCTCGGCCGCGAGCTGGGCACGCTCCAGCAGATTGCCCAGCTCGCGCACGTTGCCCGGCCAGGGCTGCGTGCTCAGCAGCTCCAGCGCCTCGTCGTCCAGCTCGGCGCGCGGCTGGCCGGAGCGGCCGGCGATCTCGTCGAGCAGGTACTCGGCCAGCGCGCGGATGTCTTCGCGCCGTTCGCGCAACGGCGGCACGCGCAGGCTGAGCACGTTCAGGCGGTAATAGAGGTCGTCGCGGAAGCTGCCGGCGGCGACCCGCGCCTCCAGGTCGACGTGGGTGGCGGCGATCACCCGCACGTCGAGCCGCCGGACCCGGTTGGAACCGAGCGGCTCGACCTCCTGCTCCTGCAGCACCCGCAGCAGCTTGGCCTGCAGCGGTAGCGGCAGGTCGCCGATCTCGTCGAGGAACAGGGTGCCGCCGTCGGCCAGCTCGAACTTGCCGATCCGTGCGCGGCGTTCGGCGCCCGTGTAGGCGCCCGGCGCGGTGCCGAACAGTTCGGCCTCCACCAGGGTGTCGGGGATCGCTGCCACGTTGACCGCGACGAAGGGCCCCTGGGCGCGCGGCGAGAGGTTGTGGATGCCCTGGGCCAGCAGCTCCTTGCCGGTACCGGTCTCGCCGCGCAGCAGCAGCGTGGCGTCGAGCTGGGCGGCGCGTCGCGCCTGGCGTTTGACTTCGGCGGCGGCCGGGCTGGTACCGATGAAGCCGGCGATGCTGTAGCGCGCCCGGCGCGCCTGCAGCAGCTCGCGCTGGGTGGCGGCCAGCTGGTTCTGCAGCTGCCCGTACTTGGCGACCAGGGGCTTCAGGTACTGCGCCCGGTCGAGCAGGACGAAGCCAATGGCGCCGACCAGGGTGCCGTCCTCGTCGCGCAGGGGCAGGCGCGTGACCACGAAATGCTCGTTGCCGACTGCCATCAGATCGAGCAGGTGCGCCTGGCCGCTTTCCGCCACCCGGCGCAGCAGGCTGGCCGGGAGGATCTCCTCGATCTCCCGGCCGCGCACGCTGCGCGGATCGTCGATGCCCAGGCGAGCCGCGTACTTGTCGCTGAGCCAGACGATCCGCGCCTGGCGGTTGACCACGACGGTGCCCTCGCACTGGGCGTTCAGATGGTCGAACAGCAGCGGCATGGCCACTTCGCGGAAACGGTCGGGGGAGAGGCCGAGCAGCAGGCCGTTGTCATCCAGATCGCTGCGGGTGATCGCCATTCCATGGCTCCTGAAGGTAGGGGGCAGGCGATTATGGGCAGCGCCCGCGGCTCACGGCAAGGAACCCCGGCCCGCCTGCCGGGTCGGTTCTGAAAAGGGCCCGCGCGGGGCCGTTGCGGAGGACTCTTCCATGGATCTGCTGCGCATCCTCGTCGCCATTCTGCTGCCGCCGCTCGGGGTGTTCCTGCAGGTCGGCTTCGCCGGGGCCTTCTGGCTGAACGTCTTGCTGACTCTGCTCGGCTACCTGCCCGGCATCATCCACGCGATCTACATCATCGCCAGACGCTGAGGCCCGGCAGCTAGCGCACCCGCTTCTCGCTCTGTTCCAGCATCCACGCCACCACCTGCCGGCTGAGGGCATCGCCGGCCTGGCCGAAGGCGGCGACCACCGCATCGAGCTTCTCGTCCTCGCTGGGCTGGCGCACCTCGAAGCTGCGGCTGGCCAGTACTTGCTGGCTGGAGCTCTGCACCAGACTGGCCTCGAGGCGGATCACCACCTGGGCTTCGCCGTCCACGTACTCGGTGTGGAAGCCGCGCAGGTCGCTGACCAGCTCCAGGTCGGTGTGCAGGCGCTGGTCGTCGCTGATGACGTTGGCCACCCGGCCGTCCTGGCGGAAGGCCTCGACCAGGCGGTCGCGCAGCAGGATCGGTGCCGCGTCGCTCCAGCGTGCGCCCTCGTAGCTGCTGACCCGGTTGTGCTTCGGCACCACCACGATGCGGCCGCTGCCGAGCATGCGGTCGGCCTGCGGCGTATCCACGACCAGTGTCTGCTCGAGTCGCGGCGAATCCACCGGCGGGCGGTTCGCGGGGCTGCTCGGCAGGCGGTAGATGTGGATGGGTTCGGCTTTCGGCAGCACCGAGCAGGCCGACAGCGGGCCGAGCAGGACGAGCAGAAGCGCGGCGCGCAGCGGCTGGGGAAGACTCATGGGTTGAACTCCTGCAACTTCTCCCGGCCGAGCAGGAAGCCGGACGGATTGTCTTCGAGATGCTGGGTGACCCGGCGCAGCGAGGCGAGGGTCGCGCGCAGCTCGCCGATGGCCGGGCCGAGGTCGGCGACCCCCTGCAGGCCGCTGTCCAGGGCCTTGTCGTTGTCCGCCAGCAGCTTGTCCAGACGCGAGGTCGAACGATCCAGGGCGGCCATCGAATGCTTCGCGCTGTTCATCAGGTCGCTACCGTGCTCGTCCAGCAGGCCGTTGGCGGTATGGGTCAGCTTGGTGATTTCCTCCATGGCCAGACCGGCCTGCTTGCCCAGGCTGTTCATGTGCTGGAGGGTCTGGCGAAACTCCTCGCGCTGGGAGGCGATGGCCTCGGTGGCCACCTCCAGGTGTTCGAGGGTATGGCTGAGATGGTTGGTGTTCTCCGGCGAGAGGATCCGGTTGGCGCTGCTCAGCAGGTTGTTGAGGTTGCTCATCATGTCCTCGCCGTTGCCCAGCAGGGTGGTGAGCGGCGAGGGGTCGGCGACGATCAGGGGCGGGCCCCTGCGGCTCGTCAGCAGGGGGCTTTCCGGAGTGCCACCATGCAGTTGGATGTTCATGTTGCCGGTGATGTTGGCCAGCGCCAGGCGTGCCCGGGTGTCCTGCTTGACCGGCGTGCCGGCGTAGACGCGGATCAGCGCGTGGACCTTGCGCGGGTCCTGGGGGTCGAGCCAGAGCTGTTCGACGTTGCCGACGCGGATGCCGTTGTATTCCACCAGGCTGCCGGGCGCCAGACCGCTGACCGAGCTGTCGAACAGGATCTCGTAGTTGTCGAAGTCGCGGTCCAGGCTGGACTTGCCCAGCCAGAGGGCGAAGAGCAGGGCGCCGAGCACCGCGGCAACGGTGAACAGGCCGATCAGCACGTGATGCGCTCGGGTTTCCATCAGGGGGTCTCCTGCAATTCGGCGGCCTGCCTGGCCGCGCGGCCGCGCGGGCCGTGGAAATATTCGCGGACCCAGGGGTCGTCGGTCTCGGCCACTACCTCCAGGCGGTCGGCCACCAGTACGCGCCGGTTCGCCAGCACCGCGACCCGGTCGCAGGCGGTGTAGAGGGTGTCCAGGTCGTGGGTGACCAGGCACACGCTGAGGCCGAGGGCGTCGCGCAGGGTCAGAATCAACTGGTCGAAGGCCGCCGCGCCGATCGGGTCGAGGCCGGCGGTCGGCTCGTCGAGGAACAGCACTTCCGGGTCCAGGGCCAGGGAGCGGGCCAGGGCGGCGCGCTTGATCATGCCGCCGGAGAGCTCGGCCGGGTACTTGCCGGCGGCATCGCCCGGCAGCCCGGCCAGGGCCAGCTTGAGCCGGGCCAGGTGTTCGGCTTCGTGCCGGTCGAGGCCGACGTGCTCGATCAGCGGCAGGGCGACGTTCTCCGCCAGGTTCAGCGAGGTGAACAGCGCGCCCTGCTGAAATAGCACGCCGAAGCGCCGCTCCAGCCGCGAACGGCGCTCGGGGGGCAGGGTCAGCAGGTCCTCGCCGAACAGCTGCACGCTGCCGGCATCGGGCCGGCGCAGGCCGACGATGCTGCGCAGCAGCACCGACTTGCCGGTGCCCGAGCCGCCGACCACGCCGAGGATCTCGCCGCGGTAGATGTCCAGGTCGAGGTTCTCGTGGACCGTCTGACGGCCGAAGCGGTTGACCAGCCCGCGCACCCGGATCAGCGGCTCCCTCGGCCGGTCTCCCGTCTTCGCGCTCACCAGTCCATCTCCATGAAGAACAGCGCGGCCAGGGCATCCAGCAGGATGACCATGAAGATCGACTGGACCACGCTGGAGGTGGTGTGCTCGCCCACCGACTCGGCGCTGCCGCCGGCCTTGAAGCCTTCCAGGCAGCCGATCACGGCGATCACGAAGGCGAACACCGGAGCCTTGCTCAGGCCGACCAGGAAGTGGCTGACGGGAACCTCGGTCTGCAGGATGTTGAAGAACTGGACCGGCGAGATGTCCAGGGCCAGGGTGCAGACCGCCAGGCCGCCGAGAATGCCGCTGAGCATGCCGATGAAGGTGAGGATCGGCAGGCTCACCAGCATTGCCAGCACTCGCGGCAGCACCAGCAGTTCGATGGGGCTGAGGCCGATGGCCCGCAGCGCGTCGATCTCCTCGTTGGCCTTCATCGAGCCGAGCTGCGCGGCGAAGGCGCTGGAGGTGCGGCCGGCGAGCAGGATGGCGCTGAGCAGCACGCCGAACTCGCGGAGAAAGGAGAAGGCCACCAGGTCGACGGTATAGATGGTGGCGCCGAAGTCGGCGAGCACCGTGGCGCCGAGGAAGGCCACCACCGCGCCGACCAGGAAGGTCAGCAACGCGACGATGGGAATGGCGTTCAGTCCGGTCTGCTCGATCTGCGCGACCAGTGCGGTGACCCGCCAGCGGCGCGGGCGCGGCAGGGTCAACGCTAGGGTTTCCAAGGTCAGGCCGATGAAGCCGAGCAGCCGTCGCTGCTGCAGCCAGACGCCCTCGATCACCTGGCCGATGTGAGCCAGCTCGTCGATCAGGCTGGAGCGCTCCTTCTCCTCTTCGGGCTCGGCGGGCTTGGCCAGCGCTTCCGCCACCGTGTGCAGCAGGGCCAGTCGCTCGGCTGGCAGTTCGGGGGCCCATTGCTCGATGCTTCCGGCACGCTCGGTGCCGATCAGCTCCACCAGCAGGCCGGCACCGGCGGTGTCCAGGGCGCCGAGTTGCGCCAGCTCGATCGGGGTGGCCTTGCCGAGCTGCGGACGAATGCGCTGGACTTCCCGGCACAGCGCCGGGTAATGCTCCAGCGTCCAATCGCCGGCGATGTTCAGCCGGGCCGGCTGTCCCGTGCCCTGTAACCGCAGCTCGCCCGGCGTTGATGGAGTTGACTGCATCGATGGCCTGTCTGTGCTGTTACCTGTCATGGGGGAGGAAAGGTTCTTCTGCGCTTCGTTGCAGTCTACGCCTTCCGCAGCACGGTGGCATGGGGAACGACCGTACAACTATGGTCGGCGGGGAAGCGGAACCGGATGGGGGCGAAAACTGCCGGCCGCATGATAGCACCTGGCTATGTATCCATGGAGGCGCCCTCGGGCTAGGCTAGGGTCTGTTTTCCCGCCAAGGATCCCCCCATGCAAGAATTGCCCGTAACCCTGCAAGAACCGCTGGATGCCGTCGAGATCCGCATTCTCGGTTGCCTGGTCGAGAAACAGGCGACCACCCCGGAAAGCTACCCGCTGACCCTCAACGCCCTGGTCCTCGCCTGCAACCAGAAGACCAGCCGCGATCCGCTGATGAATTTGAGCCCCGGCCAGGTCGGGCAGAGCCTGCGCCGGCTGGAGGGGCTCGGGCTGGTGCGTCTGGTCATGGGCAGCCGCGCCGACCGCTGGGAGCACCGGCTGGACAAGGCCCTGCAACTGACACCGCCGCAGTCGATCCTGATCGCCCTGCTGCTGTTGCGCGGGCCGCAGACCGTCGGCGAACTGTTGACCCGTTCGGGTCGCCTGCACGATTTCGAGGACGCCGACGAGCTGCAGCATCAGCTGGAACGCCTGATCAGCCGGGAGCTGGTCTGCCGCCTGGAGCTCCAGCCGGGGCAGCGCGAGGAACGCTACATGCACCTGCTGGGGCGCCCGGAGGAACTGCAGGAATGGCTCGCGGCCCGCGCCGGTCAGGCCGAGGGTCAGGAAGGCAGTATGCAGGCTGCAGCGCGGATCGAGGCGCTGGAAGCCCGTATCGCGGCGCTGGAGGAGCGTCTGGCCAGGCTGGAAGGGGAGCGGGGAATTGACGAAGCGGAGGGCTGACTAGGCGAAGCGCGGAGATCCGCGAGGGCCTTAAAGCACAGAGGGGAGCCGTGGCTCCCCTCCAGTACTGCTGTGCTTTGTTTTTGTTCTCGTTCGGCCTGTTGTTGTTATTGTCGACCGTCACCTTGTGGCCGGTGTGTGCCGGCCCCAGTCGGGGCCAAAAGCAAGCATATTTCTTTGGAAGCTGACGTTGCGGCGATCGTTCAGTGATCCAACCAGTGCAGGCGCTACCTTGGGGTAGTTTTGTTCTTCTCGGACTGGTTACAGGGCGCGAGCCCCGATAAGCGCATCCTCTCCAAAAAAATCTGTTTGCTGCGTCTCTGCCGTGATTATCGTTGTTATGCCAGAGCCGTTACGTATTGTTGTTATGGGGTGTGTCTTTATTGTTGTTGTTGTGTCTATGACAAAGCAGTATGCATGCCAAAAATTAAAAACCCAATAAAATCAATATGTTATGTTTTTGTAGGGTTCCGGCTCCCACCTTGGCACAGAGAATATGTTTCCGTTCCACCCAGGTTGCGCTACCTGCGGGCCGGCGAGGGTAACAGTGGCCGTTTCCGGGGAAACGTCCGGGCGCTGTCCGTCATCGGGAACACGCGAACTTCATTGCCTCCCGGTTTCTCTACTGTTCTGAGGTCCCGCGCAGGGGCAAGAAGTCAGAGGGAGCCGCGGCATGACCGATTCCTCCTCCAGCGCCTGTCCGTCCAAAGAGCTCGGCGAATTCGACTGCCTGGTGGTGGGCGGTGGTCCGGCCGGCCTCACCGCCGGCATTTACCTGGCGCGTTTCCACCGGACCTGTCTGGTCGTCGACGCCGGCAGTAGCCGTGCGGCGCTGATACCGCGCTCGCGCAACTATCCGGGTTTCCCGCCCGGGATCGCCGGTCACGACTTACTGGCGCGCCTGCGCGAGCAGTGCGCCGTCTGCAGCGTCCGGCAGGAGCAGGGGCTGGTCGAGGAACTGCAGCTGCATCCCCTGGGATTCCAGGCGCGCATCGGGGGGCGGGCCTGCGTCGCCCGGCGGGTGATACTGGCCACCGGCATCGAGGACAGCCTGCCGCGGATGGCCGATGCCGAAGCCGCCATCGCCGCCGGGGCCCTGCGCCTGTGCGTGATCTGCGACGGCTACGAGGTGAACGGGGACGCCGTGGCGGTCCTCGGCGAGGCGGAGGACGCCATCGGCCCCGGGGTGTTCCTGCGCACCTTCAGCGACCGCGTCACGGTCATCTCCCAGTCCGCCCGGCCGCCCGACGCGCGGGCGCTGGCCCTGGCCCGCCACTATGGCATAGAGGTCATCAGCGCCAAGCCGAAGAGCGTGCGCTTCGAACCCGGCCGGGGTATCGAGCTGACCACCGAGGACGGTCGGGTCCTGTGCTTCGATATCCTCTACCCCAACCTCGGGGCGCGGGTCCGCTCCGGGCTGGCGCGACGGCTGGGCGCCCGCTGCGACGAGACGGGAGCGCTGCTGGTCGACCAGCACCAGCAGACCTCGGTCCCGGGGCTCTATGCCATCGGCGACGTGGTGGCGGGGCTCAATCAGATCAGCGTGGCGGTCGGGCAGGCCGCCCAGGCGGCGACGGCGGTGCACAACGGGCTGGAGGCGAACCCCTGGCTTCGCCCAACTGAGAAGGCCGTGCGCCGTCAACCGGGCGTCGAGGGATAGCCGTTACCGCGCGGGGTAACAGCCGTTCCATGCATCCGCGTCCGGATCTCAGCCGCGCAGCGGCCCGGCGTAGCGGGTGTATCGTTCGATCAGTTGCGCCTCGCTCAGCCGCGGGGCCGGCCGGCGAACGCCGCTGAGTCCGCTGAGACGCTCGCCCAGCGCGCGGGTCTCCTCGACCAGCGAGGCCGCACAGGCTTCGAGCATGCAGGTCACGGCATCGGGCTGGCTGAGGCGGATGTCCACGGCCTGTTCGTCCCGCAGGCGGCGGCGCACCTTCTGTATGCACTCGAGTATCTCCCTGGTCAATTCCATCTGTTGTCTCCTTCGAGCATCTATCTTCAGGCGGGAATGCGCCCGCCAGCCGGATCCGGAGTGCTCTCGACCGTGCGCGTCCCGGCGATCAGGCTCCTTGCCGGGATTTAGCAACTCCCGTACCAGGGAAGAATCGGCCCGATTTCCACGGATCGCCCGAAGGAGGCCCCGGGTTCCTGCGCAGCGCCGGTGCCGCCTGCACCGGCGTGGCGCGGCCATGCGCCGGCCCTAGCGGCCGGCGTCCAGGCTCTTCCATTCGGGGATGTTCTCCAGCACGTCGCACAGCGCCTGGGCCGCGGCGGACAGTTTGTGGTCCGCCAGGCGCAGCAGGCCGATGGGCCGTTCGATCCGCGGCTCGTCCAGGGCCAGACAGCGGGCGCCGAGTTCCTCCATCTGGTCGCTGCACAGGGTCGGCACGGCGCTCACCCCCAGGCCGTTGGCCACCATGCGGCCGACGGTGACCAACTGGTGGCTCTCGAAGGCGACCGGCAGCTGCAGGCCGTGGCTGGCCAGGCTTTCCTCGAGGAGCAGGCGGACCACCGAAGGCCGTTGCAGGGTGATGAAGCTCTCCTGCAGCAGTTCGCCCCAGCTCAGGCCCGAACGGTCGGCCAGCGCCGAGCCGGCCGGCACCACGGCGACGAAGCGGTCGGTGTAGAAGGGGGTGAAGACCAGGCCTTCGACGGTCTCCGGCTCGAAGGCGATGCCCAGTTCGACCCGGCGGTTGCGCACCATCTCCAGCACCTGCTCGTTGATCACGTCGTGCACCGCCACGTTGACCCGCGGATGGCGACTGCGGAACGCCTTGAGCGCCAGGGGCAGCAGGTTGCCGGCGAAGGAGGGCATGGCGGCCACGGAGACCTTGCCCAGTTGCAGGGTGAAGTGCTGACGCAGCAGTTCCTCGGCGTTGTCCCAGTCGGCCAGCAGCCGGCGGGCGATCGGCAGCAGGACTTCGCCCTCCGGGGTGAGGCCGACGCTGCGGGTGGTGCGGACCAGCAGGGGGCCGCCGAGGGAGTCCTCCAGGCTCTTGATCGCCAGGCTCAGGGCCGGCTGGGACAGATGCAGACGTTCGCAGGCCTGGGCGAAGCTCAGGGTCTGCGCCACGGCGAGGAAGGCGCGCAATTGCTTGACGGTCATTGTTCTATTTTTCTTATCAATGCATTGGAGAAACAAACTTAACAAATGAGTCGCAGGGGAGGAAGCTGTCAGCGCTCCACTCCAATAACGACAAGAGGCGCAACACCATGGCCGGACTCGACAAGCGCGTGGGCTCCTACGAAGAAGCCCTCGCCGGGCTCAGCGACAACATGACCATCCTCGCCGGCGGCTTCGGCCTGTGCGGCATTCCGGAAAACCTCATCAATGAGATCCGCCGCCGTGGCGTGCGGGGCCTGACGGTGGTCTCCAACAACTGCGGGGTCGACGGCTTCGGTCTCGGCGTGCTGCTGGAAGACCGGCAGATCCGTAAGATGATCGCCTCCTACGTGGGCGAGAACGCCCTGTTCGAGCAGCAGCTCCTGAGTGGCGAGCTGGAGGTTGAGCTGACCCCGCAGGGCACCCTGGCCGAGCGGATGCGCGCCGGTGGCGCCGGAATCCCCGCCTTCTACACAGCCACCGGTTACGGCACGCCGGTCGCCGAGGGCAAGGAAGCGCGCGAGTTCAACGGCCGCCATTACATCCTCGAGACCGCCATCACCGGCGACTTCGCCATCGTCAAGGGCTGGAAGGCCGATCACTTCGGCAACGTCGTCTACCGCCACACCGCGCAGAACTTCAACCCGCTGGCCGCCATGGCCGGGCGCGTCACCGTGGTGGAGGTGGAGGAAATCGTCGAGCCCGGCGCGCTCGAGCCCAGCCAGGTCCACACCCCGGGCATCTATGTGGACCGCATCATCCAGGGCCGCTTCGAGAAGCGCATCGAGAAGCGCACCCTGCGCGGCTGAGCCATTTCCGCGCCGCTCCCGACAAGACCGACAACAAGAGGACTACTGCCATGGCACTTTCCCGCGAACAGATGGCCCAGCGCGTCGCCCGCGAGCTGAGGGACGGCGATTACGTCAACCTGGGGATCGGCATTCCCACCCTGGTGGCCAACTACGTGCCCCCGGGCATCGACGTGATGCTGCAATCGGAGAACGGCCTGCTCGGCATGGGCGCCTTCCCCACCGAGGCCGAAGTGGACCCGGACATGATCAACGCCGGCAAGCAGACGGTGACCGCCCGGCCGGGCGCGGCCATTTTCGATTCGGCCGAGTCCTTCGCCATGATCCGCGGCGGTCACGTGGACCTGACCGTGCTCGGCGCCTTCGAGGTGGACGTGGAGGGCAACATCGCTTCCTGGATGATCCCCGGCAAGCTGGTCAAGGGCATGGGCGGGGCCATGGATCTGGTGGCCGGCGCCGGCAACATCATCGTCACCATGACCCACGCCTCCAAGGACGGCGAGTCCAAGCTGCTGCCGCGCTGCAGCCTGCCGCTGACCGGCGTCGGCTGCATCCGCCGGGTGCTCACCGATCTCGCCTACCTGGAGATCCAGGACCGCTGCTTCGTGCTGCGCGAGCGGGCGCCGGGGGTGAGCGTCGAGGAGATCGTCGCCAAGACCGCGGGCCGGCTGATCGTCCCGGACGACGTGGTGGAAATGTCCTTCTGAGATCCCGAGCCGAACGACAACAAGAATAGCGCGAGGTCGTCCCATGACCATGGATAGCGTCGATGTCCGTCAAGAGGCCACCCGGGTGGCCGAGAACCTGCGGGAAAGCCGCGCCGCTCGCTTCGCCATCGCCTGCGCCGCCTGGGCCGAGCGCTGGTTTCCCGACTCCTGGGTGTTCGCCGTGGTCGCCGTGCTGCTGGTCAGCCTGGCCGTGCTGGCCCTCGGCGCACCGCCCCAGGCCGCGGCCAAGGCCTTCGGCGACGGCTTCTGGAGCCTGATTCCCTTCACCATGCAGATGGCCTTCGTGGTCATCGGCGGCTACGTGGTGGCCAGCTCCGCGCCCGCCGCCCGGCTGATCGACCGGCTCGCCCGCCTGCCGCGCAACGGCCGCTCCGCGGTGTGCTGGGTGGCGTTGATCTCCATGTTCGCCTCGCTGCTCAACTGGGGCCTCAGCCTGGTGTTCGGCGGACTGCTGGTGCGCGCCCTGGCCCGCCGCGAGGAGCTGCGCATGGACTACCGCGCCGCCGGCGCTGCGGCCTACCTGGGACTGGGCGCGGTGTGGGCGCTCGGCCTGTCGTCCTCGGCGGCGCAGCTGCAGGCTAACCCGGGCAGCCTGCCCCCGTCGATTCTGGCCATCACCGGCGTGATCCCCTTCACCGAGACCATCTTCCTCTGGCAGTCCGGGGCGATGCTGCTGGCTCTGCTGCTGGCGTCGCTGACGGTCGCCTACGTCACCGCGCCGGGTGCCGGCAGCGCCCGGGATGCCCGGGCCTGCGGCGTCGACCCTGCGCCAGCCGCGCCGCCGCAGGCCGGGCCGAGCCGGCCGGGGGAGTGGCTGGAGCACAGCCCGCTGCTGATCGTCCTGCTGGTACTGCTGGCCGGCGGCTGGCTGCTCAACGAGTTCTCGACCAAGCCGGCGATCCAGGCGATCTCCGGGCTCAACACCTACAACCTGCTGTTCCTGATGCTCGGCGCGCTGCTGCACTGGCGGCCGCGCAGCTTCCTCGATGCGGTGGCCCGCGCGGTGCCGGCCACCACCGGCGTGCTGATCCAGTTCCCGCTGTACGGCTCGATCGCCGCGCTCATGACCACCGTCCAGGGCAGCGACGGCCAGAGCCTGACGCACCACCTCTCCAGCTTCTTCGTGCAGATCGCCTCCCACGACAGCTACGCGCTGCTGATGGGCGTGTATTCGGCCATCCTCGGCTTTTTCATCCCCTCCGGCGGCGGCAAGTGGATCATCGAGGCGCCCTACGTGATGCAGGTGGCCAACGACCTGCACTACCACCTGGGCTGGGCGGTGCAGATCTACAACGCCGCCGAGGCCCTGCCCAACCTGATCAACCCCTTCTACATGCTGCCGCTGCTCGGCGTGCTGGGGCTGAAGGCCCGCGACCTGATCGGCTTCTCCTTCGTCCAGCTGCTGGTGCACGTACCGCTGGTGCTGCTCCTGCTCTGGGCACTGGGCGGCACCCTGGAGTATTCGCCGCCGCTCATGCCCTAGGGTGAACGGCGGCGGGGTTCAGTCGACGATGGCGCCGTCGACGATCGCCCGCAGCTCCTGGCGGATCGGGTAGGAGGAGGAGGGGATCAGCTGGGTCATGAACAGCACCAGCAGGTCCTCCACCGGGTCGATGAAGAAGCTGGTGCTGGCCAGGCCGCCCCAGCCGTATTCGCCGACCGAGCCGTTGATCTGCGACTTGGCCACGTCGGTGCGCACCGAGAAGCCGAGGCCGAAGCCGGTGCCCTCGAAGGTGGTCTCGCTGAAGGCGCCGACCGACAGCCCCGGCAGGTCGCGGTTGCCCGGCAGATGGTTCAGGCGCATGAACTCCAGGGTCTTGCGGCCGATGATCCGCGCGCCGTCGAGGGCGCCGCCGTTGGCCAGGGCCTGGGCGAAGCGGTAGTAGTCGTCGATGCTGGACACCAGTCCGCCGCCGCCGTAGAGGCAGACGGCGGGGCGCTGGAAGCGGGAGGTGCGCGGGTCGTCCTGCAGGCGGAAGCCGCCGCCGTGGCGGTACTGGTAGCAGGCGGCGAAGCGTTCGGCCTTGTCCGCCGGCACCTGGAAGAAGGTGTCCCGCATGCCCAGCGGTTCGAAGATGTGCTCGGCGAAGTACCGGTCCAGCGGCATGCCCGAGAGCAGCTGGACCAGATAGCCGACCACGTCGGTGGCCACCGAGTAGTTCCAGGCGGTGCCGGGCGAGAACTCCAGGGGCAGGCGCGACAGCTCGTCCACCATCTGCTCCAGGGTGATCTCCGGGTCGGTGTCCAGCTGCAGCGCCCGGTAGGCGGCATCGACCTCGGTGCGGTTCATGAAGCCGTAGGTCAGGCCGGCCTGGTGGGTCAGCAGGTCGCGGACCGTCATGGCGCGCCGGGTAGGCTCGGTGACGAACTGCGGATGGCTGCCGCTCTTGTAGACCCGCAGGCCCTTCCAGCTGGGGATGAAACGGTGCACCGGGTCGTCGAGCAGGAAGCGCCCCTGCTCGTACAGCTGCATGAGGGCGACGGAGGTGATCGGCTTGGTCATCGAGTAGATGCGGAACAGGGTGTCCCGCTCCACCGGCAGCCCGCGCTCGACGTCGCGCAGTCCCTGGGCCCTGACGTAGGCGATCCGCCCGCGCCGGGCCACCAGGGTCAGGGCGCCCGGCAGCTTGCCCGGGGCCAGATAGTTGCGCTCGATGTGTTCGCCGATGCGCCTGAGGCGCTCGACGTCCAGGCCGGCGATGAGGGAACTGGACATGGTTTTTCCTCCTTGATGCATGCGTGTTCGGACCGGCCCTCAGCGGGCCGGCGTGATCCGCCAGACGGTGTCGCCCACGTCGTCGGCCACCAGCAGCGCGCCGGCCTTGTCGACCTCCACGCCCACCGGGCGCCCATAGGCTTTGCCCTTCCTGTCGTCGACGAAGCCGGCGAGGACGTCCTCCGGCGGTCCGGCGGGGCGGCCCCAATCGTCGAAGGGCACGAAGATCACCTTGTAGCCGCTGCGCGGCCGGCGGTTCCAGGAACCGTGCTGGCCGATGAAGGCGCCGTTGCGGTAGCGCGCCGGCAGCAGGTCGGCCTGGTAGAAGGCGAGGTCGAGGCAGGCGGTGTGCGCGCCGAGAGCGTAGTCCGGCACCAGGGCCGTGGCCACCAGATCGGGGCGCGGCGGTTGGACGCGGGCATCGACGTGCTGGCCGAAGTAGCTGTAGGGCCAGCCGTAGAAGCCGCCGTCCTTGAGCGCGGTCATGTAGTCCGGCACCAGGTCGCTGCCGATCTCGTCGCGCTCGTTGACCACCACCCAGAGCGCGCCGCTTTTCGGCTGCCAGGCCAGGCCGTTGGGGTTGCGCAGGCCGGAGGCGAACAGGCGGGTGGCGCCGCTGGCCGGGTCGACTTCGAGGACCGCGGCGCGGTCGCGCTCCGCCTCGATGCCGTTTTCCGCCACGTTGCTGTTGGAGCCCACGGTGACGTAGAGCTTGCGGCCGTCGCGGCTGGCGATCAGGTCCTTGGTCCAGTGGTGGTTGATCGGCCCGGCCGGCAGGTCGGCCACCTTCTCGGGCCGGGCGTCGATCCGGGTGTCGCCCTCCCGGTAGGGGAAGCGGACGATGGCGTCGGTGTTGGCGACGTAGAGCCGGTCGCCGACCAGGGCCATGCCGAACGGCGAGTTGAGGTGCTCCAGCAGCGCGGTGCGGGTTTCCGCCACGCCGTCGCCGTCCGCGTCGCGCAGCAGGCTGATGCGGTTGGCGCTGGGCGCCCCGGCGCCGGCGCGGGTCATCACCTTCTTCATCACCCAGCCGCGGATGCCCTTGGCATCCGCCGGCTTGGGCGGCGCGCCGGTCTCGGCGACCAGCACGTCGCCGTTGGGTAGCGCCAGCAGCGTGCGCGGATGATCCAGGCCGCTGGCGAAGGCTTTCACCTGCAGGCCTGCGGCGGCCCTGGGCGTCCTGCCCGGCGGCCAGCCGACGGCCTTGGCGATGTGCACGGTCGGAATCAGGCTGTCGTTGGGTTCGGGCAGCAGCGGCCGGGGCCCGTAGCTGTCGCCGAGCGGGAGACTGGCCGTGTCGCCGCAGCCGGCGAGGGCGAGCAGCACGCCGAGGAGCGGGGGAGGGAGCAAGCGCAGCATCGTCGGTCTCCGCAGGGGCATACCCTGGTATGACTCCCGCCGCGGCGAACGGTGCGCTTGCTCCGGCTGTTCAGTACAGCGGTTCGTCGTCGCGGATCAGCACGCAGCGTCTGCCCCGCTCGTCCTCGTGGCAGTCGTGGACGTAATACATCACCACCTCGCCCGACTCGGTCGTCGCCGCCACGTAGTCGCCGATCTCGGCCAGGAAGAAGGCGCGCGAGCCGGGCCGGGCCGAGCATTCGACGAAGGCGTCGAAGAACAGCGCCGGGTCGGCATCGCCGAAGAACTCGGCGCGCGCCGGCTCGTCCCAGTCCGCCGGGGCACTGAACGGCCCGGCGAACAGGACCCTGGCGTCGCCCAGATCCTCTTCCTCGGCCTCCGGATCATGCTCGTCCGGCCGGTACAGCGTGCAGTCCTGCGCCTGTGCGTTACCCAGGATCGCCAGCCGGGCGGCCATGCGCCGCTCCGGGTCCAGCCCTTCGGCGTCGCAGATCTGTCGCCACATCGCCTCCAGGGCGAGGGTCTGGTCGTTTTGCTGCATGGGAATCTCCGCTTGCTCGATCGTTGCCGGCCGGCATTGTCGCAGGCTACGGGCGGGCTGTCCCGCCCGGACTCCGGCGGCGCCTCACGCGCCGACCGCGGCGTCGCGCCGGCCGGTGTGGAAGGCGTAACGGTTGCGGCCTCCCTCCTTGGCCCGGTACATCGCGGCATCGGCGCTCTGCACCAGACGGGCGGCATCCTCGCCGTGCTCGGGATAGAGCGCGATGCCGATGCTGGAGCCGATTTGCACCTCGTGGCCGTCGATCGGAAACGGCGACTGCAGGGCGTTCACCAGCTTCGCCGCGATGCTGCCCGCCGTCTCGGCGCCGGGGATGTCCTCGAGCAGGATCAGGAACTCGTCGCCGCCGAGACGGGCCACGGTGTCGCTGGCCCGCACGCTGCCCGTCAGGCGCTGCGCGACCGCCTGCAGCAGATGGTCGCCGGCGGCGTGGCCGAGGCTGTCGTTGACCTGCTTGAAGTAGTCCAGGTCGAGGAACAGGAGCGCCAGCTGGCTGCCCGTGCGCCGCGCCTTGAGCAGCGCCTGCTGCAGGCGGTCCTGGACCAGCACGCGGTTGGGCAGGCCGGTCAGCCGGTCGTGGTAGGCCAGTTGATGGACGCGCGCCTCCTCTTCCTTGAACTTGGAGATATCGGCGAAGGCCGCCATGAAGTGATGGGCGTTGAGCTCTTCGTCGCAGACGGCCGCCAGCGACAAGCGGGCTATGAAGGTGCTGCCATCGGCGCGCCGGATGGGGGCTTCTCCCAGCCAGTGGCCGCTGTCCGCGACCCGTGCCAGCAGGGAGTCGAACGGCACGTCGGAGGACTCGGCAGCCACCAGGGCGCCGAACGGGCGTCCGGCGAGGGCAGCCTCGTCGTATCCGGTCAGGCAGCAGGCGGCGGGGTTGAGCGATACCACCCGCTGCTCGGCATCCATCAGGACGATGCCTTCGTTGCTGCACTCGAACACGCTGGCGGCCAGCTCGAGATCCCGGGCCTGCGCTTCCAGACGCCGCGACAGCGGATGAATGACCCGCCAGGTCAGCAGGCCGCCGCCGGCGGTGAGCAGCAGGATGCCCAGCAGCGGCCAGAGCAGATCGGCGCGCGCAACGGCGTACAGCTGGTCGCGATCGATCAGCAGGCCGACGGCCCAGCCCGGGTGTCCGTCCAACCGACGGATAAAGGCCAGTTGCCGTCCGTCGCTTCCTAGTGGCTGCGCGCCGTCCGTGTCGAGCCCTGTGCTCACGCCCGGCAGCAGCCCGCGCAGCGGACAGGCGGCGGGGGCTTCGCTCAGGCCGAGCGCGGGCGTCTGCACGTGCATGACCCGGCCGCTGCCGAGGTGGATGAGATGGCTGTGCGTCGCCGGATGCAGGGGAATGGCGCCCAGCCGGCCGGCGAGCTTCTCCAGCCGGAAGGCGGCGATGTCCGTGCCCAGGTGGCGGCCTTCGCGGGACAGGATGGGGGTGCCGATCAGCAGCGCGATTCGCCCGTCGAGCAGCACCGGAACCGCTCGTTCGGGCTTCTGCCCGGAGGCGGCGGGCCGCGGCCAGAGTTCGGCGGGAATCCGTTCGCGCAGGCTGAGCACCGGTTCGCCGCGCGCGTCGAGACGGACCAGGCCGGCGATCTCCGGAGAGTGCACCAGCGCATCCTGCAGGCGCGGAACGGAAAAGTCCCGCAGCTCGTCCAGGTCGATCCTGCCGTCGTCGTAACGCTCCAGCGCGTTGCGGATTTCCGAGCGCGAGCTGAGCTGCGCGGCCGTGTTCTCGAACCGGTCGAGCAGATTGTCGGCGGTCTGCGAGAGGAGCTGCGTGTCGAATGCCGTGCGCTGGTCGATTTCCTCGCGCAGGTGCTGGTACATAGGCAGGAGCGTGACCAGACCGACCAGGAGGGCGGTCAGCAGCAGTCCCCCCAGGGTGAATCGTTCGATGTGGCGCTGCAGGTGGATACGCGGTTGCCGCTCGGCGCCGGCCTCGGCGGCCTGTTGGTGTTGGATCATGCTGGTTAATCGGTCGTCAGTTCGCCAGTGCGGCGCCCACGGCGAGAGGCGCGGGCGCTCCGCCGGTCATTGCGGCATCACGTAGCCCTTTTCCTTCACCAGGCGGACGACGGCATCCACCACCTCGGGGTCGTAGAGCTTGCCTTTGCCCTGTTCCACCTCTTTCAGGGCGACCTCCAGCCCCAGCGCCGGACGATAGGGCCGGTGGGAGGCCATGGACTCGAGCACGTCGGCCACCGCCAGCACCCTGGCTTCTGGGAGGATCTCGTCGCCCTTGAGCCCCCGGGGGTAGCCGTGGCCGTCCATCCGCTCGTGGTGCTGCCAGATCGCTTCGGCCACCGGCGCGGCGAACGGCACGTCCTTGAGGATCTCGTAGCCGGCCTGGGCGTGTCCCTTCATCAGCTCCATCTCCAGGGGCGTGAGGCGGCCGGGCTTGGTGAGGATTTCCGACGGCACGGCGATCTTGCCGATGTCGTGGACCAGGCCGATCATTTCCAGGTTATCGCAGCGCTCGGCCGACCAGCCCATCTCCCGGGCGATGGCGCTGGCGATCAGGCCCACCCGGCGCTCGTGGCCGGCGGTGTAGGGGTCGCGCAGCTCGACCATGTTGGATACCGCCCGCAGGGTTCCGTGCATCGAGCCTTCGAGCTGCTTCACGTAGGCGGCGATCTGCTCCTCCGCGCGCCGGCGTTCGGTGATGTCCTGGACCATGACGATGGCGGCGGGCAGACCGTCGTCCCAGGTGATGGTGGTGGCGTTCAGCCCCAGCTCGATGATCTCGCCGTTCTTGCGGCGTAGGGGCACATGGTATGCCACGTTGCGCTCGCCGGCCTCGACCCGGGTCCAGGCCTCGAAGATCTGCGCCCGGTTGTCGGCATCGTCCGTGGTGAACTTCATGATCGGCTGCTCCAGCAACTCCTCGGCCGACCAGCCGGTCATCTCGCAGAAGCGCGGATTGACGTAGATGAAGCGGTCGTCGCGGCGGACGTACATGCCGCTGATGCTCTGCTCGACCATGTTGCGGAAACGCTGTTCGCTGTCGCGCAGGGCCTGCTCGCTGCGGCGGATCTCCGTCAGGTCGGTCCAGGCCAGGATGATGTCTTCGCCCACCATGGTCATGGTGGCGACCGCCACCCGCAGGCTGCCGTCCTTGCAGCGCAGCGTGCGCTCGGACAGGCTCACGGTCAGGCCGAGACGGGCCTTTTCCATGGCGCGGGTGAACAGCGTCTTGAACTTCTCCCGCTCGGCCTCCGATTCGTAGACCTGCTCGAACCAGCAGGCCTTGCCCGAAATATCCTTGAGCGGGTAACCCAGCCACTGCCGATGGGCCAGGTTGATGCTGCTGATGTGAAAATCGACCGACGAGTGGATCTGCATGGGGACCGGCGCCGCGTCGAACACCTTCTGCAGGCGCTGGCCGGATTCGAGCACGCTCTGCTGGTAGGTCCTGGCCTCGACTTCGGTATCCAGCTTGTCCAGCGCGAACCCGATCTGGTTGGCCATGTTCTGGAACAGGGCCTGCATCTGCGGGTCGGAAAAGCCCGCCTCGGCTGAATAGAAGGTCAGCGCCCCGACGGGCTTGCCCGCCCGGCGGATCGGCAGCGAGGCCGCGGACACCAGGTCGTAGCGCAGCAGGCGCTCCCGCCAGGGGTCCGAGCACGACTGCTCCCGGAAATCTTCCAGCCAGACCAGCCGGTTCTCGCGGATCGCCGTGCCCACCACCCCCTGACCCAGGGGCTCGTCCTCGCGCACCGAGACGTCGAGATTCTTCAGGAACTCTCCGGACTTCTCGCCGTAGGCGCTCAGCGGCATGACCTTGCCGGAAGCTTCTTCGACCAGCCCGATCCAGGCCAGGCGCATGCCAGCCGAGTCGACGACCACCTGGCAGATGCGCTCGAACAGGGCGCTGCGGGAGGTGCAGTGGACGATGGCGGCGTTGCATTCGCTCAGCGCCGCATACAGCCGGGCCAACTGCTGGATGCGCAGCACGCTCTGCATGCGTTCGGTGATGTCCGAGTGGGTGCCGATCATGCGCAGCGCCCGGCCGTCTTCGCGGCGCGTGATGACCATGCCGCGGTCGTGCACCCAGACGTAATGGCCGTCCTTGTGGCGCAGGCGGTATTCGCTCTCGTATTTCGGCGCTCTGCCGTCCACGCAGGACTGCAGGCGGGCGAGGGTCCGCGCCCTGTCGTCCGGGTGGATGCGCTTTTCCCACTCGTTCGGGGCGTCGCCGATGTCCTGCTCGGCATAACCGAGCATTTCCTTCCAGCGCCCGGAGTAGAACACCGATTTCCGCTCGACGTCCCAGTCCCAGACGCCGAGCCCGGAGCCGTCGAGGGCGAAGTTCCAGCGGTATTCGCTGTCGCGCAGCAGCTGTTCGTGCTGGCGGATGTCCCGGGTGAGCTTCCGGGCGAGGCGATGGGCCTGGTAGCGCGTGTTGAGCAGCGACCAGACCACTCGGGTCAGCAGGATGCTGATCAGCAGGCAGCCGGCCAGGGTGATCCAGACCGTGCTGTAGTCGACCACCAGGGCGGCCGGATCGCGCTCGAAGACCAGCAGCCAGTGATGATCGTTGAAGGCGATGCTGCGCTGCTGGCGGAAGATGGTGGGGGCGGTTTCCGTGGCGCCGGGCTGGCTGGCGTAAAGCCGGGCGTCGCCGGTCGGATTGAGGCCGTCATAGATGGCGAGGTGGATGTCCCTGCCGAGCCGTTGTTGCCAGTCCTGGAGGATGCCGTTCATCAGATCGACCATCCGGTATGGGCTGTAGGACCAGCCGATCAGCGCGGCCTGGCGCTGATCGACGGTTTCCGTCGGCATGCCCTGGCGATAGATGGGCACGTACATGAGCACCCCGGGCTGGATGCCCGTATCGGTCTCCTGGACCAGCTCGACCTTGCCGGACAGGGCGGCGTTTCCGGTATCCCGCGCGTGGGCCATCGCCTCGTGCCGCACGGGTTCGGAAAACATGTCGAAGCCGAAGGCCCGCAGGTTGCGACCGTTGAAGGGCTCCAGATATACGATCGAGGAATAGACGCTCCGCTCGCCGTGCGGATGGACGTCGTAGTCCGGGAAGCCTTCCCGGCGGACCTGCTCGACATGGGCGGCGAGCCGACCCGGCGGAATGAGCTGGGCGAAGCCGAACCCCAGGACGCCGGGCAGAATTAGTTCCGGTTTCAGGGTCTCCCAGTAGTGCCGCCAGTCGCTGCGAGTGACCTCCTCCGCGGTGGCGAAGAGCCCGGCGCCGCCGTGCAGGATCAGCTCCTGGGCGGCCAGGCGGTCGCGAATCTTCAGCGTGATCTGGTCGCTGGCGTAGGAAAACCCGTTCACGGCGTCCTGTTCGACGTCTTCCTTGACCTTCAGCCCGACCAGGGCCGTCGCCAGCAGTCCGGCACAGAGCGCCACCCAGGCCAACAGCGTTTTTTTTGTAGGAGTGTCTTGGTGCATAGGGGGACCGGGTGGAGGAGGGTGTCACGATGAGGTCGGCATAATGGCACGCCGGTAACAATGGCACGACCCGCGATCCGGGTGAAGGGGAAATCGTTCGCCGGGAGGGCCCGCTTTCCGGTCGAGCCGGCGTGCTTTTTTGTAGTTATATTTTTGATATTGAGGGATATTTTGCGGCAAGCGTCGCAAAACGAACAGCGTGTCCCGGCTTGATCCGGGCCAGGTCCGTTTCTGGTGAGTTATGCCACAGTGCCTCGTCGGTAGCGACGGGCATTCCCCGCAACCCTGCCGGCGTCACCTTCGGGCGCCGGTTTTTCAGCGTCAGGCGGTCATCTTGCCTGGTGGAGCGGTTCCAGCGGTCATCGTCCGTGTGTCCCCTGGTCGCGGTTATGCAAGAGTCTGAGTGCAGGGGGGCTGCTCGATGGAAGAACAGATCAAGAAATGGCAGCGGCGGATGGCTTCCCCGCGAGCCGCCGCGAAGCGCTTCCTGATCGGTTACCTGTGTTCCGCCGCCGTGTTCACGGCGGCGGTCAAGGGCGTGCTGGTGATGCACGCGAGCGCCGACCTCGCCGCCCTGAAGGCTCGCGAGGCGGCCAAGGTCGCCATCGCCGGCAACATCCTAGAGCGACGCCTCGAGATCGTCGCCGCCGATCTCCGGGTCCTCGCCCACACCTCGATGGTCGAGTCGCTGGCCGGCCACGACGATGCCCTGCATCGCGAGCGCACGGCCAGGCTCTTCAGCATCTTTTCCCGGGAGAAGCAGATCTACGACCAGATCCGCTACCTGAATGCCGCCGGGAAGGAGGTGGTGCGGGTCGATCTGGAGGACGGCAAGCCGGTGGTGGTGCCCGACGCGCAGCTGCAGGACAAGAGCGGACGCTACTTCTTCCAAGATGCCATACGCCTGCAGCCGGGGGAGATCTACGTGTCGCCGTTCGACCTCAGCGTGGAGAACGGCCGGATCGTGGTCCCCTACAAGCCCATGGTGCGCCTCGCCACGCCGGTGTTCGACGAAGCCGGAGAACACCATGGCGTCATGCTGCTCAACCTGCGTGGCGACATGCTGCTGGATCGTTTCCGCCAGCTCATGGGCACGGAATACGCGGCCATGCTGCTCAATCGGGACGGCGACTGGCTGGTGGCGCCCGACCCGTCCCTCGAATGGGGCTTCATGTTCGGGCGTCCCCAGGGCTTCGCGCACAGCCATCCGGCCGCCTGGCAGGCCGTCACCTCAATGCCCAGGGGCAGTTGGCTGGACGAGGAGGGCCTGTTCACCTATGCCACCGTCTTCCCGTTGCAGGGTCGGCAGCGCTCGGCTACGGGGTCGCCGCTGCCCGTGGGGGCGAGCGAACACGAGCTCGACGCCACCTCCTACTTCTGGAAGGTCGTGTCCCAGGTGCCGGCCAAGGCCCTACCCTCGGCCGACATATTCGCCGGCCCGCTCTCGACTGCCGTGTATGCCGGGGGCCTGATCGTCCTGCTGGTGCTGGCCGGGTATCTGTCATACGTCGTCGGCTCCCGCCATCGCTTGCATCTCGAAGTGCTGCAGAATGCCAAGCGATTCAAAGAAATTACCGACAATCTCGGCGAAGGACTCCTCGTGCTCGACCGCGACGGACGTATCGTCGAGGCCAATCCCGAGGCCGAGAAACTGCTCGGCAGGAGCCGCCGCGAGCTGTCGGGGCAGGACGCGCACGCCGCCATCCATCATCCGCCGGAGCACGGCGTTCCCCTGGAGCAGTGCGCCATCCGCAAGGTCGCCATTTCCGGGGTTCCGTACCGTAGCGAGGACGAAGCGTTCATCCGCAAGGATGGTACGCAGTTCCCGGTGGGGCTGAGCGCGGCGCCCCTCACCTGCGAGGGCGACATCGTCGGCTCGGTGGTGGCCTTCCGCGATATCACCGAGATCAAGCGGCAGCAGGAAGAGATACGGCAACTGGCCTACCACGACACGCTCACCGGGCTGCCCAATCGTCGCATGCTGACCGACCATCTCGATCTGGCGCTCGGTCTAGCTCGGCGGTATCGGCGCAGTCTGGCGCTCCTCTTCCTCGATCTCGACCACTTCAAGCAGATCAACGACACCTACGGGCACGAGGGCGGCGATGAACTGCTCAAGGGCCTCTCCGCGCGGCTGTGCCAGGTCGTGCGACAGACCGACACCATTTCCCGGCAGGGAGGCGACGAGTTTGTCATCCTGCTGGCCGAGATCGAAGCGCCGGAGGATGCGGCTTTCACCGCCCGCAAGATCCTTCGGGTGCTGAGCGAGCCTTTACCGGTGATGGGGCGGCTGCTGCCGATCGGCGTCAGCATCGGGATCGCCGTCTACCCCGACGATGCGGACACGGCCGATGCGCTGATGCAGAAGGCCGACTCCGCGATGTACGCCGCCAAGCAGGCCGGCCGCAATCGCTACTGCCTGAGCGGAGCGGCCCCGCGGACCCTCGACGATGCAGACATGCCGGAAGGGTGAGGCGGGGCCGGCCGATCGGGGAAGCCGTGGTAAGGGGGCAAGTGCTCACGGGCGGTTCTGCCAACCGCCCGTGAGCCGTTTTTTCAGTTGTAGGTATAGCGCCGCTGATCGGGCGCCGGCGGGAAGTACTGGTACAGCCAGGTCTCGCTCAGGGTCTGCTTGTCCGCGCGGCGGCGCAGGAAGCAGCGAATGTTCACCGGCTCGGTGCTGTCGCTGGTGGGATACCAGTCGAACAGGACGCGGAAACCCTTGACGTGGGGCTGTAGCGCCAGGACCTGGAAGTCCTGGACGCGCCCGTCGGCGACCGTGACCACCGGCTCCAGGTCTTCGTCGGGCGGCATGTTTTCCAGGGGGCCGCCGGCGAAGTCGATGGCGAAGCGCCGGGCCCAGACCTCGGGGTAATGCTCGCCCGGCGCCCAGCCTTCGGTGAAGCCGCCCATGCCCGAGCGCGTCGCCTGCACCTGCGCCAGGCCGGGGGCCACCGGCGGCAGGGCGCTCCAGAACAGCTTGTAGCCGTAGTGCAGGGACTGGCCGGCCTCGACCGGCTCCTTCGGCGTCCAGAACGCCACGATGTTGTCCAGGGTTTCGCCGGTGGTGGGCAGCTCCATCAGGTTGATGGCGCCTTCGCCCCAGCCCGTGGTGGGCTCGACCCACAGGCTCGGACGGCGATGGTAGCTGTCGACGGTGTCCTGGTAGGTCTCGAAGTCATGGTTGGTCTGGACCAGACCGAACCCCTTGGGGTTGCTGTCGGCGAAACTGTTGAACTGGATGCGCTTCGGGTTGTTCAGCGGACGGCAGATCCATTCGCCGTTGCCGCGCCACATGGCCAGGCGGTCGGAGTCGTGCAGGTTCGGGTGGATCGAGTCGCACATGCGCCGCTCGTGGCTGCCGCAGCTGAACATGCTGGTCATGGGGCAAATGCCCAGTTGCTTGATCGCCTTGCGAGCGTTGACATGGGCGTCAATGTCCATGACCACCTGTTCGTCCTGACAGTCGATGTCGAAGCGATAGGCGCCGGTGGCGCTAGGCGAGTCGAGAAGCGCATAGACGGTGAAACGCCGGCTGTCCGGCGCGGGCCGCTCGAACCAGAACCGGGTGAAGTTGGGAAACTCCTCCGGGTGGTCGGTGAAGGTGTCGATGGCCAGGCCTCGGGCCGACAGGCCGTACTGCCTGTTGCCGTCGATCGCGCGGAAGTAGCTGGCGCCGAGGAAGGACACCAGGTCGTAGCGGTGCGGGTCGGGACGCGGGAACACCCGGAAGCCGGCGAAGCCCAGATCGCCCTTGAGCTGGCTGGTGTCGACGCCGGTGTTCTGGTAGCCGAACAGTTCGGGACGGAAGTGGATTTCCCGAGCCCCCCCGGCCTTCGGATCGACGTTGTACATCCGGACGGGCTGCTTGAAGCCCATGCCCACGTGGAAGAAGCGTACTTCCAGCCGGCCGTCCTGGTCATGCCAGAGCGAGTGCGCGGGATCGTAGTGGATCCGGTTGAAATCCAGCGGCGACATGTTCGCCAGCGTCGTCGGCAACACCTGGCTACCGTCCACGTAGGGACTGCGGGCAAGCTGGCGGGCCTCGGTCTGTAACCGTTCGAAGGAGAAAGGCTTGCCCTCGCCATCGGCAGTAGCGGCGAGGGCACGTGCGGTGAACAGGCTGGCGGAAGGCAGACCGGTATAGGCGGCCAGGGCGAGGGAGGCTTTGAGGAGGTCTCTACGCTGCATGAAGAACCTTGAGATGGCACTATCGTTCAGGGGGAGGACTGTAGCGTGCAGAGGCTCTCTTGTGGGGGCGGAGAGGGATTTTTCTTGCGGGCGCGAGGATCTCCAACGTCCCCGTGAGCGCCCGGTCGGGCACTTTTCGGTCTGGGGTGCGTTGGCGGTGCGACGGTCTTCATCGCACGAAACCATCTCCTCGATCCGCGGCGATCATCCACTGGCGAAAACGAAAAGCCCCTGCCTCTTACGGGGCGGGGGCTTCGATTGCGTGTGGTGGGCCCGCAGGGACTCGAACCCTGGACCAAAGGATTATGAGTCCTCTGCTCTAACCGACTGAGCTACAGGCCCCCAGAAGGCCGGCGGATTATACCGGCGGGTTTCCGTCTGTGCTAGGCGATGCGAGCGGAAAAGGCGGGATGCCCGCCATGAAGCCCCGGGCTCCTGGTTCCCAGGTGCGTGTTCTCAGCAGCAGTCGTCTTCGACCCGCTCCAGCAGGGCCAGAGCTTCCTGGTCGTGGTGGCGGGCGAAGAGTTCGTAGACGACGTTCACCTGGGCATGCAGCAGCAGGCGGGCGTCGCTCTCGGTGCCGTCGCGGGAGCCGATCTTGTTGCGGAAATAGTTGCAGATCGGGCAGTCGCCCGGGTCCTGCTGTAGGTAGTACTGGATGCGCGCGTAGATGGCGCGGATGCAGCGGTCGCAGTCGATGTAGGGCAGGGATGCTTCGCCGCAGATGCTGCGATAGGTCGTCGTGGTCATGGATGCTCCTCCTGCGAGCGGATATCGGAAGCGCCCATGCTAGGAGGAGGTACAAGGAGCGTCTGTCAGCCGTCCGACACCTTGGCGGGCCTTTGGCTGCGGGCGTGCAGGCGTTCGGCGTCGTGGATGTCGAAGGCGCCGTTACCGGCACGGCTGAGAATGCCTTCGCGGGCCATCCGGTTGATCAGCGAAGAGACGGTCTGGCGGGTCGTGCCGAGCAGGCGGGCGATGTCCTCGGTGCGCAGATCCAGTTCCAGGCGCAGGCCGCCTTGGTGGGGGCGGCCCTTGCGCATCAGCATGCCATCCAGGAATCGCGCCAGGCGGCCTTCGACGTCGCGGAAGGCCAGGCCCTCGATGACGCGCATGCTGTTGGCCAGGGTGCCGCCGAGTACGCGGATGATCGCCGGGAAGGCCCCCGGCATTGATCTTAGCGTGGCCATCATGCGCGAGGTATCGCCCATCAGTACTTCGCTCGGGCGCACCGCCTGGACGTAGGCCAGGCTGTGGGTGCTGTAGATGTCGCCGGCCTCGAGGAAGGTGAGGGTGTACTCCTTGTCCTCAAAGGCGAGGAACACCCGGATGCGTCCACTGCATACGATGAACACGCTGTCGCGTTCGCCGTTCGGGCTGCCGAGCAGCTCGTTCTCGACCAACTGGCGCTGGTGGAAGCCCTGCAGTAGGGCGGCCTGTGTAAGTGCGTCGAGGTGTTCGAGCAGGTTGCCGGGATCGAGTCCTTTCATGGGGAGTGCATCGCGAAGGGAGCTGTACGAGAGCGCAGTATAGGGGCGTCTTTCGTCCGGCCGACAGTGGAAAGCAAAACCCCCGGCGGGGCCGGGGGTTTTGTCGTCACTCGTCGAGGAAGGAGCGCAGGTGCTCGCTTCGCGAGGGGTGGCGCAGCTTGCGCAGGGCCTTGGCCTCGATCTGGCGGATACGCTCGCGGGTGACGTCGAACTGCTTGCCGACCTCCTCGAGGGTGTGGTCGGTATTCATGTCGATGCCGAAGCGCATGCGCAGGACCTTGGCTTCCCGGGCGGTGAGGCCGGCGAGGACGTCGCGGGTGGCTTCCTTGAGGCTTTCCACGGTCGCCACGTCGATCGGCGACTGCATGGTGGAGTCCTCGATGAAGTCGCCCAGATGCGAGTCTTCGTCGTCGCCGATCGGGGTTTCCATGGAGATCGGCTCCTTGGCGATCTTCAGGACCTTGCGGATCTTGTCCTCGGGCATTTCCATGCGCTCGCCCAGTTCTTCCGGGGTCGGCTCGCGGCCCATCTCCTGCAGCATCTGGCGGGAGATGCGGTTGAGCTTGTTGATCGTCTCGATCATGTGCACCGGAATGCGGATGGTGCGCGCCTGGTCGGCGATCGAGCGGGTGATCGCCTGGCGGATCCACCAGGTGGCGTAGGTCGAGAACTTGTAGCCGCGGCGGTATTCGAACTTGTCCACCGCCTTCATCAGGCCGATGTTGCCTTCCTGGATCAGATCGAGGAACTGCAGGCCACGGTTGGTGTACTTCTTGGCGATGGAGATGACCAGGCGCAGGTTGGCCTCGACCATTTCCTTCTTGGCGCGGCGGGCTTTGGCCTCGCCGATGGACATGCGGCGGTTGATGTCCTTGATCTCGGCGATGCTGAGGTCGACTTCCTTCTCGAGGTCGATCAGCACCTGTTGGTTCTGCTTGATCTCGTCCGCCAGCTTGCCCAGGGCTTCGGCGTATTTGGCCTTGCCCTTGGAGATGAAGTCCACCCAGTCCAGGTCGACTTCGTTGCCGGGGAACTGGCGCAGGAAGTCGGCACGCGGCATGCGCGCGTCGCGCACGCACAGCTGCATGATGGCGCGTTCCTGCTGGCGCACGCGGTTGAGGGTGCCGCGAACGCGCTCGACCAGGGCGTCGTACTGCTTGGGCACCAGCTTGATCGGCATGAACAGGATGGCCAGGACTGCCAGTTCCTCGATGGCTTCGGCGCTGCCGCGGCCATACTGCTGGAGGGCCTGCTTGGTTTTCTCCAGCTGATCGGCGACGGCGCCGAAGCGCTGACGGGCGACCTCCGGATCGGGACCGCCATCGCCTTCTTCCTCTTCCGCCTCTTCGCTGCTGGCCTCTTCTTCCTCGTCCTCGGGCTCTTCGACGGCAGCGGCGGTCTTGCTCTTGATCTCGACCGGCACCTCTTCCTCGGCGGGCGCGGAGCCGTCATCCGGGTCGATGTAGCCGCTGAGGATGTCGGACAGGCGGCCGCCTTCGCTGGTGACGCGCTGATACTCGTCGAGGATGTTGTCCACGGTGCCGGGGAAGTGGGCGATGGCACCCATCACCTCGCGGATGCCTTCCTCGATGCGTTTGGCGATCTCGATCTCGCCCTCGCGGGTGAGCAGCTCCACGGTGCCCATTTCGCGCATGTACATGCGCACCGGGTCGGTGGTCCGACCGATATCGGTTTCCACGGCGGCCAACGCGGCGGCGGCTTCTTCGGCGGCTGCTTCGTCGGTGTCGGCCTCGGCCAACAACAGGGCATCCGCATCCGGAGCGCTCTCGAATACGTTGATCCCCATGTCGTTGATCATGCGGATGATGTCTTCCACCTGTTCCGGATCGGAAATATCCTCCGGCAGGTGGTCGTTGACCTCTGCATACGTCAGGTAGCCCTGTTCACGGCCACGAGCGATCAACTCTTTGATGCGAGACTGCTGTTGAGCTTTTACGGACATAACACCCTATCCACTGAAGGTTCTGGCGGGCTGAAAATCAAGCTGAGCATTATAGCTGAAACCTGACCTCACGCGCCAGTTGAGGTCGGGGGGACGGGGGCGGCTCTCCGGCTGAGCAGGTCGCGCAGCTGATCTTTCTCCTCCGTGCTCAGTTCGCCCTGTCGGGCCTTGCTGAGCAGGCGCTCGAGGCTGCGCTCGCGCTGACGTGCCGCTAACGTAGTTATAGTGTCGAAAAACTGTTGTTCAAGGTTGTCGGTCGAAATCAGCCATTCCTTTTCCGCCAGGGCGCGCAGCAGCCGACCCTGCTCGGTGCCGTGCCAGCGGGCGATCAGTTGCAGCGGGCTGAGATTCGGATTCTTCTGCAGGGCTTCCAGCAGGGCGACCAGTAGCTGGGCATAAGTGTCGTCTTCACTGGCGAAATGGCTGGCGTCCTCGACCTTCTGCGCCAGTTGCGGATGATGCAGCAGCGTGCGCAGCGCGCTCAGGTTCGGCGGCTCGACACTGACCGCCGTGCGCGGGGTGCGCGGCTGGAAGTCGCCGCGCCCCTTGCTCTTCCATTTCCTGCCATCTTTCTTCCATTGGCCCTTGTTCTGGGGCTGGCGCTCGAAGGGCGCGGTCGGCTCGTTGTCGGCGAATCCGGCGTAGTCGGCATAGCCATGGTCCGGCGCGACATCGTAATAGGCCTCTTCCGGGTAGGGCGGAGGGGCGTCCTGGGTGATGGCGGCGCCCGGTGCGTGGGGGCGACTCAGTGTCTCGCCGCTGAGACCGGTGATTTCGCCGAGGCGCTGGCGCATCAGGGCGCGCAGGTTGGCGCCGGGGATCTTCTCGATCAGTGGGGCGGCCAGGGTCGCCAGGTGCGCCTTGCCTTCCAGCGAGCGCGGATCGGCTTCCCGGCCAAGCTGCTCGAAGAAGTAGTCGGCCAGCGGCTGGGCCTGCTGCTCGAGGCGGGCCCTGAAGGCGTCGCTGCCTTCGGCGCGCACCAGGCTATCCGGGTCCTCGCCTTCGGGCAAAAACAGGAAGCGCGCCCGGCGGCCGTCCTGCAGGTTCGGCAGGGTGGCTTCGAGGGCGCGCCAGGCGGCCTTGCGTCCGGCGGCATCGCCGTCGAAGCAAAACAGTACGCTCGGTACCAGGCGGAACAGGCGTTTCAGGTGTTCCTCGCTGGTGGCGGTGCCGAGGGTGGCGACGGCGTTGCGCAGCCCCTGCTGGGCCAGGGCGATGACGTCCATGTAGCCCTCGACCACGATGAGCTCGTCGAGATCGCGGTTGCTCTTGCGCGCCTCGTAAAGGCCGTAAAGTTCCTGGCCCTTGTGGAACACCGGGGTTTCCGGGGAGTTGAGGTACTTGGGCTTGTCGTCGCCGAGCACCCGGCCGCCGAAGGCGATGACCCGACCGCGGCTGTCGCGGATGGGGAAGATCACTCGGTCGCGGAAGCGGTCGTAGCGCTTGCCGGTCTCGGCGTTCTCGATCAGTAGGCCCGCCTCGATCATCGCCTTCTGCTGCAGGGCGTCGCCGCTCAGGTGCTTGAGCAGGTTGTCCCAGCCGGGCGGGGCGAAGCCGAGGGCGAAGTCGCGGGCGATGGTGCCGGACAGTCCGCGACCCTTGAGGTAGTCGACGGCCGCCTTGCGCGCCGGATGGCTCTTCAGGGCCTGGCGATAGAATTCGGCGGCCGCCTCCAGCAGCGGGTAGAGCGGCGAGTCGACATTCTGGCGCGGTCTGGTGCTGCGGCTGCCTTCTTCGTGGGGGACTTCCAGGCCGGCGCGTTTGGCCAGTTCCTCGACCGCCTGGGGGAAGTCCAGGTGGTCGTGATCCATGATGAAGCCCAGGGCGTTGCCGCCGGCACCGCAGCCGAAACAGTAATAGAACTGCTTGTCCGGGCTAACGGTGAAGGAGGGGGTCTTTTCCTTGTGGAACGGGCAGCAGGCGCTGTAGTTCTTGCCGCTCTTCTTCAGCTGGACGCGCGAGCCGACCACGTCGACGATGTCGGTGCGGTTCAGCAGGTCGTCGATGAAGCCTTGGGGGATCAGTCCGGCCATTGGGGGTCCGCTGGGGTCGGTGCGTTGGCGTCGATCAAGGGGCCAGAAACGCCAAAAGCCCGGTTTTTAGCCGGGCTTCGGTGAAGCGTGCGAGGCGTGCTGTAACTTAGTACAGGCGCTCGCGGCGACGCTGCTCGCGCTGCACTTTCTTGGCGTGGCGCTTCACGGCGGCGGCTGCTTTGCGCTTGCGCTCGGCAGTGGGCTTCTCGTAGAACTCGCGGCTGCGAACTTCGGCCAGAACGCCAGCTTTTTCGCAGGAGCGCTTGAAGCGACGCAGGGCTACGTCGAAGGGTTCGTTCTCTTTAACTTTGACGGCGGGCATCCAGGGCTACCTTAAACAATTGACCGGTGTTTGAGCGCGCGCTCCTGGCATTCGGCACCGGAGAACGTCTCTTTTCAAGGGTGCGGATATTACCGATTTGTCGCACGAATGCAAAGCCCCGAAGCGCTCCCCATGCGGCGCTCCCGCGTTGCGGATGGGGCGCCCCGGGTTTCGCGAGTGCTCGCCGGGCCAATGTAGCAGCGGGTTCGGCGCATGCCGGGCGCCCGCTCTCGGCATGCGCTCAGAGCGGCAGGCGCAGGGGAATCATCGACGAACGGGCGAAGCCCTGGCGGGCATAGAAGCGCTGGGCATCGGCGTTGTCGGCGTCGGTCAACAGAGTGATGCGTCGGCAGCCCCGGGACTTGGCGGTGGCGATCGCGGCCTCCAGCAACTGCGTGCCGAGACCGCGGTCGCGGGCTGCGGTATCCACCACCATGTCTTCCAGCAGGGCCACCGGCGCCCCCAGCGCAGTGGAAACCGTATACAGCAGGTTGACCATACCGATGATTCGGCCGAACTCGCAGGCGACCAGGATCTCGCCCGTGGCAGCGTTTCGGATGATCTCGCTCAGCCCCCGCTCCTGGGCGGCATGGTCGGGGCTGAACTCGGCCTCCTGGGCGAACAGCTGATCGAGCAGGCTGCATAGCGCTGGGATGTCGGCGAGGACTGCGGTGCGGATGTCCATGGGCGATTCCGAAGGTCGGGGGAGGCAGTATGCGCCATGTTCTTAGCGTATTGGTGGCGATCTGCCCGGTGCCGACAAGCCGCTGCCGACGAAATGACCGGGGCTTTGTCCATTGGAAAGGCGGCGGCCGGTGAATGGCCGCCTGCTCGCGTCTTTTTCTGTCGTTGCCGCGCGCCCCTCGCGTGGGCGAAAATAGGCGTCTTTGTTCGATTCAGCCCCCGCAGGAGATTCAGCGATGCCCAGCCGTCGTGAGCGAGCCAATGCCATCCGTGCCCTCAGCATGGATGCCGTGCAGAAAGCCAACAGCGGCCACCCTGGCGCCCCCATGGGGATGGCGGACATCGCCGAAGTGCTGTGGCGCGACTACCTCCGGCACAACCCCGCCAACCCGCAATGGGCGGATCGCGACCGCTTCGTGCTGTCCAACGGTCACGGCTCGATGCTCATCTATTCGCTGCTGCACCTGACCGGCTACGACCTGTCCATCGACGACCTGAAGAACTTCCGCCAGCTCGGCAGCCGCACCCCTGGGCACCCGGAATACGGCTACACCCCTGGCGTCGAGACCACCACCGGTCCGCTCGGTCAGGGCATCGCCAACGCGGTCGGCTTCGCCGTGGCGGAGAAGGTGCTGGCGGCGCAGTTCAACCGTCCCGGCCACACCATCGTCGATCACAACACCTACGTGTTCCTCGGCGACGGCTGCATGATGGAAGGTATTTCCCATGAAGTCTGCTCCCTGGCCGGCACCCTAGGGCTGTCCAAGCTGATCGCCTTCTACGACGACAACGGCATCTCCATCGACGGCGAAGTCGAGGGCTGGTTCACCGACGACACGCCGAAGCGCTTCGAAGCCTATGGCTGGCAGGTGATCCGCAACGTCGACGGCCACGATGCCGACGAGATCAAGACTGCCATCGAGACGGCACGCAAGAGCGACCAGCCGACCCTGATCTGCTGCAAGACCATCATCGGCTTCGGCTCGCCGAACAAGCAGGGCAAGGAAGAGTGCCACGGCGCCGCGCTGGGTGCCGACGAGATCGCGCTGACCCGCGCCGCCCTGGGCTGGAATCACGCGCCGTTCGAAATCCCCGCCGAGATCTATGCCGAGTGGGACGCCAAGGCCGCCGGTAGCGCCCGCGAGGCCGATTGGAACCAGCGTTTCGCCGCCTACCAGGCCGCCTATCCGGAACTGGCCGCCGAGTTCCAGCGGCGCATGAAGGGCGATCTGCCGGCCGATTTCGCCACGAAGGCCGCCGCCTACATCGCCGAGATCGCCGAGAAGGGCGAGACCATCGCCAGTCGCAAGGCCAGCCAGAACGCCCTCAACGCCTTCGGGCCGCTGCTGCCCGAGTTCCTCGGCGGCTCGGCCGACCTCGCCGGCTCCAACCTGACCCTGTGGAAGGGCTGCAAGGCGGTCAAGGCTGGGGATGCCTCCGGCAACTACCTGCACTACGGAGTGCGCGAGTTCGGCATGAGCGCGATCATGAACGGCATCGCCCTGCATGGCGGCTTCATCCCCTACGGCGCCACCTTCCTGGTGTTCATGGAGTACGCCTGCAACGCCGTGCGCATGGCGGCCCTGATGAAGCAGCGGGTGGTCTTCGTCTACACCCACGACTCCATCGGCCTCGGCGAGGACGGCCCGACCCACCAGCCGGTCGAGCAGCTGGCCAGCCTGCGCTGCACGCCGAACCTGGATGCCTGGCGCCCGTGCGACGCGGTGGAGTCGGCGATTGCCTGGAAGTGCGCCGTCGAGCGTACCGACGGTCCGAGCGCGCTGGTCTTCAGCCGGCAGAACCTGCCGCACCAGGTGCGCGATGCCCGCCAGTTGGCCGACGTCGCCCGCGGCGGCTACGTGCTCAAGGACTGCGCCGGCGAGCCGGAACTGATCCTCATCGCCACCGGCTCCGAGGTCGGACTGGCCGTCCAGGCCTGCGACAAACTGAGCGGGCAAGGGCGCAAGGTGCGCGTGGTCTCCATGCCCTCCAGCGACGTGTTCGACCGCCAGGATGCCGCCTACAAGCAGTCGGTGCTGCCGGTCGAGGTCGGCGCGCGGATCGCCATCGAGGCCGCCCATGCCGACTTCTGGTACAAGTACGTGGGGCTCGACGGCCGAGTGATCGGCATGACCAGCTACGGCGAGTCCGGTCCGGCCGCGGCGCTGTTCGAGCACTTCGGTTTCACCCTGGACAACGTGCTGGCCACGGCCGAGGAACTGCTGGAAGACTGACCTGTCGCAGCGACGGATGGCGCCGGCGCCATCCGCCCACAGGCTTCCGTCGGGTGGCAGCGCCGGCCCAGGTGCCACCCGTCCGCAGAACGAACAAGAGCGCCCATGCCCAACAGTCCCTTCCGCGTCGCCCTGAACGGCTACGGCCGCATCGGCCGCTGCGTCCTGCGTGCCTTCCACGAGCGAGGCGCGCGGGACGGCTTCGAGATCGTCGCCCTGAACGATCTGGCCGACCAGGCCAGCGTCGAATACCTGACCCGCTTCGACTCTACCCATGGCCGCTTCCCCGGCGAGGTGCGGGTGGAAGGAGACTGCCTCTATCTCAACGGCAGCAACGTCAGGGTGCTGCGCCAGCGCGTGCCGGAAGGCGTCGACTGGGCTGCGCTCGGCATCGACTTGGTGCTTGAGTGCTCCGGCGCTTACCACACCCGCGCCGACGGCGAGCGTTTCCTGGCCGCCGGCGCGCCGCGGGTGCTGTTCTCCCAGCCGATGGCCAGCGAGGCCGACGTCGACGCCACCATCGTCTACGGCGTCAATCAGGCACGCCTCTCCGGTTGCGAGAGGCTGGTGTCGAACGCCTCCTGTACCACCAACTGCAGCGTGCCGCTGTTGAAACTTTTGAACGAGGCAGTGGGTCTGGAGTACGTCTCCATCACCACCATCCATTCCGCGATGAACGACCAGCCGGTTATCGACGCCTATCACCACGAGGATCTGCGCCGCACGCGCTCGGCCTTCCAGTCGGTGATCCCGGTGTCCACCGGGCTGGCGCGGGGGATCGAGCGTCTGCTGCCGGAGTTCGCCGGGCGCATCCAGGCCAAGGCCGTCCGCGTGCCCACGGTGAACGTTTCCTGCCTGGACATCACCCTGCAGACCTCGCGCGACACCTCCGCCGCGGAAATCAACCAGGTGCTGCGTCGGGCCGCCGAGCACGGCCCGCTCAAGGGGCTGCTGGACTACACCGAGCTGCCCCATGCCAGCTGCGATTTCAACCATGACCCCCATTCGGCCATCGTCGATGGCAGCCAGACCCGCGTTTCCGGCCCCCGGCTGGTCAACCTGCTGGCCTGGTTCGACAACGAATGGGGTTTTGCCAACCGCATGCTCGACGTCGCCAGCCATTTTCTGCGCGCCGCCGAAGCCGACCTCCAGTAAGGACTGTTCTCCATGACCGTGTTGAAGATGACCGACCTCGACCTCCAGGGTAAGCGCGTGCTGATCCGCGAAGACCTCAACGTGCCGGTGAAGGACGGCGTGGTGACGAGCGATGCGCGTATCCAGGCCTCCCTGCCGACGATCCGGCTAGCCTTGGAGAAGGGCGCCGCGGTGATGGTCTGCTCGCACCTGGGCCGTCCGACCGAGGGCGAATACACCGAGGAGAACAGTCTCAAGCCGGTCGCCGAGTACCTGTCCAAAGCCCTCGGCCGCGAAGTGCCGCTGGTCAAGGACTACCTGGGCGGCGTCGACGTGCAGCCGGGCCAGATCGTCCTGTTCGAGAACGTGCGCTTCAACAAGGGCGAGAAGAAGAATGCCGACGAGCTGGCGCAGAAGTACGCCGCGCTGTGCGACGTGTTCGTCATGGATGCCTTCGGCACCGCCCACCGCGCCGAGGGCTCGACCCACGGCGTCGCCAAGTTCGCCAAGGTCGCCTGCGCCGGCCCGCTGCTGGCCGCCGAGCTGGAAGCCCTGGGCAAGGCCCTCGACAAGCCGGCCCGCCCGATGGTCGCCATCGTCGCCGGCTCCAAGGTGTCCACCAAGCTCGACGTGCTCAACTCGCTGGCCGAGATCTGCGACCAGCTGATCGTCGGCGGCGGCATCGCCAACACCTTCCTGGCCGCGGCCGGCTACAAGGTCGGCAAGTCGCTGTGTGAGGCCGATCTGGTCGACACCGCCAAGGCCATCGCCGCCAAGGTCGCCGTGCCGCTGCCGGTCGACGTGGTGGTCGCCAAGGAATTCGCCGAAACCGCCGAAGCCACCGTCAAGGCCATCGCCGACGTGGCCGACGACGACATGATCCTCGACATCGGCCCGCAGACCGCGGCGATGTTCGGCGAGATGCTCAAGGCCTCGCAGACCATCCTGTGGAACGGTCCGGTCGGCGTTTTCGAGTTCGACCAGTTCGGCAACGGCACCAAGGTGCTGGCCCAGGCCATCGCCGCCAGCCCGGCGTTCTCCATCGCCGGCGGCGGCGATACCCTGGCGGCCATCGACAAGTACGGTGTGGCCGAGCAGATCTCCTACATTTCCACTGGCGGCGGCGCCTTCCTCGAGTTCGTCGAGGGCAAGGTCCTGCCGGCCGTGGCGGTGCTGGAAGAGCGCGCCAAGTGATGCCGTAGGGTGGTCAACGGCGTAGCCTTGCCCTCCCTACGCTAGAGCGGGTATCCGCCAGCAATCCCCGAACACTTGAATCCGGCCTGTCGTCGCGGCAGGCTGGACCCCGATCATAAGATCCTTACTGGGAGCTACTGTAGATGGCACTTATCAGCATGCGTCAGCTGCTGGATCACGCCGCCGAATTCGGCTACGGCGTGCCGGCCTTCAACGTCAACAACCTCGAGCAGATGCGCGCCATCATGGAAGCGGCCGACAAGACCGACTCCCCGGTGATCGTCCAGGCTTCCGCCGGTGCCCGCAAGTACGCCGGCGCCCCCTTCCTGCGCCATCTGATCCTCGCCGCCATCGAAGAATTCCCGCACATCCCGGTGTGCATGCACCAGGACCACGGCACTAGCCCTGACGTCTGCCAGCGCTCCATCCAGCTGGGCTTCAGCTCGGTGATGATGGACGGCTCGCTGCGCGAAGACGGCAAGACCCCGGCCGACTACGACTACAACGTGCGCGTCACCCAGCAGACCGTGGCCATGGCCCACGCCTGCGGCGTGTCGGTGGAAGGCGAGCTGGGCTGCCTGGGCAGTCTGGAAACCGGCACCGCCGGCGAGGAAGACGGCATCGGCGCCGAGGGAACCCTCGACCACAGCCAGATGCTCACCGATCCGGAAGAAGCCGCGGCCTTCGTCAAGGCCACCCAGGTCGACGCCCTGGCCATCGCCATCGGCACCAGCCACGGCGCCTACAAGTTCACCAAGCCGCCGACCGGCGACGTGCTGGCCATCGAGCGCATCAAGGAAATCCACAAGCGCATCCCCAACACCCACCTGGTGATGCACGGTTCCTCCTCGGTGCCGCAAGAGTGGCTGGCGATCATCAACCAGTACGGTGGCGACATCAAAGAAACCTACGGCGTGCCGGTCGAGGAGATCGTCGAAGGCATCAAGCACGGCGTGCGCAAGGTCAACATCGACACCGACCTGCGCCTGGCCTCCACCGGCGCCATGCGCCGCATGATGGCCGAGCAGCCGAGCGAGTTCGATCCGCGCAAGTTCTTCGCCAAGACCATCGAAGCCATGCGCGACATCTGCATCGCCCGTTACGAAGCCTTCGGCACCGCCGGCAAGGCCTCCAAGATCAAGCCGATCTCCCTGGAAGGCATGTACCAGCGCTACGCCAAGGGCGAGCTGACCGCCAAGGTCAACTGATCCGGCGCGTCCCCTCGAAAGCCCCGCCTAGGCGGGGCTTTCGTCTTTCGGAGAGTACCGTGAGCCCGCGACTTCCCGTGGTCTTCCTCGCCATCGGCCTGCTGGCCGGCTGCGTCAGTCGGCCCTCCGGCGAGCCGCCGACCGCCGTCGTGCCCGCTGTCCGCTCCGGCGCGGCGGAGGACCCGCAGACCTGCCGGAACAGCATCGACTGCTCGCTCAAGTCCGCCCGCACCTTGCTGTTCGTCTACGACTACGCCTACCTGAGCCGGCTCCGGCCCGAGCGCCAAGGCAGCCTGATCTTCATCCCCGGCGATGCGGCCCGCGGGGAATGGCCGGCCATCCGCATCCGCATGCCGGAAGCCGACAGCCGTTTCCGCTTCGACAGCGTCTGCCTGCGCCGGCAATGCCGCTACAGCCATGCCGAGCTGCGGGCCATCTATCGCCGCTACCTGGCCGGCGAACCCTGCGTCCTGCCCGGCGATCCGCGGCGCGACTGCAGGCTCAAGCCCTGATCCGTCGCCGCTGGAAAAGAAAAAGCCCCTGCGGACAGGGGCTTGGGCGGTTACTGCCGGGGCGTCACGGCGTACAGCCGTTCCCCATCACCAGGTATTCGACGGTATGCCGATGGCCCTGGTGGTCTTCGTAGGTCATTTGCCGGGGGACGACCGCGCAGACGGCGGGAATCGGGGTCTGGTCGATCACCCGGGCGATGTCCAGCTTGCTCGAATAGCTGTAGTGCTCGAGGGCGGGTTGGGACTGGGCGTCCGCGGCTTCGGTGGCGAGAGCGAAGCCGGAGGTGGCGGCCATCATCAGAGCCAGTAACACTTTCATTCTGTCGGTACCGAGATTTGCAAACTTTGCGAGCCCCAGTTGTTTCGTACTTCTACTGAAGCGACCGCGAAACATCCGGAGGTCGTTTGCTTAAGCCTCGTAAGATGGTGTTTCGCTTTCCCTTTACAGGTGCGAGCAAGTTTACGAGCGCTTTTATTGAGGAAAAACCGGCTTTGAGATCAAGATCTTTGAACTGTCAGTAAACAGTCTGTAATAAACATATGCTAAGCGGCTATTCCGGCCTTCCTGGCGGTCGCTCGCCCAGGCAGGTTCCCATGACGGAAAAGGAGCCGACGGATGGCGCCGACAGGGCAATTTGCACGTTCCGTTCGAGGGGCATCTTGCGTTTTGCATGGCCTCTGCCGGGAGATTCCGACGCAACCCGTTGATCTGCCGGCCATCTTCGGTTGGCATGAAGGCTGCTGAACAGCAGGCCCACGGGTCAACCAGCGGAGTCGTTGCCATGAAGCAGGTAGAGGACATCCTCAGCACTGCGTTTCCCGAGTTCGACGTCGTCACCCAGCACCGTCCGGATGGCAGCCTGCTGCTCAGCCTGCAGCAGGGCGGACGCCCGGTGCTCCGCCGGGCGCTGTCCTACGGGCAGGTGCAGAGCCGGCTGCAGCTCGACTGGGTGATCGGTTCGGTGCGCCGCGATCTGGCCATAGAGGCCGGCCAGGCTCCGGCGATCGCGGCGCTGCAGAGCCAGAGCCGCATCCGGCTGCCCCGCTACGAATACCGCTGAACCTCCGGGCGGGAGGCCCGCAGGCCGTCCCGCCCGCGCTCTTGTCGATTGGATCACAATCGGCCCGGAAGCCGGCGGCATGGCTTTGCTCCGGCTCGGCGACCTGTTTTACTGGCCTGCCCGGCCGGGCATGGCGACTGCCTGGCTATCCACTACAAGGAGTTTCCCATGGCCGGCAGCAGCCTGCTCACCCTGATCGACGATATCGCCACCCTGCTCGACGACGTGTCCGTGATGACCAAGCTCGCGGCGAAGAAGACCGCCGGGGTGCTTGGCGACGACCTCGCCCTCAACGCCCAGCAGGTCACCGGCGTGCAGGCCGAGCGCGAGCTGCCGGTGGTCTGGGCGGTGGCCAAGGGTTCGCTGCTGAACAAGCTGATCCTGGTGCCGGCGGCGCTGCTCATCAGCGCCTTCGTGCCCTGGCTGGTTACGCCGCTGCTGATGCTCGGCGGCGCCTTCCTCTGCTACGAGGGCTTCGAGAAGCTGGTGCACAAACTGATCCACAGCCGGGCCGAGAACCAGGCCGAGCACGGCCAGCTGACCGCGGCGCTGACCGACCCGAACATCGACCTGGCCGCCTTCGAGCGGGACAAGATCAAGGGTGCAGTGCGCACCGACTTCATCCTCTCCGCGGAGATCATCGCCATCACCCTCGGCACCGTGACCGGGGCGGCTCTGGCCACCCAGCTCATCGTGCTGGCGGGCGTCTCGCTGGTCGTCACCCTCGGCGTCTACGGGCTGGTCGCCGGCATCGTCAAGCTCGACGACCTCGGGCTGTACCTGGAGCGCCAGCCGAGCGTGCTGCAGAACCGGCTCGGCCAGTGGGTCCTGGCCGCCGCGCCCTGGCTGATGAAGGCCTTGTCGGTGATCGGCACTGCGGCCATGTTCCTGGTCGGCGGCGGCATCCTGGTGCACGGCCTGCCGGTCCTCGGCCACCTGCTGCACGGTCTGGAGGTCGATGCCGGCAGCCTGCCGACCCTGGGCACCGTCCTCAACGCCCTGACCCCGACGCTGATCAACGCCGGCGTCGGCATCATCGCCGGCGGTCTGGTGCTGGTCGGCGTGAGCCTGGTGAAGAAGATCCTCGGCCGCTGATTCCTTCCCTCCTCAAGCGACGTCCAGCACCTGGTAGCGCTGGCACGCCGCACCCAGCTGCAGCTCGATCTCGTCGCCCGCGTCCCGGCCCAGCAGGCGCTGGCCGAGCGGCGAGTGCGGGGTGATGACCATGAACGATCCGCTCTCGTCGACGATGCGCAGGCCCGCGGCATCCGGGCCGAGGAACAGGGTCTGCTCGCCGCCCCGGTCGTCGCCCAGGCGCACCAGCGCGCTCAGCTCGATGCCCCGCGCGGCGTCGAACGGGCGCAGCCGGAGCGCCCGGTAGCGCTGCAGGGCCAGGCGGAGCTCCTCGACCCGCCGCGCCTGTCCTGCGGCCAGGTAGGAGGCCTCCAGGCCGCGGGTGTCGTACTTGTTCTCGGCGACGCTTTCCTCGTGGGTCGCTGCTTCGTGGGCGGCCTGCGCGGCGCGCGAGGCCAGGTCGAGGTCTTGCTCCAGGCGGGCGAGGATCAGCGTGAGGGCTCGGTCTTTGGTCATGGGCGGATATCGGTGCGACGGTGGGCGGGAGATTATTCCCGTGCCGGCCGGCGGACGATAGCCCGCCGTGCCGGAAAGCGCTGGCGCCGCGGGCGGCACGGTCCGTCCGCAGCCCTGCCGGAGGCGCTACAGGGTGCGCAGGAAGGCCAGCAGATCGGCCTTCTCCTCCTGGCTCAGGCCGCGCTGCAGGACCAGGTTGAAGAACTCCACGGTGTCGTCCAGGGTCAGCAGGCGCCCGTCGTGCAGGTAGGGCGGGGAGTCCTTGATGCCGCGCAGGGGGAAGGTCTTGATCGGGCCGTCGGCCTTGGCCAGGCGGCCGTTGATCGTCTGCGGCTCGAAGAAGCGCTCCGTGCGCAGGTTGTGCATCAGGTTGTCGGTGTAGTAGGGCGGCGCGTGGCAGCCGGCGCAGCCGCCCTTGCCGTGGAAGACCTGCTCGCCGCGCAGCTCCTGCTCGCTGGCCTTGGCCGGGTCGAGCCGGCCCTCGACGTCCAGCTTGGGCGCCGGCGGGAAGTCCAGGATGTTCTGGAACTCGCCCATGAAGTGCACCTGGCTGCCGCGCTCCAGGACGTTGACCCCTTTCTTGGTCGCGATCACCGGATCGCCGTCGAAGTAGGCGGCGCGCTGCTCGAATTCGGTGAAGTCCTCCACCGACTTCAGCGCCCGCTGCGAACCGAACAGGCGCTGGATGTTCACTCCGCGCAGCGGCGGGGTGTCCAGGCGGTGGCGCAGCTCCTGCGGGCGGATGTCGCCGACCAGGTGGGTGGCGCCGTTGCTGTGGCCGTTGGCGTGGCAGTCGAAGCAGGCCACGCCGCGGTGCGGATGCTCACTGCGGCGGTCCTCGGTGGCGTTGAACTGCTGCTGCGGGAAGGGCGTGAGCAACAGGCGCAGGCCTTCCAGCTGCTTCGGATTGAGGATGCCGTTGAACAGCTCGTTGAAGTTCATCAGCGTCACCAGCTTGCCCTGGGACACGTCGCCCAGGTCGGGCCGGGTGGTGAGGTAGATCGGCGCGGGAAACTCTGGCAGGAAGCGGTCGGGCAGGTCGAAGTCCAGGTCGAAGCGGGTCAGGTCGCGCTGTTCCTGGCGGTTGATCTCGTCGATGGCGAATTTCGGGAAGAGCATGCCGCCTTCGCCGTGCTTGGGATGGGGCAGCGGCAGGAAGCCGGCCGGGAACAGCTTGCGCTGGCGGATCTGGTCGGGGCCGCGGCCTGCCAGTTCGTGCCAGCTGGTGCCCATGGGCAGCTTGACCCGCACACCGCCCTGCACCGGCTTGCCGCGGCTCATGGTGACGCCTTCGACGGGGCGGTCGGCGAGGTCGTAGCGCTGCTCCAGCAACGCCTTCTGGGTCTGCATGACCTTGTCCTTCTCGCCCGCCAGGCGCTGCATGACGCTGTGGAAATCCTCGGTGATCGCCACCGGCAGGTAGCTGGTCGGTTTCTCCTCCTGGGCGGCGCTGGCGGCGCCGCCCAGGGCCAGGGACAGGACGAGCGGCAGCGCCCGGCCCAGTTGCCCCGCTGGGGCTGATCGGCTCATGGATACCTCCACGGGATGCGTTCGTGGGAAAGGAACTGCATGTGGCGTGGTTAGGTATAGACGAGGCGGGCGTCGCGGGAGGACCCGCTCGGGCGCCCGGCTGCGCGCCGGGCGGCCGAGTCAGCCGGCGGCCAGGAGCGGCTGCCTAGTCTGCTCCGCCCCGGCGGCGGCGGCGGGGGCGCTCGATCGCCGGCTGGCCGTGTCCTCGAGCAGCAGCCGATGGGCGGTCTGCACGTGGTAGCTGCACCAGGCGGCGATGCCCAGCCACTTGCAGCCTTCCTCGACCAGGAGCGCCGCCCCGTGCGAGGCGAAGTGGCCGAGGTCCGCGGCCAGGGACAGGGCGAACAAGCCCAGCGCCAGGACGAGGAAGAGGCAGCCGGTGCGCAGGATCAGCCGGCGGAAGGCGACGAGGAAGGCCAGCTGGGACAGCGCCAGCGTCGCGAGCACGAGTTTTTCCGGCACGCCCAGATAATCGGGGGCCAGGCGTTCGTGGATCTGGAATAGGTCGTCGAACATCAGGTACAGCGACAGCAGGGCGGCCGCCAGCAGGAAGCGGGCGCTTTCGCCGTTCCTGCGCTCGAGGGAGAACAGCGCGAACAGGCTGATCGCGGCGCTGGCGCACCAGAGCAGGATGCCCAGATCGGACAGCATGCCCGACAGCGGATGGAGACCGGCGATGGACGACACGTCCATGACGAACTGTTCGACGCCGGCCAGGCCGAGGGCGTCGGCGATACCGACCCCCGCGAGCAGGACCATGGGGAGGGCGAAGGTGATGACCAGCGGTCTCGTGGTGCTCTTCAATGCTTTTCAATCCTTTGAACGGGCATGTCGTTGTCCCGGCCGCCATCCGGCCGCCGGAGTGCTTCCAAGCGGGAAGAGCATGAGCCAGTCGTCACCGGTTTGTCATCAGCCCGACCGGCTGTTCGTAACCTTTTTCTGTTCGTCCGTTTCCGTCGTCCTCGCCGGGGGAGCGGCCTCGTCGCGGCTCTCGCCCAGCAATTGCGCGACCAGCCGGCGCAGCGGGCCGAGCTGGCGGCCGATCAGCGCCAGCTGGGTCTGCACCACGCGCAGCGGGTCGTCTTCCTGCTCGTCGGGCAGTTGCTCCAGGGACCGGGTCAGGCTTTCCTCGGCCTCGCTGCGGACCGCCAGCGGACGCTTCTCGTCCAGGCTGCGGGCGATTTCCTCGAGGCTGTCGGCCAGTTGCGCGGCGGCGCCGTCGATCAGCTGCCGGCGGGTCTCCTCGGGCAGCGCCTGACGGTGCGCGCCGAGGGCGGAAAGATAGCCGAGCAGGGTGTGCGAGAGCACCAGAAAGCGGAAGCCGGTGTCCGCCTCGCGGCGGAAATGGCCGGGCTCCATCAGCATGTTGGACAGGGTCGAGGACAGCGCCGCGTCGGCGTTGTGGGCGTTGCGCCGGGCCAGTCGGTAGGCCAGGTCGTCGCGCTTGCCGCTGCTGTACTGCTGCATCAGCTGGCGCAGGTAGCGGGCGTTGCAGGTCAGGTTGGCGGCCAGCACCCGGTTCAACTGGCGGCCCTGCCAGTCGGGCAGGATCAGCAGCACCGCGAGGCCGGCGATCAGGCTGCCGATCAGGGTGTCCACCAGCCGCGGCCAGATCAGCCCGTAGCCGTCGCCGACCTGGTTGAAGCAGGACAGCACCAGCAGGGTGATGGCGATGGTCGCCAGGGTGTAGTGGCGGGCCCGGCTGGCGAAGAAGACGACCCCGGCGGCCACCGCGAAGAGCGACTGCACCAGCGGGTTGGGGAACAGGTCGAACAGCGCCCAGCCGGCCACCAGGCCGAGCACGGTGCCGACGATGCGTTGGCTCAGGCGGCGGCGGGTGGCGCCGAAGTTGGGCTGGCAGACGAACACCGTGGTCAGCAGGACCCAGTAGCCCTGGCTCGGGTGGATGGCGTGCAGCACGCCGTAGCCGGCGGTCAGGGCGACGGCCAGGCGCAGGGCGTGGCGGAACGGCCGGGAGGTCGGCGTCAGCTGCTGGCGGATGCGCATCCAGGCGTCCTTCAGCGACTGCGGCTCGCGGTCGAGCAGGCTGCTGTCCTGGGCATCGGCCAGGGCGTCGGGGTTGCTGGCGTCGCGCAGCAGGCGGTCGAGGGTGGCGAGGTTGCCGGCCAGCGCCCGCAGCGAGCGCAACAGGCCGCGCCAGGCCGGGTTGCTCTGCAGGTGCAGGTGCGCCAGCGAGGCCTGCAGGTCGTCCAGGGCCTGGGCCTGGTTGCTGTAGTCGAACGGCTGGCGCAGCTCGATGGCACGGGCCAGGGCCTGGCAGGCCTTGCCCTGCTGGCGCAGCAGGAGGCGGCAGCGGAACAGCACGTCGCTGTGGAAGAAAGCCTCCACCAGCTCGTTGTAGGGGTAGTGCGAGGAGCTGGCGCGCTCGTGGATGTCCTGGGCGAGGAAGTACAGCTTCAGGTAGCGGCTCACCTTCGGCCCCGGGCGGCCGTTGCCGACCCTATGCAGGATGATCTCCTTGGTCGCGTTGAGCGCCGCCACCACCCGGCCGTTCTGCTGCGCCAGGGCCAGCCGGCGACCTTCCACGTCGAGCTGGCGCAGCGGCTCGAACAGCCCGGCCTTGATCTTCAGGTACTGGCCCAGCTCGCGGAACAGGCGGGCCAGGCCCTGCTGGACCGGCTGGTGGGTGAACAGCGCCTGCCAGAGCACCGAGAGCAGGCCGTACCAGGCGGCGCCGGAGAGCAGCAGCAGCGGCTCGCGCCAGATGTCCGGGTTCGACTCGCCGCGCTGGTCCACGGTAATCATGGTGTAGATCGACAGGATCAGGGTGCCCGAGGCGATGGTGGCGTAGCGCTCGCCCAGCGCTCCGAGCATGGTCAGGCTGAAGCTGGACAGGGGCAGGGCGATGGCGAACAGCCAGGGATAGGGGAATATCAGCTCGACGGCGAAGGACGCCGCGGCGAAGCACGCCAGGATCACCAGCAGGGCCAGCAGGCGGCCCTGCCAGCTGTCGTCGGTCTCCGCCAGGGCGCTGGCGATGATGCCGAGGAACAGCGGGATCAGCAGGTCCATGCGGCCCTGCAGCCAGCACAGCGTCATGCTGCCGGCGAGGGCGATGAACACCCGCAGGCTGTAGCCGAACGTGTCGTGGGCCCAGAGCTGGCGCAGGGACTGGCGCAGGGAGGTCGAATGCATGGGGTCGGCCTGGTGGTGAGGGCTGGGTATTGTAGACATCGGGGGGGAGGCGGGGGAGGCCCCGAGCCGGTACGGTTTCTCGTCGGTCTCGGCAGCTGTCTCCAGCGCTGCTGGCAAGCACTTTCCCCAGGACGCGCCCGGCCCTCACCGCGTGATGACGCGCCGGCACCCGTCTACGAGGCTTCGAGCCGACCCCCTCGTCTATCCTTTCCCTATCGCCCCTCCTCGCCAACCGGAAACCCCATGCCCGTTTCCGTCCGCCTCCTCCGCCGGGCTCTGGCGCTGGCCTTGCTGCTGGCCGCGCTGCCGGCCGTCGCAGCTGTGCCGCCGGTTTCGGTCCTGTCGGTGGACGGCCCGATCGGCCCGGCCAGCGCCGACTACCTGATCCGCGGCCTGGCCCGGGCGCAGAAGGAGGGCGCCCAGCTGGTGGTGATCGAGATCGACACCCCGGGCGGCCTGGACACCTCGATGCGCTCGATCATCAAGGCGATCCTCGCCAGCCCCCTGCCGGTGGCCAGCTACGTCTCGCCCAGCGGCGCGCGGGCGGCCAGCGCCGGCACCTACATCCTCTACGCCAGCCATATCGCCGCCATGGCGCCGGGCACCAACCTGGGTGCCGCCACTCCGGTGCAGATCGGCGGGCTGCCCGGTGCGCCGCCGGAGCAGCCGCGCGAACCCCCGGAAAGGGACAAAGGCAGGCTTCCGGGCGCGCCGGAACCGGAGCGCCCGGCTGCCCACGAGCCAGCCGATGCCCTGGGCCGCAAGCAGGTCAACGACGCCGCCGCCTATATCCGCGGTCTGGCCCAGCTGCGCGGGCGCAACGCCGAGTGGGCCGAGCGGGCGGTGCGCGAGGCGGTCAGCCTGCCGGCCCAGGAGGCCCTGAGGCTGAAGGTGATCGACCACCTGGCCGTCGACCTGCCCGACCTGCTGCACCAGCTCGACGGCAAGCGCTTCGCCGTGGCCGAGGGCATGGCCAGGCTGGAGACCGCCGGCGCGACCCTGGTCCGCCACGAGCCGGACTGGCGCACCCGTTTCCTCGCGGTGATCACCGACCCCAGCGTGGCGCTGATGCTGATGATGCTCGGCGTCTACGGGCTGATCTTCGAGTTCACCACCCCCGGCTTCGGCGTCGGCGGCGTGCTCGGCGGCATCTGCCTGATCCTCGCCCTCTACGCCCTGCAGCTGCTGCCGGTGAACTACGCCGGGGTCGGCCTGATCCTGCTCGGCATCGCCTTCATGGTGGCCGAGGCTTTCGTGCCCAGCTTCGGCGTGCTCGGCATCGGCGGGGTGGCGGCCTTCGTCATCGGCGCGGTGATCCTGATCGACACCGAGGTGCCCGGCTTCGGCATCCCGCTGCCGCTGATCCTGACCCTGGGCGTGGCCAGCGCCGCGCTGATCGTCTTCATCGTCGGCATGGCCCTGAAGACGCGCCGGCGCGCCCTGCAGTGCGGCGACGCCGGGCTGGTCGGCAGCGAGACGCCGGTGCTCGCGGTGGAGCGCGACGACCCCCGCGCCGGCTGGGTGCAGCTGCAGGGCGAGCGCTGGCAGGTGCGCTGCGCGCTGCCCCTCGAGCCCGGCCGGATGGTGCGGGTGGTGGCGCGCCGGGGGCTGCTGCTGGAGGTCGCGGCGGCCGGGCAACTCACCCCATAAGGAGATCGAAATGGGCTTCGAACTGAGCTTCGGTTTCATCCTCGCGCTGCTGATTGCGCTGTTCATGTCGGCCTTCCGCATCCTGCGCGAATACGAGCGCGCCGTGGTGTTCCAGCTCGGCCGCTTCTGGAAGGTCAAGGGGCCGGGGCTGATCATCCTCATTCCGGGCATCCAGCAGATGGTGCGGGTCGACCTGCGGACCATCGTGCTCGACGTGCCGACCCAGGACGTGATCTCCCGCGACAACGTCTCGGTGAAGGTCAACGCGGTGATCTACTACCGGGTGCTGGACGCGCAGAAGGCGATCATCCAGGTCGAGGACTACCACATGGCGACCAGCCAGTTGGCGCAGACCACCCTGCGCGCGGTGCTCGGCAAGCACGAGCTGGACGACATGCTGGCCGAGCGCGAGCGGCTCAACGCCGACATCCAGCAGGTGCTCGACGCGCAGACCGACGCCTGGGGGATCAAGGTGGCCAACGTGGAGATCAAGCACGTCGACCTGGACGAGTCGATGGTCCGCGCCATCGCCCGGCAGGCCGAGGCCGAGCGCGAGCGGCGGGCCAAGGTGATCCACGCCGAGGGCGAGCTGCAGGCCTCGGAGAAGCTGATGCAGGCCGCCCAGATGCTGGCCCGCGAGTCCGGCGCCATGCAGCTGCGCTACCTGCAGACCCTGGGCACCATCGCCGGCGACAAGAGCTCGACCATCGTCTTCCCGCTGCCGATCGAGCTGCTGCATGCCCTCAAGGAGCCGGGCGAGCGCGGGTGAAGGCTCAGTGGCCGCCCGCCTCGGGACCGTGCTCGCCCGGCCCCGAGCCCCGCTCGAGCTGGATCACTTCGCCCTTCTCCCAGGCGTCGGCCTGCGGATCGACCGCCGGTGCCGGGATGTCCCGGCGCTGGCGGCGGATCGCGGCGCTGTCGAGGTCCAGACGCCGGTCGCGGGCTTCGAGCAGGCGCGGGGCGAGCTGGCCGTCGGCGGTGAAGCCCATCATCAGCGCCGGGCGCCTCGGCGGCGTCGGACTCGGCCAGCAGGATGGCGGTCAGCAACCCTGCGCTCAGTCTTCTCATCGATTCGTCCTCGTCGGCCCGTTTCGCTAGAGAGTGCCGGCCGCCGGACGAGTTCGGGGCGGAGCGACGGACTAGACTTCCCCTATCGACTGCTTCGGGCGGAGACAGCCATGCGCATCGGCGTACCCAGGGAGCTGAAGAACCGCGAGTACCGGGTCGGCCTGACCCCGCAATCGGTGGCCGAGCTGACCGGCCTCGGCCATCAGGTCTGGGTCGAGACTCTGGCCGGGGCCGCCATCGGCTTCGCCGACGAGGACTACCAGGCCGCCGGCGCGCGGATCGCCGAGGACGGCGCGGCGGTGTACGCGGCGGCCGAGCTGATCGTCAAGGTCAAGGAGCCGCTGGCCGACGAGCGCGCCTGCCTGGACGCCGGGCACTGCCTGTTCGCCTACCTGCACCTGGCCCCGGACCGGGCGCAGACCGAGGAGCTGATGGCCTCCGGCGCCACCTGCATCGCCTACGAGACGGTCACCGACGGGCTCGGCCGCCTGCCGCTGCTGGCGCCCATGTCCGAGGTGGCCGGGCGCATGGCGATCCAGGCCGGCGCCCATTGCCTGGAGAGGGGCCAGGGCGGGCGCGGCGTGCTGCTCGGCGGGGTGCCGGGCGTGCCGGCGGGACGGGTGACGATCCTCGGCGGCGGGGTGGTCGGCAGCCAGGCGCTGGCCATGGCCGTGGGTCTCGGCGCCGAGGTCACGGTGCTGGACAAGAGTGTCGATGCCCTGCGCCGGCTGGACGAGCGCTACGGCAACCGCATCGCCACCCGCTACGCCTGCGGCGCGACGGTGCGCGAGCAGGTGCTGGCGGCGGACCTGGTGATCGGCGCGGTGCTCGTCCCCGGCGCGGCGGCGCCGCGGCTGATCAGCGCGGAGATGGTCAGCCGGATGAAGCCCGGCGCGGTGCTGGTGGACGTCGCCATCGACCAGGGCGGCTGCGCCGAGACCTCGCGGCCGACCACCCACAGCCTGCCGACCTACCTGGTCGACGAGGTGGTGCACTACTGCGTGACCAACATGCCCGGTGCCGTGCCGCGCACCTCGACCCTGGCGCTGAACAACGCCACCCTGCCGTTCGTCGTCGCCCTGGCGGAGAAGGGCGTGCGCCGTGCCCTGGAGGAAGACCCGCACCTGCGTGACGGTCTCAGCGTCGCCCGCGGTCAGCTCACCTGCGCCCGCGTCGCCGCCGCCCACGGCCTGCCGCACCGGCCGGCGGAGGAGGTGCTGCAGGCGTTGTGAGGGGCGAGCGGGCCGCTCAGGCCAGCCCGGCCTGGGGCACGCCGGGCGTGCCGGACTGGCGCAGGTGGATGCGGCTGCGGCCGTCGGCCTTGGCCAGGTACATCGCCTGGTCGGCCTCGTGCAGCAGGCTTTCGTAGCTCTGGCCGTTGCAGATGCTGATGCCGATGCTGGCGCTCAGGCTGAGGCGCAGCTCCCCCAGCTGCATGGGCTGGCCGAGCGAGTGCAGGATGCGCTCGGCCAGGGCCAGGGCCTGCTCGGCGTTGTCGATGGCCTCGCAGATCAGCACGAACTCGTCGCCGCCCAGGCGGGCCACTAGGTCGGTGGCCCGCGCGCTGGCCTGCAGACGGGCGGCCACCTGGGTCAGCAGCAGGTCGCCGATGGCATGGCCGTGGCGGTCGTTGACCGCCTTGAAGCCGTCCAGGTCGAGCAGGATCAGCGCCAGCAGCTCCTGGCGCTGGTGCGCCTGCTGCCAGGCCTGGGCCAGGCGCAGGTTGAGGCCGGCACGGTTGGCCACGCCGGTCAGCGGGTCCTGCAGGGCCAGCTGGCTGAGCCGGGCGTTGGCCTCGGCCAGGGCGGCGGTGCGCTCGGCGACCCGCTGCTCGAGCAGGCGCTCCTGTTCCTGTTGCAGCTCGCGCGGCTCCGCGACGCTGCCTGCGGCGGCCGCTCGCCGCTCCCGCGGGATGCGCCGGCGCTTGAGACGGGCGGCCATGCCGCAGGACAGCAGGAGCATCTCCAGCGTCGCGCCGAGCTGGATGCCGTGGACGGTGAGCAGGCTGGGCGGCAGCAGGGCGAAGCTGTGTAGCACCAGGAGCAGGGCGCCGAGCATCAGCGGCAGCTCGGCGACCACGAAGATCCGCGCCGCCGGCGAGCCGGGCAGACCGCGCAGGCCGCAGGCCAGCAGCAGGAGGATGCCGGCGCCGGCGCTGACGGCGAGAACCGGCAGTGCCTCGCCCAGGGGCAGCAGCAGCGTCCCCAGGGCCACGCCCAGCTGCGCCGCCGCCGCCAGGCGCAGGGCGCGGTGCCAGCGCGGCAGGGCGGCGCGGGTGCCGAGGAAGTCGCGGGCGAACAGGGTCGCGGCGGCCATCGCCAGGGCCAGGGACAGCGGCAGGGCGCGGTTGCCGAACTCGCCGCCGGCGCTCCACAGGTATTCGGCGCCCAGCCCGCCGTAGGCGAGCATGGCGCAGCCGAGGCTGGCGACGAACAGCGCGTAGAGCAGCAGGCTGCGCTCGCGCACGGCGAGGAACAGCATCAGGTTGTAGCCGGCCAAGGCCATCCAGAGGCCGCAGTAGGCGCTCTGCAGCATCAGGCCGAGGCGGCTGTGGCGGGCGAAGGCCTCCGCCTGCCAGATCCGCGCGTCTAGGCTCAGGTTGCCGGAGGATTGCGCGCGGAAGTACAGCACCCGCTGCTCACCGGGCTCCAGGCGCACGCGGAAGGCCGGCGAGAGGTGCTCGCTGCTGCGCTGTCCGGCGGGGACGCTATCGCCGCCGATCTGTCGCTGCAGGCTGCCGTTGCGCTCGCTGAACAGCTCGATGCGGTCCAACGGCGCGTAGCCGAACTCGATCTGCCAGGCCCGTGCCCGCTCGGCCCGCGACTGCAGCTCCAGGCGCAGCCAGACCGCATCGCGGCTGAAGCCCAGGTTGAGGTCGGGAGTCGGCGCGAACGGCTGCTCGGCGGCCATCGCCTGTTCGGGCGTCAGCCGCCCGCCGGGGTCGCGCAGCAGTTGCAGGTGGGGGCGCAGGTCGAGCCCCTGTTTGCTGCCGTCCAGGGCCAGGGGTGGGGCGTCGGCCTGGGCGCCGAAGGCCAGCCCCAGGCCCAGCAGCAGGGCGCAGAGCGCCTTGCGCCGTCTGCCGGATAGCCATCGTGGTAAGGATCTTGCCGCGCTGCTCCGGGGCTGGCCCCGCAGATATGCCTGAGACATGAATTGGCGTGCTTCCCTGTAGGCAGCGGGTCCGCGCCCCCGGGCCGGGGCTGCCGCCGCTCGATGAGCAAACTGCCAGGATTTCTTGCCCTGTTCGTTCTCCGGGACCGTCGTCGCTGCCCATGTGCTGGCGACGTGTCCCGAGCGAATGAATAGTGAAGATCGCCGCCGCGGATTTCGCCAAGCGCAGCGGCGCGTTTTCCCGCCGTCCGGTCGGGCGGCCGGTCGCCTGCTTGGGCGGATCGCCAGTACGGCGGCTTTTCCGGCGTGCACTGGTCATGGCCGGCGAAACCTGTTCTGCTTGATTTCCCGAAACGGACCGTTCAGAGGATGGAACGAGATGCGCGAACTCTTCGAGCTGCGGGGCCGCGAGCCCGAACTGCTGTTTTCCCCCTACTGCTGGCGGGTGCGCCTGGCGCTGGCGCACAAGGGGCTGGATTTCGTCGGCCGGCCGCTGCGCTTCACCGACAAGGCCGAGCTGGCCTTTTCCGGCCAGCAATTGGTGCCGGTGCTGCGCGACGGCGAGACGGTGGTGCACGACAGCCTGGCGATCCTGCGCTACCTGGACGAGCGCTATCCGGAGCGGCCGCTGATCGGCGACGAGCTCGCCGCCAGCCGGCTGCTGCTGATCGAGCGCTTCGCCCAGTTCAGCCTGCCCCTGGCGCTGCTGCGCCTGCTGGTCCTGCGCATCCACGCGTTGCTGGACCCGGTCGACCAGGCCTATTTCCGCCAGAGCCGCGAGCAGCGCTTCGGCATGTCGCTGGAGGAGTTCGCCGACGCCGGTGCCGGGCGGGAACAGTTCGAGCAGGCCCTGAAGCCGCTGGAGGCGCTGCTGGCCAAGCAGCCCTGGCTGGACGGCACGGCGCCGGGCGGGGCCGATTTCCTGATCGGCGGCTTCTTCTTCTGGGCCTGGTGCCTGGGTGAGCAGCCCTGGGCCGAGGACTCGGCCGTCGGCGTCTGGTTCCGCCGCCTGCTCGCCGGCTACGAGGCGCGCAAGGGGCCGGTGTACCGGGCTGCCAGGCCCTAAAGGGCGCGCACCTTCAGCGAACGGCCCTTGATCTTGCCGTCGTTCAGGCGCTTCAGCGCCTGTTTGGCGATGCCGCGCTCGACCGCGACGAAGGCCTGGAAGTCGAAGATGGCGATCTTGCCGACCTGGGCGCCGGGGATGCCGGCCTCGCCGGTCAGCGCGCCGAGGATGTCGCCGGGGCGCAGCTTGTCCTTGCGCCCGGCGGCGATGCACAGGGTGGTCATCGGCGGCAGCAGCGGCTCGCTGCTCCCGGCCTTAAGGCCATCCAGCTCGCACCAGTTCAGCGGCGCGCCCTGCAGCTCCTCGACGGCCCGGGCACGGACGGCCTCGGTCGGCGCCACCAGCGACAGCGCCAGTCCCTTCTCGCCGGCCCGGCCGCTGCGGCCGATGCGGTGCACGTGCACCTGCGGATCACGGGCCAGTTCCACGTTGATCACCGCCTCCAGCCCGGCGATGTCCAGGCCGCGCGCCGCCACGTCGGTGGCCACCAGCACGGACAGGCTGCGGTTGGCGAACGTCGTCAGTACCTGATCGCGGTCGCGCTGCTCCAGCTCGCCGTGCAGCGCCGCGGCGGAAATGCCGCGGGCGGTCAGCTCGGCGACCAGTTCCTGGCACTGCTGGCGGGTGTGGCAGAAGGCGACGCAGGACTGCGGGCGGAAATGCAGCAGCAGGCGCGCCACGCTCTCGAAGCGCTGGCGCGGGTCGATCTCGTAGAAGCGCTGCTCGATCTGGCTGTCGTCGTGCAGCGACTCCACCTCCACCCGCTGCGGGTTCTTCAGGAAGGTCGCCGCCAGCTGCTCGATGCCGGCCGGGTAGGTGGCGGAGAACAGCAGGGTCTGCCGCCTGGCCGGGGTCTGGCCGATGATCTCGGCGATGCTGTCGTAGAAGCCCATGTCGAGCATGCGGTCGGCCTCGTCGAGGACCAGGGTGTTCAGCCCGGAGAGCGTGAGGGTGCCCTTCTTCAGGTGCTCCTGCACCCGTCCCGGAGTGCCGACGACGACGTGGGCGCCGTGCTCCAGCGAGCCGATCTGCGGGCCGAAGGGCACACCGCCGCAGAGGGTGAGGATCTTGACGTTGCCTTCGGCACGGGCCAGCCGGCGCAGCTCCTTGGCCACCTGGTCGGCCAGCTCGCGGGTCGGGCACAGCACCAGCGCCTGGCAGCCGAAGAAGCGCGGATTCAGGGGCGCCAGCAGGCCGATGCCGAAGGCCGCGGTCTTGCCGCTGCCGGTCTTGGCCTGGGCGATCAGGTCGCTGCCGGCGAGGATGGGCGGCAGGCTCCGCGCCTGGATCGGCGTCATCGCCGCATAGCCGAGGGCCTCCAGATTGGCCAGCATGGTGGCGGAGAGGGGCAGGGTGGAGAACGCGGTGGTGGTCACGGGAGCGGCCTGACGGAAACGGGACGGGCGCGCAGTGTAGCAGGGCGCCGGCGCGCGGATGGATTCCGCCGGACCGGCCGACCCTGCTCCCGGCGGCCGCTACTTGCCGTTCGCCGGAGGGAGTTCCGTGCCGCCCTCCCGGGCGTTGCGTCCGGCTTGCGGGGAGAGCTGCATGAACAGCAGCGCGCCGATCATCGATAGCAGGCCGACGCACAGGTAGGTGGCCTGGAAGGCGGCGAGCACGGAGAGGCCGCCGTGCAGGGTGCTGCCGGCGCTGAAGCCGCCGAGCAGGGCGGCGGCGCTGGCCACGCCGAAGCTCATGGACAGCTGCACCACCACTGAGAGCAGGCTGTTGCCGCCGCTGGCGTTGTTTTCGTCGAGATCGATCAGGGCGACGGTGTTCATCGCGGTGAACTGCAGGGAGTTCACCGCGCCGAGCAGGGCCAGCAGGCCCAGCAGCAGCGCATAGGGGGTATCGCCGTCGACCAGCCCCATGCCGGCCAGCAGCAGGCCGAGCACCAGGGTGTTGCCGACCAGGATGCGGCGGTAGCCCAGGCGCTGGATCAGCGGGGTGACCACCGGCTTCACCGCCATCGCGCCGAGCGCCTGGGGAATCATGCTCATCCCCGCTTGGGCCGGCGAATAGCCCAGCGCCACCTGCAGCAGCAGGGGCGTGAGGAAGGGCAGGGCGCCGCTGCCGATGCGGGTGAACAGGTTGCCGAGGATACCGATGGCGAAGGTGCGGGTATGGAACAGGCTGGTGGGGAACAGCGGCTGGGCGATGATCCCGGCGCGCAGCCAGTAGGCCGACAGGCAGCCCATGCCGGCGAACAGCAGCAGCATCACCCGGTCGTGGGGCAGCTTCAGTTCGCCCAGCCCTTCCAAGGCGATGCTGAGCAGCAGCATGGCGGCGCCGAACAGGAGGAAGCCGGGGACGTCGAAGGGCGTGCGCGGGCCGCGCAGGTCGGGCATCAGGCTCAGCGCGGCGAGGCAGCCGAGCAGGCCGACCGGCAGGTTGATCAGGAAGATCCAGTGCCAACTGGCGTACTCCACCAACCAGCCGCCGAGGGTCGGGCCGATCAGCGGGCCGATCAGCGCCGGCATGGTGATGAAGCTGAGCACCCGCACCAGATCCTTGCGCGGATAGGCGCGCAGTACCACCAGACGGCCGACCGGCATCATCAGGGCGCCGCCGCAGCCCTGCAGCACGCGCGCCGCCACCAGCTCGACCAGGGTTTCGGAGAGCGCGCAGACCAGCGAGCCGAAGGTGAACAGCAGCACCGCGCCGAGGAACACCCGGCGGGTGCCGAAGCGGTCGGCGATCCAGCCGGAGGCCGGCATCAGCACCGCCACGCTGAGCATGTAGGCGATCACCACCGACTGCATGCGCAGCGGGTCCTCGGCCAGATCGTGGGCCATGGCCGGCAGCGCGGTGTTGAGGATGGTGCCGTCGAGCATCTGCATGAACAGCGCGGAGGCGACGATCCAGGGCAGCAGACGGGCGGTGCGAGGGTCGAGCGTGGGGCTGGGCATGGCGCGTCCTGGCAAAAGGCCCAGTGTAGAGGCTGGCGCTCCGCCGGTGGAGCCCGGGTCGGGGAAATGCTGCTTTCGGAGGGGTGTGGATATTCGGCCCGGATCTGGTCAAAAATTGTACGATCGTCCCGGGGCGACGTGCCGCCTGGGCCTGCAGCCGGGGCCGCACAGGTTATGCACAGGAGTCTGCACAGTAGATGTGCACAAGGCTTTTTATCCACCGCGAGCGCTGGTCAAAAAATGCTCTATAGGCTGCGAGCGGCGCGCTTTCTGGGCTTTAGACGGGTGTGGACAGTTTGTCCACAGGGGTGTCCACGTTCGCTGTGAGTAATGGGAGGCAGACGCCGATGCGGGTTGTCCGGTCGTTCCTTGTACAAGCGGTGGCGCTCTTCTACCTTCACTGAGGGATGCCGACGGCCTGCCTGCCAGGCCATTCATTCGCACAGGAGTCCACCGATGCGTTACCTGCCCCTCTCCGTTCTGCTCCTGCCGTTGCTCGCCGCCGCGCCGGCGCCTGCCGCCGACTGGCCGGCCGGAGCCAAGGCCGATTTCGTCCGGGAGTGCCTGAACGGCGCCAAGGCCCGCTATAAGGAGGCGGCGGCGCAGGACTACTGTACGTGCGCGGCGGATAAGGTCAGCGCCGGGCTCAGCGAGTCCGAGATGACGCAGCTGCACAAGCAGAAGCAGATTTCCCCGGAGCTCCAGCAGCGGGTGGCCAGACTTTCCGGCGCCTGCCTGTCCCAGCTCAATCAGTGAGGCCGGAGGCCTGGCGTGTCGTTCCCGCTACCGGCGCCGGCCGCTCCGTCGCGCGGGAAGGGCAGCGCGACGCGGCGCTCGACCTGCTCAAGTGGCTGGCGCTGCTCGGCATGCTGCTCGACCACCTTCGGCATGTCTGGCAGCAGGCGATCTGGGTGTTCGTGCCCGGGAGGACGGCGTTTCCCTTCTTCTGCCTGATCGTCGCCGCCAACCTGGCCAGGCGACGGCGCCAGCCGCAGCGGCGGTTTGCGCAAATGCGCTATCTCGGCTGGCTGCTGCTGTTCGCCCTGCTCTCGGAATGGCCGTACCGGCTGCTGGTGGAGTATCCGGCCAGCGTCAACGTGCTGCCGACCCTGGCCCTGGGCCTGCTGCTGGCCAATGCCGCGCTGCAGCCGTATCTGCCGGAGCGCCTGCTCGGGCTGGCCGCCCTGGCGCTGGCCCTGTGGTTCGACGAGGAACTGATGTTCGGCGCCTTCGGCGTGCTGTTGCCGGCCGCCTTCGTCTTCGCCCTCGACCGCCGTCCTCGGGCCTGGCTGTTGCCGGCGGGCGTGGCGGTGGCGGCCAACGCCGATGGCTTCTCGGCGGTGCGGATGTTCGGGCCGCTGTTCGTCGCCCTGGTGTACGGCGCCTGTTTCGCTGCGCCGCTGTTCGGCCTCTGGCTGCTGCGCTGCTCCCCGGCCTTTCCCGTGGCGCCGCTGCGGCGTTGGGCCTACGCCTTCTATCCGGGGCATTTCCTGATGCTGTACGGCCTGCGCGAGTGGCTGTTCGGTTCCTGATGTGACTCGGTGGTCGGCATTTACCGGTTCCTCCGGTCGGGGCTTCGCTGCCGCACCCGTACGGGGCTGGCGCGGCGAAGCAAGAACTTCGCGAAGCAGGGTGGGAGGCCCTTCGCACTTGTTCAGGAAACCGTCAAAGCCGACGCTACTTCGCGCTTCCCTCGAGTTCGCGGGCCGTAGGATACTGGTCGCCCATCCGATGACTGGCAGAGAGCAATTGTTGTCCGATCATTGCCGTGCTGACGCCGCCGGGAGCGTTTCCACACCGTTCATTCTGGCCGAAGGCGAAGACGATCCGTTCGGCGCGGAGCTGGCCGTGGTCCGCCAGATCCCCCTGCAGTCGGCTTGGTTCGCCGAGGCCAACGAGGGCCTTCGCCAGCTGGAGGAGTTGGCCCAGCGCAGCGGCGCCAACTGCCTGACCGAACTGAGGCGACTCAGCCGGGTCTTCCGAGCCTCCCGGCGCGAGGCCACCTTCCACTCCTGGGCCGGCTACGCCGGGATCTACGCGCCGAAGGACGCAGCGGCCGATCCCGCCGTCGTCGCCCGCGCCAAGCAGGTCTGCGCGGCCCTGCAGCTGGACAGCGCCGATCTAGACGAGTACCGGCAGAAGCAGGAAAAGGGCCGCGGTTTCCTGGTCTACCTGAGCGCCGCCTTCCTGCTCGGCGGGCTGGCCCTGCTGGGCTGGTTGCTCGCCGCCTAGTCGGGCAAACCTAGCCGCGCTCTTCCAGTTCGGCGCGCAGACGGGCGATGCGCGCGTCCTTCTCCGCCCACAGGCGCGACACCCAGTCCTGCAGGTGCTGGCGGAATTCAGGGTCGTTCTGGTAATCGCCCTGCCACAGGCTCGGGTCCAGGGCGTGGCTGCGGATGTCGACGATCACCCGCGGCAGCTGTCCGCTGAGCAGTTGCCAGAAGCCGGGGATGCGTCGGCCCGGATAGACCACGGTCACGTCCAGCAGCGCGTCCAGCTGCCCGCCGAGGGCGGCGAGGACGAAGGCCACGCCGCCGGTCTTGGGCCGCAGCAGGTAGCGGTAGGGCGAGGACTGCTGGGCCTGCTTGGCCGGGGTGAAGCGGGTGCCTTCCAGGTAGTTGACGATGGTCACCGGGATGTCGCGGAAGCGCTCGCAGGCGCGCCGGGTGCTCCTGAGATCGTCGCCGCGCTTTTCCGGATGCTTCTCCAGATAGGTCCGGGTATGGCGCCGCATCAGCGGGTAGTCCAGGGCCCAGAAGGCCAGGCCGAGCAGGGGCAGCCAGACCAGCTCGCGCTTGACGAAGAAGCGGAAGAAGGGCGTCTTGCGGTTGAGCGCCACCAGCAGCGCGGGGATATCCACCCAGCTCTGGTGGTTGCACACCAGCAGGTAGGAAGTGTCGCGGCGCAGCGCCTCGCCGCCGCGGACATCCCAGACGGTGGGCAGCAGCGCGGCGTAGACGCGCCGGGTCAGTTCGCCCCAGGTCTCGGCGCAGCCCATCAGCCCGTGCGAGCAGAGCCGGCGCAGACGCCGGCCGGGCAGCAGCAGCTTGAGCAGGGCCAGCGGCAGCATCGGGACCAGCATCGCCAGGGTGACCAGAGTCAGCAGCGCGAGCGCACTGAGGGCGGTGAGCAACGGGCGCATGGGGAATCCTCGGTGGACTGGGCCGGATGATAAGCGATTCCCGATGACCGGCGGACGGGCGTGGGCTAGAACGAAAGCCCCTGCTGGTTCCGGCGCCAGGCCGCCAGCCTCCGCTCAAGGCCGGTCAGGCTGTCGATGCCCTGGCGGCGCGCCTGGCTGAACATGATCAGCGCCAGCTCCGCGGTGACCAGGGCGTCGGCGCTGGCATGGTGGCGCTGCAGGACCTGCAGGCCGAAGTGCTGCACCCAGTCGTCCAGCCCGCCGTGAAGGATGCCCGCCTCGGGATTGAGCAGCGGCGCCATCTCGGCCACGTCGAGGAAGGGATTCGCCAGCCGGTAGCCGAGGGTCTGGCGCAGGGCGCGGGTCAGCATCTGCCGGTCGAAGCCGGCGTGGAAGGCCAGCAGCGGACTATTGCCGAGCCACTCGAGGAACTCCAGCTGGGCCTCGACCGGCTCGCGGCCGGCGGCGAGCGTGCCGGGGGAGAGGCCGTGGATCAGCACGCTGGCGCCAAGCCCGGGATCGCTGTGCTGCAGGGTGCACTCGAACTGGTCGGCCAGATCGATGCCGCCGTCGCTGATGGCCACCGCGCCGATCGACAGCAACTGGTCGTTCTGCAGGTCGAAGCCGCTGGTCTCCAGGTCGATCACCACGCAGCGGTCCCGGCCCGGCGGCCGTTCGGACAGCGCGACCGGGGCCGGCAGGCGCTCCAGCCGCGCCTGCTGCTCGGACGACAGTTGCGGGCCGCGGCGCCGCAGCCAGGCCAACGCGCGCATCATCAAAGCCGGTAGCGCAGCGCCAGGCTGCTCTGCAGGCGCAGGGCCTGGCGCAGGGACTCGCGCAGGATGCGCCGGTCCAGGTGGTTGAGGTCGTCCGGGTCCAGGCGGTTGCTGTAGGGCCGGCCCTGGCGCTCCTGCTGCTGGTGCAACTGCAGGCGGATCAGCTGGATGAACTGGTAGGCCTCCTCGTAGGCGGCGCCGTCGCGGGGCTCGATCACCTCCCGGACCACCAACTGGCGCAGGCGTTCGAGGGTGTTGCAGTCCTCGACGCCATGGGCCAGGGCGAGCAGGCGGGCGCCGTCGACGAAGGGCGTCAGGCCCTGCTCCTTGAGGTCCAGGGTGTCCTTCTCGGCACCGCTCCTGGCCACCACGAAATCGCGGATGCGCCCCAGCGGCGGCTTGCGGCGCAGGGCGTTGTCCGCCATCAGACGCTGGAACATCGGCGTGTCGGCGATTCGTTCGAGCAATTCCTGGCGCAGCTGGCGGCAGCCTTCCTTCGGTCCCCAGACCACGCGCATGTCGAAATAGATGGTGGAGGCCAGCAGGTTCTCCGCGGTGGCCGACTGGATGAAGCCGGCGAAGCGCCGCGACCACTCGCTGCGGGACAGGCACAGGGCGGGGTTGCCGGCCATCACCTGGCCCGGGCAGAGGACGAAGCCGCAGTGCGCCAGGTCCTGGTTGATGCGCTGGGCCAGGGGCAGCAGGCGGTTGCGGATCTGCTCCGCCTCGGCGGCGTTCGCGGCCTCGAAGAGGATGCCGTTGTCCTGGTCGCTGTGCAGGGCCTGCTCGCGCCGTCCCTCGCTGCCGAAGCACAGCCAGCTGAAGGTCACGCCGGGATCGCCCAGCTCGGCGATCGCCAGCTCGATGACGCGGATCACCGTGTGGTCGTTGAGCAGGCTGATCAGCCGGGTGATCTGCGTCGAGCTGGCGCCGTGGGCGAGCATCCGCTCGACCAACTGGCGGATGTCGCGGCGCAGGGCGACCAGCGTTTCCAGCCGCTCGGCGTGGCGGATGCTGTGGGCGAGGTGGACCAGATCGACCCGCTGCAGGGAGAACAGGTCGCGCTCGGAGAGCACGCCGGTGAGGCGCCCGTCCTCGACCAGGCAGATGTGCGCGATGTGCCGCTCGGTCATCGCCAGCACGGCGTCGAAGGCGCTGGCGGTCGGCGGCAGGTGGAAGGGCCGCGGGGTCATCCGCGTGGCGATCGGCTCGGCCAGGGCCTCGCCGCCGCCGGCGGAAATGGTCCGGGCCAGATCGCGCAGGGTGAAGATGCCCAGCGGCCGGTGGCCTTCGTCGACGATCACCACGCTGCCGACCCGCTGCTCGTGCAGCAGCCGCACGGCCAGCTGCAGCGGCAGCTCGGGATTGCAGACCACCGGCTGGCGCGCCGCCAGCTCGCGCAGCGGGGTGTCCAGCGAGTACTGAGCGCCGAGGGTCTCCGCGGCGCGCAGGCGGACCTGCTGGTTGACCTGGTCGAGCAGGCTGCTGACCCCGCGCAGGGCGAAGTCGCGGAAGGCGTCGGAGAGGGCGAACAGACGGGCGAAGGCGGCCTTCTCCAGCAGCAGGCAGAAGGTGTCTTCGGCGGCCAGGTGCTCGGTGCGGGTGGCCCGTTCGCCGATCAGCGCGGCCAGCGGGAAGCATTCGCCGCTGGCGATCTCGAAGGCGGTCACGCGCCCGCTGCCCAGGGGCCGTTCGCCGTGCACCCGGCCCTGCTTGACGATGTAGAAGTGCTCCACCGGGCCGTCGGCGGGTTTGAGGATGGATTCGCCGGCGGCGTAGAAGCGCAGCCGGCAGTGCTCGACCAGATACGCCAGGTGCGGCGGCTCCATCTGGTTGAACGGGGGGAATTTCTGCAGGAACTCCATGAGCCCGTGAACGTTCTGCAGTACTGCCGACTTGCCCGCCTGAGCGAATTCATCCGCCTTGTTCATGGCTATTGGTCCGGTCTTGTTATCGCTTATGAGGGTCAATGATTGGCCGTGACCGCGGGGCGTCCCATTGGACCTAAGTCTAGGCGGGATATGGAAATAAAAACGCCCCGACTGGCGGGGCGTCTGCTACCGGCTGAGCTTACAGGCCGTTCTTGGCCTTGAACTCGCGACGGCGACGGTGCAGCACCGGCTCGGTGTAGCCGTTGGGCTGCTTGGTGCCTTCGAGGCACAGCTCGAGGGCCGCCTGGAAGGCGATGTTGTCGTCGAAGTTCGGTGCCATCGGACGGTACAGCGGGTCCTTGGCATTCTGGCGGTCCACCACCAGGGCCATGCGCTTGAAGGTCTCGAGCACCTGCTCCTTGCTGCACACACCGTGGCGCAGCCAGTTGGCGATGTGCTGGCTGGAGATGCGCAGGGTGGCGCGGTCTTCCATCAGGCCGATGTCGTTGATGTCCGGCACCTTGGAGCAGCCGACGCCCTGGTCGATCCAGCGCACCACGTAGCCGAGGATGCCCTGGGCGTTGTTGTCCAGCTCCTGCTGGATCTCCTCGGCCGACCAGTTGGTGTTCGGCGCCAGCGGGATGGTCAGGATGTCGTCCAGCGAGGCGCGCTCGCGCTTGGCCAGCTCCTGCTGACGGGCGAACACGTCGACCTTGTGGTAGTGCAGGGCGTGCAGGACGGCGGCGGTCGGCGACGGCACCCAGGCGGTGTTGGCACCGGCCAGCGGGTGGACGATCTTCTGCTCGAGCATGCCGGCCATCAGGTCCGGCATGGCCCACATGCCCTTGCCGATCTGCGCGCGACCGGACAGGCCGCAGGCCAGGCCGACGTCGACGTTCCAGTTCTCGTAGGCCTTGATCCAGGCGGCGTTCTTCATCTCGCCCTTGCGGATCATCGGGCCGGCTTCCATGGAGGTGTGCAGCTCGTCGCCGGTGCGGTCGAGGAAGCCGGTGTTGATGAACACCACGCGCTCGCGGGCAGCCTTGATGCACGCCTTGAGGTTGACGGTGGTGCGGCGCTCCTCGTCCATGATGCCGACCTTCAGGGTGTTGCGCGGCAGGCTCAGGACTTCTTCGATGCGGCCGAACAGCTCGTTGGTGAACGCGGCTTCTTCCGGACCGTGCATCTTCGGCTTGACGATGTACACGGAGCCGGTGCGGCTGTTCTTGCGGCCGGTGTTGCCCTTGAGGTTGTGGATGGCGATCAGGCTGGTGACCAGACCGTCCATGATGCCTTCCGGCACTTCGTAGCCGTCCTGGTCGAGGATGGCATCGTTGGTCATCAGGTGGCCGACGTTGCGCACGAACAGCAGGGAACGGCCGTGCAGCGACAGGGTGCCGCCGCCCACCGCGGTGTACTCGCGGTCCGGGTTCATGGTGCGGGTGAAGGTGCTGCCGCCCTTGGCGACCTGCTCGGCCAGATCGCCCTTCATCAGGCCCAGCCAGTTCTTGTAGGCGACGACCTTGTCGTCGGCGTCGACCGCGGCGACCGAGTCCTCGCAGTCCATGATGGTGGTCAGGGCGGCTTCCATCAGCACGTCCTTCACCCCGGCGGCGTCGGTCTTGCCGATCAGGCTGTCGCGGTCGATCTGGATCTCGAAGTGGTTGCCGTTGTGCTTGAGCAGCACGGCCTTCGGCGCGGCTGCCTCGCCCTGGAAGCCGATCAGCTGGGCCGGGTTCTGCAGGCCGGCGCTGGCGCCGCTCTTCAGGCTGACGACCAGCTTGCCGCCGTCGATAGCGTAGCCGGTGGCGTCGACGTGGCTGGCGCCGGCCAGCGGTGCGGCCTCGTCGAGGAAGGCGCGGGCGAAGGCGATGACCTTGGCGCCGCGCACCGGGTTGTAGCCGGTGCCTTTCTCGGCGCCGCCTTCTTCCGGCAGGGCGTCGGTGCCGTACAGGGCGTCGTACAGCGAGCCCCAGCGGGCGTTGGCGGCGTTCAGGGCGAAGCGCGCGTTCATGATCGGCACCACCAGCTGCGGGCCGGCCATGCGGGCGATCTCGTCGTCCACGTTCTCGGTGGTGGCGTGGAAGTCCTCGACCTCCGGCAGCAGGTAGCCGATTTCCTGCAGGAAGGCCTTGTAGGCGGCGGCGTCGTGCGGCTTGGCGGCATGGGACTGGTGCCAGTTGTCGATTCGTGCCTGCAGATCGTCGCGCTTGGCCAGCAGGGCGCGGTTCTTCGGCCCCAGCTCGTGGATGATGGCGGAGGCGCCAGCCCAGAAGGCCAGGGCGTCGACACCGGTGCCGGGGATGGCTTCGTCGTTGACGAAGTCGTACAGGACTTTGGCGACCTGCAGGCCACCGACTTGAACGCGCTCGGTCATTATTTGCCTCTTTTTCTGTGTGCTCTGGATAGCGCTTCGGACGGGGGGAACGGTCCTTTGTAGTCCGATGCGCGACATACTACATAAATTCTGCAACAAGGTCCCAGCCTAAGACAAAAGTTGCTGGCCGGGATGCGGATCGGCGTCCGGCAAGACCGCCGAACTGTCGCACAAAAGTGTCCGATTCTGAACGACGGGTCAGGAGTTCGTCGCGCCCCCGGCGTTCGCCCGGCGAGCGCCTATACTCCACATCCTGAACGCAAGCCCCTCGGGACGGCCCCGCATTGGAGGGAGTCGAGCATGGATCATCTGGTATTGACCGTCATTGCTCCGGATCAGCCGGGGCTGGTGGAGAAACTCGCGCAGTGCGTCGCCGAGCACGGCGGCAACTGGCTGGAGAGCCGCATGTCGCGCATGGCCGGACAGTTCGCCGGGATCGTCCGCGTCGACGTGCCGGCCGAGGTTCATGCCGAACTCGGCAGCGCCCTCGAGGCGCTGGAGAGCCAGGGCATCCGCCTGCTGCTGGCGCCGAGCGGCGCCGAGCCGGAGCCCGAATGGCGGCCGATCCTGCTCGATGTGGTCGGCAACGACCGCCCCGGCATCGTTCGCGACATCACCCGCCTGCTGGCCGAGCACGGCGTCAACCTGGAGAGCCTGGACACCGAGGTGGTGCCGGCGCCGATGAGCAGCGAGCCGCTGTTCCACGCCCAGGCGGAACTCGCCGTGCCTCTCGACCTGGATCTGGACGTGCTGCAGGAGCGCCTGGAAAACCTCGCCGACGAGCTGATGGTGGAGCTCAACCTGCGCAGCGAGGAAACCTGAAGCGGGTATCCACGGATCGCGTGCACAGCGCTGTGGATAACCTGGGGAGCCCGACGGCCGGCGCAGAGCGGCCGCGGCTTGGCGAAAATTGCTCGAAAAATGAACAGTTTGGCAGCTTTGTGCACACAGGGGGTGAATGCCTCTGTGGATAAGCTTGGGAGCATCCGCTGCAGCCCGTATGGTACGGGCGCTCCAGAAGGTTGATCAGAAAACGTACAGCCTTTCAGCGGTTTCTGCGCAGATTCAGCCAGATATCCACACTGTAGATCGCCAGGCCGATCCAGATGCACAGGAAGGCCAGCAGCCGGTCCGCTTCTAGGGGCTCGCCGTAGACGAACACCGCCAGCAGCAGCACCAGGGTCGGCGCGATGTACTGCAGGAAGCCGAGGGTGGCGTAGGGAAGATGACGGGCGGCGGCGTTGAAGCAGAGCAGCGGGGTCAGGGTGACGGGGCCGGTGCCGATCAGCCAGAGCAGCGTACTGCCGCTCCACCAGGCGCTTCCGGCGTCCGCCGCCTGCGGGCCGAACAGCAGCCAGGCGAGGGCCAGCGGCGCCAGCAGCCAGGTTTCCACCACTAGGCCGGGCAGGGCGGCGACCGGCGCCTTCTTGCGGATCAGCCCATAGAAGCCGAAGGTCAGCGGCAGCGCCAGCGAGACCCACGGCAGGCTGCCGGCCTGCCAGACCTGCTGCAGCACGCCCAGGGCGGCGCAGCCCACCGCCAGCCACTGCAGCGGACGCAGGCGTTCGCCGAGCAGCAGCAGGCCGAGCAGCACGTTGAGCAGCGGGTTGATGTAGTAGCCCAGGCTGGCCTCGAGCATGCGCCCGTTGTTCACCGCCCAGACGTAGAGCAGCCAGTTGCTGGCGATCAGCAGCCCGCTGCCGGCGAGCACGGCGAGGCGCCGGGGATGCTCGCGCAGCTCCCGCCACCAGCCCGGATGCCGCCAGAACTGCAGCAGCAAAAGGCCGCACAGCGCCGACCAGAGAACCCGGTGAACCAGGATCTGCGGCGCGGGAACGGCGGCGAGCAGCTTGAAGTAGAGGGGGAACAGGCCCCAGATGACGTAGGCGCTGAGGCCCAGCAGATACCCGCGGCGCGGATCGGCGGCGTGCATGAGGCTTCCTTGGTCGTCGAGCAGGGCGGCGCATTCTAGACGGCCGCCCCGCGCTTGTCCCGCCGCCGGCCGGCCGCTCAGGGCGCCGGGCGGATGGAGAGGATGCGGGCGTTCATGCCCTCGGCGTGGAACTCGAACTCGACCCGGTCGCCGACCTTCAGGCCCTGGAGCTGCTCCGGCGTCGCCGCGAAGTCCATGGTCATCGCCGGCCAGTGCAGGCTCGGCACCGCGCCGTGGGCGAGGGTGACGCGGCCCTTGACGGTGTCGATGGCCCTGACCGTGCCGCTGGCCCTGGCGCTCGGCGCCGCCTCGGCGGTCGGCCCGGCGTGCGTCCCGGGCCGCTCAGGGGACATGGACATCGGTTCGGCGGCCAGTGCGGTCTGGCCGAGGATCAGCGTCAGGCTGGCGATCAGCAGGGGTTTCATCGGGGTTCTCCTTCGGTGGGGATATCGTTGCGGGGCGCGGGCGGCGCATCAGCCGGTAGGCGGCGGGCAGCACGAAGAGCGACAGCAGGGGCGCGCTGAGCATGCCGCCGACCATGGGCGCGGCGATCCGGCGCATGATCTCGCTGCCGGTGCCGCTGCCCCAGAGGATCGGCAGCAGGCCGGCGACGATCACCGTCACCGTCATCGCCTTGGGCCGCACCCGCTGCACCGCGCCCTCGTGGATGGCCGCCAGCAGATCGCCGTCGCCGCTGCGCCCGGTCGCCTGGTGCGCGTGCCAGGCCTGGCGCAGGTAGAGCAGCATGATCACGCCGAACTCGGCCGCCACCCCGGCCAGGGCGATGAAGCCGACGCCCGCTGCCACCGAGAAGTCGAAGTCCAGCAGGTAGAGGAACCAGACCCCGCCGGTGAGGGCGAAGGGCAGGGTGAGCATGATCAGCAGGGCCTCGTCGGCGCGCTGGAAGGTCAGGTAGAGCAGGACGAAGATGATCAGCAGGGTCGCCGGCACCACCACCTTGAGGCGCGCGTTGGCGCGTTCGAGGTATTCGAACTGGCCGGAGTAGCTGAGGCTCATGCCGGCCGGCAGGCGCACCCGCTGGTCGACCGCCTGGCGCAGGTCGGCCACCACCGAGGCGATGTCGCGGCCGCGCACGTCGATGTAGACCCAGCCGTTGAGCCGGGCGTTCTCGCTCTTGAGCATCGGCGGGCCGTCCTCGACGCGGATCCGCGCGACGCTGCCCAGGGTGATCTGGCTGCCCAGCGGGGTGAGGATCGGCAGCTGCGCCAGGGCCTCGGGCGAATCGCGCCACTCGCGCGGATAGCGCACGTTGATCGGGTAGCGCGCCAGCCCCTCCACCGTCTCGCCGATCTTCTCCCCGCCGATGGCGCCGGCGACGATGGCCTGCACGTCGGCGATGTTCAGGCCGAAGCGCGCCGCGGCCCGGCGGTCGATGTCGATGTCCAGATAGCGGCCGCCGGTCAGGCGCTCGGCCAGCGCCGAGCCGACCCCCGGCACGTTCCGCGCCAGCGCCTCCACCTCGCGGGCGACCCGCTCGATCTCGGCCAGGTCGCTGCCGGCCACCTTGACCCCGAGCGGGCTCTTGATGCCGGTGGCGAGCATGTCCAGGCGGTTGCGGATCGGCGGGATCCAGATGTTGGTCAGGCCCGGCACCCGCACCACCCGGTCCAGCTCATCCACCAGCTGCTCCGCGGTCATGCCGGGTCGCCACTGCTCGCGGGGCTTGAACTGGATGGTGGTCTCGAACATCTCCAGCGGCGCCGGGTCGGTGGCGCTGTCGGCGCGCCCGGCCTTGCCGAAGACGTGCGCCACCTCGGGCACGCTCCTGATCAGTCGGTCGCTCTGCTGCAGCAACTGCGCGGCCTTCTGCGCCGAGAGCCCGGGCAGGGCGGAGGGCATGTAGAGCAGATCGCCCTCGTCCATCGCCGGCAGGAACTCGCCGCCCAGGCGCTCGATCGGCCAGAGCGTGCTGGCCAGGACCAGCAGGGAGGCCGCCAAGGTGAGCTTCGGATGCCGCAGCACCGCCTCCAGGGCCGGCTCGTAGAGGCGGATCAGCCAGCGGTTCAGCGGGTTGCGCCGCTCGTCCGGCAGGCGTCCGCGGATCCAGTAGCCCATCAGCACCGGCACCAGGGTCACCGACAGCCCGGCGGCGGCGGCCATGGCGTAGCTCTTGGTGAAGGCCAGCGGGGCGAACAGCCGGCCCTCCTGGGCCTGCAGGGTGAACACCGGGACGAACGACAGGGTGACGATCAGCAGGCAGAAGAACAGCGCCGGGCCGACTTCCTGGGCCGCCTCGGCCATCACCCGCCAGTGCTCTTCGCCCGCCAGCTCGCGGCCCGGATGCCGGTGGCGCCAGGCCTCGGCCTTCTTGTGGGCGTTCTCGATCATCACCACCGCGGCATCGACCATGGCGCCGATGGCGATGGCGATGCCGCTGAGGGACATGATGTTGGCGTTGATGCCCTGCGCTCGCATGGCGGCGAAGGCGATCAGCACGCCGATCGGCAGTGAGACGATGGCCACCAGGGAGGAGCGCAGGTGCCAGAGGAACAGGGCGCAGACCAGGGCGACGACGAGGAATTCCTCGATCAGCTTGTGTTCGAGGTTGTCCACGGCCCGGTCGATGAGCTGGCTGCGGTCGTAGGTGGTGACGATCTCCACCCCGGCCGGCAGGCTCTTCTTCAGCGTCTCCAGCCGGGCGTGCAGGGCCGCCAGGGTTTCCCGGGCGTTCTTGCCGCTGCGCAGGATCACCACGCCGCCGACCGCCTCGCCCTCGCCGTCCAGCTCGGCGATGCCGCGGCGCATCTCCGGGCCGAGCTGGATGTCCGCCACCTCGCCGAGGGTCACCGGCACGCCGCCTTCGCCCAGGCGCAGCGGGATGGCGCGGAAGTCGTCGAGGCTGGCCAGGTAGCCGGAGGCGCGCACCATGAACTCGGTCTCGGCCATCTCCACCACGGCGCCGCCGACTTCCTGGTTGGCCTTGCCGATGGCGTCGGTCACCTGCGCCTGGGTGATCCCCAGACTGGCCATGCGGATCGGGTCGAGCTGGACCTGGTACTGGCGGACCATGCCGCCGATACTCGCCACTTCGGCGACGTTGGGCAGGGTCTTCAGTTCGTACTTGAGGAACCAGTCCTGCAGCGAGCGCAGCTGCGCCAGGTCGTGGCGGTCGCTGTGGTCGACCAGGGCGTACTGGTAGATCCAGCCGAGGCCGGTGGCGTCCGGCCCCAGGGAGGAGCGGGCGGCGGCCGGCAGGCGGCTCTGCACCTGGCTCAGGTACTCCAGCACCCGCGAGCGCGCCCAGTAGAGGTCGGTGCCGTCCTCGAACAGCACGTAGACGTAGCTGTCGCCGAAGAAGGAGTAGCCGCGCACCGTCTGCGCCCCGGGCACCGAGAGCATGGTGGTGGTCAGCGGGTAGGTGACCTGGTTCTCGACGATCTGCGGCGCCTGCCCCGGGTAGCTGGTGCGCACGATCACCTGCACGTCGGAGAGGTCCGGCAGCGCGTCGATCGGCGTGCTGCGCAGCGCCCAGATGCCGGCGGCGGTGACGAACAGGCTGGCCAGCAGCACCAGGAAGCGGTTGCCCAGCGACCAGCGGATCAGGGCGGCGATCATGGCCGGTCCTCCCGCTCGATACGGCGGATCTGCAGGCCGCCGTCGGTCTCGGCGACGGCGAAGCGCACGGCGTCGTCCTTCTTAAGCCCCCGCAGCAGCGCCGGGTCGGCGGCCTCGAAGGTCATGGTCATGCCGGGCATGCCGAGGGTCGGGAAGGGCCCGTGGGCGATGGTCGCGGCGTTGCCCTCCAGAGCCAGGATGCGGCCCCGGGATTCGTGCAGGGCGGCGTGGTCCTGGCCTCCGTGGCCGTGCGCCGGGTGCTCGTGTTCGTCCGCGGGGGCGGCGGGTGGGGGCGTGTGCCCGCGCTCATGCCCCGCGGGGGCGGGCCCGGCCGGGACTATGCCTTTCAGGCTGGCCTCGGAGTCGAGCAGGAACTGGCCGGAGGCGACCACCTGCTGGCCTTCCTCCAGCCCCTGCAGGACGGCGATGCGGCCGTCGCCCTCCCGGCCCAGGCGGACCTCCACCGGGCGGTAGCGGCCGCCGGGCTCGGCGAGCATCACCAGGGCGCGCTTGCCGGTGCGGATCACCGCCTCGCTCGGCACCTGCAGCACCGGCTCGCCGCCGGCGGCGAACTGCGCGTAGGCGGTCAGGCCCGGGTGCAGGCGGCCGTCGCGGTTGGGCAGCTCGATGCGCACGCGCAGGGTGCGGGTGGCCGCGTCGGCGGCCGGCAGCACCGCGGCCACGCTGCCCTCCAGACTTTCTCCCGGCAGCGCCGGCAGGCGCGCGGCGACTTTCTGGCCGGCGCGGATCTCCCCGCCTTGGGCCTCCGGCACCGCCACTTCCAGCCAGACCGTGTCCAGGCCGTTGATCCGCGCCAGCGGGGCGCCGGCGGCCAGGGTCATGCCCTCGCGCACGTTCAGCTCGTCCAGGGCGCCGCCGATCGGGCTGACGACGGTCTGCACCGGCCGCACTTCGCCGCCGCGCTCGACCTGGCGGATCAGCTCGGCCGGCATTCCGGCCACCCGCAGGCGTCGGCGGGCGGCCTCCAGCAGCTCGGCGTTGCCGCTGCGGCGCAGGGCGAGGAATTCCTCCTGCAGCGCGGTCCATTCGGGAACCAGCAGGTCCGCCAGCGGCGCGCCCTTCGGCAGCACGTCGCCGGGGGCGCGCCGGTAGACGCGCTCGACGAAGCCGCCGGCGCGGGTCTGCACCAGCGCCACGTCGCGGCCGTTGAACTGCAGCACGCCGGCCGCCTCCAGGCTGCTCGCCAGCGTGCCGCGGGTCACGCTCGCCAGGCGCAGGCCGAGGTTCTGCGCCACCCCGGCGTCGATGCTGACCGCCGCGGGGCCGTCGCCGGCCTCGTCGGCGTAGCGCGGCACCAGTTCCATGTCCATGTAGGGCGACTTGCCCGGCTTGTCGAAGTGTTGCTGCGGCATCATCGGGTCGTACCAGTACAGTACCCGGCGCTGCGCCGGACGGGACTCGGCAGCCGTTCCGGCGGCCGGCTGCGGGGCGGCCTGGCGCGACTGCGCCAGCCAATAGCCGCCGGTCGTGCCTGCGGCGGCGGCGAGGGCGGCGATCAGCGCGCCGGTCACGAGAGTGCGTTTCATAGGCTGTCCCCATAGGCTAAATGCAGGCGGGCGCCGGCGATCGCCTCGAGGCCCTCCAGGTCGATCTGTTTCAGGCGGGCTTCGAGGAGTTCGCGGCGCGCCGCCAGCACGTCGTTCAGCCCGCCCTTGCCGCTGCGGTAGCCGGCCATGCTCAGCTCCACCTTCTCCCGCGCCAGCGGCAGCAGGCTGTCCTGGTAGCGCTGGCGGGCGCGGCTCAGGCGCTGCTGCTCGGCCAGGTCGAAGGCCAGCAGCTCGGCGTGCTCGCGCTCCATGGCCTCGCGCTCGGCCTGCAGCTGGTCGTATTCGGCGTGGCGGGCGGCGATGGTCGGGTTCTGGCGCGAGCCGGGGAACACCGGCAGGTCGACGGTCAGCTTGAGGTTGACCATGTCGCCGAACTGCTGGCCGCGGCGCAGGTAGTCGACTTCCCAGCTCCAGTCGGGCCGCTTCTGCGCGACCGCTTCGTCGATGCGGGCCTTGGCTTCGTCGAGCTTGGGGCCGTAGGCCTGCAGCTCGGGATGGCTCTGCAGATGGCCGCTGTAGGTGTGTGGGTCCGCCCGCCAGGCCGGCAGATGGCCGTCCAGGGGCTCGTCCGCCGCCGCGCCGATCCAGCGCCGCAGCGAGGCGCGGGCCTGGGCACGCTGCTGCTCCAGCTCGTCGCGCCGCTCGGCCAGCAGCGCGGCCTCCTGGCGCGGCGCCACGGCGTCCGCCGCCTGGCCCTGGCCGCCGGCGATCTGCGCCTTGACGGTCCGGTCCAGCAGGCGGTTCTCCGCCAGCAGTTCGTCGAACAGGGCCAGCTTGCGCTCGACGGTATGGGCGGCGATCCAGGCCTGGGCGGTCTGCGCGCGCACCTTGAGCAGCTCGACGTGGCGCTCCGCCGCGGCCCGGTCGATGCCGGCGCTGGCGGCTTCGGCGCGGGCGCGGCGCTTGGCGCGGTTGGGCATTTCCTGCATCAGGCCGTACATCTGCATGGTCATGGAGTCGTCGGTCAGACTCCAGCGGTTCTGCTTCTCGATGGGCAGGCTCTGCACGCCGAGCACCAGCTTGGGATCGGGCAGGGCGTCCGCCGGGATGGCGGCGTTGCGGGCGGCCTCGACCCTGGCCGACTGGGCCTGTAGCGACGGCGCCTCGCTCGCGGCCAGGCGCAGGGCGTCGTCGAGGGTCAGGGCGAGGGCGGCGCTCGGGCCGGCCAGCACGCACGCCGCGAGGAGGGCCGCCAGCGGCCGACCTGCGGGAATTCGCGGGGAAATCATGGTCACGCTTCCTGTGAGTCCGGCGCGCCCGCGCACGGGCACGCGCATGCCGTTCCGCGCCGCGGGGGGCGGGGAACGCGTTCAGCTCGGGACAGGAATCAGCCGCGCGGCGGGCGCCAGACGTCGGCGTTGGCGGCCGAGGGCAGGAAGGCCGGGACGAAGCCCGGTTGCGGCGGCAGGGGGGCGACCACCGGCGGCTTGAGCACGGCGACCTGCAGGAGGCTGCCGACCTTGCAGACGTGGCCGTCTTCGCAGAGCCCGCCCTTGTGCGGGGCGGGGTGATCGTTCTCGGCGACGTGCTCGTGGCAGTCCATGTCCATGGCGGCCATCGCGCCCGCCCCGTGCGTCTGCATCAGCGGACAGGCTTGCGCCGGCAGCCCGCCGCCCGCCATCCCGTACAGGGGCAGCGCGAGGCTGAGCAGAAAGAGCAGGCAAATGCGCAGACGACGTTTCATGGGAATCAGTCTAACCCTGCCGCGGCGGGCGGACAATCGGCTCGCGAGTCCTCAGAACAGCCGCAGCGGCTCCTCGTCCAGCGCCGCCAGCTGCTCGCGCAGGGTGAGGATCTGTTCGCCCCAGTAACGCTCGCTGCCGAACCAGGGGAAGCTCTGGGGGAACGCCGGGTCGTCCCAGCGCCGCGCCAGCCAGGCGCTGTAGTGGATCAGGCGCAGGGCGCGCAGGCCCTCGATCAGCGCCAGCTGGCGCGGGTCGAAGTCGTGGAACTCGCGGTAGCCGTCCATCAGCTCGGCGAGCTGGGCCAGGCGTTCCTGGCGGTCGCCGGCGAACATCATCCACAGGTCCTGCACCGCCGGGCCCATGCGGCAGTCGTCCAGGTCGACGATGTGGAAGACCTCGTCGCGGCACAGCAGGTTGCCGGGATGGCAGTCGCCATGGATGCGGATCGCCCGGTACGGCGTGGCGGCGAACAGGGCGTCGAGCCGGCGCAGCAGGTCGCGTGCCACCGATTCGTAGGCCGGCAGCAGGCTTTTCGGCACGAAGCCGCCGTCGAGCAGGGTGGCCAGGGAGTCGTGGCCGAAGCCGGCCACCGTCAGCGCCTCGCGGTGCAGGAACGGCCGGCTGGCGCCCACCGCGTGCAGCCGGCCGAGCAGGCCGCCGAGGCGGTACAGCTGGTCCAGGTCGCCCGGCTCCGGCGCCCGGCCGCCGCGGCGGGGGAAGAGGGCGAAGCGGAAGCCGGCGTGCTCGAACAGGGTCTCGCCACCCTGCGACAGCGGCGCCACCACCGGCACCTCGTGCTCGGCCAGTTCCAGGGTGAAGGCGTGTTCCTCGCGGATCGCCGCATCGCTCCAGCGCTGCGGTCGGTAGAACTTGGCGATCAGGGGCTCGCCGCCCTCGATGCCGACCTGGTAGACGCGGTTCTCGTAGCTGTTCAGCGCCAGCACGCGGGCGTCGCTGAGGTGGCCGAGGCTCTCGACGGCATCCAGCACCAGATCGGGGGTAAGGGTATCGAAGGGGTGAGACATGGGCGACTCCATTGACCGGGGCGGACAGTCTAGCGGAGAGCTGGGTCTGATTAGACCGCGCAGTGGCGGGATTTCGCCTGATGAGGCTCAGCCTTCGCCCGGCTTCGGTGTGCGCGCCAGGCAGTAGACGTCCACCCGCGCCGCGCCGGCCCGGCGCAGCAGGCGGGCGAGGGCCTCGGCGGTGGCGCCGGTGGTCAGCACGTCGTCCACCAGGGCCAGGTGCCGGCCCGCTACCCGCGGCGGCTCGGCGAGGGCGAAGGCCCGGCGCAGGTTGCGCCGGCGCGCGTCCGCGTCCAGCTGCTGCTGGGCCGGGGTGTCCCGCGGGCGTCGCAGCAGCTCTTCGTCCACCGGCAGGCGCAGCGGGCGGGCCAGCCAGCGGGCGAGCATGGCCGCCTGGTTGAAGCCGCGCCGGCGCAGGCGTCCGTCGGCCAGGGGCACCGGCAGCAGGCAGTCCGGGCGCGGCAGGCCCTCGGCGAAGGCGTGCTGCAGATGGCCGGCGAGCAGCTCGCCGAGCAGGCGTCCCAGTGGCCACTTGGCCTGATGCTTGAAGCGGGTGATCAGCGTGTCGACGGGAAAGGCGTAGCGCCAGGGCGCCTCCACCCGGGCGAAGGCCGGCGGGCGCTTCTGGCAGGCGCCGCAGATCAGCCCGGCGGCGGGCAGCGGCAGGGCGCAGATCGCGCAGTGCGGGCCGAGCCAGGGCAGTTCGGTTTCGCAGGAAGGGCACAGGGGCAGGCGGGGCTCGGCTCGCTCATCGCAGAGTAGGCAGAATTGCTCGCTTTTTAACCAGTTGTAAACCTGCCGAATGAGTCCGGGTTGACAGCGCATCGGGCTTCCCTAACATATGGCTAACATCCGTTGTCGCGCCACTCTAGCAGGCTGCGACCCACTCCAGCAGCCGAGCCGCCCGGCATTTCCGGGCCATCCGCAAGGAAGACTCCATGAGCGCCACCACCGCCACCGCCCTGCGCCACGACTGGACCCTCGCCGAGGTCCGGGCCCTGTTCGAACTGCCGTTCAACGACCTGCTGTTCCAGGCGCAGACGGTGCACCGTCTGCACTTCGACCCCAACCGCGTGCAGGTCTCGACCCTGCTGTCGATCAAGACCGGCGCCTGTCCGGAGGACTGCAAGTACTGCCCGCAGTCCGGCCACTACAACACCGGCCTGGACAAGGAAAAGCTGATGGAGGTGGAGAAGGTCCTCAAGGCCGCCGCCGAGGCCAAGGCCATCGGCTCCACCCGCTTCTGCATGGGCGCGGCCTGGAAGCACCCGACCGCCAAGGACATGCCCTACGTGCTGCAGATGGTCCAGGGGGTCAAGGCCCTGGGGCTGGAAACCTGCATGACCCTCGGCACCCTGAGCCGCGAGCAGACCTGGGCGCTGGCCGAGGCCGGCCTCGACTACTACAATCACAACCTGGACACCTCGCCGGAGTTCTACGGCAACATCATCACCACCCGCACCTACGCCGAACGCCTGGAAACCCTGGCCCACGTGCGCGAGGCGGGGATGAAGATCTGCTCCGGCGGCATCCTCGGCATGGGCGAGTCCCTCGACGACCGCGCCGGCCTGCTGATCCAGCTGGCCAACCTGCCGGAGCACCCGGAAAGCGTGCCGATCAACATGCTGGTCAAGGTCGAGGGCACCCCGCTGGAGAACGCCGAGGAGGTCGACCCCTTCGACTTCATCCGCACCCTGGCGGTGGCGCGCATCCTGATGCCGAAATCCCACGTGCGCCTGTCCGCCGGCCGCCAGCAGATGAACGACCAGATGCAGGCCCTGGCCTTCTTCGCCGGCGCCAACTCGATCTTCTACGGCGAGAAGCTGCTGACCACCGGCAACCCGGAGGCGGAGCGCGACATGCGCCTGTTCCAGCGCCTGGGCATCAAGCCCGAGGAGCGCGAGGAGCACGCCGACGAGGTGCACCAGGCGGCCATCGAGCAGGCCCTGGCCGAACAGCGCGACGCCAAGCTGTTCTACAACGCCGCCGTCTGACCCTCCGCCTGTGGGAGCGGATTCATCCGCGATCGTCGGCACATGCCGGATCGCCGATGGGTCCGCTCCTGGCCCCTTCCCTTGCCTGGTGACGAGCCACCATGTCCTTCGATCTCGCTTCCCGCCTCGCGGCACGCCGCGCCGAGCACCTCTACCGCCACCGTCCGCTGCTGGAGAGCCCGCAGGGGCCGGAGGTGGTGGTCGACGGCACGCCGCTGCTGGCCTTCTGTTCCAACGACTACCTCGGTCTGGCCAGCCACCCCGAGGTGATCCGCGCCCTGCAGCAGGGGGCGGAGAAGTGGGGCGTCGGTGGCGGCGCCTCGCACCTGGTCATCGGTCACAGCACGCCGCACCACGAGCTCGAAGAGGCGCTGGCCGAATTCACCGGCCGGCCGCGGGCGCTGCTGTTCTCCACCGGCTACATGGCCAACCTGGCGGCGGTGACGGCGCTGGTGGGGCAGGGCGACGCGGTGCTGGAAGACCGCCTCAACCATGCCTCCCTGCTCGACGCCGGGCTGCTCTCCGGGGCGCGCTTCTCGCGCTACCTGCACAACGACCCGGCGAGCCTGGCCGGCCGGCTGGACAAGGCCGCGGGCAACACCCTGGTGGTCACCGACGGGGTGTTCAGCATGGACGGCGACCTGGCCGACCTGCCGGCGCTCTGCGCACAGGCGAAGCGGAAGGGCGCCTGGGTGATGGTCGACGACGCCCACGGCTTCGGCCCGCTGGGCGCGCACGGCGGCGGCATCGTCGAGCACTACGGCCTGGGGCTGGACGAGGTGCCGGTGCTGGTCGGCACCCTGGGCAAGGCCTTCGGCACCTCCGGGGCCTTCGTCGCCGGCAGCGAGGAGCTGATCGAGACCCTGATCCAGTTCGCCCGTCCCTACATCTACACCACCAGCCAGCCGCCGGCGGTGGCCTGCGCGACGCTCAGGAGCCTGCAGCTGCTGCGCACCGAAGACTGGCGCCGCGAGCACCTGAACCACCTGATCGCCCGCTTCCGCCGGGGCGCCGCCGAGATCGGCCTGACCCTGATGGACAGTCCGACGCCGATCCAGCCTATTCTGATCGGTGACAGCGAACGCGCCCTGCGCCTCTCCGCGCTGCTCAAGGCGCGCGGTATCCTGGTCGGCGCCATCCGCCCACCGACCGTGCCCGCCGGCAGCGCGCGGCTGCGGGTGACCTTCTCCGCCGCCCACAGCGAGGCGCAGCTCGAGCGCCTGCTGCAAGCCCTGGCCGAATGCTGGCCGACAGTCATGGAGGATAGCCATGCGTGAGTCCCTGATTCTCCTGCCCGGCTGGGGCATGGGCCCGGCCGCCCTGCAGCCGCTGGCCCTGGCCCTCGGCGAGCACGACCTGAGCGTCGAGCTGGCCGAGCTGCCGGCGCTGACTTCGAACGACCCCGCAGCCTGGCTGGACGAGCTGGACGCGCGCCTGCCGCAGGACTGCTGGTTCGGCGGCTGGTCGCTCGGCGGCATGCTCGCCGTCGCCTTGGCGGCGCGGCGCGGGGCGCGCTGTCGCGGCGTCGTGACCCTGGCCAGCAACGCCTGCTGCGTCGCCCGCGAGGACTGGCCGCAGGCCATGCCGGTGGAGACCTTCGCCGCCTTCCGCGACGGCTTCGCCAGAAGCGACATCGCCACCCTGAAACGCTTCACCCTGCTCTGCGCCCAAGGCTGCGGCGACGCCCGCGGGCAGGCGCGCCAACTCGGCCAGGGTGTGCCGGCGCTGGACCCGGCGCAGCTGATGGCCGGCCTCGACGTGCTCGCCGCACTGGACAACCGCGCCGCCCTGGCCGGCTTCGCCGGTCCGCAGCTGCACCTGCTGGCCGAGCTGGACGCCGTGGTGCCGGCCGAAGCCGCCGCGCGGCTGCTGGCGCTGCTGCCGGCCGGCGAGGTCGACGTGATCGAGCAGACCGGACACGCCTTCGTCCTCGAGCAGCCCGAGGCGCTGGCGGCGATGATCGCCGAGTTCATCCGTGAGGCCGGCGATGTCTGAACTGCCGGACAAGCGCCAGGTCGCCGCCTCCTTCTCCCGCGCCGCGGCCAGCTACGACGGCGTGGCTGAGTTGCAGCGGGCGGTCGGCGGCGAGCTGCTGGCGCGTCTGCCGGCCGATCTGGCGCCGCGGCGCTGGCTCGATCTGGGCTGCGGCACCGGACATTTCAGCCGGGCACTGGCCGGGCGTTTCCCGGCCGCCTGCGGGCTGGCCGTGGACATCGCCGAGGGCATGCTCCGCCACGCGCGGCCGCTGGGCGGCGCCCGCCAGTTCGTCGCCGGCGACGCGGAATGCCTGCCGCTGCGCGACGGCTGCTGCGAGCTGGTCTTCTCCAGCCTGGCCCTGCAGTGGTGCGCCGACTTCGCCGCGGTGCTGGCCGAGGCCCGGCGCGTGCTGGTGCCGGGCGGCGTGCTGGCCTTCAGCAGCCTGTGCGTCGGCACCCTGCAGGAGCTGCGCGACAGCTGGCAGGCGGTGGACGGCTTCACCCACGTCAACCGCTTCCGCCGCTTCGAGGACTACCAGGCGCTGTGCGCCGCCAGCGGCCTGGAGCCGCTGGAACTGAGCCGGCAGACGCGGGTGCTGCACTACCCCGACCTGCGCCTGCTGACCCGCGAACTCAAGGCCCTCGGCGCGCACAATCTCAACCCGGGGCGCCCCGGCGGCCTGACCGGCCGCGCGCGCATCCAGGCGCTGATCGGGGCCTACGAACGCTTCCGCGAGCCCGCGGGGCTGCCGGCCACCTACCAGGTGGTCTACGGCCTGCTGCGCCGTCCCGTTTCCGCTGGCTGACGGCGCCGCTCCGCCCATCATGAGCCTGTAGGAGCGAATTCATTCGCGATAACCCTGGTGTCGCCTGGCGCGCAGGGCTACCCATTCGACCCGAGAGGAGCCTGTCGTGACTGCCGCCTTCTTCATCGCCGGGACCGACACCGATGTCGGCAAGACCACCGTCGCCTGCGGCCTGCTGCGCGCGGCGCGCGGGCACGGGCTGTCCACCGCCGCGATCAAGCCGGTGGCCTCCGGCTGCCAGCGGACCGCCGCGGGGCTGCGCAACGGCGATGCCCTGGCCCTGCTCGGCGAGTGCTCGCCGGCGCTGGCCTATGCCGAGGTCAACCCGTTCGCCTTCGAGCCGGCCATCGCCCCGCACCTGGCGGCGCGGGAGGCGGGCGTGAGCCTCGCGGTGGCGGATCTGTTGCCGCCGGCGCGCAAAGTGATGGCGCGGCGGGCCGACTTCACCCTGGTGGAGGGTGCCGGCGGCTGGCGCGTGCCGCTGTCCGGCGGGGAGAGCCTGTCCGACCTGGCCGTGGCCCTCGGCCTGCCGGTGATTCTGGTGGTCGGCGTGCGTCTCGGCTGCATCAACCACGCCCTGCTGACGGCCGAGGCCATCGCCCGCGACGGCCTGCCGCTGGCCGGCTGGGTGGCCAACCTGATCGACCCGCACACCTCGCGGCTCGCCGATAACCTCGCCACCCTCGCCGAGCGCCTGTCGGCACCCTGCCTGGGGCAGGTGCCGCGCTTGAGCGAAGCCGCACCGGCGGCGGTGGCGGCGCATCTGGATCTCGCGCCCCTGGGCCTCAGGGCATGAACACCACGCGCAGGCATTCCTGTTCCTTGTTCTTGAACAGGCGATAGCCTTCCGGGCCTTGTTCCAGGCTCATCGGGTGGGTCAGCAGGTAGCCCGGGTCCAGTTCGCCGGCCTGGATGTGCTGGAACAGCCGGTCGACGTAGCGCTGGCCGGGCTGCATCCCCGAGCGCAGGGTCAGCGACTTGTTGAAGATCGCGCCCATGGGGAACTTGTCCAGCAGGCCGCCGAACTGTCCGAGCACCGATACCGTGCCGTTCTTCCGGCAGCAGTAGATGGCCTGGCGCAGGGCCTCGCCGCGCTCGCTGTGCAGGCGCAGCTGCTGCTTGGCCTTGTCGTAGGCGTACTCGATGCCGGTGCCGTGGGCCTCCAGGCCGACGCACTCGATGCAGCGGTCCGGGCCGCGCCCGCCGGTCAGTTCGAGCAGGGCCGCGTGCACGTCGGTGGTCTCGTAGTTGATCGGGATGGCGCCGGCCTTGTGCTCGGCCGCGGCCAGGCGGTCGGCGAAGCGGTCGATGGCGAACACCTGCTCGGCGCCGAGCAGGTAGGCGCTCTTGATCGCCATCTGGCCGACCGCGCCACAACCCCACACCGCCACGCTGTCGCCGAGGCGGATGTCGGCCTGGTCGGCGCCGAAGAAGCCGGTCGGCACGGCGTCGGAGACGAACACCGCCTGCTCGTCGCCGACCCCTTCCGGCACCTTGAACAGGTTGGTCTCGGCGTAGGGCACGCGCACGTAGGTGGCATGGCTACCGGCGTAGCCGCCGAAGGCGTGGCCGGCACCGAACAGGCCGTTGCAGGTGTAGCCGTAGGCCAGTTCGGTCTGCGGGCTGTCCGGGTTGGAGTTGTCGCAGCAGCTGAAACTGCCGGCCTTGCAGTAGCTGCACTGGCCGCAGCCGAGGGTGGGGATGGCCACCACCCGGTCGCCCCGTACCAGCCCCCTGACCGCTGGGCCGGTCTCCACCACCTCGCCAAGGAATTCGTGGCCGATGATGTCGCCGGCGTGCATGGTCGGCACGTAGCCGTCGAGCAGGTGCAGGTCCGAGCCGCACACCGAGGACATGATCACCTTGAGGATCGCATCCCGCGGATTGACGATGGACGGATCGGGGACCGTTTCCACCCGCAGGACATGGGGCGCTTGCCAGGTCAGGGCACGCATCACTGGCGTCCTCCCTGGTCGGGACGGCCCGGCTCGGCCGGCGCCGGCATGACCGGCGGGCGCTCTGCACCGCCGCTGCGGCCGCTGGCGATCTCCCCGGTTTCCATCAGTTGCTTGAGGCGGCGCAGGTCCTGCAGGGTCTTGAACGCCGGCAGGCGGTCGAGCAGCCCGCCGAGGGCGTGGCCGAGGCCGCCGGCCGGCGGCTCGTAGGCGATCAGCGCCTGGATCTCGGTGCTCCGGCCGTCCGGCGCGTTCCGGAAGGTCACCCAGCCGCGGTTGCGCAGCGGTGCGTCCGCTTCCGACTCCCAGGCTAGGCGCTCGCCGGGGACGTCCTCGGTGAGCCGGCTGGTCCACTCCAGCGTCCGGCCCAGCGGCAGCCGGGCCAGCCAGCGCGAGCGGTCGCCGCTTTGCACCTCGACCCGTTCGATGCAGGTCATGAAGGTCGGCAGGTTGCTGAAGTCGCGCCAGTAGCGGTACAGCTCCTCCCGCGGGCGGTCGATGGTGATGCTCCGCGCCACGGCCCGCGCGCTGCGCCAGTGGCTGTCCTCGATCAGTTGCTCCTCCAGCGGGCTGGGCCGCATGGCGGCCTTCAGCCGGCTGCGGCCGCTCAGTCCGCGCGCGAGGGCCAGTCCGCCGAGCAGCACCTGCAGCCAGCCGCCCAGGCCGCCGCGGCGCAGGCCGTTGCCGAGCAGCAGCCCGCCGCCGGCCAGGGAGGCCGCCCGCTCCAAGCCCTGGATGTCGGGCTGGCGCAGGCGCTCCGCGGGAATGCGTTGGGATGCGAGTGGTGGATTGCGGTTCATGGAGCCTCCCGGGCAGTCGAGTCCTTTTAAGCTGACTGCCTGCCGGGACGGTCGTTCCACTGGCGGGGATAAAGCGCCGTGCCTGCGGGAAACAGCTTCCTGTGGCCGCCTGGGCGCTCGCCGGCGGGCGGGGAGGTCCGCCGTCCTTGCGTGCCGGTCCGCCGCGTTCAGCGAAGGCGGGCGCCTTGCGTCCCGCGTCGCTGCGGTCGATGCTGTAGGAAAGGCCCGCTTCGATGGCCAGGGTCGCTGGAGTTCCCGGATCAACCCGCCGAGGTACCGCTATGCCCGACTACAAGGCCCCCCTGCGCGATCTGCGTTTCGTGCGCGAAGAACTGCTCGGCTACGCCGCCCACTACCAAAGCCTGCCGGCCTGCCGGGATGCCACGCCGGACGTGGTCGAGGCCATCCTGGAGGAGGGGGCGCGCTTCTGCGAGGCGGTGCTCGCCCCGCTCAACCGGGTGGGCGACCGCGAGGGCTGCCGCTGGAGCGAGGCCGGAGTGACGACCCCGAGCGGTTTCCGCGAGGCCTACCGACGCTACGTCGAGGGTGGCTGGCCGAGTCTGGCCCATGCCCCGGAATACGGCGGCCAGGGCCTGCCGGAATCCCTGGGGATGGCCGTGACCGAGATGGTCGGCAGCGCCAACTGGGCCTGGGGCATGTACCCGGGGCTGTCCCAGGGGGCGATGAACACCCTGTCCGCCCACGGCACGGCCGAGCAGAAGGCCACCTATCTGACCCGCCTGATCAGCGGCGAATGGACCGGCACCATGTGCCTCACCGAGCCGCACTGCGGCACCGATCTGGGCCTCCTGCGCACCCGCGCCGATCCGCGGGGCGACGGCAGCTACCGGATCAGCGGCAGCAAGATGTTCATCTCCGCCGGCGAGCACGATCTGGCGGAGAACATCGTGCACATCGTCCTCGCCCGCCTGCCCGACGCGCCGCCCGGCACCCGGGGCATCTCGCTGTTCATCGTGCCCAAGTTCCTGCCCGGCGAGGGCGGCGGGCTCGGCCCGCGCAACGGGGTGCGCTGCGGCTCCATCGAGGAGAAGATGGGCATCCACGGCAACGCCACCTGCGTGCTGAACTTCGACGACGCCACCGGCTTCCTGATCGGCCCGCCACACAAGGGGCTCGCCTGCATGTTCACCTTCATGAACACCGCGCGTCTGGGCACCGCGTTGCAGGGCCTGGCCCATGCCGAGACGGCCTTCCAGGGCGCCGTCCGCTACGCCCGCGAGCGCCTGCAGATGCGCGCCCTGAGCGGGCCCAAGGCGCCCGAGCTGCCGGCCGACCCGATCATCGTCCATCCCGACGTGAGGCGCCTGCTGCTGACCATCAAGGCCTTCGCCGAAGGCAACCGGGCGCTGCTGTATTTCGCCGCCCAGCAGGTGGACATCGCCCGCTACGGCGAGGACGAGCAGCAGAGGCAGGCGGCGGAGGCGCTGCTGGCCTTCCTCACGCCGATCGCCAAGGCGTTCATGACCGAGACCGGCTTCGAAGCGGCCAGCCACGGCCTGCAGGTCTTCGGCGGACACGGCTACATCCGCGAGTGGGGCATGGAGCAGAACCTGCGCGACAGCCGCATCGCCATGCTCTACGAGGGCACCACCGGGGTGCAGGCGCTCGACCTGCTCGGGCGCAAGGTGCTGATGACCCAGGGCGAGGCGCTCAAGGGCTTCACCCGGATCGTGCACCGCTTCTGCCAGGCTCACCGGGCGAACGCGGCGCTCAGGGAGTTCGTCGAGCCGCTGGCACAGCTGAACCGGGAGTGGGGCGAGCTGACCCTGCAGATCGGCATGAAGGCTCTGCAGGACCGCGAGGAGGTCGGCGCCGCGGCGGTGGATTACCTGATGTACTCGGGCTATGCCTGCCTGGCCTACTTCTGGGCCGACATGGCGCGGCTGGCCGCCGAGAAGCTGGCCGCCGGCAGCGGGGATGCGGCCTTCTACCGGGCCAAGCTGCAGACTGCGCGCTTCTATTACGCCCGAGTCCTGCCGCGCACCCGCGGCCATGTGGCGGCCATGCTCTCCGGCGCCGGCAACCTGATGGCGATGGCGGCGGAGGAGTTCGACTTGGGGGCTTGAGGGGCGCCGAAAATCCCGGCACAGGGCGGGGCACGGTTCCGGGCGAGCGGATCGGTGAAATGCGGGCAAAAAAACGCCCGGGCGGATGAGGCCCGGGCGCTCTGGCGCTAGACAGGGCTGGGGTTCAGCTGCCCAGCGCCGGGGACGGCATGATCAGATCTTGCCGACCAGGTCCAGGGACGGGGTCAGAGTGGCTTCGCCTTCCTTCCACTTGGCCGGGCAGACTTCGCCCGGGTGGGCGGCGACGTACTGGGCAGCCTTGACCTTGCGCAGCAGCTCGTTGGCGTCGCGGCCGATGTTGCCGGCGTTCAGCTCGACGACCTGGATCTTGCCGTTCGGGTCGATGACGAAGGTGCCGCGCTCGGCCAGACCGGCTTCCTCGATCAGCACTTCGAAGTTGCGGGAGATCTGCAGGGTCGGGTCGCCAACCATCACGTACTGGATCTTCTTGACGGTCTCGGAGCTGTCGTGCCAAGCCTTGTGGGTGAAGTGGGTGTCGGTGGAGACGGCGTAGATCTCGACGCCCAGCTTCTGGAATTCGGCGTAGTTGTCGGCCAGGTCGCCCAGTTCGGTCGGGCAGATGAAGGTGAAGTCGGCCGGATAGAAGAAGAACACGGACCACTTGCCCTTCAGGTCGGCATCGCTGACCTCGACGAACTTGCCGTTGTGGAAGGCGGTGGCTTTGAACGGCTTGACTTCGGTATTGATCAGAGACATCTGCTAACTCCTTTTGGGGGTTGGGATAAGACTGGAGCGATGCTACTCGCTCTCCATTCCAATCTATAATTGATTGAGAGCATGGATTCGATAGTCCGTCTCAATCATCGGGTTTCGATGGGCCCGACCGCCTTATATGCGGTCCGATCCTCACGATACAACCCTTGGATGTCGGAAAGATTTTTTCAGGCGGGAGGGGCCGGCCGAGAGTCCCGGCCCCTGGGCGGGTGCGGATTCAGCCTTCCTCGCTCTCGTCCTCGTCGTTGCCGCCGACGTTCATGCCCAGCTCCTTGATCTTGCGCGTCAGGGTGTTGCGTCCCCAGCCGAGCAGGATGGCGGCATCGCGGCGACGCCCGGCGGTGTGCTTGAGCACGCTCTCGATCATGACCCGTTCGAAGGCCGGGACCGCGGTGTCCAGCAGGTTCGACTGGCCGCGGGCCAGCGCCTGGTCGGCCCACAGGCGCAGGGCCTGTTCCCAATTGCTGACCGGCGCGTTGTCCTGGGCCTGGCTGAGCAGCTCCGGCGGCAGGTCGTCGACCAGCACTTCACGGCCGGAAGCCATTACGGTGATCCAGCGGCAGGTGTTCTCCAACTGGCGCACGTTGCCCGGCCAGGGCAGGTTACGCAGGTATTCCTCGGTTTCCGGCTTGAGCGTCTTGGGCTCCACCGCCAGCTCCTGGGCCGCGCGGTTGAGGAAGTGGCGGGCGAGGGCAGGGATGTCCTCGCGCCGATCGGACAGCCGCGGGATGTGGATGCGGATGACGTTGAGGCGGTGGAACAGGTCCTCGCGGAACTTGCCGGCCTGCACCAGGTTTTCCAGGTTCTGGTGGGTGGCGGCGATGATCCGCACGTCCACCTTGACCGGCGTGTGCCCGCCGACCCGGTAGAACTCGCCGTCGGCCAGCACGCGCAGCAGGCGGGTCTGGGTGTCCGCCGGCATGTCGCCGATCTCGTCGAGGAACAGGGTACCGCCGTCGGCCTGCTCGAAGCGCCCGCGCCGCTGCGCGGCGGCGCCGGTGAAGGCGCCCTTTTCGTGGCCGAACAGTTCGGACTCCATCAGATCCTTGGGAATCGCCGCCATGTTCAGCGCGATGAACGGTGCCGCCGCCCGCGGGCTGTGACGATGCAGCGCGTGGGCGACCAGCTCCTTGCCGGTGCCCGATTCGCCATTGATTAGTACGGTTATGTTGGAGTGCGAGAGGCGGCCGATGGCGCGGAACACCTCCTGCATCGCTGGCGCCTCGCCGATGATTTCCGGCGTCCTCGACTCGGCGGCCGGGACCTCGAGGTTCTGTTGCTCGCGGGCGTGCAGGTTGGCGCGCTTGATCAGCGACACCGCTTCGTCGACGTCGAAGGGCTTGGGCAGGTACTCGAAGGCTCCGCCCTGATAGGACGCCACCGCGCTGTCCAGATCGGAATGTGCGGTCATGATGATCACCGGCAGGCGCGGGCAGCGCTCGCGGATCTGCGCCAGCAGGTCGAGGCCGCTGGTGCCGGGCATGCGGATATCGGAAATGATCACGTCCGGCTGCTGGCGGGACAGACGGCTGAGCACGCCGTCGGCGCTGTCGAAACTCTGGGTGGTCATGCCTTCCTGCTGCAGGGCCTTTTCCAGCACCCAGCGGATGGAACGGTCGTCGTCGACGATCCAGACGTTTTCGCTTCGATTCATGAAGAAGCAGCTCCTGACTCCAGCGGCAGGAAGATCGAGAAGGCGGTGTGGCCGGGATGGCTCTCGCACTCGATCAGGCCCTGGTGCTGGCTGATGATGGTTTGGGTAATGGCCAGCCCCAGGCCGGTACCGTCCGGGCGACCGCTGACCATGGGATAGAACATGGTCTCCTGCAGGTCAGCGGGAATGCCGGGGCCGTTGTCGATGATTTCCAGCTTGCACACCAGACGATGCCGGGTGTGTCCGATGGTGAACTGGCGGATGGTCCGGGTACGCAGGGTGATGCGGCCGAGTCGCTGGTCGTTCTGGCCGTTCAATGCCTGCATGGCGTTACGCACGATGTTGAGTACCGCCTGGATCATTTGTTCGCGGTCGATGAGCAATTCGGGAATGCTGGGGTCGTAGTCTCGCACCAAAATGATGCGCCCCTCGCTTTCCGCATCGACCAGATTGCAGACCCGCTCCACTACCTCATGAATGTTGGTCATGGACAGGGAGGGCAGCTTGTTGGAGCCGAGCATGCGATCCACCAAGTTGCGCAGGCGATCCGCCTCTTCGATGATCACATTGGTGTAATCCTTCAGCGACTCGTCCGGCAGCTCGCGGGACAGCAGCTGCGCCGCGCCGCGGATGCCGCCGAGGGGGTTCTTGATTTCGTGGGCCAGGCCGCGCACCAGCAGCTTGGTGGTCTCCTGCTTGGACAGCTGGGCCTCTTCCTTGGTGATCCGCATCAGGCGGTCGCGCGGGTGAACCTCCAGCAGCAGCAGGGTTTCGCCGCGGTTGATGATCGGCGTCACCGCATAGTCGACCGTCAGGGACTGGCCGGCCAGGGAGGTCAGCTGGGCCTCGCGTTTGGTGAAGGGATGTGCATGCGCCACCGCGTGGCGCAGGGAGGTGAGGGCCTCGGGCGACTCGGTGAAGAGTTCGCTGATGAATTGCCCGTGACTGCGTTGGCCGCTGACCGCCAGCAACATTTCCGCTGCCGGGTTCATGTACTCGAGACGCAGCTCGCCGTCGAGCAGGATGGTCGCGGTGGTGAGATTGTCCAGCAGCAGTCGGTGCAGGGCGTCGTTGCTAGTCATGATTGGCGTTCTACCCAGGGCTCCGGCGTTGGGCAGTAAAATGCAAGAAATAAACCACGTTTCCAAAGCGGCGCATTTTTCTGCTCCGCTCTAACAGGGTAGCCCGATGATATGGCGGTGTGTGTCCCATTATGGAACCGATAATGGGAAGGGGAATTGGTGTGCGCACCAATATGATGCGCAGTCTCAGATGAAGGGGACGTAGGGAATGTCGCTTTTCTCCGCCGGCTTGTCGCTAAGCGGACATTCCGGGCGGACGCCGTAATCGTTCTGCTGGCAGGGGCGGACCAGCCGCTTCTGCGCCAGCGACGGTCGTTTGACGTGCACCTCCTGCTCGGGCGAGCGCTCCAGGGGGTGGTCGTTGACGTCGAGGATCTCCACGGCCAGCCGATGGGTTCCCCGATCCAGGTTGGTCAGCGAGAACAACGGGGCGGAGCCGGCCTGGTCGGCCGGCTGGCCGTCGAGCAGCAGGCGGTAACGGTGCCCGGGCTGCAGGGCGGGCTCGCTCTCGGCCGTTACCGTCAGGTTGCCTTCCCCGTCGCGCAGGGTGAAGTCCGGTTCCGGGCTGGCGATTCGCAGCCAGCGATAGCCGGCCGTCGTCTCCTTGGGCGGCTGGACCTGCTTGGGGACCGGTGGCGGCGGGGCCTGCATGCCGTTGGTGGGATGCAGTGCGAGACTCTTCGCCTGGGGCTGGTTCTGTGGCGGCCGGTCGGTGAAGACCCGGTTGCCCTGCCCGTCGACGTAGCTGTAGATCTCCGCTCCGGCCGGAAGGGCGAGCAGGCAAAGGCTGAGCAGCAGGTGGCGCATGGGGCTAGCGGTGCGGGCTGCGCAGATGGGCGCGCTGCACGGTGAAGGTGACCGGGGCGCTCCGCTGGATGGACTGTCCCTTTTCCATCACCTCGACCGCCAGGCTGTGCTCGCCGCGGTCCACGTTGTTCACTTGCAGCAGCGGTGCCTTGCTGGCATCGCCGTAGGGCTGGCCGTCCAGCAGCAGGCGCAGGCTGTGTCCGGGGCGCAGGCGCGGCTCGATCAGGACTCCGACGCTGAAGGTGCCATTATTGGCGCGCACGGCTTCGTCCCCGGGAACTCCAGTCAGCTCCAGGCGCGAATAGCGCTCCCGCTCCGGCTCTTCCTGCTTGAGCGGTTGCGTCTGGGTGGGCGGTTGCGGCGCCACGGTATTGGTCGGCGGCACTTCGACCTTCTGCACCGGCACGCCTTCCGGCGGCTGGTTGCTGAAGACCGGGTTGCCTTTGGCGTCGAGGTACTTGTAGATCTCCGCGCTGGCCGGCAGAGCCAGGGACAGCAGCAGGCTGAGGATCACGAGGCGCATGCTTGGGCTCCTGCGGTGGGGGTGGCCATAGCCTTGCACCGGCTGTCCCGCCTGGCAAGGGCGAGGCCGCCGGGCTGTGCGCTCGTGCATGGAAGCCGTCTCGCCATGGGGGCGAGCGATATCCCTTCGGGTTTTTCTCCGCCGGAAAAAAGAGAGGCCTCCCGAAGGAGGCCTCTCTGTATCGCCGGCTGGCTTAGACGCTGTAGTACAGGTCGTATTCCAGCGGGTGCACGAAGGTGCGCACCTTGATTTCCTCGGCGGCCTTCAGTTCGATGAAGGAGTCCAGGAATTCATCGGTGAACACGCCACCCTTGACCAGGAACTCGCGGTCGGCATTCAGGGACTCCAGAGCTTCCTTCAGGCTGCCGCAGACCTGCGGGATCTGCTTGGCCTCTTCCGGCGGCAGGTCGTACAGGTTTTTGTCGGCGGCATCGCCGGGGTGAATCTTGTTCTGGATGCCGTCCAGACCGGCCATCAGCAGAGCGGCGAAGGCCAGGTACGGGTTGGCCGACGGGTCCGGGAAGCGCGCCTCGATGCGGCGGCCTTTCGGGCTGGCCACGTACGGGATGCGGATGGAAGCGGAACGGTTGCGGGCGGAGTAGGCCAGCATTACCGGAGCTTCGAAGCCCGGAACCAGACGCTTGTAGGAGTTGGTCGACGGGTTGGTCAGGGCGTTCAGCGCCTTGCCGTGCTTGATGATGCCGCCGATGAAGTACAGGGCGGTATCGGACAGGCCGGCATAGCCTTCGCCGGCGAAGGTGTTCTTGCCGTCTTTGGCGATGGACATGTGCACGTGCATGCCCGAGCCGTTGTCGCCGTACAGCGGCTTCGGCATGAAGGTCACGGTCTTGCCGTAGGCGTCGGCGACGTTCTTCACCACGTACTTCAGGGTCTGGACTTCGTCAGCCTTGGCGACCAGGGTGTTGAACTTCACGCCGATCTCGTTCTGGCCGGCGGTAGCCACTTCGTGGTGGTGCACTTCGACGACCTGGCCCATTTCTTCCAGGGCGTTGCACATGGCGGTGCGGATTTCGTGGTCGTAATCGGACGGCGGGGTCGGCAGGTAGCCGCCCTTGACCGCGATGCGGTGGCCCTTGTTGCCGCCTTCGAAGTCGGTGTCGCTGTTCCAGGCAGCCTGTTCGGAGAAGATCTTGAACATGGAGCCGGACATGTCCGACTTGAACTTGACCTGATCGAAAATGAAGAACTCGGGCTCCGGACCGACGAACACGGTGTCGCCGATGCCGGTGGACTTCAGGTATTCCTCGGCGCGCTTGGCGATGGCGCGCGGGTCGCGCTCGTAGCCCTGCATGGTGGAGGGTTCGATCACGTCGCAGACCAGAATCAGGGTCGGCTCTTCGGTGAACGGGTCCAGTACGGCGGTGCTGTCGTCCGGCAGCAGGATCATGTCGGAGGCTTCGATGCCTTTCCAGCCGTCGATGGAGGAGCCGTCGAACATCTTGCCGACTTCGAAGAAATCGTCATCGGCATCGCGAGCCGGCATGGTGATATGGTGCTGACGGCCTTTCGGGTCGGTGAAACGCAGGTCAATCCATTTTACGTCGTGTTCTTTGATCAGTTGAAGCGACTTCGACATGTTGTCCTCCAGAGGGAGAGGGCCGACAGAGGGCTCTCGACAATAAGGGGTAGGGCTGGGCGGCGCATGATCCGCCATGGCAAACTGCTGCACAAGAGAGCAAACAGCATGCCAATGCACTGAGATGGGAAGGGGCCCGTCCTAGCCGGCTTGCCCGGCAGACGAGAGCTATTTTGGCTCATGTGTTTGCACCAAAATGGATCTTTGCTGTGTTTCTGTGTTCATTTTTGGTGCGCTACGGGGTTGTGGATATTTTGGTCAAACCTTGAGCAGTTTCCGCTATAATTTGCGCCCTTCTTTTCGGCTGCCCTGCCTTCCCGCCCATGAAAGTCATCGTCAAACCCTTCGCCGAGATCACCATCAAGAGCCGCCCGGTGCGCAAGCAGTTCATTCGGCAGCTGGCGAAGAACATCCGTACGGTGCTGCGGGACCTCGATCCCGAGCTGGACGTGCAGGGTGAATGGGACAATCTGGAGTTCCAGACCCGCCAGGAGGATCCGAAACTGCTGGCGGAAATGCTCGAGCGGCTGCGCTGCACTCCCGGGATCGCCCACTGCCTCGAGGTCCACGACTATCCGCTGGGCGATTTCGACGACATCGTCGAGAAGTGCAAGCTGCATTTCGGTGCATTGCTGGCCGGCAAGGTGTTCGCCGTGCGCTGCAAGCGCTCGGGCAAGCATTCGTTCAGCTCGGTGGAAGCGGCGACCTACGTCGGCAGCCGGCTGCGCCGCGAATGCGGGGCGGCGGGCATCGATCTCAAGCATCCCGAGATCGAGGTGCGTTTCGAGGTGCGCTACGACCGCCTGCTGATCATCCATGCCCAGCACGACGGCATCGGCGGCTATCCGCTGGGCTCCATCGAGCAGACCCTGGTGCTGATGTCCGGCGGTTTCGACTCCACCGTGGCGGCCTACCAGATGATGCGCCGCGGCCTGCTGACCCACTTCTGCTTCTTCAATCTCGGCGGACGTGCCCACGAGCTGGGGGTGATGGAAGTCGCCCATTATCTGTGGGAGAAATTCGGCCGCTCGCACCGGGTGCTGTTCATCAGCGTGCCTTTCGAGGAAGTGGTCGGCGAGATCCTCAGCAAGGTCGACAACAGCCAGATGGGCGTGGTCCTCAAGCGCATGATGCTGCGCGCCGCCAGCCGCCTGGCCGGGGAGTTGCACATCGACGCCCTGGTGACCGGCGAGGCGATCTCCCAGGTTTCCAGCCAGACCCTGCCGAACCTGTCGGTGATCGACTCGGTGACCGACACCCTGGTGCTGCGTCCGCTGATCGCCAGTCACAAGCAGGACATCATCGACACCGCCGAACGCATCGGCACCGCCGCGTTCGCCAAGAACATGCCGGAGTACTGCGGGGTGATCTCGGTGAACCCGACCACCCGGGCCAAGCGCGCGCGCATCGAGTACGAGGAGGCGCAGTTCGACATGGCGATCCTCGAGCGCGCGCTGGAGCGTGCCCGCAAGGTGACCATCGATCAGGTGATCGACGAGCTGGGCGAGGATCTGCAGGTCGAGGAAGTCCGCGAGGCGCTGCCGGGACAGATCGTCCTCGATATCCGCCATCCCGATGCGGCCGAAGAGGCGCCGCTGGAGTTGCCGGGCATCGAGGTGCAGGCGCTGCCTTTCTACGCGATCAACAACCGGTTCAAGGAGCTCGATGCCAATCGCCAGTACCTGTTGTACTGCGATAAAGGTGTCATGAGCCGTCTGCATGCTCATCATCTCTTGAGCGAGGGGCATGCCAATGTGCGCGTTTATCGTCCGGCCTAAGCAGCCGGGACTGCTGGGGGGGAGCATCCGCCACCGCCCTCCCGATCGGCTCCGCCCTTGAGATGCCACCGCCGGTGCTTCTGACGAGCACCGGCCGATTTCCGGCTTCCAGCCCCTGGCTCGAAGCCTTCATATTTTTCAGAGATAGAACCGTGATCGAAAAACTACGCAACATCGCCATCATCGCCCACGTCGACCATGGCAAGACCACCCTCGTCGACAAGCTCCTGAAGCTCTCCGGCACCCTCGACCGCAAAGAGGCGGAAAGCGAGCGCGTGATGGACTCCAACGACCAGGAAAAGGAACGCGGCATCACCATCCTGGCGAAGAACACCGCCATCAAGTGGAACGGCTACAACATCAACATCGTCGACACCCCCGGCCACGCCGACTTCGGCGGTGAAGTGGAGCGCGTGATGTCGATGGTCGACTCCGTGCTGCTGGTGGTCGACGCCCAGGACGGCCCGATGCCGCAGACCCGCTTCGTGACCCAGAAGGCGTTCAAGGCCGGCCTGCGTCCGATCGTCGTGGTCAACAAGATCGACCGTCCGGGCGCGCGTCCGGACTGGGTCATCGACCAGATCTTCGACCTGTTCGACAACCTCGGTGCCACCGACGAGCAGCTGGACTTCCCGATCGTCTACGCCAGCGCCCTGAACGGCATCGCCGGCATGGACCACGAGGCCATGGACGACAACATGGACGCGCTGTTCCAGGCGATCATCGACCACGTGCCGGCCCCGGTGGTGGACGTCGAAGGCCCGTTCCAGATGCAGATCTCCCAGCTGGACTACAACAGCTTCCTCGGCGTGATCGGCATCGGCCGCATCGCCCGCGGCAAGGTCAAGTCCAACACCCCGGTGACCGCCATCAGCGCCGACGGCAAGAAGCGCAACGGCCGCGTCCTCAAGATCATGGGCCACCACGGTCTGCAGCGCGTCGAGGTCGAGGAAGCCACCGCCGGCGACATCGTCTGCGTCAGCGGCATGGACGAGCTGTTCATCTCCGACACCCTGTGCGACCAGAACAACGTCGAGGCCCTGCCGCCGCTGACCGTCGACCAGCCGACCGTGAGCATGACCTTCCAGGTCAACGACTCGCCGTTCGCCGGCAAGGAAGGCAAGTTCGTCACCAGCCGCAACATCAAGGACCGTCTGGAGAAGGAACTGCTGCACAACGTGGCGCTGCGCGTCGAGCAGGGCGAGAGCCCGGAGAAGTTCAAGGTTTCCGGCCGCGGCGAGCTGCACCTGTCGGTGCTGATCGAGACCATGCGCCGCGAAGGCTTCGAGCTGGCCGTCGGCCGTCCGGAAGTGGTGATCATCGAGAACGAGGCCGGCGACAAGCAGGAACCGTACGAGAACGTCACCATCGACATCGAGGAGCAGCACCAGGGTCCGGTGATGGAACAGATGGGCCTGCGCAAGGGCGATCTGACCAACATGATCCCCGACGGCAAGGGCCGTGTGCGCCTGGAGTACACCATTCCGGCGCGCGGTCTGATCGGCTTCCGTAACAACTTCCTGACCCTGACCTCGGGTACTGGCATCCTGACCTCGACCTTCAGCCACTATGGCCCGATCAAGGCCGGTGAAGTCACCAACCGTCAGAACGGCGTACTGGTGTCGATGGCCACCGGTACCGCGCTGACCTACTCGCTGGAAACACTGCAGGCCCGCGGCAAGCTGTTCCTCGGCCCGGGCGACGAGATCTACGAAGGCCAGCTGGCCGGCATCAATAGCCGCGACAACGACCTGGTGATCAACCCGACCAAGGGCAAGAAGCTCGACAACATGCGCGCTTCCGGCAAGGACGAGGTCATTGCCCTGGTTCCGCCGATCCGCTTCACCCTGGAGCAGGCGCTGGAATTCATCGCCGACGACGAGTTGGTGGAAGTGACCCCGAAGTCGATCCGCCTGCGCAAGAAGGTGCTGAACGAGAACGACCGCAAGCGGTATGAGCGCAGCAAGGTCTGACCGGCGCCGAGTGAGCTGAACCAGAAAAGCCCCGCCTGATTCTCGTCAGGCGGGGCTTTTGATTTTGGCGCGCTGGTGCCGGGTGTAACTGAGCAGAAGTCCTGCTCTTGGGGCGTAAGTTGAGTCGCACCTCTCTTGGAATCGGGACTCTACAGAAACCATCCTTTATTGGCCTGATCGTTCTGGCCGAGATCGCTCCAGACGGTTCGTAAATTGGTATTCGCTCCAGCGTCTGCCCGATGGGGGCTGGGCAAGATTGCGGTTGGCTTCACTTTTTCGCCGGAGTGCTATTTAACTATCATTCCTTTCGAGGACTTCGGCTGAATTTTTCAAAACGCTGCGGCGATAGTTTTATATGCGCCGAACAGTGAAACAGAAGTGTTGCGAATAAAATCGCTTCTACCAACAAGGGAATGTCAGGCTTCCTTTAAAAGGATCGAATCAATATTCTCGTCAATACGTGGGACGTGGGACGTGGGACGTGGGACTTGGCATTCCCCTTGATTCCTATCCCTGCCCGGTCGCTTTCCTAACAGATGACTCTATCGAATCGGGCAGAGTGATCGAGCTGAAAGGTTTTGAGATTGGGCTTCCACCGCGTTCTGTAGCCGCTCTTGTGTCAGCCAATATCGCTCATGAGCTTTGTCCGTAGCCTTCTTGGACGCTGCCTCTTATTGTTCTTTTAATCAGGCCTTGATTGCGCTGTTGAATGGTTGCTGGATTTATTGGCGATAACTTTATGTTCTTCATATTGTTCGCCAGAGTAGCTGAGGCAGTCGGTGAATTTCTATTGATTAATAAATTTTCTATTTGTTTGATCCGATTATTTTGGGCGATTTTAAGACGATTTGACTCGGGGTATTAAAAGACATCACTTATCTATTGGCGGCCGAACTCAAGTCGAGCGGTAATTTGCCGATAGTCTCTTGGCGCGACAAATCGCCCCATGTGCGTTTTGCCGCGCCTGACGATGGTCCGTCAAGCCCGCCGGGGCTGACCGGCCTGGGGGAGGGCGAATCGGCATGGCGAAGAGATGGCCACCGCGCCCGCGCCTTGACCTGTGTCAGGCCGTCCCGAGGACAGCAAAGTTGTAATGGCTCTATGTCATTGCACTGTATGGATTCAATCGACAGGTTGCGGACAACGCAGCCTGCGCCAAGAAACTCTAAGGATTTGCATGTCTTCTACTCCGATCACCCACACGTCGCCATCGTTGAGGCCGTCCATCGGTCGCTGGTTGCTTGCGGGGTGTTCCTTGCTGCTGCTGGTGGTCTGGCTGGCGCCGCAGAGCGTCCATGCGCAGATCTGGTTCCCCAGCTCCCTGCATCTGGTCTCCGAGATGCTGGTCACCGCCATCGCCGCCCTGGTCTTCGCCGTCACCTGGCACGGTTACCGGCGCGAACAGCCGCGCTGCCTGACCGTGCTGGGCTGCATGTTCCTGGCGATCGGCCTGCTGGGCGTACTGCACGCGCTTTCCTACAAGGGGATGCCCGACATCCTGACCCCTGCCTCGTCGGAGAAGGCCATCAATTTCTGGCTGGTGACGCGGCTGCTGCTGACCGGCGGGTTGCTGGGCCTGGCCTATTATCCCGGCCGCCAGGTCTGCGGCAGGACGCAGCGGGCTCTGATTCTCGGCGCGACTCTGACCTTCGTTGCGGTGATCGCTTACCTGGGGCTGGCGTTTCCGGAGCGCTGGCCGCGCACCTTCCTCGATAGTGGAGAGCTCACCCCGTTCAAGATGGGCGTCGAGTGGGTGTTCGCCGGTCTGCTGTTGCTGGCTGCCCTGGGCTTCTGGCGCGCCCGCCGGGAGGATCGGCCCTACGACGCGCAAGGCCTGATGGCCGTCTGCCTGTTATCGGCGCTGGCCGATGTCTGCTTCGCTCGCTATACCCAGGTCAACGGCCTTTACAACCTGGTCGGGCACTTTTTCAACCTGCTCGCCTACGGCTTCGTCTACCAGATGGTGGTCGTCAGCTGCGTGCGTGCGCCCTACGAGCGGCTCGAGGTGGAGATGGCCGAGCGGCTCGCCGCCGAGCAGCGTGCCGAGAAACTGGCCTTCTACGACTGTCTGACCGGACTGCCCAATCTGGCCTTGCTGCGTGATCGTGCCGCCCAGGCCCTGGTCAATGCGCGGCGCGAGAACAACCGAGTGGCCCTGCTGCTGCTCGATCTGGACCAGTTCAAGCTGGTCAACGACGCTCTGGGGCATTCCCATGGCGATCAATTGTTGGGCGCGGTATCCCAGCTGTTGCAGAAGGTGGTGCCCAGCAGTGCGACGGTCTGCCGGGCCGGAGGCGACGAGTTCGTCATCCTGCTGCCGAGCCTGGGGGATGGCGAGTTCGCCGCCGGGGTGATCGAGCGGATCTTCGACCAGTTGGCGATGCCACTGGCCATCGGCGGGCAGCCGATCCTTTCCTCCGCTTCCATCGGCGTGGCCATCGCCCCTACGGACGGCGAGGACGTGGAAACCCTGCTGCGCAATGCCGAAGCGGCCATGTACAAGGCCAAGGATGCCGGGCGCAAGGCCTGCCGCTACTACGACCCGGCGATGAACGTGGCGACCAGCGAGCGCCTGCAGCTGAGCAACGGGCTGCGCAATGCCCTGTCCCGGGGCGAACTGGAGCTGCACTATCAGGTGCAGCTGAGCCTCGACAGCGACGAGGTGATCGGCGCCGAGGCGCTGTTGCGCTGGAACCATCCGCAATGGGGCACGGTGTCCCCGGCCCGCTTCATTCCGGTGGCCGAGGAGAGCGGGCTGATCGTCTCCATCGGCGCCTGGATCCTGCGCGAGGCCTGTCGCCAGGCGGCCGAATGGCGGGCTCGGGGCGTCGTCATCCCGGTGGTCGCGGTGAACATCTCCGCGCTGCAGCTCCAGGATCCGGCGCTGGTGTCCACCGTGGCCGAGGCCCTGGCCGCCGCCGGCCTGCCGCCCGAAGCCCTGGAGCTGGAGCTGACCGAGTCCGGCCTGATCCAGGACAACGCGCAGGTGCAGGCGACCGTCGAAGGACTCAAGGAGCTGGGAGTCAGCCTGGCCATCGACGACTTCGGCACCGGCTATTCGTGTCTGGCCTACCTGAGCCGCCTGCATGTCGACCTGCTGAAGATCGACCAGTCCTTCGTCCGCGACCTCAAGCGGACTGCTGACGGCAGCGCCATCGTCGCCGCGATCATCCAGATCGCCCGCTCCCTGGGGCTCAGGACCCTGGCCGAGGGGGTCGAGGACCGGGAAACGGCAGAAGCACTGCGCCAGCTGGGCTGCAATCATGCCCAGGGTTATCTGTTCGGCCGGCCGATGCCCGCCCGCAGCCTGACGGCGCAGATGGCGGAGCGACGCGTGTCCGGGGCGGCCTAGCCGCGGGCCGCTTCCCGGCCGTTGGCGAACGCTTTTCCCGTTCTGCCGAGCGGCCGACCCGGCTTGGGCTTCGTGTCCTGCCGATGTTCCTCCGCATTCTCCCTCTGGCGCCCATGACAGGCGCCTGCCATCCGCCCAGGCGAGCGCCCGGCTGGGCGTGCTCTATGCTGGTTTCGAGGCAGTCCCCACCGGCAACCCGCAGGAGCCCTCCATGGCAGGCTTCGTTCGACCGCTGGCGGCGGTTTTGCTGCTGGCCGTTCCCGGGCTGGCGACGGCCAGCGCCTATTCGCAACTGGTGGTGTTCGGCGACTCGCTGAACGACAGCGGCCAGTTTCCCGATCCCGGCGGGCCGCTCCTGGGCGTTCTGCCGACCGGCGGCTACCGCTTCACCAACCGTACCGGTCCCCACTACCGGGCCGACAACAGCGAGTACTTCGCCGAGGTGGCGAGCCAGCGTCTGGCGCGCCGGCTCGGGCTCCAGGCCTTGCCCTCGACGCCGCTGCTGCCGCAGGTCCTGACCGGCAATCCGGACGGCACCAACTATGCGGTCGGCGGCTACCTGACCGACGAGGTGCGCGCCTCGATCACGGACGAAAACGGCTCCCGGGTGGATGCCGGCGGCATCCTCTCGCGCAGTCGCGACGGCTACCTGGTGGACCGGCCGCGGGTGGACCCGAATGCGCTGTTCTACGTCAACGGCGGCGGCAACGACATCGTCCAGGGCCAGGTGGTCGATACCGCCAGCGCGGGGCGCACAGCGGCCGAGCTGGTCGCCGGGGTGGCGGCGCTGCAGCGGGCCGGAGCGCGCTACATCATCGTCGCCGATCTGCCGGACGTCGGCGCCACGCCCTTCGCTCTCGCCCGGGGACGGCGCGCCGACTGGAGCCAGGCCTCGGCCCTGTTCAACGCGGCCCTGGACAGCCAACTGGCGGCCCTCGGCGGCAACCTCATCCGTCTGAACCTGAACGGCATGTTCGCCGAGGTGCGCGCCAATCCGGCCGCCTTCGGCTTCGATCCCGGGGTGGCCCTGAGCGACGTGTGCTTCGACGGAGCGGACGACGAGTGCCGCGAGGACCCGACCTGGGGCCTGAGCGGCGCCACGCCCGATCCGCGGCGCCTGCTGTTCAACGACGGCCTGCATCCCACCTCGGCTCTGCAGCAGATCAGCGCCGATTACACCTACGCCCTGCTCGCGGCGCCCGGCGAGATCTCCCTGTTGCCGGAGATGGGCCGCGCCGCGCTGCGCGCCCACCTGCGCCTGCTGGACCGCGAGCTGCAGGCCGGGCTCGGCCGCTGGCAGGCGCCGGGGAACTGGCGGATCTCGGTGCAGGGCGGCTACCGCTGGCCGGAGTACGACGGGCACGACGGCTCCGCCGCCGGCGACGGGCGCGGCCAGAACCTGGCGATCACCGCCAGCCGCCGGCTGACCCGCAACTGGCTCGCCGGCGTGAGCCTGGGGCTGGCCGACGACCGCTTGGAGCTGGACGAGCAGGGCTCGGACTACGAGATGCAGGCCGCGCTGCTCACCGCCTTCACCCGTTACCAGCTCCCCTTGCTATTCCTCGACCTGCGCGCCTCCCTCGGCTACCTGGACTACCATGACCTCGAACGCAGCTTCGCCCTGGGCAGCGCCCGGCGCACCGAGCAGGGCGATAGCGAGGGCTGGCTCTGGGGTGGCGGCGGGCGTCTGGGGATGAACCTGTTCGGCAGCGAGCCGCTGCGCGCCGGCCCCTTCCTCGGCGCCGACTACCAGCGGGTGGAAGTCGAGGCCTGGCGCGAGCGCGACAGCAGCGCCACGGCCCTGGCCTACGACCGGCAGATTCGGGAGTCGCTGCTGCTGTCCGCCGGACTCTACTTCGATCTCGACCTCGGCCGGAGCACGCGGGTGTTCGGCGAGGTCGCCCGCGAGCGCGAGCGCAAGGACGAGGCGCAAGAGGTGCGCATGGCCCTGATCAGCCGGCCGGACAACCGCTTCGTGCTGCCGGGCTATGCGCCGCCGGGCGGCCAGACCCGCCTGTCCCTCGGCCTCAGCCAGGCGTTCGGCGGGGGGCTGTCGCTGAGCGCCAGCTATTACTACCTGGGCAACGAGGATTCGGTCCAGGGCGTCAACCTGGGGCTGGCCTGGACCCTCTGATTTCGCCTGGCCGGCGTTAGCGTGAGCCGGCGCTGGGCGCCGCTCAGCCGCGGCCCAGCTCGCCGAGCAGGTCGGCCTGGACGATCTCGATCCAGTAGCCGTCCGGATCGCTGATGAAGGCCACGTTCTTCATGCCCTTATCCAGCCGCTTGATGAAGGGCACGCCGAGGGCCTCGAAGCGCGCGCAGGCGGCGAGCAGATCCGGCACGCTGAAGCAGAGGTGGCCGAAGCCGCGCGGGTCGGAGTTGCCGTTGTGGTAGCGGCTGTCGTCGTTCTCGCTGCCCCAGTTGTGGGTGAGCTCCAGCATCGACTGGCGACCGAAGGCGTAGCGCTGCCGTTCGCCGACTTCCTCGGGCACCTGCTCGCCCTTGGTCATGGCGAGGAAATAGAGGGAGAAGCGGCCTTCCTCGAAATCCAGGCGGCGCAACAGGCGCATGCCCAGCACGCGGGTGTAGAAGTCCAGCGCATGCTGCGGGTCCTTCACCCGCAGCATGCAGTGGTTGAACACGTAGTCCTGGGTCGCGGCGTCCGGTTCGAGGCAGACGCCGGGCTGGATCTCGCTGGTGAAGCTCATGGCGGCTCTCCGCTGGCAACTAAGGGGGCGCCATTGTAGGGGCGGCACCGGGCCGGGCGGGTAGCAGCGGACTACTACCGGGCGGCAGGCGGCTTCGGCTGCCAGGCGCAGTAGCCCGGGCGCGGGCCGATCTGCGGATGGTTGCGGCAGGTGTCCGGACGCTGCTGGTAGATCGTGCACAGGCGCGTGCGCTGGTCCAGGTAGATGCAGTCGCCGTTGGTCCGGCGGGCGAGGGTGAAGACTTCGTGCTTGTGGTTGAAGTGTTCGACGACGCCCTCCTTCAGCAGGCGCCGGGCGATCTGCTTGGCCGGCTCCTCCCGCTCGAATTCGTCGGCCAGGCCCATGCGGATCAGGTCGCCGATGCGTACCTCCGCCGGCAAGCTGCAGCAGGTGCCGCGGCAGTCGCGGCACAGACTCGGCTTGTACTTGACCCAGGTTTCCAGGCGTTCGGGATCGGCAGCGGCGATCAGCAGGGGCTTCTTCATCGGGCGGCAGTCGTTGCGGGAAAGGGGCGCGATGATAGCGGCAAATCGCCCGGCCGGCAGCGCCGTCCGGCCGTTTCCGCGCTGGCAGCTTCGTCCGGGCTGTGCATGCTTGTTGGGTGGCCGTCGCCCATTCACGAGGTTGTCGTCATGTCCGAGGAAGCGCTCGCTCCCGCAGAAGTCGCCGCGTTCCGCGATCTGATCATCAGCAAGCTGAAGTATTCGGTCGGCACCGAGCCCGATCACGCCGTCGAGCACGACTGGTTCGAGGCGGTCGCCATGGCCACCCGCGACCATCTGGTGAAGACCTGGCTGGACCATCCCGAGCGGGCCCGACGCCACGAATCCAAGCGCATCTACTACCTGTCGCTGGAATACCTCATCGGCCGCCTCCTGTTCGCCAGCCTGAGCAATCTCGGCATGCTCGATCTCGCCCGCGCCGCCCTGGCCGAGCTGGACGTGGACCTGGAGCGCATCCGTACCCTCGAGCCCGATGCCGCCCTCGGCAACGGCGGCCTCGGCCGGCTGGCCGCCTGTTTCATGGAGAGCATGTCGAGTCTCGGTCTGGTCGCCATCGGCTACGGCATCCGCTACGACTACGGCCTGTTCCGCCAGACCGTCGTCGACGGCTGGCAGCAGGAGCAGACCGAGACCTGGCTGGAGTTCGGCAATCCCTGGGAGTTCGAGCGGCCGGAGGTCAGCTACCAGATCAGCTTCGGCGGCAGCGTGAGCTGCGCGACCGGCGAGCAGGGGGCGCAATGCCACGTCTGGCATCCGGCCGAGACCATGCGCTCGATCGCCTACGACACGCCGGTCGTCGGCTGGCGCCGGGCCAGCGTGAACGCCCTGCGCCTGTGGCGCGGGCGGGCCGAGACCGACCTGCACCTGGACCGTTTCAATGCCGGCGACTATCTGGGGGCGGTGGCCGAGGAGGTGCGCGCGGAGAGCATTTCCCGGGTGCTCTATCCGGCCGCCGACACCCCGGCGGGCCAGGAGCTGCGCCTGCGCCAGGAGTACTTCTTTGTCTCCGCCTCGCTGCAGGACCTGCTGCGCCGCCATCTGCAGCAGTACGGCACGCTGCTCGACCTGCCCGGGCACGTGGCGATCCAGCTCAACGACACCCATCCGGCGATCGCCGTGGCCGAGCTGATGCGGCTGCTGGTCGACATCTACGGAGTGCCCTGGGACAAGGCCTGGGAGCTGACCGTGGCGACCCTCGCCTACACCAATCACACGCTCCTGCCCGAGGCCCTGGAGACCTGGCCGGTGGCCTTGATGGAGCGCCTGCTGCCGCGGCACATGCAGATCATCTACCTGATCAACGCGCAGCACATCGACCACCTGCGCGCCCAGGGTATGCACGATTTCGACCTGCTGCGGGCGGTCTCGCTGATCGAGGAGGACAACGGCCGGCGGGTGCGCATGGGCAACCTGGCCTTCCTCGGCTCGCACAGCGTCAACGGCGTGTCGGCGCTGCACACCGAGCTGATGCGCAAGACCGTCTTCGCCCAGATGCACCGGCTCTACCCGGAGCGGATCAGCAACAAGACCAACGGCATCACCTTCCGCCGCTGGCTCTACCAGTGCAACCGCGGGCTCACCGGGCTCCTGGTCGAGACCCTCGGCGAGGGCCTGCTGGACGATCCGGAGAACCGCCTGCGCGATCTGGAGCCGTTCGCCGACCAGCTGCTGTTCCAGAAGCGCTTCGCCGAGGTGCGCCAGCGCAACAAGCAGGCCCTCGCCGCCCAGGTGCAGGAGAGCCTGGGCGTGGCCATCGCCCCCGACGCGCTGTTCGACGTGCAGGTCAAGCGCATCCACGAGTACAAGCGGCAGCTGCTCAACCTGCTGCACTGCGTGGCCCTGTACCAGGCGATCCGCGACGAGCCGGAGGTGGACTGGGTGCCGCGGGTGAAGATCCTCGGCGGCAAGGCGGCCTCCAACTACCAGCAGGCCAAGCTGATCATCAAGCTGGCCAACGACATCGCCCGCACGGTGAACGCCGACCCGACCGTGCGCGGCCTGCTCAAGGTGGTGTTCCTGCCCAACTACAACGTCAGCCTGGCGGAGGCGATCATCCCGGCGGCGGACATTTCCGAGCAGATCTCCACCGCCGGGCTGGAGGCGTCCGGCACCAGCAACATGAAGTTCGCCCTGAACGGCGCCCTGACCATCGGCACCCTGGACGGCGCCAACGTGGAGATGAGCGAGCGGATCGGCCGGGAGCACATGTTCATCTTCGGCCTCACCGCGTCGCAGGTGGAGGCGCGCAAGCGCAACGGCGACTACGGCGGGGCGAGCGCCATCGCCGCCTCGTCGCGGCTGTCCGAGGTGCTCACGGCGATCCGCAGCGGAATCTTCTCGCCGGACGACCCCGGGCGTTACGGCGGTCTCGTGGACGGCCTGATCCACCACGACCACTTCATGGTCTGCGCCGATTTCGAGGCCTACTGGCAGGCCCAGTTCGAGGTCGAGGCGCGCTGGCGCGAGCCGGAGCAGTGGTGGCGTTCGGCGGTCCTGAACAGCGCGCGGATGGGCTGGTTCTCCGCCGACCGCACCATCCGCGAGTACGCCCGGGAGATCTGGGGGGCGCTGCCGTGATCCGGGGCGGCCGACGGATCGCCAGCGAAGCGCTGAACTCCGCCGGGGCACGCCCGTCTTAAGGAGCATTGCCGGCGCAGTCGCGCTAAACTGCGCGGGTTTTTTCCATCCTTCCGGAGCCTTCTGCACATGTCCCGCGTAACCCTGAGTCGCTACCTGATCGAGCAGACCCGCAGTCACAACACCCCGGCCGACCTGCGCTTCCTCATCGAGGTGGTGGCGCGTGCCTGCAAGGAAATCAGCCATGCGGTTTCCAAGGGCGCGCTCGGCGGCGTGCTCGGCAGCATGGGCACCGAGAACGTGCAGGGCGAGGTGCAGAAGAAGCTCGACGTGATGTCCAACGACATCCTGCTGGAAGCCAACGAGTGGGGCGGCCACCTGGCGGCCATGGCCTCCGAGGAGATGGAGCAGGCCTACCAGATTCCCGGCCAGTATCCGAAGGGCGCCTACCTGCTGGTGTTCGACCCGCTGGACGGCTCCTCCAACATCGACGTCAACGTCTCCGTCGGCACCATCTTCTCCGTGCTGCGCTGCCCGAACGGCTGCGACAGCAGCTGCGACCTGGGCGAGGAAGCCTTCCTCCAGCCGGGTACCCAGCAGGTGGCCGCCGGCTACGCCATCTACGGCCCGCAGACCATGCTGATGCTGACCCTCGGCAACGGCGTCAAGGGCTTCACCCTCGACCGCGAGCTGGGCAGCTTCGTGCTGACTCACGACAACATCCGCGTGCCGGAGAGCACCGCCGAGTTCGCCATCAACATGTCCAACCAGCGCCACTGGGAAGCCCCGGTCAAGCGCTACGTGGACGAACTGCTGGCCGGCAAGGAAGGCCCGCTGGGCAAGAACTACAACATGCGCTGGATCGCCTCGATGGTGGCCGACGTGCACCGCATCCTCACCCGCGGCGGCATCTTCATGTACCCGCGCGACGCCCGCGAGCCCGGCAAGCCCGGCAAGCTGCGCCTGATGTACGAGGCCAATCCGATGTCGATGATCATCGAGCAGGCCGGCGGCGCCTCCACCAACGGCCTGCAGCGCATCCTCGACATCCAGCCCGAGTCCCTGCACCAGCGCGTGGCGGTGTTCCTCGGCTCCAAGGAAGAGGTCGAGCGCGTCACCGGCTACCACCAGCAGGCCTGACCGCCGATGCCCTGGCGGCCGCTGTTCGACTGGTGGTTCGGCCCGGGACGGACCGCCGCCGAAGTCGCGCAGCGGCGGCACCGTCTGTGGTTCGGCTACCGGGCGAGCCAGGACCGTGAGGCCGCCGAGCGTTTCGGCGGAGAGGTCGAGCAGGCCCTCGCCGGCAGCCTGGACCCGTGGGGCGAGCATCCCGAAGGCTGGCTGGCGCTGACCCTGCTGCTCGACCAGCTGCCGCGGATGATCCACCGCGGCACGCCACTGGCCTTCGCCGGCGATCCCCGCGCCCTCGCGCTCGCCCGCGAGGGCCTGGTCCGGGGTTGGGAGCGGGATCTCGCGCCGATCCGGCAGGTGTTCGCCTACCTGCCCTTGGAACATGCCGAGGACCTGGCCAGTCAGGAACTGGCGGTCGAGCGCTTCGACCGGTTGTACCGGCAGGCACCGGCGGGCGAGCGGGAGCTGTTCGCCGGCTTTCTCGACTACGCCGAACGCCACCGCCGGGTCATCGCCCGCTTCGGCCGCTTCCCGCACCGCAACGCCATTCTCGGACGCGAGTCCACGGCCCAGGAGACGGCCTTTCTCGCCGAGCCCGGCTCGTCCTTTTGAGGCCGTCTTGGCCGTGCGAGCGGCACTGGCATATCGTTTCGCTGAAGTTAATCAAAATCAATTTTCCGCCTCATGACCCGCAATAGAGTCGCCCGACATCCCTTGTGCGGTCTTCCTTCATGCGTATCCAGCGGCTCGTCAGCCATCTGAAACTGTCCCACAAATTCCTGCTCATCGGCTTACTGGCCAGCGTCATGCTGGCGATCCCGACCTTTCTGATCGTCAAGCGTGTCATGGTGGACCTCCAGCACAGCCGCTCCGCCGCCGCCGGCATCGTCCCCGCCGGCGAGCTGCTCATGCTCATCCAGCTCATCCAGCAGCATCGCGGCCTGACCGCCAGCCGTTCCAGCGGTGATCCGGCCTCGGAGGGCGCGTGGCGCGACAAGCAGGTGGCGGTCGAGCAGGCCCAGGCACGGGTGCGCCGCGCGCTGGCCGCATTCGGACAGCCGGCCCTGCAAAGCCGCTTCGATGCGCTGTATGGGGAGTGGACGACGCTGGCCGGCGGGATCGACCGCGGGACCATCGACGGCCAGCAAGGCTTTTTCCTGCATACGGAATTGATAGAGGCCCAGATGGGGCTTCTGGAAGACATCACCCATCTCTCCGGGCTCAGCCTGTACACCGAGCCGGCCAGCTACTTCCTGCAGGCGGCCGTGCTGAGCGAACTGCCGAAGCTGACCGAAGCCCTCGGCCAGTTGCGCGGCCAGGGCGCGCTGGCGCTTTCCCGGGGCGAGATGAGCGGCGAGCAGCGCGGGCGGATCGATGCGCTGCGCAAGCAGGTGCATCTGCATCTGCAGGCCGAGCGCCAGTTTCTGGACCGGGCCATCGCGCTCTCGCCGGCGTTGCAGCAGCAGATCGCTACCTCTGCGACCGCCGCGGCCGGCGCCGCCGAGGAGGGATTGCGACTGGTAGACACGGTCATCCTGAGCGCGGCGCGCCTGGATTACCCCTCTGCCGAGTATTTCGCGGCGATGACCGCGGCGATCGATGCCCAATTCGCGCTGATTCACCAGTCTTTCCAGGTGCTCGAGCGGGAGTTGCACGAGCAGGAAGCCGGCACGCGTCGGCAGTTGCTGATGATCGGCCTTTCGATCGGTCTGCTGGCGGTTCTCTCGTGGTGGATCATGATCCTCGTCACCCGGCTGACCAACGCCTCCATGCTGCAGGCGGTAAGGGTGGCGCGGGGGGTCGCCGCCGGCGATCTGGGGATGCGCGTCGAACGCTCCGGCTCGGATGAGGCCAGCCAGCTGCTGGGCGCGCTCCAGACCATGAGCGAAAGGCTCGGCGAGGTGGTGGCGCGGGTGCGCGACAACGCCGACAGCGTGGCCATCGCCTGCGAGCAGATCGCCCGTGGCAGCGAAGATCTCTCCCAGCGCACCGTGGAGCAGGCCAGCGCCCTGGAGGAGACCGCCGCCACCATGACCCAGCTGGGCGCCACCGTGCGCCAGAATGCCGAGCATGCGCAGCAATCCGACCAGGTGGCGGGCAAGGCCTCCGCGGTGGCGGAGCGAGGCCGTGCCGTGGTCGGCCAGATGATGGCGACCATGGAGCAGATAAGCGAGAGCGCCCGGCAGATCGTCAACATCATCGGCCTGATCGACGGCATCGCCTTCCAGACCAATATCCTGGCGCTGAATGCCTCGGTCGAGGCGGCGCGCGCCGGCGAGCAGGGGCGCGGCTTCTCCGTGGTCGCCGGGGAGGTGCGCAGTCTCGCCCAGCGCTGCGCCGAGGCGGCGCGGGACATAAAAACGCTGATCGAGGTCTGCGTGGCGAGCATCAAGCAGGGCTGCGCCCTGGCCGACGAGGCCGGGAGCACCATGCGGGAGATCGTCACGGCCAGTCGCCAGGTCGGCGACCTCGTGGCGGAGATCAGCGCCGCCAGCAAGGAGCAGAGCCAAGCGGTCGGCCAGGTCGGCGAGGCCGTCCAACTGATGGACCAGGCCACCCAGCAGAACGCCGTGCTGGTCGAGCAGAGCGCCGTGGCGGCCGAAAGCCTGCGGGACCAGGCGCAGCAGCTGGTTCAGACCGTCGCCGTGTTCCGGCTGGGTAGCGATGGTGTCGGTGCCGATGGGGCGGTGCCCCCGCCTCGGGCAGGGCAGCGGCGGAAGTCGCCTCCCGGCGGCTCCTGACGGCGCACGCGGGATAGCGGCGGGGCGCCGGCGACAACGTCAAGCAGTTCCACGACAAGCCGGTTTCGATATGCGAAGCTTGTGGCTTCTCTCGTCCGAGGAGCCTTTCGATGTCGCGTTGTCTCGCCCTGCTGTCCCTGTGCGTCCTGTTGGCCGCCTGTACCAATATCAACCAGGAGAACTATTCCAAGCTCAAGGCCGGGATGACCAAGGCCGAAGTCGAGCAGCTGCTCGGCAAGCCGGGCGAATGCTCCGGTGCCCTGGGCTTCTCCAGCTGCACCTGGGGCGACGAGAAGGCCTTCATCAGCGTGCAGTACGCCGGCGACAAGGTGCTGATGTTCTCCGGCCAGGGCCTCAAGTAAGCGCGGAAATCGAGGAGCCAAGGATGCGTCGAATCGGCATGTTGATGATGGGCCTGCTGCTCGGCGGTTGCGCCCACTGGGGCGGGCAGCCGCCGCAGAGCGCCGGGCAGCTGGATCTGGAGCGCTACGAGGGCACCTGGTACGAGCTGGCGCGTCTGCCGATGTATTTCCAGCGCCGCTGCCTGGCGTCCGAGGCGCACTATCGCCTGCAGGAGTCCGGCGAACTGGCCGTGCTCAACCGCTGCCGCACCGCCGAGGGCGAGTGGATCGAAGCCCGCGGCAAGGCCTGGCCGCAGGAGAAAGGCCGCAACGATCGGCTCTGGGTGCGTTTCGACAATACCTTCAGCCGCCTCTTCCCCTTCCTGACCAAGGGCGACTACTGGGTGCTCTACGTCGACCCGGACTACCGCCTGGCCCTGGTCGGCAGCCCCGACCGCGACTATCTCTGGCTGCTCGCCCGCGATCCGCAGGTTTCCCCCGAGCAGCGCGAGCGCCTGCTCGCGGTGGCGCGCCATCAGGGCTACGATCTCGCGCCGCTGATCTGGCGGCAGCCGGCCAAGACCGAATGAGCCGGTGCCCGGATGCGCCCATGCCCGTTGGCGGCAACCTCTTCCGGCCGCTGCCGGACGCCTGCGCCGGGGAGCGTTTCGACGATCTGCTGACGCGGCCCGGCTGCCGGATCGAGCGCATCGTTTCCCGGGGGCAGGCCAGTCCCCCCGGCTTCTGGTACGACCAGGACTGGGACGAGTGGGTGCTGTTGCTGGCCGGCAGCGCCGAACTGCGTCTGGAGGAGGGGGCCGAGCCGATCCGCCTGGGCGTCGGCGACTACCTGCTGATCCCGGCGGGGCAGCGCCATCGCGTCGAGGCCACCGACCCGGCGGTCGCGACGGTCTGGCTGGCCGTGCACATGCCCCGCGCGGAGCGGGGCTGAGCCGCTAGCGAGCTGGCTGCGCCTGGGGGAAGCGCGCGGCGAAGGCTTCGGGCATGGGGATCACCTTGCCGCTCGGGTAATCGAAGAAGACGAAGCCGCTCTTGGCCAGGGCCACCAGCGTGCCGTCGGCCGGGCGGCCGACGCGGAAGACGAGGTCGCCGCCGTAGCGGTTGAAGTCCGTCATCCCCACCTCGAAGCGCAGGCGGTCGTGGGCATAGGCTTCCGCCTTGTAGACCGTGGCCAGGTCGGTGACGATCAGCCCCGGGTTCTCGTTCTTCACATCGTCGACGCCGAGGGTCAGGAGAAAGCGCGAGCGGGCTTCGGAAATCATCGAGATCAGCGCGTCATTGGCCAGGTGGCGGGCGGCGTTGATGTCCGAGTTGCGCACGCTCATGTGGGTGGAGTAGCAGAACAGCTCGTCGGGGAATTCCAAATGCAGGCGGGCCATGGGGGACGTCCTCGTTGTCGGAAAGGGAAGCGGGGCTAGCGGGAGCGTGCCGCCAGGTTCGTGCCCTGCCGGCGCACCGCCCGCTTGCGCAGTTCCTCGACGACGATCAGGGCCGCGGCGAACGGCAGCATGACCAGCCAGGCGTGGGCGGGGAGGGCGGCGGTGCCGAACAGGATCTGTCCCGGTGGCGTATAGATGATCGCCAGGGCCAGCGCGAGTTCCACGGCGATGCCCCAGAGCAGCAGGCGGTTGCCGCGCAGCCCAGTCTCCAGCAGCGATTCGCTGGGGCTGCGGCAGACCAGGACGTTGGCCACCTGCATCACTACGATGGCGGCGAAGCAGGCCCCGGTGGCCTGCCGATAGAGCGGGTCGCCGAGCGCCAGCGGCGTGCCGTACTCCCAGCCGTCCCAGTGCAGCACCAGGAAGAACAGGCTCATGCCGGCCACCGCTTCGCACAGGCCGAGCACCAGATAGGCGCGCTCCAGCAGGGGCCAGGACAGCAGACGCTCGCTGCGTAGCCTGGGCGGGCGGCGCATGCCCTGCGGGTGCGGGCGTTCGGCGCCGAGGCCGAGCGCCGGCAGCATGTCGGTGCCGAGGTCGATGGCGAGGATCTGCACGATGGTCAGCGGCAGCGGGATGCGCAGCAGGGCGAAGGCCAGGTAGGGCACCAGCTCGGGGACGTTGGAACTCAGGATGTAGGTGAGGAACTTGCGGATGTTGGCATAGACCGCGCGGCCTTCCTCCACCGCCCGGACGATGCTGGCGAAGTTGTCGTCGAGCAGCACCATGTCCGCCGCCTGGCGAGCCACGTCGGTGCCGCCGATGCCCATGGCGATGCCGATGTCGGCGCGCTTGAGCGCCGGCGCGTCGTTCACCCCGTCGCCGGTGGCCGCCACCACCTGGCCCTTGCGCTGCAACGCCTCGACCACCAGCAGCTTCTGGTCGGCGCTGACCCGGGCGAAGAGGATCTCCGGGGCCTCCAGGGCGAACTGCAACTGGCTCTCGGAGAAGCGCTGCAGCTCGCCGCCGGTGATCACCCGCGGCTCTGCGCCGGTCACCAGGCCGACTTCGCGGGCGATGGCCGTGGCGGTGACCGGATGGTCGCCGGTGAGCATGATCACCTTGATCCCGGCCTCCCGGCAGCGGCGCATGGCCTCGGCCACCTCGGTGCGGGGCGGGTCCTCGATGCCGACCAGACCGGCGAGGATCAGCTCGCGTTCCAGTTCGTCGCCTGACGCTGAATCCGCCAGTGGCCGCCAGGCCAGCGCCAGGACCCGCAGGCCGCGCCCGGCCATGTCCTCCTGGGCCTGGCGCAGGCGCTCGCGGCGCGCCTCGTCGAGCGGCTCGACGCCATCGGCGGCGAGCATCCGCCCGCACAGCGGAACGACCGCCTCCGGCGCACCCTTGCAGTAGAGGATGCGGCCCTCCGGGCCCTGATGCAGGGTGGACATGCGCCGGCGCGAGGTATCGAACGGCAGCTCGTCGAGGCGCCGGTACGGCGCGGCATCGTCTCCTTCCCGGCGGGCCATCTCCACCAGAGCCACCTCCATCGGATCGCCCAGCACGGCGTGCCGGCCGGCGTCGGTCACCTCGCGCAGGCCGTGGCAATGGCGCGCCACGTCGAACAGGGGGCGCAGCCGCTCGCCGTCGGCGGTGCGCGCTTCGTCGGTCCGCGGCAGGTCGACCAGGCGGCCGGCCACGTACAACCGGCGCACGGTCATGTGGTTGAGGGTCAGGGTGCCGGTCTTGTCGGTGCAGATCACCGTGGCCGCGCCCAGCGTCTCCACCGCCGGCAGATGGCGGATCAGGGCGTTCTGCCGGGCCATGCGCTGGGTCGCCATGGCCAGCGCCAGGGTCACGCTGGGCAGCAGGCCTTCCGGCACGTTGGCGACGATGATGCCGATGGCGAAGATCAGGTTCTGCCAGAACGGCAGGCCGAGGGCGTGGCCGATCAGGAAGAACAGCGCGCCGATGCCGAGGGCGAGCAGCGCCAGCAGGCGCGACAGGCGGGCGATTTCCCGCTGCAGCGGCAAGGGACCTTCGCCGCCGGTCTGGGTCAGCCGGGCGATCTTGCCGAATTCGGTGCGCATGCCGGTGGCGAAGACCAGGGCGCGGCCGTGGCCGGCGACCACCGAGCTGCCGGCCAGCAGCAGGTTGGTCGCGGCGAAGGGCGGCAGGTCCGCGCCGGCCTCGCCGTTGCGCGCCTGGGGCAGGGACTCGCCGGTCAGCGTGGCCAGGCTGACCCGCAGGCCGGTGGCCTCGATCAGCCGGCAATCGGCCGGTACGCTGTCGCCTTCCTGGACCAGCACCAGATCGCCGGGCACCAGGCGCTCGGCCGCCAGTCGGCAGGCGCGGCCGTCGCGCAGCGTAGTGACCTGGTTCGGCAGCAGCCTGTTGAGGGCGGCCATGGCCTGGGACGCCTGATAGCCCTGCCAGAAGGAGAAGGCGCCGTTGAGCAGGATGACGCCGACGATGGCCCAGCCGAGAGTGGCCATGCCCTGGCCGGGATCGCGGTATTCGGCGAAGAAGGCCAGGGCCGCGGCCAGCCACAGCAGGAGGGCGAAGAAGTGGGTGAACTGTCGGGCGAGCCGGAGCCACAGGGGCTCGCCGCGGATCCGCTCGATGCGGTTCGGTCCGTACTCGCCGCGCCGGCGCTCCGCCTCAGCCGTGCCGAGTCCGCCGTCGCTGCTGTGGAGGCCGGCGAGGGCCTCGGGGACACTGAGCCGGGTGATGTGCACGATGCTCCCTCCTGCCCCGGAAAGTGCTCGCTGCTCCTGCCATCTCCGGATATCGCACGCGGCTGATGGCTATCCCCGTTCGCGGCCTGGAGTGACCTGCGGCATCCCCGCGGGGCGTTTCCCCGCTATGATGCGCGTTAATCCCCAGGACGGCGGTCCTGTTCAGCCCCGGAGCCGAGCATGCAAACCCTCTATCCAGAGATCAAACCCTACGCCCGCCATCTCCTGGCGGTGGACCATCCCCATAAACTCTACATCGACGAGAGCGGCACGCAGGACGGCTTGCCGGTGCTGTTCGTCCACGGCGGCCCGGGGGCCGGCTGCGATGCCCTGAGTCGGCGCTTCTTCGATCCTAGCCTGTACCGCATCGTCACCTTCGACCAGCGCGGCTGCGGTCGCTCGACGCCGCACGCCAGCCTGGAGAAGAACACTACCTGGGATCTGGTCGCCGACATGGAGCGCATCCGCGAATTCCTCGGCATCGACAAGTGGGTGCTGTTCGGCGGCTCCTGGGGCTCGACCCTGGCGCTGGCCTATGCCCAGACCCACCCGGAGCGGGTGCACGGGCTGATCCTGCGGGGCATCTTCCTGTGCCGGCCGCAGGACTTCCACTGGTTCTACCAGGAGGGCGCCAGCCGCCTGTTCCCCGACTACTGGCAGGACTATCTGGCGCCGATTCCGCCGGAGGAGCGCGGCGACCTGATGCGGGCCTACTACAAGCGCCTGACCGGCACCGACGAGATCGCCCAGATGCAGGCGGCCAAGGCCTGGTCGATCTGGGAGGGCCGCACCGCCACCCTGCGGCCGAATCCGGACGTGGTCGAGCGCTTCCACGAGCACGCCCTGTCCATCTCCCGCATCGAGTGCCATTACTTCGTCAACAACGCCTTCCTGGAGCCCAACCAACTGCTGCGCGACATGCCGAAGATCGCCCACCTGCCCGGGGTGATCGTGCATGGCCGTTACGACGTGATCTGTCCGCTGGACAACGCCTGGGCGCTGCACCAGGTCTGGCCGAACAGCGAGCTGTCGATCATCCGCGACGCCGGCCACTCGGCGGGCGAGCCGGGCATCGTCGACGCCCTGGTTCGTGCCACCAACGACATGGCCCAGCGCCTGCTCGGCCTGCCGCCGGAGGATGCCTGATGAAGGCGCTGATCCAGCGGGTAACGGCGGCACAGGTGACGGTGGACGGGAAAGTCGTCGGCGCCATCGACCGGGGCCTGCTGGCGCTGGTCGGCATCGAGCCGCAGGACGACGAGGCCAGGGTCGCCAAGCTCCTGCACAAGCTGCTCAACTACCGGGTCTTCGGCGATGCCGAGGGCCGGATGAACCTGTCCCTGCGCGATGTGGACGGGGGGCTCCTGCTGGTCTCGCAGTTCACCCTGGCCGCCGATACCCGCAGCGGCATGCGCCCGAGCTTCTCCACAGCGGCCCCGCCGGCGCAGGGCGAGGCGCTGTTCGATGCCCTGGTGGCTCTGGCGCGGGAGCAGCACCCGCAGGTGGCGACCGGGCGTTTCGGTGCCCACATGCAGGTGCAGCTGGTCAACGACGGCCCGGTCACCTTCCTGCTGGAGGTCTGAGCCCGCCGCCGGCCGGCTCCAGGCCGTTCTCCTGCAGCCATTCCATGGCGTACTCGCGCAGTTGCTCCTCCTGGAACGCGCGCCAGGCCTCGCGCACCGCGGGAAACTTCTCCAGCTCGTAGTCGAAGGTGCGCAGCGGACGGCGCCCGGCCAGCGCATGGCTGAGCACCTTGTGCGCGTGGGGATCGTCTTGGCCGAACAGGAAGTCCTCGCGCATGGCCAGGCTGCGGGCGTTGGTCAGCGGCGCGATGTGCAGATAGCGCTCCGGCTGCACGTCGTACTTATCGGCCGTGCCCGGGGGCGGCGCATCCGGCGTGACGGCGAGGATGGCTCCGGTTTCCAGATCCAGGTAGCAATCCGCGGCTTCGTCGCCGTCCAGGGCGTTTTCGAGGCTCTGCAGGTCGATGGTCAGTGGGCGCATGGCAATCTCCGAAGTGCGGGGCTCGAATCCATACAAGAGCATGGCGTCTGGCAGGGGGCAATCCCCTAGCGGCTCTGTTGGTCGGAAGCCGTCAGGTCGAGGGTGCCCCGGTCGACGAAGCGGAAGCTGCCGAGGCGGCCCCGGCTCAGCTTGCCGTGCAGCACGTAGGGCAGCCTGTCCAGCCGGTCGTTCGTGGTCAGGCCTAGGGCCTGGCGCAGCGCGGCGAGGGCCGAGACCGACATCGGCACCACCAGCACCCGTTCGCCGAAGCGGGGCACGCTGCCCTCCTTGTCGCTCACTCCGGTGGCCAGCACCCGCTCGTTGACTTCGAGCCGGACGGCCACGCCGTCGTAATCGACCGGATCGCTGTTTGGGTTCTGCACCCGCAGCTTGAGGGCGAAGCGCATCTCCAGGCCTTCGCCGGACAGCGGATCGATCCCGGCCAGGCTGACGTTCAGCGGGTCGCGGCCGGACAGCGAGGCGCAGGCGCCGAGGACGAGCACCGGCAGAAGGGCGGCCAGCAGGCGGATGGGGCGGACGAGGGACGAGACTGGACTGGACGGCATGACGGGCTCCCGCTGAGGTCGGCGCGAGGACGGCAAGCCTGCCGCGCCCGTTCGTTTTTCTATAGTTCTACCATGAGACCGGGCCCGTCGACGAAGAGTCCGTCGCGCCGGAATCTTCGGCGCCTTGCAGCGGAGAGAGGAATATGGGCGTTCTCCAGGCTTTTCTCCACGCCGACGTGCTCGGTACCGATACCTGGCTGTGGCTGCTGTTCCTCGGCATCGTCCTCGCCTTGCTGGCCTTCGACCTCGGCGTCCTGCACCGCCGCAAGCACGAGGTCGGCGTGCGCGAGAGCCTCTGGCTGTCGACCGGCTACATCTGCGCCGGCCTGCTGTTCGGCGCCTGGGTCTGGCGGCAGAAGGGGCCGCTCGACGGCATGGATTACTTCACGGGCTATCTGGTGGAGAAATCCCTGTCGATGGACAACATCTTCGTCATGGCGATGATCTTCCGCTACCTGGCGGTCCCGCGTCTGTACCAGCACGAAGTGCTGTTCTGGGGGATTCTCGGGGTGATCCTCCTGCGCGGCCTGATGATCGGCCTGGGGGCGGCGCTGGTGAAGGAGTTCAGCTGGATTCTCTACGCCTTCGGCGCCTTCCTCCTCGTCACCGGCGCCAAGCTGTTGTTCACCCGGGCCGGGGATGAGCCGGACATGGCCGACAACCGCCTGCTCGGCTTCCTGCGCCGACACCTGCGGGTCACCGATGGCCTGCACGAAGGACGCTTCTTCGTGCGTCTGGCCGACTCCCGGGGGAGGCGTCAGCTGTGGGGGACGCCGTTGTTCCTGGCCCTGCTGATGATCGAGTTCACCGACCTGATCTTCGCGGTGGACAGCGTCCCGGCGATTTTCGCCATTACCCAGGACACTTTCATCGTCTACACCTCGAACATCTTCGCCGTGCTCGGCCTGCGCGCCCTGTACTTCGCCCTGGCGGCGATGATCCACCGCTTCGTCTATCTCAAGTACGCGCTGGCGCTGGTGCTGATCTTCATCGGCGGCAAGATCTTCCTGGTCGGCATCGTCGGCAAGCTGCCGGCCTGGATCTCGCTCTCGGTGACGCTGGGGCTGCTGCTGGGCGGGGTACTGCTGTCGCTGGCGAAGACGTCCGGGAAGCGCGGCGGGCGGGAACCCTAGGACAGCCCCTAGAACAGCCGCGCCAGCAGCGCCGTCACCGCCGTTTCCACGCGCAGGATGCGCTCGCCCAGCTGCACCGGGGCCAGGCCCGCGGCCTGCAGTTTCTCCACCTCGTAGGGAATCCAGCCGCCTTCCGGGCCGATGGCGAGGGTGACCGGTCCCTCGACCGCACGCGGGCAGGCCGGGTAGGCGCCGGGATGGCCGAGCAGGCCCAGGGTGTCGGCGGCGAGGGCCGGCAGGCGGTCCTCGACGAAGGGCTTAAAACGCTTCTCGACGAGCACGTCCGGCAGCGCGGTGTCGCGGGCCTGCTCCAGGCCGAGGATCAGCTGTTCGCGGATGGCTTGCGGCTCGAGGAAGGGGGTCTGCCAGAAGCTCTTCTCCACCCGGTAGCTGTTCAGCAGCACCAGCCGCGGCACACCCATGGCGGCCACGGTCTGCAGCACGCGCTTGAGCATCTTCGGCCGTGGCAGGGCGAGCAGCAGGGTCAACGGCAACTTGGCCGGCGGCGGCTGGTCGAGGCGTATCTCGAGTTCGGCCTCGTGCGCCTCCAGGCGCAGCAGGCGGCCTTCGCCCATCGGGCCGCCGAGGCGGCCGACGCGCAGGCTGTCGCCGGATTCGGCGCGATGCACCTCGTGCAGGTGGCGGAGCCTGCGGTCGCGCACCACGGCACGACCCTCGGCGACGAAGTCGCCGTCCTCCAGCAGCAGCAGGTTCACGCCTGGGGTGCCGGGGGCTGGTCGTCGCTCTCGCGGGGAACGATGGCGGTACTGTCGCTGGTCTCTTCCTTGCTGGCGTCACGCCGGACCATGGCGCCGAACAGGAGGCCGATCTCGAACAGGAGCCACATGGGCACCGCCAGCAGGGTCTGCGAGAAGATGTCCGGCGGGGTGAGGATCATGCCGACCACGAAGCAGCCGACGACCACGTAGGGCCGGGCCTTCTTCAGGGTCTCCACGTCGACCAGACCGATCCAGATGATCAGGAAGGTCGCCACCGGAATCTCGAAGGCCACGCCGAAGGCGAAGAACAGGGTCAGGATGAAGTCCAGGTACTCGTTGATGTCGGTCATCATCGCCACGCCCTCGGGGGTGACGCTGGCGAAGAAGTGGAACATCAGCGGGAACACGAGGAAGTAGACGAAGGCCATGCCGGCGTAGAACAGGAAGATGCTGGAGGCCAGCAGCGGCAGGGCGATGCGTTTCTCGTGCTTGTACAGCCCCGGCGCGATGAAGCCCCATACCTGGTACAGGATCACCGGCACGCTGAGGAACAGCGCCACCCAGGCGGTGAGCTTGAAGGGGGTGAGGAAGGGCGAGGCCACCCCGGTGGCGATCATGGTCGCGCCTTCCGGCAGGTAGGCGCGCAGGGGCGCCGAGACCAGGGTGTAGATGTCCTGGGCGAAGTAGAACAGGCCGGCGAAGATCAGCAGCACCGCCACCACGCAGCGCAGCAGGCGCGTACGCAGTTCGGTCAGGTGTGCGACCAGAGGCATTTCCTGGTCACTGTCCGGTCGGGCATTCATGGCGAGGGCGTCTTGTCGGAGGGGGCGTTGGGGGCAGCGGTGCCGGTCGGCGCCGTGCCGTCAGCGGAGACTGCGGGAGCCGGCGTGGCTGCGGCGGGCTGCGCCGCAGGCTCGGCGGACTTGCCGTCGGTGGCGGCCGGGGTCGGGGAAGTCTCGGCAGGTTTGGGCTCGGTCGCCGCCGGGCTGACGGGCGTGGGCAGGATGCTCTGCTTCATTTCCCGCTCCAGCTCGAGAATCCGCTCGTTATGCAGCTGGCGGCGGATCTCGTCGGCGCCGATCTCGCGCTCCACTTCGCTCTTGAGCGCATTGAAGCTGCGCCGCAGGCGGCCGATCCACAGGCCGGCGGTGCGGGCGGCGCCCGGCAGGCGTTCGGGGCCGAAGACCAGCAGGGCCACCAGACCGACCAGGAGCAGCTCGGTAAAGCCGATGTCGAACATGCGTCAGGCTCAGTCCTTGCGCGCAGGCGTTTCGACTTTCTGGGCCTGGGCGTCGATCGTCTGCGGCTTGTGGAGGGTTTCGCCGGCCGGGGATTCGGCGGGCTTGGTTTCGCCTTCCTCGGTGTTCATCGCCTTGCGGAAGCCCTTGATGGTTTCGCCGAGATCGGAGCCGAGCGTCTTCAGGCGCTTGGTGCCGAACAGCAGGATGACGACGATGAGGATGACCAGCCAGTGTTTCCAGTCGAAGATACCCATGGGATTTCCCTTGCAGCTAAATGGTTAGGTGGACGATTGGCGCGCGGCTTTTTCCGCATGCCCGGAGAGGCCGAAACGTCGCTGCAGTTCGTCCAGCACGGCCTGGGGATGCTGGCCGAGGGCCGAGAGCATGACCAGGCTGTGGAACCAGAGGTCGGCGGTCTCGTAGATCAGGTCGCTGCAGTCGCCGCTGACAGCGGCATCCTTGGCGGCGATGATGGTTTCCACCGACTCCTCGCCGACTTTCTCCAGAATCTTGTTCAGGCCCTTGTGGTACAGGCTTGCCACGTAGGAACTCTCCGGCGCTGCGCTCTTGCGCGCCTCGAGCACTTCGGCCAACTGGTGGAGGGTGTCGTCACTCATGTGTGTGTCCTGCATGGTAGATGGCGTGCGGATCCTTCAGGACGGGATCGACGACTCGCCAGACGCCATTCTCGAGAACCCGGTAGAAGCAGCTTTCCCGGCCCGTGTGGCAGGCGATGCCGCCGAGCTGCTCGACCTGCAGGATGACCACATCGGCGTCGCAGTCCAGGCGCAGTTCGTGCAATTTCTGCACATGGCCCGATTCTTCACCCTTACGCCAAAGTTTACCACGCGAGCGTGACCAGTAGATGGCGCGCTGCTCGGCGGCGGTCAGGGCCAGGGCCTCGCGGTTCATCCAGGCCATCATCAGTACGCGTCCGGTCCGGTAATCCTGGGCGATGGCGGGCACCAGGCCCTCCGCGTTCCAGTTGACTTCGTCCAGCCAGTCTTTCATATGCACTCCCGCAGCATGCGACGCTGCGACCAATCGGCTCTGCCGGTTTGCCGGCGATTCTGGGTAGTTCTCTGCCGCGGCGGCCTTGATGTCAATCAAGCTGGCGACGCATCAGCAGGTAGATGCCGCTGGTCAGCATCAGCCAGCCCGGCCAGGCCGCTTCGATCCCCGGTGCGGCCTCGCCCGCCAGGACTGCGCCACCGCCGAGCAGGGCTGCGCCGAGTAGGCGCAGGGCCCAGTGCTCGTTGCGGTCCCGGCGGTCTCCCCGCTTGCCGTGGTGCGGCCGGGCCATGCCTTCGAGCACCTCGCGGGTCATGTGCGCCAGATGCGGCACCTGTTCGAGCTGGCCCTGCAGGTTGCCGAGCAGAACGCGCGGGCTCATGCGCTGGCGCATCCAGCGCTCGAGATAGGGTTTGGCCGTGGTCCACAGGTCCAGTTCCGGATAGAGCTGGCGGCCGAGGCCTTCGATGTTGAGCAGGGTCTTCTGCAGCAGCACCAGCTGCGGCTGGATTTCCATGTTGAAGCGCCGTGCGGTCTGGAACAGGCGCAACAGCAGCTGGCCGAAGGATATGTCCTTCAGCGGCTTCTCGAAGATCGGCTCGCAGACGGTACGGATCGCCGCTTCCAGCTCGTTGACCTTGGTGTGCGCCGGCACCCAGCCGGAGTCGATGTGCAGCTGCGCCACCTTGCGGTAGTCGCGCTTGAAGAAGGCCATCAGGTTGCGCGCCAAGTAGTCCTGGTCCTCGGGGGTCAGGCTGCCGACGATGCCGCAGTCCACCGCGATGTACTGAGGCTCCCAGGGCTGGCGGGTGCTGACGAAGATGTTGCCGGGGTGCATGTCGGCGTGGAAGAAGCTGTCGCGGAAGACCTGGGTGAAGAAGATCTCCACGCCGCGCTCGGCCAGTTTCTTGAAGTCGGTGCCCTGGTCGGCGAGGGCGGCCAGATCAGTGACCGGAACGCCGTAGATGCGCTCCATCACCAGTACCTTGGGCCGGCACCATTCCCAGTGGATCTGCGGCACATAGAGCAGCGGCGATTGCTCGAAGTTGCGCCGCAGCTGGCTGGCGTTGGCCGCCTCGCGCAGCAGGTCGAGTTCGTCGTAGATGGTCTTCTCGTAGTCGCTGACCACGTCGATCAGATGCAGGCGGCGGGCCTCGGTGGACGCACGCTCGGCCAGCCGGGCGAACAGGTAGAGCCATGCCAGATCCTGGCGGATGATCGGCCTGAGGCCGGGGCGGATCACCTTGACCACCACTTCCTCACCGCTCTTCAGCTGCGCCGCGTGCACCTGGGCGACCGAGGCCGAGGCCAGCGGCTGGCTGTCGAAGCGGGCGAACACCTCACTGACAGGGGCGCCCAGCTGCTGCTCGATCAGCGCCACCGATTGCGCTGGGTCGAAGGGCGGTACCCGGTCCTGCAGCCAGATCAGCTCGTCGGCGATGTCCGGCGGCATCAGGTCGCGACGGGTGGAGAGAATCTGGCCGAACTTGATGAAGATGGGGCCAAGCTCCTGTAGGGCCAGGCGAACCCGTGCCCCGCGCGGCAGCTCGGTGTTCTGGCGCGGGAACCAGCGCCAGGGCAGGCAGTAGCTCAGTGCGCGCAGCCACCAGGGGAGCGCTAGATCGAACAGCAGGTCGTCAAGGCGATAGCGGATGACGACGCTCTGGATGCGCAACAATCGACGAACGGCAAGGAGCTTCATGCGTTATCGCTGGATTCCGAGAGGTGGGCGAGGCGGGCGATACGGGCGTCGAGGCGGTCGAGATCGAGCCGCAGGGCATCGATCTCGGCGAAGCGGGCTTCGGCTTCGTGGCAGCCGACCAGGTTGCGCGATTCCTCGGCAAGGTAGTCGGCCAGATCCTGGCGCAGGCTGCCGAGGATCTCCCCGGTCCAGAGGCGGCTGATGCGCAGGCCGCTGCCGAGCAGGTGGCTGGCGACCGGCCCGAGCCAGCGCGACACTTCGTATTCCCAGTCCAGTTCGAGGTCTTGGAGGATGCCGGCGAGCGCCAGCAGGGCGGCGCTGTCGCCTTCCAAGGTGACCTCGGAACCGTGCAGGATGGCGGTCTTCTGCCGGCTCAGGGCGAGGCGTAGCAGGCTGGCGGCCGGCGCGTGCAGCCGGCAGTCGACCTCTCCGTGCCACTGGCCGGCTAGGCGCAGGCCCTCTCCGTGGGGCAGGATGTAGATTTCCACGGCAGGGGCCGCGCACTGCACCGCTATCGCCTTACCGGCCAGCCTGGCCAGGCGCGGCAGGGCGGTGCTGTCCAGGCGCAGGATACGGTTTAGCCCGTGTTCCACGCCGGCGAGCAGGGCCGTGGCGATCATCAGGGCTTGATACCGCGATGCAGGGCGACGATGCCGCCGGTCATGTTGTGATAGGTGACACGGTCGAAGCCGGCCTCTTCCATCATGCGCTTGAGAGTTTCCTGATCCGGGTGCATGCGGATCGACTCGGCCAGATAGCGGTAGCTTTCGGCGTCGTTGGTGATCAGCTTGCCGGCCAGCGGCATGAAGGCGAAGGAGTAGGTGTCGTAGGCCTTGCCCAGCAGGCGGTTGCTTGGCTTGGAGAATTCCAGCACCAGCAGGCGGCCACCTGGCTTCAGCACCCGCAGCATGGAGCGCAGGGCGTCTTCCTTGTGGGTGACGTTGCGCAGGCCGAAGGCGATGGTCACCACGTCGAAGTGGTTGTCGGGGAACGGCAGCTTCTCGGCGTCGGCCTGGACGAAGCTGACGTTGCCGGCCACGCCGCGGTCGAGCAGCTTGTCGCGGCCGACCTTGAGCATCGAGTCGTTGATGTCGGCCAGCACCACTTCGCCGGTCGGGCCGACCAGGCGCGAGAACTGCTGCGTCAGGTCGCCGGTGCCGCCGGCGATGTCGAGCACGCGGTTGCCTGGACGCACGCCGGATAACTCGATGGTGAAGCGCTTCCACAGGCGGTGCAGGCCGCCCGAGAGCACGTCGTTCATCAGGTCGTACTTGGCCGCCACCGAATGGAACACCTCGGCCACCTTCTTCGCCTTCTGGCTTTCCGGCACGTTCTGGTAACCGAAGTGAGTGACGGGCTCTGCCTCGTGGTTCTTGCGCGGATCGTTCATATCGCTGGTACCGGAAAAATGTGCTGGACATTCTAATGCTGGCAGCGGGCTTTGTCTTCGCCGAGTCCGGATTAGACGGCCTGGCGGGGGACGCTCCGGGCGTTCGAGCCGAAAGAGCGGGGCGGTGCCGGCTAGAGCATCAACTTGACCACGGACTCGCTGGGATCCCGGGATTTGCCGGCGCGATCCAGTTCGTCCAGATAGTCGGCCCACAGCTGTTCCTGCCGCTGCGCCAGCTGGTCGAGGTAGTCCCAGGTGTAGAGGCCGCTGTCGTGGCCGTCGTCGAAGATCAGCTTCAGCGCGTACTGGCCGGCCGGCTCGGCGCCGACGAGGCCGACGTTCTGCTTGCCGTACTGCAGGATCGGGTTGCCGTGTCCCTGCACCTCCGCGGAAGGGGAGTGCACGCGGAGGAATTCGGCGCTGAGGCTGTAGCGCTCGTCGGGGCCGTATTGCAGCTCGAGGGTCTTCGAGGCCTTGTGCAGCTTGATCGCGGAGGGAATGCGCATGGGGGAAGTCTTCCGTCGGGCGGGCACGGGAGCGGATCCATGGCTCCGTGCGGGGCCGATGAATCCGCTCCCTGCAGGTCTTAAAGGATGTAGCGCGACAGATCCTCGTCCTGTGCCAGCTCGCCCAGGTGCTGGTTGACGTAGGCGGCGTCGATCACGATCGGCCTGCCGCTGTGGTCGGCGGCCAGGTCGCCGGCGCTGAAGGAGGCCTCCTCCAGTAGACGCTCGAGCAGGGTGTGCAGGCGACGGGCGCCGATGTTCTCGGTCTTCTCGTTGACCTGCCAGGCGATCTCGGCGATGCGCTTGATGCCGTCGGCGGTGAATTCGATGTCCAGTCCTTCGGTCTTCAGCAGCGCGCAGTACTGCTCGGTCAGCGAGGCATGCGGCTCGGTGAGGATGCGCTCGAAATCCTGCGGGCTCAGCGCCTTCAACTCGACGCGGATCGGCAGGCGGCCCTGCAGCTCGGGCACCAGGTCGCTGGGCTTGGAAAGGTGGAAGGCGCCGGAGGCGATGAACAGGATATGGTCGGTCTTGACCATGCCCAGCTTGGTGTTGACGGTGCAGCCCTCGATCAGCGGCAGCAGGTCGCGCTGCACGCCTTCGCGGGACACGTCCGCGCCGCCGACGTTGCCGCGCTTGGCGATCTTGTCGATTTCGTCGATGAAGACGATGCCGTTCTGCTCCACGGCCTCCAGGGCGCGGGCCTTCAGCTCCTCCTCGTTGACCAGGCGCGCCGCTTCCTCGTCGCGCACCAGCTTGAGGGCCTCCTTGACCTTCAGCTTGCGGGCCTTCTTCTTGCCCTTGCCCATGCTGGAGAACAGGTTCTGCAGCTGGTTGGTCATCTCCTCCATGCCGGGCGGCGCCATGATCTCCACGCCGGCCGGGCTCTCGGTGAGCTCGATGTCGATCTCCTTGTCGTCCAGCTGGCCTTCGCGCAGGCGCTTGCGGAACAGCTGGCGGGTGTTGGAGTCCTCGCGCGGCGCCTCCTCGTCGAAGCCCTGGCGCGCCGGCGGCAACAGGGCGTCGAGGATGCGCTCCTCGGCGGCGTCCTCGGCGCGGAAGCTCACCCGCTGGATCTCCTGCTCGCGCAGCATCTTCACCGCCGCATCGGCGAGATCCCGGATGATCGATTCCACGTCGCGTCCCACATAACCGACCTCGGTGAACTTGGTCGCTTCCACCTTGATGAAGGGGGCGTTCGCCAGGCGCGCCAGGCGGCGGGCGATCTCGGTCTTGCCGACGCCGGTCGGGCCGATCATCAGGATGTTCTTCGGCGTGACCTCGGCGCGCAGGTCGGTCGGCAGCTGCATGCGCCGCCAGCGGTTGCGCAGGGCGATGGCGACGGCGCGCTTGGCGTCGTCCTGGCCGACGATGTGGCGGTTGAGTTCGTGGACGATTTCGCGGGGCGTCATGGACATGGGTAAGGCTCGCTTCATGCGTGGGGCGGATCGGCGTCAAGCCACCCGCCGCGGCGGTCTGTTTGACGGCTGCATGCAGTATGGCAGCCGGATACCGGAGCGGGTGCTCAGTCGAGATCCTGCTCTTCGATGGTCAGGTTCTGGTTGGTGAAGACGCAGATGCTGCCGGCGATGTTCAGGGCTGTCTCGGCGATTTCCCGGGCGGACAGGTCGGTGTGCTGCAGCAGCGCCTTGGCGGCGGCCTGGGCATAGGGGCCGCCGGAGCCCATGGCGATCAGGCCTTCTTCCGGTTCGACCACGTCGCCGTTGCCGGTGATGATCAGCGAGGCGTCCTTGTTGGCCACCGCCAGCATGGCTTCCAGGCGGCTCAGGGAGCGATCGGTGCGCCAGTCCTTGGCCAGCTCGACGGCGGCACGGACCAGGTGGCCCTGGTGCTTCTCCAACTGGCCCTCGAAGCGCTCGAAGAGGGTGAAGGCGTCCGCGGTGGCCCCGGCGAAGCCGGCCAGTACCTGGCCGTGGTAGAGGCGGCGAACCTTCTTCGCATTGCCTTTCATCACGGTATTGCCGAGGGAAACCTGGCCGTCGCCACCCATGACGACTTTGCCTTGGCGGCGCACAGAAACGATGGTGGTCAAGGGGAAAAGCCTCCACGCAGCGGGGCGGAAATGCCCGAACGGAGCTTATATGGGGGAGGTTCCGGGTTATTTCAAGCGCCGAGGACGGGAGGTCGTGACCGGCGGACGGACAGGCAGCGGCCGAGTCGGGAAACGGCGGAGAGGCACGAATGACCCGTCGTCCCGCATCGCCTCGGACCGGCGCCGACGGCCGGTCCGAGGCATATTTCAGCGGCTACGCCGTTCCTGTTGCAGCAGATTGCGGAAGCCGTTGCCCGCCAGCTGCTTCTGCGCCTTCTCGAGCTGCTGGCGGCTGGTGTAGGGGCCGGCCATGACCCGGTGATAGGTCTCGCCGCGGACGTTGCCGACCTCGATGCGCGCATTCTCGCCCAGCAGGGTAAGGCGGGCACGGGCGCTCTCCGCTTCTTCCTTGCTGCGGAAGGAGCCGGCCTGGAGGAAGAACTGGCTGGCCGGCGCCGCCTTAGGAGCGCTGGGCACGGTCGCGGGGACCGGCGCAGGGGCCGGCGCTGGCGCCGCGGCGGGAGTCGGAGCGGGCGCGGTCGCCGTCACCGGCTTGGGCGGGGAGACGGGAGCGCTGGGCGGCGGAGGCAGCGTGCGGCCTTCGAGCAGGGCCTGGGCGCGGGCGGCGTCCTGTTCCGGCGTCAGCTTGGGCGGCGTGGTCGGCGGCGTCTCCGATGTCAGGGTGCTCGGCGGCGACATGACCTTGGTTTCCGGCAGCAGGGTATAGAAGTCGTATTTCGGCTTAGCCGGCTGCTGGGGCTTGGTCGCGGGGCGTTCCTCGGCGGTTTCCCGCTTCACCTCGTCGCCGCCCGGCCCCAGTTTCGCCAGAAACATCCCGAATCCGCCGACGGCCAGACCGCAGACCAGCCAGAACCAGCCGGGAACGGACCTTTTCGCCGGCGGCGAATTGCGGCTGGCGCCGCGTCTGGGAGGAGATTTCTTCTTTGCCATGCTGGTGGGTAAGTCCTTTTACATCCGTTCCAGGGTTTCCAGGCCGAGCAGCTCCAGCCCCTGCTTGAGGGTGCGTCCGGTCAGGGCGGCCAGGCGCAGGCGGCCCTGCTTGCGGGCCTCGCTGTCGGCGGCGAGGATCGGGCAGTGCTCGTAGAAGCTCGAGAACAGGCCGGCCAGATCGTACAGGTAGGCGCAGAGCAGGTGCGGCTGGCCCTTCTCGGCGACGTTGCCGAGCACTTCGCCGAACTGCGCCAGCTTGGCGGCCAGCGCCTGCTCCTGCTCGGCCTCGATTGCGATGCTGCCTTCGATTTGGTCGAAGCCCAGGCCCAGCTTGCGGAACACGCTGGCCACCCTGGTGTAGGCATAGAGCAGGTAGGGTGCGGTGTTGCCTTCGAAGCTGAGCATCAGGTCGAAGTTGAAGCTGTAGTCGCTGGCCCGGTGCTTGGACAGGTCGGCGTACTTGACCGCACCGATGCCGACGGCGCGGGCGATGCTGCGCAGTTCGTCCTCGGCCAGTTCGGGGTTCTTGTCCTTGACCAGGGCGTAGGCGCGCTGCTCGGCCTCGTTGAGCAGATCGATCAGCTTGACCGTGCCGCCGTCGCGGGTCTTGAACGGACGGCCGTCGGCGCCGTTCATGGTGCCGAAGCCCATGTGTTCGAGTTCGGTGGCGGCATCGACGAAGCCGGCACGACGGGCCACTTCGAAGGTCATCTGGAAGTGCAGCGCCTGACGCTGGTCGACGAAGTACAGCACGCGGTCGGCCTTGAGCTGCTGGCTGCGGTAGCGCATCGCGGCGAGGTCGGTGGTGGCGTAGAGATAGCCGCCGCCGGCCTTCTGCACGATCACCGGCAGCGGATTGCCCTCGGCGTTCTTGAACTCCTCTAGGAACACGCACTGGGCACCGTCGCTCTCGGTGAGCAGGCCCTTGGCGCGCAGGGCTTCGATGATGCCGGGCAGGTCCTCGTTGTAGGAGCTTTCGCCCCTGACGTCGGCCGGGCTCAGCCTGACGCCGAGGCGGTCGTAGACTTCCTGGCAGTGGCTCAGGGAAACCTCGTTGAAGTGCTTCCACAGGCGCAGGCATTCCGGCTCGCCGGTCTGCAGGCGGACCACCAACTGGCGGGCGCGGTCGGCGAATTCGTCGGACTCGTCGAAGCGCTTCTTCGACGCCCGGTAGAAGTGCTCGAGGTCGGACAGCTCGCCCTCGGCCGCGGCCGGGTTCTCTTCCATGTGGGCCAGCAGCATGCCGAACTGGGTGCCCCAGTCGCCGACGTGGTTCTGGCGGATCACGGTGTCGCCGAGGAACTCCAGCACGCGGGCCACGGCGTCGCCGATGATGGTCGAGCGCAGGTGGCCGACGTGCATTTCCTTGGCCAGGTTGGGCGAGGAGAGGTCGACCACCACCCGCCCGGGGCGGCCATTCTTGGTCAGGCCGAGGCGCGCGTCGGCCAGTGCCGCTTCCAGGCGCTGGGCCAGGGCGTCGCTGTTCTGGAAGAAGTTGAGAAAGCCCGGACCGGCAATCTCCACCTTGCTGATGGCGGCGTCGGCCGGCAGGGCGGCGACCAGCTTCTCGGCGAGGTCGCGCGGCTTCATCGCCGCCGGCTTGGCCAGCATCAGGGCGATGTTGCTGGCGAAGTCGCCATGGCTCTTGTCCTTGGTGTTCTCCACCTGGATCGCCGGGGTCAGGCCAGCCGGCAGGACACCGTCTTCGGTCATGCGGGTCAGGGCTTGCTGGATCAACTGGCGAATCGTGTCTTTCATGCTCTGCTCTTCGGGCGGTACAGCCGGAAACGGGGTTGAAAACCGAGCATTATCCGCGGCTGCCGCGGGCTTGCCAACCGCTGTCGGGCGGATGGGAAGTCCGTGCCGGCACTGATTTCCATGCCCGTTCCGGCGGGGGCGGGGCGTTTTCAGTACAGGTCGATCGGGTCCACGTCCAGCGACCAGCGCACGGCCCGGGCGCCGGGGAGCTGTTCGAGAACCGTCAGCCAGGGGCCCAGTAGGCGGTGTAGCGGCGCGCGGTTGTTGGCCTGTATCAGCAACTGGGCGCGATAGCGGCCGGCGCGGCGCTCCATCGGAGCCGGTACCGGGCCGAGCAGCTCGATGCCGGATAGGTTCAGGGTGCCGAGCAACTGCTCCGCCTCGCTGCAGGCCTGATCGAGAAAGCCCTCGGCCTGTCCCGGCTTGTGCGCTTCGGCGCGCAGCAGGGCGAGATGGGAGAACGGCGGCAGGCCGGCGGCGCGGCGCTCGCTCAGCGCCTGCTCGGCGAAGGCGAAGTAGCCCTGCTCGGTGAGCTGGACCAGCAGCGGGTGGTCGGCCAGATGGGTCTGGATGATCACGCGGCCCGCCTCCTCGGCGCGGCCGGCGCGGCCGGCGACCTGCATGATCAGTTGGGCCATGCGTTCGCTGGCGCGGAAGTCGGCGGAGAACAGCCCGCTGTCGGCGTCGAGGATGGCCACCAGGGTGACCCGCGGAAAGTGATGGCCCTTGGCGAGCATCTGCGTGCCGACCAGCAGGCAGGGCTCGCCGTGCTGGATGGTGGCGAACATCCGCTGCATGGCGTCCTTGCGTGCCGTGCTGTCGCGGTCGATGCGCAGTACCGGGTAGTCCGGGAAGAGGATGGCCAGGCGCTCCTCGGCGCGTTCGGTGCCGGCCCCCACCGGGCGCAGGTCCACCTGGCCGCACTGCGGGCAGTTGCTCGGCTGGCGCTCGACATGTCCGCAATGATGGCAGCGCACTTCGCGATGGCGCTGGTGCAGGGTCATCCGCGCATCGCAGCGCGGGCACTGGCTGATCCAGCCGCAGTCGTGGCACAGCAGGGTCGGGGCGAAGCCGCGACGATTGAGGAACACCAGGACCTGCTGGCCGGCGGCGAGGGTTTCGGCGATGGCCTGTTGCAGCGGCCGGGATATGCCGGCGTCCAGTGGCAGGCTCTTCACGTCCAGGCGCAGGAAGCGCGGCGGTTTGGCGTTGCCGGCGCGTTGGCTGAGGCGCAGCAGGGCGTAGCGGCCGGCATGGGCGTTGTGCAGGCTCTCCAGCGAGGGGGTGGCCGAGCCGAGCAGGATCGGGACCTCTTCCTGGCGGGCGCGGACCACGGCCAGGTCGCGGGCGTGGTAGCGCAGGCCTTCCTGCTGTTTATAGGAGGCGTCGTGCTCTTCGTCGACGATGATCAGGCCGGGGTTCTTCAGCGGCGTGAACAGCGCCGAGCGGGTGCCGATGACGATGTCCGCCTCGCCGTCGCGCGCCGCCAGCCAGGCGTCCAGGCGTTCGCGATCGTTGACGCTGGAGTGGAGTAGGGCGATCCGTGCGTTGAAGCGGCGGGTGAAACGCTCCAGGGTCTGCGGCCCCAGGTTGATCTCGGGGATCAGCACCAGGGCCTGCTTGCCGGCCATAAGCACCTGATGGATCAGTTGCAGGTAGACCTCGGTTTTGCCGCTGCCGGTGACTCCAGCGAGCAGATAGGCATTGAAGCCGCCGAAGCCGGCCCGCACCGCCTCGACCGCATTACGCTGCTCGTCGTTGAGCGGCAGCTCGGCCTGCGCCAACCAGTCGCCGTGCCGCTCGGCCGGCCGGTGGCGGCGCACTTCGATGCGCAGCAGGCCCTTTTCCAGCAGCAGATCGAGGCTGTTCTTGTTCAGTTGCAGCTTGCCGAGCAGCGCGTGGGGAACTCCGTGGGGATGCTGGGCGAGGGTCCTCAGCACTTCGCGCTGGCGCGGCGCGCGGGCCAGGCGCGGATCGTCCGGACGCACGCCTTCGGCGACATGCCAGAAGCGCTCCTGGCGCACCTCCGCCGGTTCGCCCTGGCGCAGCAGGGTCGGCAGGGCCCAGGTGAAGGTGTCGCCGAGGCTGTGCTGGTAATACTGGGCCGTCCACTGGCAGAGCCGGAACAGGCTCTCCGGCAGCGGCGGCCGGGCATCCAGGAGCTCCACGGCGCTTTTCAGCTTGTCTTCCGGCACCTCGCTGTGCTCGACCCGCTGCACCAGGACGCCGATCACCTCGCGGCGACCGAACGGCACGCGCAAGCGCACGCCGGGCTGCAGATCGGTGTACGGCACGCCGGGCGGCGCGCGGTAGTCGAACAGCCGGCGCAGCGGCGAGGGCAGGGCGAGGCGGACGATCGGGGCGGGCACGCGGGCAGTCCTTGGTGATGAGCGGCGATATTAACAGGCTGAAGGCCGCTTCAGGCTGGCATAGGGGCAGGTCGGACACGAGGCGTGCGCTGTCGGTCGGGCGGCTTGCATCGGTCCGGCGCTCTGGTATCATCCGCCGCCTGTTTCCGTGCGGTACTCGACATAGGGTCGTGTGGCGGCACGCCAGACTCGAGGACTTTTTATGAAAGCCGATATCCATCCGAATTACGTCGAGATCGAAGCGACCTGCAGCTGCGGTAACGTGATCAAGACTCGCTCCACCATTGGCAAGAGCATCAGCATCGATGTGTGCTCCGAGTGCCACCCGTTCTACACCGGCAAGCAGAAAATGCTCGACACCGGTGGCCGTATCGACCGCTTCAAGCAGCGTTTCGGCGTGTTCGGTTCCAAGTAAGCACGCGCAACCGAGAAGTCCTGATGGACTTTTTCGGGCGAGTGAAAAAGGCGTCCCTAGTGGGCGCCTTTTTTGTTTTCGGGGGTTGGGTTTTTCCTGCTCTCGCCCTCTGTCCGCTGCCGGACGGGGCATCCACTGCACTCGTGCAGCAGGTGATCGATGGCGATACCCTGCGTCTGGCTGATGGCCGCAGGGTTCGCTTGATCGGCATCAACGCCCCGGAGCTCGGGCATCGCGGGCGGCCCGCCGAGCCTTTCGCCGAGGCGGCACGCGAACGCCTGCAGCAATTGGTGAAGGGCAACGCCGATCGGGTGATGCTGCTGCCGGGCAGCCAGGCGCGGGACCGCTATGGCCGCACCCTAGCCCATGCCTACGATGTGCGTGGGCGCAACTGGGAGGCTCAGTTGCTGGCGGAGGGGCTAGGCTATCTGGTGGCGGTGGCGCCGAATGCCTCCCTGGTCGACTGCCAGTTGCAGGCCGAGCACGAGGCGAGATCGGATGGTCGGGGGCTGTGGCGGCGTCCGGCCTGGAAGAGCCCTGAGCAGTTGCGGGGCGGCGGTTTCGCCCTGGTGCGGGCGGCGGTGCGCGGGGTAGAGCGCAACCGCGGCGGTCTATGGATCGAGCTGGACGGGCCGCTGGTGCTGCATGTCGAGCCGCATCTGCTGGGACAGTTCGATTTGGCTGCCCTGCAGCGCCTGCCCGGTCGGCGCATCGAGGCCCGCGGCTGGGTGGTCGATCGCGCCCGGCGCGGCGGTACAGCCTCGGGGCGGGTGCGCTGGATGCTGCCGCTGACCCATCCGGTGATGCTCGAGGTGTTGCCATGAGCCTGCGCTTTGTCCTGTTGTTGCTCGCGAGCCTTCTGGCGGGCTGTGCGACAAACCCGGTCAGCGGGCGCAGCGATTTCGTCATGATGAGCGAGCGCCAGGAGCTCGAGCTCGGGCGCAAGTACCATCAGCAGGTCCTGGCGGAATATCCGCGCTACGCTGATGAAGCCCTGCAGGCCTACGTGCAGCAGGTCGGCGAGCGGGTCGCGCGTCACAGCCATCGCAGTGGCCTGCAGTACCGCTTCACCGTGATCGACTCGCCCGAGCTGAACGCGTTCGCCTTGCCCGGCGGTTATGTCTACATCCACCGGGGGCTGCTCGCCTACCTCAACTCCGAGGCCGAGCTGGCGGCGGTGCTCGGGCACGAGGTCGGCCATGTCACGGCGCGCCACAGCGTGCGCCAACAGAGCCAGGCGAGCGCCTGGAGCATCGTCAGCCAGGTGATCGCGATCGGTACCGGCGTCGGTGCGGCCGGCGATCTGACTTCTGTCCTGGGCAACGCCGTCGTGCGCGGCTACGGACGGGACATGGAGCTGGAGGCTGATGGTCTCGGCGCTCAGTACCTGGCTCGGGCGGGCTACGATCCGCAGGCGATGATCGAGGTGGTGCGCATTCTGAAGAATCAGGAGGACTTCGCCCGGGCCGAGGCCGCCAGGCACGGCGAAGCCCCGCCGGCCGGCAGCTACCACGGTCTGTTCGATAGCCATCCGGATAACGATCGGCGTCTGCATGAGGTGCTGGGGCCGGCGCGCGCGCTGGTCTCGGCGCAGCAGGAGGTGAATCGCGACGGCTTTCTCCGGCATCTGGAAGGCCTGACCTTCGGCGACTCGGAGGCTTCCGGCGTGCGCCGGGGGCAAGCCTTCTACCACGGTCCGCTGAACTTCACCCTGTGCCTTCCGGCTGGTTGGCAACTGCTCAACCGACCGGACATGCTGGTGGGGCTGACGCCTGATCGCAAAGGGCTGATCGCGTTGACCCTGGAGCCTGCCGATGCGCGGCTCACCCCGGTCGACTTTCTCCGGCAGCGGATCGGCGATCAGCGCCTGCTAGCCGGTGAGGCGCTGCAGGCGCAGGGCCTGCAGGGCTATACCGGGGTGGTGCTAGGGGCAACGGCCCGCCGGGTCGCCGTTCTCTACAAGGGGGATCAGGCCTTCCTGTTCGTGGCGGCGCTCAAGGGGCGGTCCGACCTTTCCGACGCAGATGCCGGTTTTCTCCGGGTGATCAGGAGTTTTCGGCCGCTTCGGGACGACGAACGGAAGCTCGCCAAGCCCTTTCGGCTGGGGCTGGTTCGGGTCGGGGCGGGGCAGCGGCTGGCCGATTTCGATCATGGCCTGGAGGAGGCTTCGGTGCAGCGGCTGCGTCTGTTGAACAATCTTTATCCGGATCGTGAACCGCGTCCGGGGGATTGGATTAAAGTCTTATACTAGAGGACTTGACAGAGTGCGACGTCTAGTCTTGTCGTGGGGCGCCGTCTTGCCGTATGCTCGGGCGCCAGCCGTATAACCACTAAAATCAAAACATCAAAATAATGCGGAACTAAAACATGTCCGATCTTAAAACCGCCGCCCTTGAATATCATGCCTCCCCTCGTCCCGGTAAGCTGAGCGTCGAACTGACCAAGCCGACCGCTACCGCCCGTGATCTGTCGCTGGCCTACAGCCCGGGCGTCGCCGAGCCCGTTCGCGAAATCGCCAGAGATCCCGAACTGGCCCACAAGTACACCGGCAAATCCAATCTGGTCGCCGTCATTTCCGACGGCACTGCGATCCTCGGCCTGGGCAACCTCGGTCCGCTGGCCTCCAAGCCTGTAATGGAAGGCAAAGGCGTTCTGTTCAAGCGTTTCGCCGGTGTCGACGTGTTCGACATCGAAGTCGACGCTGAAAGCCCCCAGGCCTTCATCGATACCGTCAAGCGCATCTCCATCACCTTCGGCGGCATCAACCTGGAAGACATCAAGGCGCCCGAGTGCTTCGAGATCGAGCGTGCCCTGATCGAGCAGTGCGATATCCCGGTGTTCCACGACGACCAGCACGGCACGGCCATCGTCACGGCCGCCGGAATGATGAACGCCCTGGAAATCGCCGGCAAGACCCTGCCGGAAGCCAAGATCGTCTGTCTCGGCGCCGGCGCCGCAGCCATTTCCTGCATGAAGCTGCTGATCAGCGTGGGTGCCAAGGTCGAGAACATCTTCATGATCGACCGCCAGGGTGTGATCCACTCGGGGCGTGACGACCTCAACCAGTACAAGGCGGTGTTCGCCCACGAAACCGACAAGCGCACCCTGGCGGATGCGCTCGAGGGTGCCGATGCCTTCGTCGGTCTCTCCGGAGCGAACCTGCTCGGTGCGGAAAACCTGCGGCTCATGGCGCCGAACCCGGTGGTGTTCGCCTGCTCCAACCCCGATCCGGAAATCGCTCCGGAGCTGGCCCATGCGACTCGCGACGACGTGATCATGGCGACCGGTCGCTCTGACTATCCCAACCAGGTCAACAACGTCCTGGGCTTCCCCTTCATCTTCCGTGGTGCCCTCGACGTGCGCGCTTCCCGCATCAACGAGGAGATGAAGATCGCCGCGGCCTATGCCCTGCGCGATCTGGCCAAGCAGCCGGTACCGAAGGAGGTCTGCGATGCCTATGGCGTCTCCGGGCTTGAGTTCGGCCGTGAATACATCATTCCGAAACCGATGGATCCTCGCCTGCTCACCGTGGTGTCCGATGCGGTGGCCAAAGCGGCCATCGAAAGCGGCGTGGCGGCACTACCGTATCCGAAGCACTATCCGTTGAAGTCCGTCGACGACGTGTTCAAGGGCTAAGCGACGATCCCGCAGCAAAAAGAACCCCCGCCTTGGCGGGGGTTCTTTTTTGAGGTCAGAAAAGATCGATTGGCGGCGGGCTGTCGTTACCCGGCGAGCCGCCCAGGCTGGAACCTCCTTCCTGAGTCATGGAGGGCGGATTCTCGCTCTTGAAGAACTCGAAGAAGGCGCCGGGCGTGCCTGGCGAGGCGATGTTCCCGGTGACCGGATCGATACGCAGGGTCAGCAGCCCCTCGGGCTCCGGCTGCATGTGGGTCGGTTTGTCCTTGAGGGCCTGGCTCATGTAGTCGATCCAGATCGGCAGGGCCACGGTGCCGCCATACTCGTGGCGGCCCAGGCTTTCCGGCTGGTCGAAGCCGGTCCAGACGGTCGTCACGTAGTCGGCGTTGTAGCCGGAGAACCAGCTGTCCTTGGACTCGTTGGTGGTCCCGGTCTTGCCGGCCAGGTCGCTGCGCTTCATGGTCAGCGCCTTGCGGGCGGTGCCGAGCTTGATCACATCCTGCAGCATGCTGGTCATGATGTAGGTGGTGCGGGGGTCGACGATGCGCTCGGCATAGATCGGCTGAGTCGCGTTGGTCGTCGCTTCCATCTGCGGCGCCGGGCTGGTAACGGTCGTGAGGCCTTCCTGGGGCCTGCCGTCGATTGCCGGATTCGCCACGGGGGGCGGTGCTTGCGGTGGGACGCGCGGGGGATTGGCCTGGAACAGGACATTGCCGTCGCGGTCCTCGATGCGCTCGATCAGATAGGGGCTGATGCGATAGCCGCCGTTGGCGAAGGAACTCCAGCCGCCGGCGATCTCCAGCGGCGTCAGGTTGGCGGTGCCGAGCGCCAGGGAGAGGTTCCCCGGCAGGTCCTGCTTGTCGAAGCCGAAGCGGGTGAGGTAGTCGAGGGTGTAGGGGATGCCGATCTGCTGCAGGATGCGGATCGATACCAGGTTGCGCGACTTGTACAGGGCTTCGCGCATGCGGATCGGGCCGAGGAAGGTGTTGGTGTCGTTTTTCGGGCGCCAGACGGTGTCCAGGTATTCGTCGACGAACACGATCGGGGCGTCGTTGATGATGGTGGACGCGGTGAGGCCGCGATCCAGGGCGGCGCTATAGATGAAGGGCTTGAAGCTCGAGCCGGGTTGGCGCTTGGCTTGGGTTGCCCGGTTGTAATGGCTCTGGTCGAACGAGAAGCCGCCTACCAGAGCGCGGATGGCGCCATCCTGCGGGTCGAGGGAAACCAGTGCGGCCTGTGTCGCGGGGATCTGGGAGAAGCTTAGGCTGCCATTTTCCTGGCGCTCGACGCGAACGACGTCACCCGCCTTGACCACGTCGGCCGGTTGCCGGGGGGCGGGCCCGAGGCTGTCGGTGCCCAGGAAGGGGCGAGCCCAGCGCATGCTCTCCCAGCCGACCAGCTCTTTCGTGCCGTTGCGCGTCAGGACGAGTATGCCGTCGCTCTGTACCTGGCTGACGATGGCCGGCTCGAGTCCGTTGATGGTGTGGTATTTGGCCAGTTCATCGCCCCATGTGTTCTGGGGTTTGCCGGACAGGCGGGCCTCAGGGCCGCGGTAGCCATGCCGCCGATCGTAGTCTAGCAGGCCTCGGCGTACAGCCTGGTTGGCTTCCTCCTGCAGATTGCTGGGTACGGTGGTGGTCACCTTGAAGCCGTCCGTATAGGCCGCGCTGCCAAAGCGACCGACCAAGTCGGCGCGTGCCATTTCGGCCACATAGGGGGCGTTCAGCTCCGGCGGAGGAACGTGGTAGCTGGCATCGACGGGTTCGGCTAGGGCTGCCTGGTAGCGTGCTGCGTCGATTCGCCCGAGCTTGTACATGCGCCCGAGGATCCAGTCGCGACGCTGCTTGCTCCGCTCCGGATTGGCCAGCGGGTTGAAGCGCGACGGTGCCTTGGGCAGGCCCGCGATCATCGCCATCTGCGCCAGGCTGAGTTCCTGAATGGTCTTGCCGTAATAGATCTGGGCCGCGGCCTGAATGCCGTATGCTCGGTTGCCCAAGTAAATCTTGTTGACGTAGAGCTCGAAGATTTCCTCCTTGCTGAGCTCACGCTCGATCTGCAGGGCCAGCAGGATCTCGTTGGCCTTTCGCGAAAAGCTTCTCTCGCTGGTGAGGAAGTAGTTCTTGGCTACCTGCATGGTGATGGTGCTGCCGCCGCTCTGGATATGTCCGCTCTTCAATAATTGCGTGGCAGCGCGCATCAGGCTGGTTAGGTCGACGCCATAATGGTTCGCGAAGTTATCGTCCTCGGCGGCCAGCAGGGCATAGATGAAGTCCTGCGGAATATCGGCGTAGCGGATCGGCGTGCGCCTCATTTCGCCGAACTCGGCGATCAGCTTGTCGTCGCTGCTGTAGACCCGCAGGGGCATTTGCAGCTGGATGCTGCGCAGGGACTCGACAGACGGAAGGTTGGGGCTGAGATAAAGATAGGTGCCGCTTAAGGCGAGTAGCAATCCACAGAAGATGGCGACGCAGGTCCAGCTGAGGAATTTAAGCAAGCGCATCGAGGCCTTGGGTTTCCAGATAGAAGAGACGAAATATCAGGCGAGGCTGAAAGCGAAAAACCGGTCACATTATATGCGTTTTTTCGACAGATAGCCGTTTACGCTTCTGTCAAGACTGTTATCTAATGCCAAATAGCAGAAGTTTTCTGTAACTTGCGGATGTAACAAGGAAATTGGTCGTGCTAGGGCTCTTCCACAAGAAAGCGAATTCGTTGTTGGGGATCGATATTAGTTCGACCGCCGTCAAACTTATCGAGTTGAGTCGTTCGGGAGGCCGCTATCGGGTCGAGGCCTATGCTGTCGAGCCTCTTCCGGCCAATGCCGTCGTCGAGAAGAACATCGTCGATCTGGATGGGGTGGGACAGGCCCTGAATCGTGTCGTCGCCAAAGCCAGGACCGGCACCAGGGCGGCAGCTGTAGCCGTGGCGGGCTCCGCTGTAATCACCAAGACCATCGAGATGGATGCCGGGCTCTCCGAGGACGAACTGGAAACCCAGCTGAAGATAGAAGCCGATCAGTACATTCCTTACCCACTCGAGGAAGTGGCGATCGATTTCGAGGTGCAGGGTCCTGTCGCCCGTAATCCCGAGCGAGCCGAAGTGTTGCTCGCCGCCTGTCGGAAAGAAAACGTCGAAACACGCGAAGCTGTTCTAGGGTTGGCGGGGCTGACCGCCAAGGTAGTGGATGTCGAGGCCTATGCCATGGAGCGTGCTTGCGGCCTGCTGGCGGACCAGTTGGGAGAGGACCGCCCCGGAGCTACTCTGGCCATCGCCGATATCGGGGCGACCATGATGACGCTCAGTGTGCTCCACGAAGGCCGCACCCTCTATACCCGAGAGCAGCTGTTCGGCGGCAAGCAACTGACCGACGAGATCCAGCGCCGTTACGGGCTCTCGGCGACAGAAGCCGATATTGCAAAGAAAAAGGGCGGACTCCCAGAAGACTACGACAGCCAAGTTTTGCAGCCGTTCAAAGATGCTGTCGTACAACAGGTTTCACGCTCGCTGCAGTTTTTCTTCGCGGCCGGCCAATACAACCATGTCGATTACATCCTATTGGCGGGTGGTACCGCCTCTCTCCCGGGGCTCGATCACCTGGTGCAGCAGAAGATCGGTACTCGAACGCTGGTGGCGAACCCGTTTGCCAATATGACCTTGGGCGGCAAAGTGAATGCAAATGCCCTGGCCAGCGATGCTCCAGCCCTGATGATTGCCTGTGGTTTGGCGATGAGGAGTTTCGACTAAATGGCGCGGATCAACCTTCTTCCCTGGCGCGAACAGCTCCGAGAGGAGCGCAAGCAGCGCTTTCTGGTAACGCTCGCGGCAGTGTTGATCGCTTCGGGGGGGCTGGTATTCCTCGGGGATCGCTATCTGAACGCAAGCATAGAGAGTCAGGCAGCGCGCAATGATTACATTCGCAAGGAAATCGCCATCCTCGACTCGCGAATAAAGGAGATCAATGAGCTCAAGACTCGCCGCCAGCAACTGTTGGAACGGATGAAGATCATTCAGGACCTTCAAGGAAACCGCCAGATCATCGGCCGGGTATTCGACCAATTGGTGCGTACGCTTCCCGATGGCGTTTATTTCTCCTCCCTGAAAATGACGGGAAAAAACATCGCCATCGAAGGGGCCGCCGAGTCGAACAATCGGGTTTCGAACCTGATGCGTAATCTGGAGGCGTCGGAATGGCTCGAGGCTCCCAATCTCACGGCGGTCAAGGCCGTCACGGCCGGTGCGCTGGATCAGGCCAACGTATTCCAGCTGACCGTGGAGCAGGCCCAGCCGGGCGGGGACAGTGAGCAGGCGGCCGGTGCCAAGGCGTCTTCCGCCGGCCGCATGGCTGCTACTCGGGGTGGCGAGCAGAAACAAACGGGAGTGCGGAAATGAATCTGGCCGAATCGCTGGAAAGCCTGCGAAAGGTCGATCTGGCCGATCTTGATCTCAATAACCTGGGCTCCTGGCCAACGCCGGTGAAGGTCATCACCAGTATCCTGCTGCTGATAGCCGTTCTGGCGCTGGGCTACAACTTTCATCTCAAGGACCTTCAAGCGCAGCTGGAGCAAAAGCGTCTCGAGGAAGAGACCTTGAAGCAGCAGTTCTCCGCCAAGGCATTTCAGGCCGCGAATCTGGAAGCCTACAGGGCGCAGATGAAGGAGATGGAGGAGACCTTCGGCGCAATGTTGAGGCAGCTGCCCAGCGACACCGAGGTCCCCGGACTTCTCGAAGATATAACTCGTACCGGATTGGGTAGCGGCCTCGAGTTCGAAGAGATCAAGTTACTCAATGAAGTTACCCAGCAGTTCTATATCGAACTGCCGATCCAAATATCCGTAGTTGGTGCTTATCACGATCTGGCTACTTTCGTTAGTGGCGTTTCCAGCTTGCCTCGAATCGTCACTTTGCATGATTTCGAAATTAAGCCTGTGAGGAGCGGTGACTCTTCGAAGTTGCGCATGAGCATTCTGGCCAAGACTTATCGATATAACGACAAGGGGCTGCAGAAATGAAAGGCGCCCGTTTGATATTTGTTGCAGTTGTCGCGGGGCTTGCAGGTTGCGGTACGGGTAACGATTTTCAGGATTTGCAGGCTTATATGGATGAGGTCCGCGCGCGACCGAAGGGAAGTATCGAACCATTGCCGATTTTCCAACCCTACAAAGCCTTCACCTACAGTGCATCGCTGCTGCGCAGTCCATTCCAGCCGCCGCTCAAGATCGAACTGGCCCAGCGTCAGAAGGGCTCCAAGGACATCAAGCCCGACGAGAACCGGGTCAGGCAATACCTCGAGGGCTTCAATATCGAGATATTCGAGATGGTCGGCACCTTGTCCAACGAGACCGGCATGTATGCCCTGGTCAGTGGGGCGGGCGGCGTTCACCGGCTGAAGGTCGGCGACTACTTGGGGCGCAATTATGGCCGTGTGGTCAATATCGGCGAGTCTGCCATAGAAGTGGTGGAGATCGTTCCGGACGGAGAAGGCGGTTGGCTCGAGCGTCCGCGCACTCTCACGTTGAAAGAGCGCTCGTAGAGAGAGAATTCCGCATGAATACCAATTCCCGTTCTGCATTACGGAACCCCTCAATGAATACCACTCTTTCGCGTCTCGGCCTTTCTGCTCTGGCTGGGTTGATGTCGCCGCTGCTGCTGGCGGCCGATCTGAAAGGCCTCGATGTGGCCGCTCTGCCCGGCGATCGGGTCGAGCTCAAGTTTTCCTTCGACGAACCCGTGCAGGCGCCACGCGGATATACCATCGACCAGCCGGCTCGTATCGCTCTGGATCTACCCGGGGTATCCAACAAGCTCGGAACCAAGAATCGCGAACTGGGCGTCGGAAATGCCCGTAGCGTCACCCTGGTCGAGGCCCAGGGGCGTACTCGGGCGATCGTCAATCTGACCTCCCTGGTTCCGTACAGTACCCGGAGCGAGGGTAACAACCTCTATGTGGTGGTAGGAGAAGCGGCGGGAGCAGCGCACCAGGCGCGTTCGCCCCAGCCGGCGACGGTGCAGGCACCAGCCCCCAAGGTCAAAGAGTACGCGCCGGTCGGCAAAGCCATCCGGGCGATCGATTTCCAGCGCGGCGAACAGGGGGAGGGCAATGTCGTCATCGACTTGTCCGATCCGGGTATGAGCCCTGCTATCCAGGAACAGGGGGGCAAGATCCTGCTGGATTTTGCCGGAGCCCAATTGCCGGAGTCCCTGCGTGTGCGGCTGGATGTCAAGGATTTCGCCACCCCGGTGCAGTTCGTCAGCGCCTCCAGGCAGGGGGACAAGAGTCATATCGTCATCGAACCAAGCGGTGCATATGACTATCTCGTCTACCAGGCTGACAATCGGCTGACTGTCAGCGTCAAGCAGCTCGCCCCGAAAAGCACGGCCGGCGTCAACCCCGACCGCTTTGTCTATAACGGCGAGAAGCTATCGTTGAATTTCCAGGATATCGATGTCCGCTCCGTGCTGCAGTTGATCGCGGACTTCACCAACCTGAACCTGGTGGCCAGTGATACGGTGCAAGGCAATATCACCCTGCGTTTGCAGAATGTGCCCTGGGATCAGGCGCTCGATCTGGTGCTCAAGACCAAGGGGCTGGATAAGCGTAAGGTCGGAAACGTCCTGCTAGTGGCTCCGGCCGATGAAATCGCGGCGCGCGAGCGGCAGGAGCTGGAAGCGCAGAAGCAGATCGCCGAGCTGGCTCCCCTGCGCCGTGAACTGGTGCAGGTGAACTACGCCAAGGCGGCGGATATCGCCAAGCTGTTCCAGTCCGTGACCAGTACGGATGAAAGCACCGATGAGCGCGGCTCAATCACTGTGGACGAGCGTACCAACAACATCATTGCTTACCAGACCCAGGATCGGCTCGACGAATTGCGGCGGATTGTCGCCCAACTGGACATCCCGGTGCGTCAGGTAATGATCGAGGCGCGTATCGTCGAGGCCAGTGTCGATTACGACAAAAGCCTGGGGGTCCGTTGGGGCGGCTCCTACAGCAATGGTAATGGCAGGCTGTACGGGTTGAGCAGCAGTTCCTCTTCTAGCTCCAGTTCCAGCACCAGCTCGGGCTCGAGTGGTTCCACCTCGGGTACTACCACGAGCAGCACTGGCTCACTGACCTCGACGCTGGTTGACATGGGGGTAAAAAGCTTCACTTCGGGTATCGGTCTCGGCTACGTCGGCAACAATCTGACCTTGGACCTGCAGTTGTCGGCCATGGAAAAGAGCGGTAACGGCGAGATCATCTCCCAGCCCAAGGTCGTCACGGCCGACAAGGAGACCGCGAAGATCCTCAAGGGGTCGGAAGTTCCCTACCAGCAGGCCAGCTCCAGTGGCGCGACCAGCGTCTCGTTCAAGGAGGCGGCCCTGTCGCTCGAGGTGACCCCGCAGATCACTCCGGACAACCGCATCATCATGGAGGTGAAGGTCACCAAGGACGCGCCGGATTACGCCAATGCGCTCAACGGCGTACCGCCGATCAACAAGAACGAAGTCAATGCCAAGGTGCTGGTCGCGGACGGTGAAACCGTCGTGATCGGTGGCGTGTTCTCCAACGATCAGGAGAAGACGGTGGAGAAGGTACCCTTCCTGGGCGACCTGCCGTACCTCGGCCGACTGTTCCGCCGCGACGCGGTGACCGACTCCAAATCCGAGCTGCTTATTTTCTTGACACCACGTATCCTTAACAATCAGGCAATAGCTGTGAGTCGTTGAGTCAGTGCGTAATGTGATCCTCGTGGGCCCGATGGGGGCTGGAAAGAGCACCATCGGGCGCTTGCTTGCCAAAGAGTTACGGTTGTCGTTCAAGGACTCCGATAAGGAGATCGAGCAGCGTACCGGAGCCAATATTCCCTGGATCTTCGATGTGGAGGGAGAAGCCGGGTTTCGCGAGCGCGAGCAGGCGATGCTCGCTGAGCTTTGCCAGACAGACGGGATCGTGCTGGCCACCGGCGGCGGGGCGGTCCTCCGCCCCGAGAATCGCCAAGCATTGAGTTCCGGCGGTCGCGTGATCTACCTGCATGCCTCGGTGGAGCAGCAGTTGGAGCGGACCTCCCGCGATCGCAATCGCCCCTTGTTGCGCGCTGCCGATCCAGGGCGTGTGCTCGGTGAATTGATGACAATCCGGGATCCGCTCTACCGGGAAATCGCCGATCTGGTGGTGGAAACCGACGAGCGTCCGCCGCGTATCGTGGTGGAGGAGATTCTAGAGCGTCTGCGTGCCCTTCCTGCTCGTTAAAGCGGGCGCGCAACTGCGCTATCCTAGCGCCCTTTCCAGCGAGGGGGCATCATGCAGACTTTACAGGTTGATCTCGGCGAGCGCAGTTATCCGATCTATATCGGCGAGGACCTGCTGAGCAAGGCGGAGTACATAGTGCCGCATCTGGCCGGCCGCCAGGTCGCAGTGGTCACCAACGAGACGGTCGCTCCGCTCTATCTGGACAAGCTGACCAGCGCCCTGTCGTCACGGAACGTGACTCCCATCGTGCTGCCCGATGGCGAGGCCTTCAAGCAGTGGGAAACCCTGCAGACCATCTTCGATGCGTTGCTGAAGGCGCGCCATGACCGACGCACCACCCTCATCGCCCTCGGCGGCGGCGTGATCGGCGATATGGCCGGCTTTGCCGCGGCCTGCTATCAGCGTGGGGTGGATTTCATCCAAATCCCGACCACACTGCTTTCCCAGGTCGACTCCTCCGTAGGGGGTAAGACCGGCATCAATCACCCGCTGGGCAAGAACATGATCGGCGCCTTCTACCAGCCGAAGGCCGTAGTCATCGATACCTCTACCCTGGCCACCCTGCCGGCACGCGAGCTTTCCGCCGGACTGGCCGAGGTGATCAAGTACGGGCTCATCTGCGACGAGCCTTTCCTGACTTGGCTGGAAGCCCATATGGATGCGTTGCGTGCATTGGAAGGCTCGGCGCTGAGCGAAGCCATCGCCCGCTCCTGTGCCGCCAAGGCACGGGTAGTCGGTGCGGACGAGCGCGAGACGGGAGTCCGCGCCACTCTCAACCTGGGGCACACCTTCGGACATGCCATCGAGACGCACATGGGCTATGGCGTCTGGTTGCATGGCGAAGCCGTCGCCGCGGGCACGGTCATGGCTCTGGAGATGTCCCGCCGCCTGGGCTGGATCGGCGAGGCCGAGCGTGATCGCGGAATTCGCTTGCTGCAGCGGGCTGGACTACCCGTGACCCCTCCGGCGGAAATGACCCCCGAGGACTTCCTTGAGCACATGGCCATCGACAAGAAAGTGCTGGATGGCCGGCTTCGCCTAGTGCTGCTCAAGTGCCTGGGCGAGGCGGTCGTGACCGGCGATTTCCCCCGCGAGACCTTGCACGCCACGTTGGCCGCCGACTACCGGGCCATGGTGGAACAGATCAGTCAATGAGACGACTATGTCCAGTTCGTATGTAGATGAAGCTTTTCTGAGCCATTACGATTTCACGCACGACCCGTTCGCGGCACGGACGCCTGGTTTCAGGTTCTTCCCGGCGCAGCGCAAGCCTTTGCTCGGTCAACTGCACCACCTGGCGCGCTACAGCCAGTTGCTGCTGGTGGTCACTGGACCCAGGGGCAGCGGCAAGACGCTGCTGCGCCAGGCGCTGGTGGCCAGCAGCAACAAGCAGACGGTTCTGAGCATCGTCGTCTCCGGCAAGGCTTCGGTACAGGTGGAGGGCATCCTGCGGCAGATCGCCATGGGGCTGGGCCTGTCTCGCTCCGACGAGCAGTCGATTCTGGCGCAGGTGGAGGAGCTGGTCGCCGTGGGGCAGGAGGTCTACGTCCTCGTCGACGACGCCGAGCTGCTCGAGACCGGGGCCCTCGAAGCGTTGCTGGCTCTGGCCGAGGGCAGCGCCATGGGACGGCCGCATGTCTTCCTGTTCGGCGAGCCGGAGCTTGTGTCGCGACTGCAGGCCCTGAGCGACGGCGAGGAGCGTTTCCATGCGCTGAAGCTCAAGCCCTATACCCTGGAGGAAACCCGCGACTACCTTGCCCAGCGCCTCGAGGGGGCCGGGGGGGATATAGAGCTATTCAGCGACGAGGATATCGAGCGCATCCACCAGCAATCGGAAGGCTGGCCGGGCGAGATCAACCGGGTTGCCCGCGAGGTCCTAGACGAGGACATGTATGCGCAGCGCAAGCAGGCGGTCGATGGTGATCGGCGCGGCGGATCGGGATTGCCGAAGAAGCATCTGCTGGCGTTGGGGGTGGTCACGCTGGCCGTCGCCGCCGCCTGGTTCGTGCGTACCGGTCCAGCGCCCTCGGTACCGAATGCCGGCGCTCAATCCTCATCCGGGGGCGTCGGAGAGGGTGCGCCGGCGATCCAGTTCGCCGGGAACCACACGGCACCCCAGGCGGCGCCTGCAGCGGAAGAGGCGCAGCCGGTGATTCGCGAGCCTCTGGCTCTGGCGGCAGGGGAGGATGACGTTGAAGACGGGGCGGGCGCCGAGCCGGCGTCTCGTGTGCCTGGTGAGGGCGCCGAACACGGTCCGGCCGGAGTTCCCGCGGCGGTATCGGTCCAGGCTCCGGCGCGTGGAGCAGAAAAGCCGGAGTCGGCGCCGGTAGCGGTCGCATTCCCCCAGGCGACGAAGCCGGCACCGGCTCCCAGGCTGGCCGAGGTCCAAGCGCCGCCACCCAGGCCGGCAGCGGCTCCTGCTCCTGTTCCACCGCCGGCCTTGGGGCCTGCACCCAAGCTAGCTGCACCCCCCGCGCCGGCGCCCAAGCCGATGCCGGTTGCGGCACCGACGCCAGCTCCCGCTCCCAAGCCGACCTCCGAGCCGCTCGCTGCTCCGCCGGCAAACGACTGGTATCGGGCCCAGGCTTCGGGAGGCTATTCCCTGCAGGTCCTCGGCACCTATTCGGAAAGCAGCGCCCTGTCTTTCGTGCGAAGCCAGGGCTCGGGCTATCGTTACTTCAGGAAGATGCACCAAGGCAAGCCGTTCTTCGTGGTGACCTATGGCAGCTTCGCCACCCGGGCCGAAGCACAGGCGGCCATCAAGGCGCTGCCTCCGAAGGTGCAGGCCAGCAACCCCTGGCCGCGCAGTTTCGCCAGTATCCAGCAGGAGGCGACACCGGCGCGCTGAGGTCGTGCTAGCACGGCATCCGTTATTTATCTTTCAATTACGCGACACTCAGGTTCGTAAAGACGACCCGAACATTTGAGGTGCAGGGGCTGGTGTGTAACAATGCCTGCCCTTTTGCCTGCGCACGCCGGATGCCATCCCGCTCGCACGGCAAGCCTGTTCGAAAGCTTAGAGCCTGGTGAGAGTGTTTATGAAAGCAGGTCTGTACCATCCTGAAGAATTCAAGGATAACTGCGGCTTCGGTCTGATCGCCCATATGCAAGGCGAGGCGAGTCATCACCTGCTGCAAACCGCCATCGAAGCCCTGACCTGCATGACCCATCGCGGCGGGATCAATGCCGATGGTAAGACCGGCGACGGCTGCGGCCTGCTGTTGCAGAAGCCGGACGCCTTCCTGCGCGCCAAGGCGCAAGAGCATTTCAATGCCGAGCTGCCCGGCCAGTACGCCGTCGGCATGCTGTTCCTCAGCCAGGACGCCGGCAAGGCCCAGGCGGCGCGCGAGCGCGTGAACGCGGAAGTCGCCGCGCAGGGCCTGAGCCTGGTGGGCTGGCGCGAAGTACCGGTGGATACCTCCGTTCTCGGCCCGCTGGCCCTTGAGCGCCTGCCGCGCATCGAGCAGGTGTTCGTCGGCGGCGAAGGTCTGTCCGACCAGGATTTCGCCGTCAAGCTGTTCTTCACCCGTCGCCGCACGGAAGTGGCGCTGGCGAGCGACGGCGATTTCTACTTCTGCAGCCTGTCGCACAAGGACATCGTCTATAAGGGCCTGATGATGCCGGCCGATCTGGCCCAATTCTTCCCGGATCTGGGCGACGAGCGCATGGCCACGGCGATCTGCGTGTTCCACCAGCGCTTCTCCACCAACACCCTGCCGCGCTGGCCGCTGGCCCAGCCGTTCCGCTTCCTCGCCCACAACGGCGAGATCAACACCATCACCGGCAACCGCAACTGGGCCCAGGCTCGCCGCCTGAAGTTCGCCAACGAGCGGCTGCCCGACCTGGAGAGCCTGTCGCCGCTGGTCAACCGTACCGGTTCTGACTCCTCCAGCATGGACAACATGCTGGAGCTCCTGGTCACCGGCGGCATGGATCTGTTCCGCAGCCTGCGCATGATCATTCCGCCGGCCTGGCAGAACGTCGAGAACATGGACGCCGACCTGCGCGCCTTCTACGAATACAACTCCATGCACATGGAGGCTTGGGACGGCCCGGCCGGCGTGGTGCTGACCGACGGCCGCTATGCGGTCTGCCTGCTCGACCGCAACGGTCTGCGCCCGGCGCGCTGGGTCACCACCAAGAACGGCTACATCACCCTGGCCTCGGAAGTCGGCGTGTGGAACTACGCGCCGGAAGACGTCATCGGCAAGGGCCGGGTCGGCCCGGGCCAGATCCTCGCGGTGGACACCGAGACCGGCGAGATCCTGCACACCGACGATATCGACAACCGCCTGAAGTCGCGCCATCCCTACAAGAAGTGGCTGCGCGAGAACGCCCTGCGCATCCAGGCCACCCTGGACGAGGACGAGGGCAGCTCGGCCTACGACGCCGAGCAGCTCAAGCAGTACATGAAGATGTTCCAGGTCACCTTCGAGGAGCGTGACCAGGTGCTGCGTCCGCTGGCCGAGCAGGGCCAGGAGGCGGTCGGCTCGATGGGCGACGACACCCCGATGGCGGTGCTGTCCAAGCGCGTACGCTCGCCGTTCGACTACTTCCGCCAGCAGTTCGCCCAGGTCACCAACCCGCCGATCGACCCGCTGCGCGAAGCCATCGTCATGTCCCTGGAGACCTGCCTGGGCGCCGAGCGCAACATCTTCGAGGAGAGCGCCGACCACGCCAACCGGGCCATCCTGACCACGCCGGTGATCTCCCCGGCCAAGTGGTACAGCCTGATGAACCTGGACCGCCCGGGCTTCGAGCGCTACCACATCGATCTGAATTACGACGAGAGCCTCGGTCTCGAGGCGGCGGTGCGCAACTTCGCCGATCAGGCCGAGGAAGCGGTGCGCAGCGGTAAGGTGCTGCTGGTGCTGTCCGACCGTCACATCGCTCCCGGCAAGCTGCCGGCGCACGCCTCCCTGGCGGTCGGCGCCGTGCACCACCGCTTGGTCGAGAAGGGCCTGCGTTGCGACTGCAACATCCTGGTGGAAACCGCCACTGCCCGCGATCCGCATCATTTCGCCGTGCTGCTGGGCTTCGGCGCCACCGCGATCTACCCGTTCCTCGCCTACGAGGTGCTGGCCGATCTGATCCGCACCGGCGAAGTGCTGGGCGATCTGGACGAAGTCTTCAAGTACTACCGCAAGGGCATCTCCAAGGGCCTCTTGAAGATCCTCTCCAAGATGGGCATTTCCACCGTGGCCTCCTACCGCGGCGCCCAGCTGTTCGAGGCGGTCGGTCTGGACGACGAGGTGGTGAATCTGAGCTTCCGCGGCGTCTCCTCGCGCCTCAAGGGCGCGCGTTTCGTCGATATCGAAGCCGAGCAGAAGCTGCTGGCCGCCGAGGCCTGGAGCAAGCGCAAGCCGATCCAGCAGGGCGGTCTGCTCAAGTTCGTCTACGGCGGCGAATACCATGCCTACAACCCCGACGTGGTGAACACCCTGCAGGCCGCCGTGCAGCAGGGCGACTACGCCAAGTTCAAGGAATACAGCGCACTGGTCGACCAGCGTCCGGTATCCATGCTGCGCGACCTGCTGAAGGTCAAGGAAGCCGCCCAGCCGCTGGCGCTGGAAGAAGTCGAGCCGCTGGAAGCGATCCTCAAGCGCTTCGACTCCGCCGGCATCTCCCTCGGCGCCCTGTCTCCGGAAGCCCACGAGGCGCTGGCCGAAGCGATGAACCGCCTGGGCGCACGTTCCAACTCCGGCGAGGGCGGCGAGGACCCGGCCCGTTACGGCACCGTGCGCAGCTCGAAGATCAAGCAGGTCGCCACCGGCCGCTTCGGCGTGACCCCGGAATACCTGGTCAACGCCGAAGTGCTGCAGATCAAGGTCGCCCAGGGCGCCAAGCCCGGCGAGGGCGGCCAGCTGCCGGGCGGCAAGGTCAACGGTCTGATCGCCCGCCTGCGCTACGCGGTGCCCGGCGTGACCCTGATCTCGCCGCCGCCGCACCACGACATCTATTCCATCGAGGACCTGGCGCAGCTGATCTACGACCTCAAGCAGGTCAACCCGAGCGCGCTTGTATCGGTCAAGCTGGTGGCTGAAGCCGGCGTCGGCACCATCGCCGCCGGCGTGGCCAAGGCCTATGCCGACCTGATCACCATCTCCGGCTACGACGGCGGCACCGGCGCATCGCCGCTGACCTCCATCAAGTACGCCGGCGCGCCCTGGGAGCTGGGCCTGGCCGAGACCCACCAGACCCTGCGCGGCAATGACCTGCGCGGTCGGGTCCGGGTGCAGACCGACGGTGGTCTGAAGACCGGCCTCGACGTGATCAAGGCGGCCATCCTCGGTGCCGAGAGCTTCGGCTTCGGTACTGCGCCGATGATCGCCCTGGGTTGCAAGTACCTGCGCATCTGCCACCTGAACAACTGCGCCACCGGCGTCGCCACCCAGAACGACAAGCTGCGCAAGGAGCACTTCATCGGCACCGTCGAGATGGTGATGAACTTCTTCACCTACATCGCCGAAGAAACCCGCGAGTGGCTGGCCAGGCTGGGCGTGCGCAGCCTCGGCGAGCTGATCGGCCGCACCGACCTGCTGGAAGTGCTGCCGGGCGAGACCGCCAAGCAGCAGAACCTCGACCTGAGCCCGCTGCTCGGCAGCGACCAGGTGCCGGCGGACAAGCCGCAGTTCTGCCAGGTCGAGAAGAACCCTCCGTTCGACGAAGGCCTGCTGGCCGAGAAGATGGTCGAGATGGCCCGGGGCGCGATCGCCGAGAAGAGCGGCGGCGAGTATGAGCTGGACATCTGCAACTGCGACCGCTCCATCGGCGCGCGGGTCTCCGGCGAGATCGCCAAGCAGCACGGCAACCAGGGCATGGCCGATGCGCCCGTCACCTTCCGCTTCAAGGGCACCGCGGGCCAGAGCTTCGGCGTGTGGAACGCCGGCGGCCTGAACCTGTACCTGGAAGGCGATGCCAACGACTACGTGGGCAAGGGTATGACCGGCGGCAAGCTGGTGATCACCCCGCCCAAGGGCAGCCCGTTCAAGAGCCAGGAGTCGGCCATCATCGGCAACACCTGCCTGTACGGCGCCACCGGCGGCAAGCTGTTCGCCGCCGGCACCGCGGGCGAGCGCTTCGCCGTGCGCAACTCCGGCGCCCATACTGTGGTGGAAGGCACCGGCGACCACTGCTGCGAATACATGACTGGCGGTTTCGTCTGCGTACTGGGCAAGACCGGCTACAACTTCGGTTCCGGCATGACCGGCGGCTTCGCCTACGTGCTCGACCTGGACAACGGCTTCGTCGACCGGGTGAACCATGAACTGGTGGAGATCCAGCGCATCAGCGGCGAGCCGATGGAAGCGCACCGCAGCCATCTGCAGGAGGTGCTGGCCGAGTACGTCGCCGAGACCGGCAGCGAGTGGGGCGCCAACCTGCTGGAGAACCTGGACGATTACCTGCGCAAGTTCTGGCTGGTCAAGCCCAAGGCGGCAAGCCTGAAGTCGCTGCTCTCCAGCACCCGGGCCAACCCGCAATAAATCGCAGCTACAGGCGACAGGCTCCCGGCGATCGGTCGCGGAGCCTGGCCCAAACGTATTAAGCCGCCTGCGGCGTGCAGCCTGCAGCCGCTGTTATGAGGTTTTGAAATGACTGAACGTCTGAACAACGATTTCCAGTTCATCGAAGTCGGGCGCAAGGATCCGAAGAAGAAGCTGCTGCGCCAGCGCAAGAAGGAATTCGTCGAGATCTACAATCTGTTCAAGCCGCAAGAGGCCAGTGAACAGGCCCACCGTTGCCTGGGCTGCGGCAACCCGTACTGCGAGTGGAAGTGCCCGGTGCACAACTACATCCCGAACTGGCTGAAGCTGGTTTCGGAGGGCAACATCCTCGCCGCCGCCGAGTTGTCGCACCAGACCAATACCCTGCCGGAAGTCTGCGGTCGGGTCTGCCCGCAGGATCGCCTGTGCGAGGGCGCCTGCACCCTGAACGACGGTTTCGGCGCCGTGACCATCGGCTCGGTGGAGAAGTACATCACCGACACCGCCTTCGCCATGGGCTGGCGCCCGGACATGTCCAAGGTGGTGCCGACCGGCAAGCGCGTCGCCATCATCGGCGCGGGCCCCGCCGGCCTCGGCTGCGCCGACATCCTGGTGCGCAACGGCGTGACCCCGGTGGTGTTCGACAAGAACCCGGAAATCGGCGGCCTACTGACCTTCGGCATCCCCGAATTCAAGCTGGAGAAGACCGTGCTCAGCCGTCGCCGCGAGGTCTTCGCCGGCATGGGCGTCGAGTTCCGCCTGAACACCGAGGTGGGCAAGGACATCTCCATGCAGCAGCTGCTCGACGAGTTCGACGCGGTGTTCATGGGCATGGGCACCTACACCTACATGCAGGGCGGTTTCCCCGGCGAGGACCTGCCGGGCGTGCACGATGCACTGGATTTCCTGATCGCCAACGTCAACCGCAACCTGGGCTTCGAGAAGTCGCCGGAAGACTTCATCGACATGAAGGGAAAGAAGGTGGTGGTGCTCGGTGGCGGCGACACCGCTATGGACTGCAACCGCACCTCGATCCGCCAGGGCGCCAAGAGCGTGACCTGCGCCTACCGTCGCGACGAGGCGAACATGCCGGGCTCGCGCCGCGAGGTGAAGAACGCCAAGGAGGAGGGCGTGAAGTTCCTCTTCAATCGCCAGCCCATCGCCATCGTCGGCGAGGACAAGGTGGAAGGCGTCAAGGTGGTGGAAACCCGCCTGGGCGAGCCGGATGCCCGTGGCCGTCGCAGCCCCGAGCCGATTCCGGGCTCCGAGGAGATCCTCCCGGCCGACGCCGTGGTGATCGCCTTCGGCTTCCGTCCGAGCCCGGCGCCCTGGTTCGAGGAGTTCCAGATCAAGACCGACAGCCAGGGCCGGGTGGTCGCGCCGATGCACGACAACCAGTTCAAGCATCAGACCAGCAACCCGAAGATCTTCGCCGGCGGCGACATGGTCCGCGGTTCCGACCTGGTGGTCACCGCCATCTACGAAGGCCGCCAGGCCGCCGAAGGCATCCTCGACTACCTCGGCGTCTGAGCGCCGGCCGGAGCAGCAGTTCGCTGCGCTCCGGTCCCTTCGTCCCGCTGAAAGACGCCCGCCCCGTGCGGGCGTCTTTCATTCCGCCAGCTCGTATCGGTAGATCCGGCTCGCCTGCATCCCATAGCCGGCCTCGGCCAGTTCGCTGCTGCTGTGCTGCACCCTGAGCGGGCCTTCGACCCAGAACGGCTGATACAGCTCTTCCAGCCGTACGCCGCCGTCGCTGCGCACGTGCACGATCTGGTTCGAGGCCGGCGGCGGCACGTGGATGCAGGCGCCGAAGTAGGGCACCAGCAGGAAATCGACCACCCGGCCGTCCGCCTCGGTTTCCAGCGGCACTATGTAGCCGGGCAGCTTCACCAGTACCCCGTCCAGGGCCCGGACCACCGGGGCCTGCGGTGCGAGCTGCGGTGCCGGCGGGCCGGACTCGTCCAGGCCGGCGCCTGGCGTCGGGCCGTGCAGCGGCGCCTGGGGTTGCAGCACGGGCGGGGCGTCCGCCGGGATCAGTTCGGACCAGGTGAGATCCCGCGGCTCGGCTGCCCACAGCGGAGCGGCGCAGACCAGCAGCAGGGCGAGCAGCGAACGCGGCATAAGGTTCTCCTTCACAGGCGGATGGACAGGCCGTCGGCCAGCGACTGGCGGTAGGCGCGCCAGGCCGGCACCCCGCCCATCAGCAGGGCGACCGCCAGGATGGCGGCGAGCAGGCTCCACTCGTAGGCGCTGGGCAGGGCAAGCGGCAGATACAGACCGTAGGCCGCCTGCAGCGGCTCCCGGGCCACGAGGATGCCGAGGTAGAGCAGGGCCAGGCCCAGCAGCGCGCCGGCCAGGGCCAGGGCGAAGGCCTCCAGCACTAGCAGTCCGGCGATGTGCCAGGGACGGGCGCCCACCGAGCGCAGGATGGCCATCTCCCGGCGGCGCTCGTTGAGGCTGGTGAGGATCGCCGTGAGCATGCCGATCAATCCGGTCAGCACGACGAACAGCGAGACCACGAACAGCGCCCGCTCCGCCGTGCCCATCAGGCTCCACAACTCCTGCAGGGCCACCCCGGGGAGGATCGCCAGCAGCGGCTCGCCGGCATAGTCGTTGATCTCGCGCTGTAGAGCGAAGGTGGCGATCCTGCTGTCCAGACCGAGCAGGAAGGCGGTGATCGCCCGGGGCTGCAGATCCATGGCCCGAGCCTGCTCGACACTGATCCGGCCGGCTCCCCGGGCCGGCACGCCCTGCCGCCAGTCGATGTGCAGCGCCTCCATTCCCGCGAGGCCGATGTGCAGGGTGCGGTCCACCGGCGTGCCGGTGGGCGCCAGGATGCCGACCACGCGGAACGGCTTGTCGTCGTGGCGGGTCAGGCTGACCTTGGCCACGCCGTGGGCCAGCACGATCTCGTCGCCGAGCCGGTAGCGCAGCGCCCTGGCCGCCTCGGCGCCGAGCACCACCTCGAACGGGTCTGCGGCGAAGGCGCGACCTTCGCTCAGCTCCAGCGGCCGGTCGCGGCCGTAACGGTAATGCTGGAAGTAGGCGGCGCTGGTGCCCAGCACCCGGTAGCCGCGGTGCGAGTCGCCGAGGGACAGCGGGATAGCCCATTTCACCCGCGGATGCCGGGCGAAGTGCTCGAAGCTGTCCCAGCGGACGTTGTTGGTGGCGTTACCGATGCGGAACACCGAATACAGCAGCAGGTTCACGCTGCCGGAGCGGGCGCCGACGATCAGGTCGGTGCCACTGATGGTGCTGGCGAAGCTGGCCCGCGCCTCGTTGCGCACCCGTTCGACGGCCAGGAGCAGGCATACCGAAAGGGCGATGGCGAACACCGTGAGCAGGGCGGTGAAGCGGCGGTTGGCCAGACTGGCCAGGGCCAGGCGCAGCAGGTACATGTTCAGACCTCCGCCGGGCGTGCGGCGCGATTGAGTTCGGCCAGCGACAGGCTGCGGTCGAACAGCCGCGCCAGGCTCTGGTCGTGGCTGACGAACAGCAGGCTGGAGCCGGCGTCGCGGCATTCGGCGAACAGCAGGTCGAGGAAGGCCTCGCGGCTGTCGGCATCCAGCGCCGAGGTGGGTTCGTCGGCGATCACCAGCTCGGGCTGGCCGATCAGTGCGCGGGCGGCGGCGACGCGCTGCTGCTGGCCGATGGAGAGGGCGTCGGCGCGGCGCTCAAGCAGCCCCTCGCGCAGCCCGAGGTGGGCCAGCAGGGCGGCGGCGGCCCGGTCGATGCTGCCGTGGCGCTGCCGGGCCCGTTCGGCGCGCAGCGGGGAGAAGCGGCAGGGCAGCTCGACGTTCTCCCGCACCGAGAGAAACGGCAGCAGGTTGAACTGCTGGAAGATGTAGCCGGTGTGATCGACGCGGAACCGGTCGCGGGCATTGGCCGAGAGCGTGCCGAGGTCGGTGCCGAGCAGGCGGATGCTGCCGCGGGCCGGTTTCTGCACGCCGCCGAGCAGGCCGAGCAGGGTGGTCTTGCCGCTGCCGGAGGGCCCCTTGAGAAACAGGCTCTCGCCGCGGTTCAGGTGGAATTCGGCGATATCCAGCAGCTCGGGCTGGCCGGGCCAGGAGAAGCCCAGGTGGGAGAGTGCGATCAGGGGGGCGGTCATGGTTCGATGCTTCGTGGGCCTCGGCTCGGCTCCTCGTGGCGAGGGTCAGAAGTTCAGGCGGGGGTGCTGCGGGTCGAGCTCCTCGCCGCGCTGGCCGTGCGGGCCGATCAACTGGACCTGGATTCTCTGCGTGGCCGGGAAGGCCTCGAACAGCGCCGAGAGGTCCAATCCGGCGAGCGCGCCCGGCTTGGCGCAGTCCAGCCGGTAGGTGGCGCGGATCTCGCTGTGCTCGAGCGCTTCGGTCTGCTCTTCCTCGAACAGTTCGCCCTCCAGCTCCTGACGGACGACCTGACAGGCCGCCGCGGTCGGGACGCCGAACAGGACCAGGGGCTGTGACAGACCGCCACGGGCGGCGACCACCAGGGCCTTGTCCGCCTCGTCGCGCGGGGCGTGCTCGAAGCCGACCAGGTTCATCGCCGGACTGGCGAACTCCAGCTCCAGGGTCCGGCCGTCCAGCGCCAGGTTCAGCTGGGCGCTGCCGTGCTCGTGGGCGGCCAGGCTCGCGTGCTCATGCGGATCGTGCCGCTGCTCGGGATGCGAATCGGCGGCCAGGGCGGCGGTCAGCGGCAGCAGGGCGAGAAACAGGGCGCGCAGCGAGCGGGGCATCGGGATTCTCCGGGGTTTCGTTACCTTATAACGGCTTTTGCCCGGGCATTCCAGAGCGGCTTGGCGCGGTCCCGGGGGCGTGGGAGCATGGTCGTCCCGAGCGAGGAGGGAGAACATGAGAATACGCGGACATATCGGCGAGTGGCCGGTGGATCTGACCCTGGAACTGGACGAGGGGGAGTGGGCGCGCCTGGCGTCGGCGCTGTCCGCCGGAGCCGGCGCGGCGGCCGAAGTGCCGGTCGCCCCGGCCGGGCAGGCCGATCGGTTGTGGGAGACGGCGCAGCAGTTGCTGCGCGAGACCGGAGAGATGCAGGGGCCGGCGCTGCTCGCCGCTCTGCAGGCGCTTGCCGGCAGCCCGGAGGCCGGCAAGCGCCTGCTGGTGCGTCTGCGCCACAGCGCTCAGGTGCGGGTGGAGAGCGGCACGGATGCGCCGGTCTACCGCTGGCAGGGCTGAGGGCGAGCCGGATCGGTCAGTAGATGGCCTGATACAGCTTGCGGCGGTACAGGGTGACCAGCGGGTGGTCGTTGCCGAGCAGGTCGAACACCTGCAGCAGGGTCTTGTGCGGCAGTCCGTCGGCATAGCTGCGGTTGCGCACGAAGAGCCTGAGCAGCCCGTCCAGCGCCGCTTCGTACTGTTGCCGCGCCAGTTGCTGGATCGCCAGCTGGTAGGCGGCCTCGTCATCTTCGGCGTTCTGCGCCAGACGGCTCTTCAGGCTGGCGACTTCCGGCAGGTCGGCGGCCTGACGCAGGAAGGTCAGTTGCGCGCGGGCTCCGGCCAGGGCCTGCTTGTGTTCGTCGCCCTTCACCGCGTCCAGCACGGCCTCGGCTTCGGTCAGCTCGCCGCGTTCGGCCAGGCAGCGGGCGTAGAGGATGAGGGCGGGGGCGTTGGTGTTGTCCTCGCTCAGCAGCTGCTTGAGCAAGTTCTCCGCTTCGCCGATCTGCCCGGCGGCAAAGAGTGCCTGGGCGCTCTCCAGCAGATCGGCTTCGGGCGCCGCCGGTTGCGCCACATGGGGCTCCAGCATGGCGCGGATCGCCGATTCCGGCTGGGCGCCGGCGAAGCCGTCCACCGGCTGGCCGTCCTTGAACAGCACCACGGTGGGCAGGGTACGGATGCCGAAGCGCATGACGATGTCCTGCTCCACGTCGCAGTTGACCTTGGCCAGCAGCAGCTCGCCCTGGTAGCTCTCGGCGATCTGCGCCAGGAGCGGCATCAGCGCCTTGCAGGGAGCGCACCACTCGGCCCAGAAGTCGACCAGTACCGGCTTGTGGAAGGAGTTCTCGATCACCAGCTGCTCGAAGCCGGCGGCGCCGGACACATCGAAGATATAGGGGGTTGCGCTCATCGTGACTCTCGAAAGGGCGTGCGGAGGATGAAGGTTCTGCATGGTAAGTGGGGATGGCCGCGACGGAAAGCAAGCCAGCTCGACGATCCGTCGTCACCGGTGCGGGAGGGGGCCGATGGGCGGTCCGGCAACGTTTGGCTTACCAGTTGGCCTCGCGGCGGCTAGAATCCCGCGCCTTTCACCCTCCCATCTTTGATTTCAGGAGTCCGCATGTCCGCTCTGTCCGAGTTCCGACAACGTTACCTGGTGCGATTCTGGTCGCCGCTGCCGGCACTGGTCGCACTGGGTGTCGCATCCGCCTATTATTTCGCCATCACTGGCACCTTCTGGGCCGTCACCGGGGAATTCACCCGCTGGGGCGGACACGTCGCCTCCTGGTTCGGCTACCAGCCGCAGGAGTGGAGCTACTTCAAGCTGCTCGGTCTCGCCGGCACTCCGCTGGACCGCATCGACGGGGTGATGATCGTCGGCATGTTCGCCGGCACCCTGTGCACGGCGCTGTGGGCCGGCAACGTCAGCCTGCGCTGGCCGACCAGCAAGCGTCGCCTGCTGCAGGGGCTGATTGGCGGTATCGTCGCCGGCTTCGGCGCGCGCCTGGCCATGGGCTGCAACCTGGCGGCCTTCTTCACCGGAATTCCGATGTTCTCCCTGCACGCCTGGGCCTTCATGCTGGCCACTGTGGGCGGCGCCTGGATCGGCGTGAAGATCTGTCTGCTGCCGTTCCTGCGCACGCCGCTGAAGGTCGGCAGCCAGGCCAGCTCGCTGTTCGCCGATCCCGCCGCCGTCGAGCGGCGCACCCGCGTCCAGGCGCGTTTGGGCATGGCGGTGCTGGCCGCCGCGCTGCTCTTCGCCGCCTGGCGCTTCGAGGTGTCAATCGCCCTGGGCATGGCAGTCCTGTTCGGCCTGTTCTTCGGCGGCATGATCGAGCGCGCGCAGATCTGCTTCACCAGCGCCGCCCGCGATCTCTGGACCACCGGCCGCACCCGCGTCGCCCTCGGCATCCTGCTGGGCATGGCGGCGGCCTGCGTCGGCACCTTCGCCGCCATCGGCCTGGGCGCCGCGCCGAAGATCTTCTGGATGGGGCCGAACGCCGTCATCGGCGGCCTGCTGTTCGGCATCGGCATCGTGCTCGCCGGCGGCTGCGAGACCGGCTGGATGTACCGGGCGATGGAAGGCCAGATGCATTTCTGGGTGGTCGGCCTCGGCAACGTGATCGGCGGCACCCTGGTCGCCATCTACTGGGACGAGCTGGGAACCGCCCTGGCGCTGCCCTATCCGAAGATCAACCTGCTGCAGAGCTTCGGCCGCGGCACCGGCCTGCTGCTGACCTTCGCCGGTCTGGCCCTGGCCATGCTGCTGGTCCAGCTCAACGCCCGTCGTTTCCAAGTCATCCGGAGTCCCGCCCCATGAGCCAAGCCAAACCGACCCTGTCCCTCGATCTGCGCGGCGAACACTGCCCGTACAACGCCATCGCCACTCTGGAAACCCTGGCCACCATGCAGCCGGGCGATCTGCTGGAGGTGGTCACCGACTGCTCGCAGTCGGTGAACGGCATTCCCGAGGACACCAAGGCCAAAGGCTACAACTGCCTGTCGGTGGAGCAGCACGGTTCGCTGTTCCGCTTTCTGATCGAGGTGCCGCGCGGCTGATGCGCGCCGCTCAGCCTGGGCGCCGGGCGTGGTACAGGCTGACCCGGCGGAACTCCGTCGGCTCGGCCAGATCCGGCCAGGTGCAGGCCTCGAGCGTATCCAGGCGCCGGTACAGCGGGTGGGCGAAGTCGCGCACCCGCGAATCGGCGACCAGCACCTCCCTGCCGCGACCGAGGAACTGGTCCAGCAGCGGCAGGTTTCCCCGGTCGTAGAGCACGTCGGCGACGATCACCAGGTCGAAGCGGTCGGCCTCGGTGAAGAAGTCCGCCGAGTAGCCCAGCTCCACCCCGTTCAGTTCGGCATTTGCCCGGCACGCCGCTAAGGCCTGCGGATCGAGATCGCAGGCCACCACCTCGGCGGCGCCCAGCCTGGCCGCGGCGATGGCGGCGACTCCGCTGCCGGCGCCGAAATCCAGCACGCGCCGTCCGCGCACCCATTCCGGTCTCCGTTCCAGCCAGCGCGCCAGCGCCAGGCCGCTGGCCCAGCAGAAGCTCCAGTAGGGCGGCTCCTCGAGGATGCGCCGGGTTTCCTCGGCGCTGAAGGCGCGGTCCATGTTCGCCGGATCGATCAGCCACAGGCGCAGGTCGGTTCCGGGCAGGGGCGCGGCGATCAGGCGGGCGTCGCCTAGCAGTTCTTTCAGCGCGCGTTGCAGGCGTGCCGGCGTGCTCACGGCGCCGGCACCAGGCGCAGGTCGCCGAGGGCCTGGTTGTCCATGGCCGGAATGCGCTGCGCCGGCAGGCGCATGATCAGTCGGCCGGACTGACTGACCCGGCCGCGTAGCTCCAGGTGCACGTCCGGTTCGTCGCCGCGCGGCGCGAAGCGAAGGTTGAACGGCAGCGGCTGGCCGGTGCCGTCGAGCTGGGCGACCGCCACCAGGTCCCGCGGGCGCTCGTTGTCGTCGACCAGCAGCAGCGCCAGCTCCACCTCGCTGTTGGCCGGCGCGCCGTGCAGGCGGCCGGTCAGCTCGCGCAGGTAGCTCGGCAGGGCCCCGGGCTCCTTGGCGCGGACGCCCTGCTGCAGCTTCGGCGGCGGCGCCGGCTCCTGCGGCGGCGGGCTCTGCGGCTTGCTGGTGCAGCCGGCAAGCAGGGCGGCCAGGGTGAGCAGGGCGAGGGGGCGCAGCGACATCGGGGGCTCCTTGGAGACGGATTCCGGGCCCTGTATAGCGCAAAGCCGCTCGCTTGTCTTGAGCGCGGGATGCGCTACCATGACCGCTTTTCAGCCACCGACCGCCTCCATGCACTGTCCATTCTGCGGCGCCCACGATACCAAGGTCATCGACTCGCGACTGGTCGCCGAGGGCGATCAGGTCCGCCGTCGCCGCGAATGCCTGGCTTGCGGCGAGCGCTTCACCACCTTCGAGAGCGCCGAGCTGGTGATGCCGCGGCTGATCAAGCAGGACGGCAGCCGTCAGCCGTTCGACGAGGACAAGCTGCGCGCCGGCATGCAGCGGGCACTGGAGAAGCGCCCGGTGAGCATCGAGCGGCTGGAGGCGGCGATCGGCCGGATCAAGCACCGGCTGCGCGCCACCGGAGAGCGCGAGGTCAAGTCGCGGGTGCTCGGCGAGCTGGTGATGGCCGAGCTCAAGCAGCTCGACGAGGTCGCCTACATCCGTTTCGCTTCCGTCTACCGGCGCTTTCAGGATCTCAACGAGTTCCGCGAGGAAATCGAACGTCTGTCCCGGGAGCCCGCCAAGGAATGAACGATCACGCCTACATGGCCCGCGCGCTGGAGCTGGCGCGCAAGGGGCTGTATTCGACCCATCCCAATCCGCGGGTCGGCTGCGTCATCGTCCGCGACGGCGCGATCGTCGGCGCAGGCTGGCACGTGCGCGCCGGCGAGCCCCATGCGGAAGTCCACGCCCTGCGTCAGGCCGGGGAACTGGCCCGCGGCGCCACCGCCTACGTCACCCTGGAGCCCTGCAGTCACCACGGGCGCACGCCGCCCTGCGCCGAGGCGCTGGTGAAGGCGGGGGTCGGCCGGGTGGTGGCGGCCATGCAGGACCCGAATCCGCTGGTCGCCGGACGCGGCCTGGCGCTGCTGCACGATGCCGGCATCGAGGTGCGCAGCGGCGTGCTGGAGAGCGAGGCGCGGGCGTTGAACGCCGGCTTCGTCAAGCGCATGGAGCAGGGTCTGCCGTTCCTGCGGGTCAAGCTGGCCATGAGCCTGGACGGCCGCACGGCCATGGCCAGCGGCGAGAGCCAGTGGATCACCGGGCCCCAGGCGCGGGCCGCGGTGCAGCGCCTGCGCGCCCGCTCCAGCGTAGTACTGACCGGCGCCGATACCGTGCTGACGGACAGGGCGCGCCTCACCGTGCGCGACGGGGAACTGGGCCTGGAGGCCGAACAGGCCGCTCTGGCGCTGCAGCGTCCGCCTTTGCGGGTGCTGGTCGACGGGGGCTTGCGGGTGCCGCTGGATGCGCCGTTCTTCCAGGCCGGTCCGGCTCTGGTGGCGACTGTCGATGGCGGCGAGCGCGAATCCTACCAAGCCGCCGGTCACGATCTGCTGGCGCTGCCGGGCGCGGACGGCCGGGTGAGTCTGCCGGGACTGCTGCGCGAGCTGGCCGCGCGCGGCGCCAACGAAGTGCTGGTGGAGGCCGGCCCGCGCCTGGCCGGCGCCTTCGCCCGGCTCGGGCTGGTCGACGAGTACCAGATCTTCGTCGCCGCCAAGTTCCTCGGCTCCAGCGCCAGGCCGCTGCTGGAGCTGCCCCTGGAGCGGATGGCCGAGGCGCCCGAGCTGAGGATCGCGGATATCCGCGCGGTGGGCGACGACTGGCGGATCGTCGCCGTCCCGCGGGTCTAGCTCCCGCGCGCATTCGGGCTGCAAGAAGCGGACAACTGTGATAAAACCCCTTGCGGGCCCGAACGGCCCCTACGTTCTCAGGGCGGGGTGCGATTCCCCACCGGCGGTGATGGCGCCAGGCGCCTAGCCCGCGAGCGCTTGCGACGGGACAACCCGGCAAGGTCAGCAGATTCCGGTGCGATTCCGGAGCCGACGGTATAGTCCGGATGAGAGAGAGCGGGATCTTCCGACGGGTGCCAGCCGGCATCCGTGAGTCCCCTTATCGATCCAAGATGCCCTGTTTTTCCAAACAGGAGTTCGTCATGCAGCATTCCCACCCCCTCTTCCTCGCGCGCACAAGCCGCGCTTCGGAGGCGTCATGTTCACCGGCATAATCGAGGCCATCGGCACCATTCGCGCACTCAGCCCGAAGGGCGGCGACGTGCGCGTCTACGTTCAGACCGGCAAGCTCGATCTGGTCGACGTCAAGCTGGGCGACAGCATCGCGGTGAACGGCGTCTGCCTGACCGCCGTCGAGCTGCCGGGCGACGGCTTCTGGGCCGACGTCAGCCGCGAGACCCTGGCGCGCACCGCCTTCATCGACCTTAAGGCCGGCAGCCGGGTTAACCTGGAAAAGGCCCTGACCCCGACCAGCCGCCTCGGCGGGCACCTGGTCAGCGGCCACGTCGACGGCGTCGGCGAGGTGATCTCCCGCGAGGACAACGCCCGCGCCGTGCAGTTTCGCATCCGTGCGCCGCGCGAGCTGGCGCGCTACATCGCGCTGAAGGGCTCGATCACCGTCGACGGCACCAGCCTGACGGTCAACGGGGTGAACGGCGCCGAGTTCGAACTGACCATCGTCCCCCACACCCTGGCCGAGACCGTCATGGCCGACTACCGACCCGGACGGCAGGTGAATCTGGAAGTCGACCTGTTGGCACGCTATTTGGAACGCCTGCTGCTCGGCGACAAGGCCGCCGACCCGCAACCCTCGCGCCTGACCGAAGGCTTTCTGGCCGAACACGGCTACCTGAAGAAGTAAGGAGTGGCCAGATGGCACTCAACACCATTGACGAACTGATCGAAGACATCCGCCAGGGCAAGATGGTCATCCTCATGGATGACGAGGACCGCGAGAACGAAGGCGACATCATCATGGCCGCCGAGTGCGTGCAGGCCGAGCACATCAACTTCATGGCCCGCTTCGCCCGCGGCCTGATTTGCATGCCGATGAGCCGCGAGCGCTGCGAGCAGCTCAATCTGCCGCTGATGGCACCGCGCAACGGCTCCGGCTTCGGCACCAAATTCACCATTTCCATCGAGGCCGCCGAGGGCGTCACCACCGGCATCTCCGCCGCCGACCGCGCGCGCACCGTGCAGGTCGCCGCGGCCAAGGACGCCAAGGCCGAGGACATCGTCAGCCCCGGCCACATCTTCCCGCTGATGGCTCAGCCCGGCGGCGTGCTGGCCCGTGCCGGGCACACCGAGGCCGCCTGCGATCTGGCGCGCCTGGCCGGCTTCCAGCCGTCCGGGGTGATCTGCGAGATCATGAACGACGACGGCACCATGGCCCGCCGCCCCGAACTGGAAGTCTTCGCCGCCGAGCACGGCCTGAAGATCGGCACCATCGCCGAGCTGATCCACTACCGCCTGACCCACGAGCGCACCGTCCAGCGGATCGCCGAGCAGCCGCTGGACAGCGAGCTGGGCCGCTTCAACCTGGTGAGCTACCGCGACGAAGTGGAGGGCGACGTGCACATGGCGCTGGTCATGGGCGAGGTCAAGGCCGACCAGCCGACCCTGGTGCGGGTGCACAACATGGACCCGCTGCGCGACCTGCTGATGGTCCATCAGCCCGGCCGCTGGAGCCTGCGCGCGGCGATGGCCGAAGTGGCCCGGGCCGGCAGCGGCGTGGTGTTGCTGCTCGGTCATCCGCTGAGCGGCAACGAGGTCCTCGCCCATCTGCGCGAGGGCAGTCCGCGCTCGCCGCTGACCTACAGCACCGTGGGCGTCGGCTCGCAGATCCTGCGCGACCTCGGCGTGCGCAAGATGCGCCTGATGAGCTCGCCCATGCGGTTCAACGCGATATCCGGATTCGACCTGGAAGTTGTAGAATACCTGCCCGCTGAATGATCCCACCGGCCGGCCCTTCCCGCCGGGCGGGGCCAGCTTCAATTCTCGGGATGCGCCGCGGCGTGTCCCGGTTCTTTAGAGACGAGATTCGCCAATGACCCTGAAGACCATCGAAGGTACCTTCACTGCCGCCAAGGGCCGCTATGCCCTGGTGGTCGGCCGCTTCAACAGCTTTGTCGTGGAAAGCCTGGTGCAGGGGGCCATCGATACCCTGGTGCGCCACGGCGTCAGCGAGAGCGAGCTGACCATCGTCCGCGCGCCCGGTGCGTTCGAGATCCCCCTGGTGGCGCAGAAGGTCGCCCAGCGCGGCGAATTCGACGCCATCATCGCCCTCGGCGCGGTGATCCGCGGTGGCACCCCGCACTTCGAATACGTCGCCGGCGAATGCACCAAGGGTCTGGCCCAGGTTTCCCTGCAGTTCGGCGTGCCGGTGGCCTTCGGCGTTCTGACCGTCGACTCCATCGAGCAGGCCATCGAGCGCTCCGGCACCAAGGCCGGCAACAAGGGCGCCGAAGCGGCCCTGTCCGCTCTAGAAATGGTCAGCCTGCTGGCGGCCCTGGAGGCCAAGTGAGTCCGAATCACGACGACAGCCCGAAGGACCAGGCAGCCAAGCCGGCCAAGGGCAAGGCCGCCGCGCGTCGCCAGGCGCGCAGTCTGGCCATGCAGGCGCTGTATCAGTGGCATATTGCCGGCCAGCCGCTCAACGAGATCGAGGCGCAGTTCCGCGTCGACAACGATTTCAGCAAAGTTGACGGTGCCTACTTCCACGAGATCCTGCACGGCGTACCGCGGCAGAAGAGCGAGATCGACGAGGACTTCCGGTCTTTCCTCGACCGCCCGCTGGACGAGATCGACCCGGTCGAGCTGGCGATCCTGCGGCTGTCCACCTACGAGCTGCGCAACCGCCACGACGTCCCCTACCGGGTGGTGATCAACGAGGGCATCGAGCTGGCCAAGGTGTTCGGCGCCACCGACGGACACAAGTTCGTCAACGGCATCCTGGACAAGCTGGCGCCGCGCCTGCGTGCCGCCGAAGTGCGCGGCGGCAAGCGCTAAGCGGGTTCGATGGGCGAGTTCGAGCTGATCCGTCGCTACTTCTCCGCCGCCGCCTGTGCCCAGAAGATCGTGGGCGTGGCCTATGGCATCGGCGACGACTGCGCCCTGCTGGAGATCCCACCGGGCGAGCAGCTGGCGGTATCCACCGACACCCTGGTCGTCGGGGTACATTTCCCCGACGGCTGCGATCCCTTCCTCCTCGGCCAGCGTGCCCTGGCGACCACCGCCAGCGACCTGGCGGCGATGGGCGCCAGGCCCATCGGCTTCACCCTCGCGCTGACCCTGCCGGAGGCCGATCCGGCCTGGCTGGAGGCCTTCGCCCGCGGTCTCGACCACAAGGCCCGCTCCTGCGGGCTGGCGTTGATCGGCGGCGACACCACCCGCGGCCCCCTGTGTCTGACCCTGACCGTCATGGGGCGGGTGCCCCAGGGCCTGGCGCTGCGCCGCGACGGCGCCAGGCCGGGCGATCTGCTCTGCGTCGGCGGCCCGCTCGGCGATGCGGCCGGCGCGCTGCAGTTGATCACCGGGCGGCGCCAGGCCGCGGCGGCGATCGCCGAGCCGCTCCTGGCGCGCTACTGGGCACCGCGACCGCAGCTCGCGCTGGGCCTGGAGCTGCGCGGCAAGGCCAGCGCCGCGCTGGACGTTTCCGACGGTCTGCTCGCCGATTGCGGACACATTGCCAGGGCTTCCGGGGTCGCGCTGTATATCGAGCAGGAGCGCCTGCCGCTGTCGGGGGCCCTGAGCGCGCTGCTCGGCCGCGAGGAAGCGCTCGCCTGCGCCCTGAGCGGCGGCGACGACTACGTGCTGGCCTTCACCCTGCCGGAGGCGTTCCTCGCCGAGCTGCAGGCCCAATGGCCGATCCAGGTGATCGGCCGGGTCGAAGCCGGCGAGGGCGTGCATCTGCTGGATGGTTCCGGCCGGGAAATCGAAGCGAGGCGCCAGGGCTACCAACATTTCGGGGGTTCGAGTGACTGACTCCGTGAGCGTGCCGCATTCGGTGTGGCGCAACCCCTGGCATTTCCTGGCCTTCGGCTTCGGCTCCGGAACCCTGCCGAAGGCACCCGGCACCTGGGGCTCGCTGGTCGCGCTACCGTTCATTCCGCTGTGGCAGATGCTGCCCGACTGGGGCTACTGGCTGATGCTCGGCCTGACCATGCTGTTCGGCTTCTGGCTGTGCGGCAAGGTCGCGGCGGATCTCAACGTGCACGACCACGAGGGCATCGTCTGGGACGAGATGGTCGGTATGTGGATCACCCTCTGGCTGGTGCCGGAGGGCTGGCAGTGGCTGCTGCTGGGATTTTTGATGTTCCGCCTGATGGACATCGCCAAGCCCTGGCCGATCCACTGGATCGACCGCCACGTGCACGGCGGCGTCGGCATCATGCTGGACGACGTGCTGGCGGGCGTGTTCGCCTGGCTGGCGATGCAGGCGCTGGTCTGGGCACTGGCCTGATGGCGTAGCGGCCGAGACGCCTGGCGGATCAGCCAAGCCGATCCCGCTCCGGCGCCATTCATTCGATTGGGAATTCGAGGGCAAGGATGTACCGTTTCCGTTCGTTCGTCGCCGGCCTGGCGCTGGCATTCTCCTCCGTTCTGCCGGCTGCGCCGCAGGTCCAGGTGGTCGGGCTGTTTCCCAATGCCGCGGTGCTCAAGGTGGACGGCCAGCGGCAGCTGGTCAAGGCCGGCCAGGTCGGTCCCGGCGGGGTGCGGGTGATCAGCGCCGACAGCCGCGGCGCGGTGCTGCTGGTCGACGGGGAGCAGCGCAGCTACGGTCTCTCCCGCGAGTACAGCGACGGTTTCGCCGCGCCGAGCAAGGCGCGTCTGAGCGTCGCCCGCGGCGAAGGCGGGCACTATTGGGTCGCCGGCTCCATCGGTGGCCAGCCCCTGCAGTTCCTGGTGGATACCGGCGCCACGTCGGTGGCCCTCAACGAAGGCCAGGCGCAGCGCCTGGGGATCGACTACCGGAACACCGGCCGGCCGATCCGGGTGAATACCGCGAGCGGCGTGGCGCAGGGCTGGCAGATCAAGCTCGACCGGGTCAAGGTCGGCACGCTCGAAGTGTTCGGCGTCGAGGCGGTGGTTCTGCAGGGCGGCTCGCCCGGCACGGCCCTGCTCGGCATGAGCTTCCTCAACCGCGTGCGCTGGCGGGAAGAGCAGGGGGCGCTGCTGCTGGAGTCCAGGCTCTAGGCTGCGGGAGCTGGCAAAGCGGCACCGATTTTGCATCGATAGGAATGATCGATAATCAGGCAGCCCTATAGCCGGGCGTGACTGTTACAATGAATTCTTGCCGTCTCTTTCAGGAGTAATCCGGTGTCCGTCGTCTTCGTCGCCGCATCCAAGCTGCCCACGCCGTTCGGCGTTTTCACCATGCATGGCTTTCTCGAGGAAGCCAGCGGCAAGGAGCACGTGGCTCTGACGCTGGGCACGGTGGATGACGGCGCGCCGGTGCTGGGGCGTTTGCATTCCGAATGCCTGACCGGCGACGCCCTGTTTAGCCTGCGCTGCGATTGCGGCTTCCAGCTCGAGGCGGCGCTGCGCGCCATCGCCGCCGAAGGGCGCGGCGTACTGCTGTATCTGCGCCAGGAAGGGCGTGGCATCGGTCTGCTGAACAAGATCCGCGCCTACCAGCTGCAGGACACCGGCGCCGATACCGTCGAGGCCAACGAGCGTCTCGGCTTTCGGGCCGACCAGCGCGACTACGCCATGTGCCTGCCGATGCTGGAGCACCTCGGCATCTCCGCGGTCAAGCTGATGACCAACAACCCGCGCAAGGTCAAGGCTTTGGAGAGCTACGGCATCCGCGTGGCCGAGCGGGTGCCGCTGCAGACCGGGCTCAACCCGCACAACCGCAAGTACCTGGCGACCAAGGCCGGCAAGCTCGGACATCTGCTCGGCAGCCTGCATCAGGCCGAAGCCGAGGCGGAGACCCTGTCCGGGAACTGATCCCGGCGGAGATTGCCGATGAGCGAAGCCGCATCGCCCCCGATCAGGCGCCAGTGGCGCTGGCGCCTGATCCGCGCCTGGTGGATCCAGCTGCTCCTGACCCTGTTGCCGGTCGTCCTGCTCTCGCTGCTGCCCGGCCTCCGCCTGGACGGCGACGCGCAGCTGGGCATGCCGCTGTTCGCGCTCGGGCTGGCCTCGCTGTTCGTCACCCTGCCGCTGTTCCGCGCCTATAAACATGCTCTGATCGCCACCGAGAAGTCCTTCGGCGGCGAGGCCGAGTCCGCCGCCTGGGCGCATCTGGCCCGGCGCCGGCGCAACGCCCTGCTCGGCGCCGCGCTGCCGGCCTGGATCGGTGCGGCAGCGCTGCTGCTCGGGCTGGAGAGCATTCCGGCGCTGCTGCTGACCTTCGGTAGCCTGCTCCTGTTGTATCTCTACCGCCTGCCGCGCCAACTGGCGTGATGCGCCTGCTGCTGGTCATCCTGCTGAGCCTCGCGCTGCCGCTGGCGGCCGCCGAGCGGGTGGTCAGCCTGGCGCCGTCGATGACCGAGCTGATGCTGGAGCTGGGAGCCGGCGATCGCCTGGTCGGCCTGCTGGATGCCGGCGAGCGCCCGTCGGCGTTGGCCGGGCTGCCCTCGGTGGGGCACTACGGCCGGTTCGAGGCGGAAACCCTGCTCGCTCTGGACCCCGATCTGATCCTGCTCTGGCCGGGCGGCGTTTCCGCGGCGCAGCGGGAGCAACTGGTCGCTTTCGGCATTCCTCTGTTCGAGGCCGAGCCGCATCGGCTGGAGGATATCGCCGACCAGGCCGAGGCGCTGGGCGCGAGAGTCGGGCGAGGCGAGCGCGCGCGCCAGTTGGCCGACGGCTTTCGCCGGGAACTGCGCGAGTTGCGCCAGAGTTACCGGCGCACGACGCCGTTGCCGGTGTTCTATCAGGTCTGGGATCAGCCCCTGTACACCATCGGTGGCCGCCAGGTCATCAGCGATGCGCTCGAGGTCTGCGGGGCGCGCAACGTCTTCGCCGATCTCGCCCTGCCGGCGCCGCAGGTATCCCTGGAGGCGGTGCTGGCCCGCGATCCGGCGGTGATCCTGGTCGACCGGCCGGAGCAGGTCGCCGTCTGGCAGGCCTGGCCGCAGTTGCGCGCAGTGCGCGACGGGCGGGTCTGGATGGTGCCCGACCGCGGCCTCGAGCGGCCGAGCCTGCAGATGCTCCAGGCGACCCGCCAGCTCTGCCAGCTGCTCGAACGGGCAGGCCCCTGATCAGCTCAGCGCTTCGATCAGCTCCGCCTTGCGCATGCGCGAACGACCGCGCACGTCGAGTTCCGCGGCGCGTTCGAGCAGGTCGGCGCGGCTCAGCTCGGCCAGCGAGGTGCTCCCGGACTCGCGTCGGGCCTGCGCCGAGCCGCGGTTGGGCGAGTGCCCCTGGCGGGGCGCCGCCGCCCGGCGGGCGGAATCCTTGCGGTCGGCCTGCTTGGCGGTTTCGTTCTTCCGGCGTCCCGAGCCGCTCTTCTCGCCGCCGCCGGACTGCTTGTTCACCGTCGCCCAGGCCCGGGCTTCGGCCTCTTCCTCGGGAATGCCGCGTGCCTCGTAGCTTTCCTCGATATGGGCGGCCTTGCGCTTCTGCTTGCCGGTGTACTTGGACTTGTCGCCTTGGGGCATGTCGGTACTCCTCTAGGGGGAAGCCTCAACGGTTTCGACTGGCGAATCGGGCAAAGTTTCGCCGTGGCCGGCGCCTCGAAGCGCCCATCGGACCGGCGTCGGAGTATGGTTGGCGGGTGCGAGCGCGAAGGAGGCGAGCATGGGCGAGTCGGCGAGACCGCGTTATCCCATCCTGTTGGTGCCCGGCCTGCTGGGCTTCGTGCGGGTGGCCGGGTTTTCCTACTGGGGCGGCATCGACGTCGCCCTGCAGCGCCTGGGGGCGACGGTCTATCCGGTGCGGCTGTCCGCGCTGCACGACAACGAGGCGCTAGGCGAGCAGTTGCTGGCGCGCATCGCCGGGATTCTCGCCGCCAGCGGTGTGTCCCGGGTCAACCTGATCGGCCACAGCCAGGGCGGTCTGGCGGCGCGCTACGCGGCGGCTAGGTGCCCGGCCTGGGTCGCCTCGGTGACGGCGGTGGCTTCGCCGAATCGGGGCTCCGAGGTGGCCGATCTGCTGCACCGCCGGCTGCGGCCCGACGGTCGCCGCGAGCGCCTGCTGGCCGGGGCCTTCGAGGGGGTGGCGCGGATCATGGAACGTCTGGAAGGCATCGGGCCGCGACTTCCTCTCGACGGCCCGGCGTCCCTGCTGGCGCTGTCCAGCGAAGGCATGGCGGCGTTCAACGCGCGCTATCCCCAGGGCCTGCCGGAACGCTGGGGCGGCGAGGGGGCCGAGGAGGTCGACGGCGTGCGCTACTACTCCTGGAGCGGCATCCTCCAGCCGCAGATCGAGCGAGGTCTCAGGCGCCTCGATCCGGGACACCTCCTGTGTCGGCGGCTGGCCCGGCTGTTCGAGCACGAGGCCGGGCAGAACGATGGGATGGTCGGGCGCTTCAGCTCCCACCTGGGCAAGGTCATCGGCTCCGACTATCCCTTCGATCACCTGGACATCGTCAACCAGCGCCTCGGCTCGGTCGGGCCGGGAGCGGACCCGGTCGGTCTGTTCGTCGAGCACGCCCGCCGCCTAGCCGAGGCCGGGCTGTAGCCTAGCGCAGCTCCAGGGCGCGGCCGTCGAGGACGATGCGCTCGGCGCGCAGTTCCGGGGTGCCGTCCTTGCGCGGGTGGCCGACCAGGGTGACCGGCCGGCCCGGTTTCAGGTCCGTGCTCGTCATGCCGCGCGACTCCAGGCGCGAGAGCGGGCCCAGCACCACGGTCCACTCCTTGCCTTGGTAATCGAGGCTGACCCGGGCCTGCGGGTCTTCGTAGCGCACCTCCTTCAGCGGTCCCCTGAGGATCAGCGTCTGGCCGGTGTCGTAGGCGCCCCAGTCCTGGTTCGCCAGCACCATGACGGCAGCGAGCAGCAGGGCGAAGCTGGCAGGCAGCAGGAAGCGGTTCTTCAGCATGATGGCCACCCCGGATCGAAACAGCCTTGACCCTGCAACCATAGGCCAGAATCGTCAGGCCTACCGTGCCGCGCCTCGACGGTCGGGCGCCAAGCCTCAGCCGTAACGCTTGTGCGCCTCGATGGCCAGGCCGCTGCCGATGCTGCCGAAGGCGTTGCCCTCCACCTGGCGTGCGTTGGGCAGCATGGCCGCGACGCTCCGGCGCAGCGCGGGAATGCCGCTGGAGCCGCCGGTGAAGAACAGCGTGTCGACCTGCTCCTCGGCGATGCCGGCATCGGCCAGCAGAGTCCCGATGCTGCCGCGCACCCGCTGCAGGAGCGGCTCGATGGTGCCCTCGAACAGCTCGCGGTCGAGATCGGCAGCCAGGCCCGCCTCGATGCGCGACAGGTCGATGCGCCGCTGGGTGGTCTCGCTCAGGGCGATCTTGCTGTCTTCCACCTGCATCGCCAGCCAGTGTCCGGCGCGCTGTTCGATCAGCTTGAACAGGCGGTCGATGCCGGTCGGGTCGAGGATGTCGTAGCGCATGCTCTTGAGCGCCAGCTGGGTCTTCTGCGCGTAGACCGCGTTGATGGTGTGCCAGGTGGCGAGATTCAGGTGGGTGCTGGTCGGCATCGGGGCGTCGCTCTTCATCCGGCCGCCGTAGCCGAACAGCGGCATCACCCCCTGCAGGCTGAGCTGCTTGTCGAAGTCGGTGCCGCCGATGTGGACGCCGCCGGTCGCCAGGATGTCGCCCTGGCGGTCGGCCACGGCGCGCCGCTCGGGAGCCAGGCGCACCAGGGAGAAGTCCGAGGTGCCGCCGCCGATGTCGACGATCAGCACCAGTTCCTCGCGCTCGATCGTCGACTCGTAGTCGAAGGCCGCGGCGATCGGCTCGTACTGGAAGGAAACCTCCTTGAAACCGAGCTTCTTCGCCACCTCGCTCAGGGTGTCCGCGGCTTCCCGGTCGGCCTGCGGATCGTCGTCGACGAAGAACACCGGGCGGCCCAGCACCACTTCCTCGAAAGGCCGTCCGGCGACCGCCTCGGCGCGCTTCTTCAGCTCGCCGAGGAACAGACCGAGAATTTCCTTGAACGGCAGGGCGCTGCCGAGCACCGCGGTCTCGCTCTTCAGCAGCTTGGAGCCGAGCAGGCTCTTCAGCGAGCGCAGCAGGCGGCCCTCGTAGCCTTCCAGGTACTCGTGCAGGGCGAGCCGGCCGTAGACCGGGCGGCGCTCCTCGAGATTGAAGAAGACCACCGAGGGCAGGGTGAACTTGTCGTCTTCGAGGGCGATCAGCGGCTGCTGGTCGGGCCGCAGCCAGCCGACTGTGGAGTTGGAGGTGCCGAAGTCGATGCCGCAGGCGCGGGCGGGGAGGGCGATGGTCATGCAGAGGCTCGATCGGGAAAACGGCCGCGCATTCTAAGCGAGAGCGGCGCCGGATGCTGCCTGTCGCCGCGCACGATCGTCGGACACTGCGGAGGACGTACGTTCAGCGACTGAGGCTGAGCACCTGGCGCTGGCGCTCCTTGCGTTCCACCCACTGCTCGATCAGCTCGCGCAGCTGCGACAGCTCCACCGGCTTGGCCAGGTGTCCGTCCATGCCGACCTGCCGGGCATGTTCCCGGTGCTCGCTGAGGATGTGCGCCGTCAGGGCGACGACCGGAGTGCGCGGGCGATGCTCGAGGGCTTCCCAGGCGCGCAGCTGCTCGGTGGCGGCGAAGCCGTCGAGGATCGGCATCTCGCAGTCCATCAGCACCAGGTCGTACTGCTTCGCCTTCATCGCCTGCAGGGCTTCCTCGCCGTTGCTGGCGGTGTCCGGTTGCAGGTTGAGTTTGCGCAGCATGCCGCGGATGACCTTGGTGGAGATGCTGTTGTCCTCGGCGACGAGGATCTTGAAATCGCTCGGCACCTCCAGCGGCGCGCTCTCGCCCAGGGCTTCCGGCTGCAGGTTGTGCTCCCGGCGCTGGCCGAGCTGCTCGGCCAGGGTGGTCTTCAGGGTATAGCCGGCCACCGGTTTGGCCAGGCAGCACTGGATGCCGGCGTTGCGCGCGGTGATCCGGCCCGGGGCGTCGCTGGCGCCGGTCAGCATGATCAGCAGGATGTCCTGGTTCAGGCCCGGGTCCTCCTTGATCTTCTGCGCCAGCTGCAGGCCGTTCATGCCGGGCATGCCCTGGTCGAGGAGGACGACGTCGAAGTATTCGCGCAGGTTGGCCTTGGTCCGCAGCAGGGCCAGCGCCTCCTTGCCGGAGGAGACGGTGCTGACCTTCATGCCCCAGGCGCTGCACTGCTGCAGGAGCACCTTGCGGCAGGTGTCGTTGTCGTCCACCACCAGCAGGCGAGCGTCCTGCAGCGGGCTGTCGAGGTCCGCGACCGGGTGTTCCAGACGGGCCGGGTCGAGGGGCAGGGACAGCCACACCGTGGTGCCGCGGGTCGGCCCGACGTCGATGCCGTAGCTGCCGTGCATCAGGGAGACCAGCTGGCGGGCGATGATCAGGCTCAGACTGCCGTCGATCTGAGCGGCGGAGAGCAAATCGCTGCTGCGCACGCGGTCTTTCAGCAGGGCTTCGCGCTTGGCCGCCGGCATCGCCTCGCCGCTGTCCTGCACGGCGATGTGCAGGCGCGGCTGCGGGCTGCCGGTGTCCAGCGAGACCTTGAGCAGGATGTCGCCTTCGTCGGTCTGGCGGAAGGCGTTCTCGATCAGGCTCAGCAGAACCTGGCGCAGGCGCGTCGGGTCGCCGTTGACCACGCGCGGCACCTGCGGCTGGATGAAGCCGATCAGTTCGACCTTCCGCTGCTCGGCCTTGGCGCGGAAGATGCCCAGGCAGTCCTCGATCAGGCCGTTGAGGTCGTACTGCACGTCGTCCGGCTCGATCTGCCGGGACTCCAGGCGGGAGATGTCGAGGATGTCGTTGATCAGGCTGAGCAGTTCGTTGCCCGAGCTGTTGATGGTCTGCACGTAGTCGTACTGCTTGGCGGTCAGCGGCGTGCCGAGCAGCAGTTCGGTCATGCCCAGCACCCCGTTCATCGGCGTGCGGATCTCGTGGCTCAGCTTGGCGAGGAATTCCGACTTGGCCCGCAGCTCGGCCGAGGTCGCGGCTTCGTTGGTGTGCTGGGCGGCGGTTTCCCGCTCGATGCCGCGCTGCCGTTCGGCCATCGCGAAGGTCAGCATCAGGCCGCTGAGGGCGGTGAAGGCGAAGAGATCGAGCATCAGCCAGACCGGGCTGTTCTGATTGAAATCGAACGGCATGGTCAGGTAGGTGGTGAAGCCCAGATGGAGGAACAGCATGCCGACCAGCACCAGGCGGGCCGGGCGGTAACCGTTCAGCCAGTGGTAGGCGGGTACCAGGGTCACCGTCAGGGCCGCGGGCACGATCAGCAGGTTGTGCAGCCAGCCCTGGTCGTAGAGCCCACTGAGGAGCATGGCCAGGCCGATCAGGACGGCCTGGCCGCGCAGGAGCCAGTCGAACGCCCGGCTGCGCTTCGCTCGGTCGAAGAAGCTGTCGGAGAACAGCAGCAGGAACAGGAAGCTGCCCAGGGCGCTGGCATCCGCGATCAGGCTCTGTCGGAGGCTCAATTGCGGCAGCCAGAGGGCGAGCAGGCCGAAGTGGCTGGTGGTGCTCAAGAGCAGCGAGCCCTGCGCCAAGGACAGCCAGAGATTGCAGTTGGCCTTGTTGTAGAAGAAGCGGATCAGGTTGTACACCAAGCCGATGGCCAGGGTGCAGAGCAGCGCACCGAGCAGGTAGGCGGAACGCCCTTCGGCGAGCAGGCCGGCGGTGTCCAGGGTGCCGAACCAGGCGAGCGCCATCTGGTGCGGGTTGCTCAGCCGCAGCCAGACTTCGCGCGTCTCCCCGTCGTTCGGCAGGGGGAACAGGTAGGAGGACGATGCATAAGGGCGCGAGTCCAGGGGGCGCACCGCGCCGGTCTCGAGCTTCTGTTCGAGGTTGCCGCCCTTCAGCAGGTAGAAATCAAGGCGCTCGATGCGCGGGCCGAACATCCACAGCCAGCGCGGTTCGGCGTGCGCGGGAATCGGCACCTGGAGCCAGACCGCCTGGTCGCTGGCCGGCAGGGTGAGGGAGCGGCGGTCGAGGGGACTGAACAGCTCGCGGCGGTCCGTCACGTCCTCCAGCCTCAGGTGTCCACCCTGGTCGAAGAATATCCACCATTGGTTGGCGCGCGTGGGGCTTTCGGCGGACACGGAGACCTGTTCCGGACGAAGCAGGTTGCCCGCGACGAACGGCAGAGTCGCCAGCGCTATCAACAGCAGACAGATGGCCAGCGTTGTGGCATTCCAGAGCCGACGCACTGCGGTGTCCCTTCCTGAAAGAACGGCGAAATTATAGCCAATCGCTCGTTGTGAGGTAACCGCCAGAAAGGCTGCCGGAGGGCAGCCTTTCTGGCATTCGATCGCCGCGGATCTTCAACTCTCCCGGGCGATGGCGCGGTAACCGATGTCCCGGCGATAGAAGCAGCCTTCCCAGTCGATTTTCTCCGCCAGGGCATAGGCGTTGCGCTGGGCGGCGGATACCGTCTCGCCAAGGGCGGTGGCGCAGAGCACGCGACCGCCGGCGGTGACCACCTGGCCATCGGCGACTGCGGTGCCGGCGTGGAACACCTTGCCCGGCAGCTGGGCGGCGGCCTCCAGACCGGAGATGACGGCGCCCTTGGCGTAGTCGCCCGGATAGCCCCCGGCGGCCAGCACCACACCCAGGCTCGGCCGCGGATCCCACTGCGCTTCGATCTTGTGCAGCGCCTTGGCCAGCGCCGCTTCCACCAGCAGCACCAGGCTCGACTGCAGACGCAGCATCACCGGCTGGGTTTCCGGATCGCCGAAACGGCAGTTGAACTCGATGACCTTGGGCGCCCCCGACTTGTCGATCATCAGGCCGGCGTACAGGAAACCAGTGTAGACGTTGCCTTCTGCCGCCATGCCGCGGATGGTCGGAAAGATAATCTCGTCCATCACCCGCTGGTGGACCGCGGGCGTGACCACCGGTGCCGGCGAGTAGGCGCCCATGCCGCCGGTGTTCGGGCCGGTGTCGCCGTCGCCGACGCGCTTGTGGTCCTGGCTGGTGGCCATCGGCAGCACGTGCTCGCCGTCGACCATGACGATGAAGCTGGCTTCCTCGCCGTCGAGGAACTCCTCGATCACCACGCGCGCGCCGGCGTCGCCGAAGGCGTTGCCGGAGAGCATGTCGCGCACCGCTTCCTCGGCTTCCTCGAGGGTCATGGCGACGATCACGCCCTTGCCGGCGGCCAGGCCGTCGGCCTTGACCACGATGGGCGCGCCCAACTCGCGCAGGTAGGCCAGGGCCGGCTCGACCTCGGTGAAGTTCCGGTAGGCGGCAGTGGGGATGTTGTGGCGGGCCAGGAAGTCCTTGGTGAAGGCCTTGGAGCCTTCCAGCTGGGCGGCACCGGCGGTCGGGCCGAAGATGGCGAGGCCGCGCGAGCGGAACAGGTCGACCACGCCCTTCACCAGCGGCACTTCCGGACCGACGATGGTCAGTTCCACGTTCTTCTCGGCGAAGTCGGCCAACTGTTCGAGGGCCAGCACGTCGAGGGCGACGTTCTCGCACTTGGGCTCCAGGGCGGTGCCGGCGTTGCCGGGGGCGACGAAGACTTTCGCGACGCGCGGGTCCTGCGCCACTTTCCAGGCCAGGGCGTGCTCGCGGCCGCCGCTGCCGATGATCAGTACGTTCATGTTTCTCTCCTCGGGGAGGTGGACCTGGGGTCCAGCGGTGGAAAACGCTGTGCGGTTTTCCACCCTACGATGTCTGGCGTGTTGCGTAGGGTGGATGGCCGCAGCCATCCACCGTCCGGTCGATCAATGGCGGAAGTGGCGCATGCCGGTGAAGACCATCGCCATGCCGGCCTCGTCGGCCGCGGCGATCACCTCGTTGTCGCGCAGCGAGCCGCCCGGCTGGATCACCGCGGTGATGCCGGCCTTGGCCGCGTTGTCGATGCCGTCGCGGAACGGGAAGAAGGCGTCGCTCGCCATCACCGCGCCCGGCACCGACAGGCCGGCGTGTTCGGCCTTGATCGCGGCGATGCGCGCGGAGTTGACCCGGCTCATCTGCCCGGCGCCGACGCCGACGGTCTGGCGGTTCTTGGCGTAGACGATGGCGTTGGATTTGACGAACTTGGCCACTTTCCAGGCGAAGATCAGGTCGTGGATTTCCTGCTCGGTCGGTGCGCGCTTGGTCACCACCTTGAGGTCGGCCTCGGTGATCATGCCGATGTCGCGGCTCTGCACCAAGAGGCCGCCGTTGACGCGCTTGTAGTCCAGACCATTGACGCGCTCGGCCGGCCACTGGCCGCACTCGAGCAGGCGCACGTTGGCCTTGGCGGCGACCACTTCGCGGGCCTCGGCGCTGACGGACGGGGCGATGATCACCTCGACGAACTGGCGCTCGACGATGGCCTTGGCGGTATCAAAGTCCAGCTCGCGGTTGAAGGCGATGATGCCGCCGAAGGCGGATTCGCTGTCGGTGGCATAGGCCAGGTCGTAGGCCTTGTGGATGCCTCCTTCGTTCTCCGGCACCACGGCCACGCCGCACGGGTTGGCGTGCTTGACGATCACGCAGGCCGGCTTGACGAAGCTCTTCACGCATTCCAGCGCGGCGTCGGTGTCGGCCACGTTGTTGTAGGACAGCTCCTTGCCCTGCAGCTGCTTGGCGGTGGCGACGCTGGCCTCCAGCGGGTTGGCCTCGACGTAGAAGGCCGCCTTCTGGTGCGGATTCTCGCCGTAGCGCATGTCCTGCGCCTTGATGAACTGGCTGTTGAAGGTGCGCGGGAACTCGCTGCGGCCTTCGGTGGACAGGGTCTCGGCCGCCTGGTCGATGGTGCCCAGGTAGTTGGCGATCATGCCGTCGTAGGCGGCGGTGTGCTCGAAGGCCTTGAGCGCCAGGTCGAAGCGCTGGGCGTAGGTCAGACCGCCGTTCTTCAGGGACTCGACCACGCCGGCGTAGTCGGAGGCGTTGACCACGATGGCCACGTCCTTGTGGTTCTTCGCCGCGCTGCGGACCATGGTCGGGCCGCCGATGTCGATGTTCTCGATGGCGTCGGCCAGGGTGCAGCCCGGCTTGGCCACGGTGGCGGCGAACGGGTAGAGGTTGACCGCCACCAGGTCGATCGGCTGGATGCCGTGTTCGGCCATGACCGCGCCATCCTTGTCGCGACGGCCGAGGATGCCGCCGTGGATCTTCGGATGCAGGGTCTTCACCCGGCCGTCCATCATTTCCGGGAAACCGGTGTAGTCGGCCACTTCCACGGCGTTCACGCCGTTTTCGCGCAGCAGCTTGAAGGTGCCGCCGGTGGAGAGGATCTCGACGCCGAGGGCGGCGAGTTCGCGGGCGAAGTCGACGATGCCGGTCTTGTCGGACACGCTGATCAGCGCGCGGCGGACGGGGAGGCGGGTGGTTTGGTCGGTCATAAACACAGTCCTAAGGGCTACAGGCTGCAGGCGTCAGATCGCGGGCGGGGTGCGCACGCGGCCGGGCACCGCTTTTTCAAAGAAGGTCGTACTGCTTCAGTTTCTTGCGCAGGGTGCCGCGATTCAGACCGAGCAGCTCGGATGCCTTGGTCTGGTTCCCCTTGACGTAGTGCATCACGGTTTCCAGCAGCGGTGCCTCCACTTCGGAAAGCACCAGATTGTAGACATCCGTGACGGATGCGCCTTCGAGATGGGCGAAATAGTTGTGCAGCGCCTTCTCCACGCTGTCGCGCAGGGTGTGGCCCTCGGCGCTCGGCGTGTTCAGGTGCTGTTTCAGGTTGACGTTGTCGCTCACGGGCGTTGTTCCACTTACTAAATTCTCAGTCATCGTCGTCATGCGGCCACTCCTTCCACCTCGTCGTGCCGTTCGGCGAAGAACTGTCGAACGTGGGCGCTTTGCGCGTCCGTGGTATCCAAACGATTGAAGTGGGAGCGAAACTCCCCGGCGCCCGGCAGGCTTGCCAGATACCAGCCGACGTGCTTGCGGGCGATGCGGATGCCCATTTCTTCCCCGTAAAAGAGGTGCAGTGCGGTCAGGTGCTCCAGCAGGATGCGTTCCCTTTCCTCCAGTGACGGCGCCGGCAGTCGCTTGCCGGTATTCAGGTAGTGCTCGATCTCGCGGAAGATCCATGGCCTTCCCTGGGCCGCGCGACCGATCAGCAGGCCGTCGGCGCCTGTGGCGTCGAGCACCTGGCGGGCCTTCTCCGGCGAGTCGATGTCGCCGTTGGCGAACACCGGAATCGTCAGGGCCTGCTTGATCGCGGCGATGGTGTCGTATTCGGCCTGCCCCTGGTACAGGTCGGCGCGCGTCCGGCCGTGCACCGCCAGGGCGGCGATGCCGGCGTCCTCGGCGATTCTGGCGATGCGCAGGCCGTTGCGGTTGGCGTGGTCCCAGCCGGTGCGGATCTTCAGGGTCACCGGCACCTCGACCGCCTTGACCACCGTTTCGAGAATCTCCGCGACCAGCGCCTCGTCGCGCATCAGCGCCGATCCGGCGGCCTTGTTGCAGACCTTCTTCGCCGGGCAGCCCATGTTGATGTCGATGATCTGCGCCCCCAGCTCCACGTTGCAGCGGGCCGCCTCGGCGAGCATCCGCGGATCGCCGCCGGCGATCTGCACCGAGCGCGGCTCCGGATCGTCCGCGTGCAGCAGGCGCAGGCGCGACTTGCGGCTGTGCCACAGGCGGGTATCGCTGGTGACCATCTCCGACACCACCAGGCCGGCGCCGAGACGGCGGCAGAGGGCGCGGAACGGACGGTCGGTGACCCCCGCCATGGGGGCGAGGACCAGCCGGTTCGGTAATGTGTAGGGGCCGATGCGTACCATCGACATAGGTCTTCCCTGTTGGAGACTGGATTCAGGTCGATCGGGGACTCAAAAAAGGGTGGGCATGATACCCGCTCCCCGTGAACGGTTAAAAGCAGTTTTGCACAAATTATGAACAATCGCCGGCCGGGCGCCGGGGCAGGCGGGCGCCCGCCGGCGAGCGCCGGAGGCTCATTCCGGAGAATGGAAGCTTAGGCTGTAATTCACCGCCTGGGGCCCCGGGTCGAGGATTTCCAGGGCGATGTGGATGGGGGTCTGCGGCGGCATCTGCTCCTGTCCGGCCAGCTCCCCGCCGAGGTATTCACCCGGTTTGAAGCGCCGGCTGGCAACCACCAGTCCGCTCAGGTCGGTGAAGCGCAGTTCGAGCAGGGGGAACGGCTGGGCGAAGGACGCACGGTTGTAGATGATCGCGTCGACCACCAGGGCGCCGCTGAATTCCGGATGCTTGCGCACAACCAGATTGCTGCTCTTGATCTGGCCGATGTCGACCCTGGGCGGCAGGCTGCAGTCCAGCATCGGGCAGAGCTCTTCGAACCAGGGCCGATAGTCCTCCTGCCGAGCCAGTTCGTCGAAGTGGTACCAGACGTACTGGCCAGCCAGGGCAGCGGCGGCCAGCAGGTTCAGCAGTCCCCAGCCGAGCCAGCGGCCCCAGGGCTTGCGCGGCTTCTGCCAGTCCAGCTGCAGGGGCTCCTCGTCCAGTTCGAAGAGGGCCTCCGCCGGCTGCTCCGGTTGCTTGCGCCCGGTTCGCTCGGGGCTGGCGATCGGCTCTTCGTCCAGATCCGGCTCCGCCACCAGTCGGTCGTCGTGCTCGTCCTCCTCGATGATCAGGCGATCCAGGGACAGCGTGGGCTCGCTGCGCTCGCCCTTGCCGCTCGGCGTGATCAGCAGCGAGCTGGTCGGTGGCGGCGCCGGCTCCTCGTGCTCGGGAGGGGGGGCGGCGGCCGGCTTGGTCGGACGGAGCGTGGTGATTCTGGGTTCCTCGTCCCTGGTCCGCGCAGCCGGGGCGGGCGGCGGCTCGGCCGCGGCGGCCGAGCGCTCGAGCTGCTGCTGGCGCTCCAGTGCTTCCAGCTTGGCCAGTTCGGCGTCGAGGTCGAGGTTGTCCAGATCCAGATCGGCCAGGTCGAGGTCGTCGTGCGACCACAGCCCGGGCTGCGGCTGCTGACTGGCAGCCGCCGGCTTGTCGGTCGGCGCGGGCTCGGTCGCCGGTGCACGCGCGACGGCGGGGGCCGCTTCCTTCATGGCCGCAGACGTGAGCAGGTTCTGCGCGGCATTGAACACCTGCAGGCAGGTGCCGCAACGCGCCATGCCGCGCGCCGCGTCCAGCTGCGGTCGATTGACCCGGAAGCGGGTCTGGCAATGGGGGCACTGGGTGACGAAGGTGTCTGTCATGCGTTGATCCGATGGCCGGCACTTCGGGCGCCGGCCATCCACTGCCGGCGCTCTGCGATAGGGAGCTGGGGGCGCTAGTCTAACCCAGGCCCGGGAGGAGCGGCAGGGGCGCCGGCTCCGCGCGAATCAGCGGCGCACGCCGCCGATCCTCACCCAGCCGTCCTTTTCCGCGGTCGGCTCGAGCTCGAAGGCGTCGGCGTAGGCAGTGCGCACCTCCTCGGCCTGTTCGGCGAGGATGCCGGACAGCGCCAGGCGGCCGCCCGGCTTGACCAGCGAGGTGATCCGCGGCGCCAGTTGCACCAGCGGGCCGGCGAGGATGTTCGCCACCACCACGTCGGCCTGCTGCTGCGGCAGTTGCTCGGGCAGGTAGAGCGGGAAGCGCTCGGGGGCGATGCCGTTGCGGCCGGCGTTGTCGCGGGAGGCCTCCAGGGCCTGTGGGTCGATGTCGGTGCCGATCGCCCGCTCGGCACCGAGCAGCAGCGCGGCGATGGCCAGGATGCCGGAGCCGCAGCCGAAGTCCAGCACCGTGCAGCCGGCCAGGTCCTGGGCATCGAGCCACTCCAGGCACAGGGCGGTAGTCGGGTGGGTGCCGGTGCCGAAGGCCAGGCCCGGATCGAGCAGCAGGTTGACCGCCTCCGGCTGCGGCGCCTCGTGCCAGCTCGGCACTATCCACAGGCGGCGGCCGAAGCGCATCGGCTGGAAGTTATCCATCCAGCTGCGTTCCCAGTCCTGGTCCTCGATGCGCTCGATCTGGTGCTCCGGTAGCGCGGCGCCGGTCAGCAGTTCCAGGTGGGCGAGGAGGGGGGCCGAGTCCACGTCCGCCTCGAACAGGGCGAGCAGATGGGTGTGCGACCAGAGCGGAGTGGTGCCGAGATCGGGCTCGAAGATCGGCTGGTCCTCGGCATCCATGAAGGTCACCGAGACGGCGCCCACGTCGAGCAGGGCGTCCTCGTAGGTCTGGGCCTGTTCCGGGGTGATGGCGAGACGGACTTGTAACCAGGGCATGGCATACCTCATGGCAGAGCGGGCCCCGCTGCAGCGGGGCGGAAAATCGGCTGACTGGAAACGGAACGGGCCGCGCATCGCTGGGATGGCGGCCCGTCATTATCCACCGCTGGGCAGGCTTACTTGTCGGCCAGCTTGTGCTCCAGATAGTGGATGTTGACGCCGCCCTTGCAGAAGCTCGCGTCGCGGACCAGATCGCGGTGCAGCGGCACGTTGGTCTTGATGCCGTCGACCACGATCTCGTCGAGGGCGTTGCGCATGCGCGCCATGGCCTCGTCGCGATCCTTGCCGTAGGCGATCAGCTTGCCGATCAGCGAGTCGTAGTTCGGCGGTACCGCATAGCCGCTGTACAGGTGCGAGTCGACGCGGATGCCGTTGCCGCCCGGGGCGTGGAAGTGCTTGACCCGGCCGGGGCTGGGCATGAAGGTCTCCGGGTCCTCGGCGTTGACCCGGCATTCCAGCGCGTGGCCGCGGATCACCACGTCCTCCTGGCGGATGGACAGCTTCTCGCCGCCGGCGATGCGCAGCATCTCCTTGACGATGTCGATGCCGGTGACCATCTCGGTGACCGGGTGTTCGACCTGCACGCGGGTGTTCATCTCGATGAAGTAGAAGTTGCCGTCTTCATAGAGGAACTCGAAGGTGCCGGCACCGCGGTAGCCGATCTCGATGCAGGCGCGCACGCAGCGCTCCAGCACCTCGGCGCGGGCCTTTTCGTCGATGTGCGGCGCCGGGGCCTCTTCCAGCACCTTCTGGTGACGGCGCTGCAGCGAGCAGTCGCGGTCGCCCAGGTGGATGGCGTTGCCCTGTCCGTCGGACAGTACCTGCACCTCCACGTGGCGCGGGTTCACCAGGAACTTCTCCAGGTAGACCATGCCGTTGCCGAAGGCCGCTTCGGCCTCGGTGCGGGTCAGGCGCGCCGACTTGATCAGGTCCTCTTCCTTGTGCACCACGCGCATGCCGCGACCGCCGCCGCCGCCGGCGGCCTTGATGATCACCGGATAGCCGACGTCGCGGGCGATGGCTAGGGCCTCTTCCTCGTTTTCCGGCAGCGGACCGTCGGAACCGGGCACGGTGGGCACGCCGGCCTGCTTCATGGCGTGCTTGGCCGAAACCTTGTCGCCCATCAGGCGGATCACGTCGGCGGTCGGGCCGATGAAGGCGAAGCCGGATTTCTCCACCTGCTCGGCGAAGTCGGCGTTCTCGGCGAGGAAGCCGTAGCCCGGATGGATCCCGGTCGCGCCGGTCACTTCGGCGGCGGCGATGATGGCCGGGATGTGCAGGTAGGATTTGGCCGCCGGAGCCGGGCCGATGCACACGCTCTCGTCGGCGAGGCCCAGGTGCATCAGGTCGCGGTCCGCCGTCGAATACACAGCCACCGTCTTGATGCCCAGCTCCTTGCAGGCACGCAGGATACGCAGGGCGATCTCGCCGCGATTGGCGATCAGGACTTTTTCCAACATCGCAGGTTCTCCGCGGTTCAAACGATGGTGAACAGCGGCTGGTCGTATTCTACCGGCTGCCCGTTCTCCACCAGGATGGATTCGATGACGCCGCTGGTTTCGGCTTCGATGTGGTTCATCATCTTCATGGCTTCGACGATGCAGAGGGTGTCGCCCTTCTTCACGCTCTGGCCGACTTCGACGAAGACCTTGGCCGTCGGCGACGGCGAGCGGTAGAAGGTGCCGACCATCGGCGAACGCACCACGTGGCCGTTCAGCTGCGGAGCGGCTGGAGCTGCGGCTTCGGCGAAAGCGGCCGGAGCGGCGGCGAGCGCCGGGGCGGCGGCGGCGAGCGGGGCCGGGGCGGCGGCGTAGATCGGTTGGGCGATGGCCTTGCTGTTGCGGCTGATGCGTACCGATTCTTCGCCTTCGCGAATTTCCAGCTCGTCGATGCCGGACTCTTCCAGCAGTTCGATCAGTTTCTTGACTTTGCGGATATCCATTCAGGAATGCTCCCAGTTGAAAATCAGGGTCGTTCTAGGTGTTCGAGGGCGGCTTCCAGGGCCAGCCGGTAACCGATGGCGCCCAGGCCGCAAATCACTCCCACGGCGACATCGGAGAAGTAGGAGTGATGGCGGAATGGTTCGCGCTTGTGCACGTTGGACAGGTGCACTTCGGTGAATGGGATGCTCACCGCCAGCAATGCGTCACGTAGGGCTACACTTGTGTGGGTGAAAGCCGCCGGATTGATGATGATGTAATCCACTCCCTCGTTGCGCGCGGCGTGGATCCGCTCGATCAGCTCGTGCTCGGCATTGCTCTGCAGATGGAACAGGCGATGGCCGGCTTCGCGGGCGCGCTGCTCGAGATCCTGGTTGATCTGGGCGAGGGTGGTGGCGCCGTAGACGCCGGGCTCGCGGGTCCCCAGCAGGTTGAGGTTGGGCCCATGGAGCACCAGTAGGGTCGCCATGTCGGTGATGATCTCCCTTGTTACTGAAAAGCTGCGCCGCAGGCGCTCTCTGCGCGACCCGCCCGCTGGCGGGCTGCGAGCGACTGCCTGCTGCTGATTGGCATTTTAGCTGTAAATGTCCGCATTTTGCCCGCTATTTCTAGTTATTTCCGTCGGATAAGCGCCGGGAAAGACTTTCCTGAAGGCGTTTTGCGAAGGCGGTCGCATCGATCTCCCCCACCACCCGCAGGTTTTTCTGCTCCTGGCCGTCGGCGGCGAAGAACTGGATCGCCGGCGGGCCGAACAGCTGGTAGCGATCGAGCAGGGTGCGCTGCGCGGGGTTGCTGGCGGTGATGTCGAAGCGGACCAGCCGGAAGTCGCCGAGGCGGGCGACGACTTCCGCGGCGGAGAACACCTCGCGCTCGATCACCTTGCAGCTGATGCACCAGTCGGCGTACCAGTCGAGCAGCAGCGGCTGTCCGGCCGCCCTGGCCTCCTGCAGGACGGCGTCCAGTGCGGCCGGGCTGTCGACGGTCTGCCAGGCACCGGCCGGCTGAGCGGTGGTGGCACCGAGCGGCGCGGGCGTGCCGAGCGGGCGCAGCGGGTCGGATTCGCCGCGCAGGGCGCCGGTCCAACTGGCCAGGGCGTAGACCAGCAGCAGGAGGCCGAATAACTGGCCGAGCTTCTGCCGGTGGCTCTTGGCGGTGAATTCGAGTGCGCCGAGGAACAGCGCCACGCCGGCCGCCAGCAGCCCCCACAGGGCCAGGGTCAGCGGACCGGGCAGCACGCGCTCGAGCATCCACACGGCGACCGCCAGCAGCAGCACGCCGAAGGCGTTGCGTACCGCGACCATCCACGAGCCGCTCTTGGGCAGCAGGGCACCCCCGCCGGTGGCGAACAGCACCAGCGGGGCCCCCATGCCGAGGCCGAGGACGAACAGCTTGAGGCCGCCGCCCAGGGCGTCGCCGCTGCTGCTGATGTAGAGCAGGGCGCCGGCCAGCGGCGCGGAGACGCAGGGCGACACCAGCAGGCTGGAAACCACGCCGAGCGCCGCGGCGCCCCAGATCGAGCCGCCGCGGGTGTTGCCGGCCAGGCGGTCCAGCGGCGCGCGGACGAAGGCCGGCAGACGCAGCTCGTAGGCGCCGAACATGGCCAGGGCGAATAGCCCGAAGAAGGCGGCGAAGGGCACCAGTACCCAGGGCGACTGCAGACGTGCCTGCAGGTTCAGCTCGGCGCCGAACGTCCCCATCAGGGCGCCGAGCAGGGCGAAGCAGGCGGCCATCGGCAGGACGTAGGCCAGCGATAGAATCAGGCCGCGGGCGCCGCCGATCTGGCCGCGCAGCACCACCCCGGAGAGGATCGGCAGCATCGGCAGGACGCAGGGGGTGAAGGTCAGGCCGAGACCGGCGAGGAAGAACAGCGCCAGTGCCCGCCAGCTCCAGGCGCCGGCGCTATCGGCATCCGCGGCGGCTGCGCTCGGGACGATGCCCGCCCGGGGCTCGGCCGCCGGGGGGCCGCCGATCGCCAGTCGTTCGGTCTCCGGCGGGTAGCACAAGCCCTTGTCGGCGCAGCCCTGGTAGGTGACCTGGAGGGTGAACGGCTGACGGTCGGGATTGTCCAGCGGCAGCTCGATGTCGAGGATGCCGTGGTAGACCTCGACCTCACCGAAGAACTCGTCGGTCTTGCGCTCGCCGGCCGGCAGGCGCGCCGCGCCGAGCCCGACCGTGGCGGGTTCCGCGCGGAACTGGAAGCGCTGGCGATAGAGGTAGTAGCCTTCTGCAGCGACGAAACGCAGCCGGACCGCTTCCGGCGTGCTTTCCACCAGGCTCAGGCGGAAGGCCTGGCGCACCGGCAGGAAGTCGCCGCTGTTGTTCAGCTCGCCGAAGGCGGCGCTCGGGCGGCTGTCGAACAGGCCGGCAGCGGCGGGCAGCGAGAACAGCAGCAGAAGCAGGATCAACAGGCGTCGCATGAACTTCTCGAAGCAACAAATCCTCACATGATACCGGAGCCGGCCGCCGACTGCAGGCGAGGGTGTAAGCGATTTTGTCGCGGCGCTGCACGGCGTCGGCGCATCCCTTATAGTGCTAGGCTCCCTGTTTCGCGCAACCGGCCCGTCGGATTGCGCCCGAATCTCCGAACGTAGGAAGGATTTAGTCATGCTGGACTGGATGAAACGCGCAGGCGGTACGCGCGACCGTGTCGACAACGCCATGGAGGACGTGGGCAGTTATTTCGGCAACCGCTGGCTCGGACGCTCCCTGGGGTTGTTGCTCGGCCTCTACCTGCTGGTGACCCTGTTGCTCGGCTGGTACTGGAGCCAGGAGCCGGAGCCTTTCCCGGTGCAGCAGAGCGCCGCCGCCGCGGCCGAGCAGGCGCAGCGGCAACTGGTCACGGGCTACACCACGGTCGCCACCCTGAAGCGGGTGTCCAGCACCCTGCTCGACAAGCCCGGCGGCTACCTGTCCAACGACATCGCCCCGCCCGGACTCTGGCTGGACAACATGCCGAGCTGGGAGTACGGCGTGCTGGTGCAGGTGCGCGATCTGTCGCGTTCGCTGCGCAAGGACTTCGCCCGCTCCCAGTCGCAGTCCACCGAGGACCCCGATTTGGCCAAGGCCGAGCCGCATTTAAACTTCGACAACCGCAGTTGGGCCCTGCCGGCCTCGGAGACCGAGTATCGCGACGGCCTCAAGTTTCTCGACAGCTACCTGGCGCGCCTGAGCGACCCGGCCCAGCCGCAGGCGATCTTCTACGCCCGCGCCGACAACCTCAACAATTGGCTGGGCGACGTCTCGACCCGTCTCGGCTCGCTGTCGCAGCGGCTCTCCGCCAGCGTCGGGCGGGTGCGCCTGAATACCGACATAGCGCCGCAGGAAGCCGCCAGCAAGGGCCTGATCCCGCAGGTCAACGAGGAGATCGTCAAAACCCCCTGGCTGCAGATCGACAACGTGTTCTATGAGGCCCGCGGTCAGGCTTGGGCGCTGTCGCACCTGCTGCGCGCCATCGAGGTGGACTTCGCCGACGTGCTGGCGAAGAAGAACGCCACCGTCAGCGTGCGGCAGATCATCCGCGAGCTGGAGGCGGCGCAGGCGCCGCTGTGGAGCCCGATGGTGCTGAACGGCAGCGGCTACGGCATCCTCGCCAACCACTCGCTGGTGATGGCCAACTACATCTCCCGGGCCAACGCCGCGATCATCGATCTGCGCATGCTGCTGGCCCAGGGCTGATGGTCGATGCCGAACGGGAGGCGGCCCACCGCGCCGCCTCCGACGCCGAACGGGTCGCCTGGGTCGACGAGCGGGACCGCCCGCTCGGCGCGCTGCCCCGCGCCGAGCTGCGCGAGCGCCGGCTGATCGGCCGCGGCACCTTCATCCTGCTGTTCAACGGCGCCGGGCAGCTCTGCGTGCACCGCCGCACCCTGAGCAAGGCGATCTATCCCGGCTACTGGGATGTGGCCGCCGGCGGCATGGTGCAGGCCGGCGAGGACTACCCGGAGTCCGCCGCCCGCGAACTGGAGGAGGAGCTCGGTATCGCCGGGGTGGCGCTGCGCGAACACGGGCGCTTCTTCTTCGACGAGCCGGACAACCGCCTCTGGTGCGGGGTGTTCTCCGCGGTTTCCGACGCCCCGCTGGTGCTGCAGCCGGAGGAGGTGCTGGAGGCGCGCTTCATCGCCCCCGCCGAGGCGCTGCGCGAGGCGCTGGAGTTGCCCTATTGCCCGGATTCCCTGGAAGCCCTGCGGCGTTATCTGGGATAGGTTCCGGCCTGTCCCCTACGAATCGGGGCGAATGATTTCGCCCCTGGATTGTCATCGTTCGAATGTATTTCCGAGGATGCCTCCCTTGGCCAAGAAAGCCTCTTCCCTTTCCGCCCTCGGCGGTCTGGTCTACTCCACCGACGCCGGTCGCCACTGTCCCGATTGCGGCCAGCCGGTGGCCCAGTGCGTCTGCAAGCAGAACGCGATACCCGCCGGCGACGGCATCGCCCGGGTGCGCCGCGAGACCAAGGGCCGCGGCGGCAAGACGGTGACCACCATCACCGGCGTGCCATTGGCCGAGGCCGAGCTGAAGGAGCTGGCCAGCGCCCTCAAGCGCCGCTGCGGCACCGGCGGTGCGCTCAAGGACGGCGTCATCGAGATCCAGGGCGAGCACGTCGAGCTGCTGGTCGAGGAACTCGGCAAGCGCGGTTTCAAGGCGAAGAAGTCCGGAGGCTAGCTAGCCGCTGCCCGGCGCGGCGCCGTATCCGGTTTGATATCCAGCCACAGGAGAGCCCGATGTCCGCACCACGACGTACACGCAAAGACGATGGCAGCCAGTGGACCGTGGCCGACAGCCGCACCGTCTACGGCATCCGCCACTGGGGTGCCGGCTATTTCGCGATCAACGAGCGCGGGCACGTGGAGGCCCTGCCGAACCGCCGCGCCGAGCGGCCGATCGACCTGCGCGAGCTGGTCGAGCAGTTGCGCCAGTCCGGCCTGTCGCTGCCGCTGCTGGTGCGCTTCCCGGATATCCTGCAGGACCGCGTGCGTCAGCTGACCGGCGCCTTCGACGCCCATATCGCGCGTCTTGGCTACGGCAACCGCTACACCGCGCTGTACCCGATCAAGGTCAACCAGCAGGAAGCGGTCATCGAGAGCATCATCGCCACGCCGAACGTCTCCATCGGCCTGGAAGCCGGCTCGAAACCCGAGCTGCTGGCCGTGCTGGCCCTGGCGCCGAAGGGCGGCACCATCATCTGCAACGGCTACAAGGACCGCGAGTTCATCCACCTGGCCCTGATCGGGCAGAAGCTCGGGCACAACGTCTTCATCGTCATCGAGAAGGAGTCCGAGGTGCAGCTGGTGATCGAGGAGGCGGCCGAGCTGGAGGTCGTCCCGCAGGTCGGCCTGCGCGTGCGGCTGTCCTCGCTGACCTCCAGCAAGTGGGCCGATACCGGCGGCGAGAAGGCCAAGTTCGGCCTGTCCGCGGCGCAGCTGCTGTCGGTGGTCGAGCGCTTCCGCGCCGCCGGTCTGGACCAGGGCATCCGCCTGCTGCATTTCCACATGGGCTCGCAGATCGCCAACATCGCCGACTACCGCAAGGGCTTCCGCGAGGCCATCCGCTACTACGGCGAACTGCGCGCCCTGGGGCTGCCGGTGGACCACGTGGACGTCGGCGGCGGCCTGGGCGTCGACTACGACGGCACCCGCTCGCGCAACGCCAGCTCGGTCAACTACGACGTGGACGACTACGCCGCCACCGTGGTCGACATGCTCAAGGAGTTCTGCGACCGCCAGGAGCTGCCGCACCCGCACATCTTCTCCGAGAGCGGCCGGGCACTGACCGCCCACCATGCGCTGCTGGTGGTGCAGGTTACCGACGTGGAGCGGCACAACGACGATCCGCCGCAGCTGGACCCGCAGGCCGAGCATCCGGAGGTGCTGCAGGTGCTGATCGACCTGCTCGCCGGCCCCGGCGATCCGGAGATGGTCATCGAGACCTACTGGCGGGCGACCCATTACATCGGCGAGGTTTCCGCGCAGTACTCGGTGGGCAAGCTCAACCTGGCGCAGAAGGCCCTGGCCGAGCAGTGCTACTACGCCCTCTGCCGGCGGCTGTACGACTTGCTGAAGGCGCGTCAGCGCTCGCACCGCCAGGTGATCGACGAGCTCAATGACAAGCTGGCGGACAAGTACATCTGCAACTTCTCGGTGTTCCAGAGCCTGCCGGACACCTGGGCCATCGACCAGATCCTGCCGATCCTGCCGCTGGACCGGCTCGACGAGGAGCCGCTGCGCCGTGCCGTGCTGCAGGACCTGACCTGCGATTCCGACGGCAAGATCAAGCAGTACGTCGACGAGCAGAGCATCGAGACCAGCCTGCCGGTGCACGAGCTGCGCGAGGGCGAGGACTACCTCTTGGGCATCTTTCTGGTCGGCGCCTATCAGGAGATCCTCGGCGACATGCACAACCTGTTCGGCGACACCGACTCGGTGAACGTCTACCAGCGCGCCGACGGCAGCATCTACCACGCCGGCATCGAGACCCACGACACCATCGAGGACATGCTGCGCTACGTGCACCTCTCACCCGAGGAGCTGATGACCTGCTACCGCGACAAGGTCGCCGGGGCGCCGATCGGCGCCCGCGAGCGCACCCGCTTCCTCGACGCCCTGCGCCTGGGGCTGACCCGCTCGTCCTATCTGTCCGCATGAAGCGCGCAGGGCGGGAAACGGCCGTAGGCCCTTCCCGCCGATGGCGCCGGACCTGATTCACCCGGCTCTCTGGCCCTGCTCCGCCAGCCCCTGGCGCCACAGGCGCAGGGCGAACAGGCCGGTCGCCGCCCCGCGCAGGGCCATGAAGGCGAGAAAGGCCAGCCACAGGCCGTGATTGCCCAGCTCCCGCAGCAGCCAGGCCAGCGGCAGCGCCAGGAGCACGGCGAGCAGCATGGCGTCGCGCATCTCGCGGGCGCGGGTGGCGCCGATGAGCAGGCCGTCGAGCAGGTAGCTCCACACCGCGATCGGCGGCAGCGCCGCCAGATAGGGCAGGAAGGCCAGGGCCTGGCGGCGTACCGCCGGGATATCGGTCTGCAGGGCGACGAAAGCCTCGCCGGCGAACAGGAAGAACAAGGCGAAGCCCAGACTGGCCAGCAGCGACCAGCCGCCGGTGACCACCAGCGCCCGGCGCAGGGCGAGGCGGTCGCGACCGCCGACGGCGTGTCCGCAGAGGGCTTCCAGGGCATGGGCCAGACCGTCGAGGGCGTGGGCGCAGAGCAGCAGGCCGTTGAGCAGCAGGGCGTTGGCCGCCACCGTCGTTTCGCCGAGACGGGTGCCCTGCACAGTGATCAGGAAGAACACCAGCTGCAGCAGCAGGCTGCGGATGAAGATGTCGCGGTTCACCGCCAGCAGCGGGCGCCAGTTCCGCCAGCGGAGCAGGTCCGCCCGTGGCAGGCGTCCGGGGAAACGCCCCAGGGTCCTCCTCGCCAGCTGCAGGCCGAGCAGGGCGCCGCTCCATTCGGCGAGCACCGAGGCCCAGGCGGCGCCCGGCACGCCCCAGCCGAGGCCGAAGACGAACCACAGGTCCAGCACCACGTTGACCAGGCTGGTAGCCAGCAGCATGGCCAGCGGCGCGCGGGCGTTCTGCGTGCCGAGTAGCCAGCCGATCAGCGCGTAGCCGGCCAGCACCGCCGGCAGGCCACACAGGCGGATGTGGAAATAGTCGCGGGTCAGGGCGTCCAGGGCCGCCGAGGGCCGCATGAGCGCGAGGGCGAAGCTGCCGAAGGGCAGCGCCAGCAGACTCAGCAGCAGGGCGAAGGCGAGGCCGAGGGCGAGTCCCTGCAGCAGCACCAGGCGCAGCGCGGCGCCGTCGGCGCGGCCGCAGGCCTGGGCGGCGAAGCCGGTGGTGCCCATGCGCAGGAAGCCGAAGGCCCAGCTCAGCAGGGTGTAGAGGCTGCCGCCCACCGCCACCGCGGCGAGCTGGTCGGCCTGCGGCAGATGGCCGACAACCGCGCTGTCGACCAGGGCCACTAGCGGCACGCAGAGGTTGGAGAGGATCATCGGCAGGGCCAGCGCGGCGACCCGTCGCTGGCTCGGCGCATGGCGCCAGGCGTCGCGCAGGGCCGTCCAGCCGCTCCCGGCCGGGCGGCCGTCCAGAGCCGTGGCGTCGCTCACTGGATCAGCCAGCTGAGCAGCCAGAGCCCGAGCAGCAGCTGGATCAGCCCGCCGACGAAGGCGCGGCGGAGCAGGGCGCGGACGCCGGCGACCAGCAGGGACAGGCCGACGATCAGGGCGATGATGCCGAGCAGCGAAGGGTTCATGCCCAGGGTGCGCGACAGGCCTTCGAGAAAGCCGCTGCCGGCGCGGGCGATGGCGTCGAACACGCCGCCCAGGGCCTCGACGACGAAGCGGATCAGGGCGCCCAGCGCCTCGCCGAGCCATTCGAAGAAGCTTTCTACCTGCATTGTGGATGTCTCTGCGCAAAGGGCGGCCTGGCCGGGAAAAACCGGCCAAGCATAACCCGGCGCTGCGGCGTTTTCAGCGCAGCAGCAGAAGCGGTGTGGTCGAGATGCGCAGCATGTGGTGGGTGGTGCTGCCGAGGAAGAACTGGCGAATCCGCGAATGGCCGTGGGCGCCCATCACCAGCAGGTCGAGACCGTGCTCCTGCTGGTAGTCGAGCAGGGTCTGCTCCACCTCGCCCTTGCGGATCTCCGTGGTCACCAGGAAGTCGGCGTTTTCCAGCAATTCCTCGGCGTCGGCCAGCGCCTCGCGATGCTCCTCGCTGTCCTTGCCGACCATCAGCAGATGCAGCGGCAGGCCCTTGAACAGCGGGCTGGCGGCCAGCATGCGCACCGCCAGCTGGGCGTTCGGGCTGGCGTCGTAGGCCAGGAGCAGGCTGCCGGGCTCCTTGAACGTCTCCGGCACGATCAGCATCGGTCGTTGCAGGGTGCGGGTTACGCTTTCCAGATGGCTGCCGACGTGCAGGCCCTGCTGTCGGCTCTTCACCCCGCGGCGGCCGATCACCAGCAGGCGGATCTGCGGGGCCAGCTCCTGCAGGACCTCGACCAGATCGCCATAGCGCTGGCTCAGCTCCGGCGCTTCCAGGCCCGCGGCCAGGACGCGCGCACCGGCCGCCTCGAGCATCAGTTGGCCCTGCTCCAGGGCCAGCTTGCCGCGCTGCTCGTCGAGCTTGGACAGCTCGTCGAGCAGCTGCTCGCGGCTGCCGAGCCCGATGGCGCCGCTGAGATCGCCCGGCTCCGGATAGCGCCCGCGATCCAGCACGTGGAGAAGGGTCAGCGGTGCGCCCAGGCGCCGGCTGGCCCAGATGGCGCAGTCGCAGACGGCCGAAGCAGCCGAGGAGCCGTCGATGCAGGCGATGATCCGGTTCATGCTGGGCTCCCTCACCGGTCCGCAGGGGCGGGACCGCGACCAGAACACCATAGGCCAGCTTGCGGGGAGCGGCCACGCGGCGGCGACGGAGCGGGTCCTGGCCACTGCGTCTATGCTGGTTGCGGGGACAAGCGAAGAAAAGGAGTCCTGCGTGGCAGGCATGCTTCTCGAACCCGGTCGGACCCAGGCGGCCTCCTGCCGGCCTGTCTCCCGCACGGCGAATCTCCCGGGCGCTGCGCCATGACCAGCGCCCGTCTGCCCTCCCTGGACCGCCTGCTGCAGGCACCGGCCTGTGCGCCGCTGGCGCAGCGTTACGGGCGGACGGCGCTATTGAAGACCCTGCGCGACCTGCTCGACGAATTGCGCGAGCCGGCGCGGCACGGCCGGCTGGAGGCGCTGGAACTGTCCGAGGCGGTGCTCGCCGGGCGCGCCGGCGAACGTCTGGCGCGCTGGCACGCCAGCCGCGTGCGGCGGGTGTTCAACCTCACCGGCACGGTGCTGCACACCAACCTCGGCCGCGCCCTGCTGCCGGAGGAGGCGGTCGAGGCGATCTGCCGGGCCGCCCGCCATCCACTCAACCTGGAATTCGATCTGGCGACCGGCAAGCGCGGCGACCGCGACGACCTGATCGAGGGCATGATCCGCGAGCTGACCGGCGCCGAGGCGGTCACCGTGGTCAACAACAACGCCGCCGCCGTGCTGCTGACGCTGAACAGCCTGGGCGCGCGCCGGGAGGGCATCATCTCCCGCGGCGAGCTGATCGAGATCGGCGGCGCCTTCCGCATTCCGGACATCATGGCCCGCGCCGGGGTGAAGCTGGTCGAGGTCGGCACCACCAACCGCACCCACCCCCGGGACTACCGGGATGCCATAGGGCCGCGCACGGGCCTGGTGATGCGCGTGCACGCCAGCAACTACAGCATCCAGGGCTTCACCGCCAGCGTGCCCACCGCCGAGCTGGCGGGCATCGCCCATGCCCACGGCCTGCCGCTGCTGGAGGACCTGGGCAGCGGCAGCCTGGTCGATCTGAGCCGCTGGGGCCTGCCGGCCGAGCCGACGGTGCAGCAGGCCCTGGCGGGCGGTGCGGACATCGTCACCTTCAGCGGCGACAAGCTGCTGGGCGGCCCCCAGGCCGGGCTGGTCGTCGGCCGCCGCGAACTGATCCGGCGCATCAAGCAGAACCCGCTCAAGCGCGCCCTGCGGGTGGATAAGCTGACCCTGGCCGCCCTGGAGGCGGTGCTCGGCCTCTACCGCGATCCCGACCGTCTCGCCGAGCGGCTCACCAGCCTGCGTCTGCTGGCCCGGCCGCAACCGGATATCCGCGCCCAGGCCGAGCGCCTGGCGCCGCCACTCGCCGACGTCCTCGGCGCGGCCTGGCAGGTCGCAGCGGCGGATGCCCCGGGCATGGTCGGCAGCGGCTCGCAGCCGCTGGCGCGCCTGCCCAGCGCCGCGCTGCGCCTGTGCCCGCTGCAGCCCAGGCGGCTGCGCGGGCGCGCCCTGCGCCGGCTGGAGGAGGCGCTGCGGGGACTGCCGATCCCGGTGCTCGGCCGCCTGGCCGACGACGCCCTGTGGCTCGACCTGCGCCAGCTGGATGACGAGCCGGCCTTCCTCGCCCAGCTGGTGCAGCTGCGGGCTGACCTCGAATGATCGTCGGCACCGGCGGGCACATCGACCACGGCAAGACCGCGCTGCTGGCGGCGCTCACCGGCCAGGCGGGGGACCGCCGGCGCGAGGAGCGCGAGCGCGGCATCACCATCGACCTGGGCTATCGCTACGCCGATCTGGGCGGCGGCGAGCCGACCGGCTTCATCGACGTGCCGGGGCACGAGCGCTTCGTCCGCAACATGCTGGCCGGCGCCTGCGGCATCGACCTGCTGCTCCTGGTGGTGGCGACCGACGACGGGGTGATGCCGCAGACCCGCGAGCACCTGGCGATCGCCGAACTGCTCGGTATCCCCCGGGCCCTGGTGGCGCTGAGCAAGATCGACCGGGCGGTGCCCGAACGCATCGAGGCGGTGCGCGCGGAGGTCGCGGCGCTGCTGGCGCCGGGGCCCTTCGCCGGGGCCGCGCAGTTTCCGCTGTCCAGCGTCACGGGCGCGGGCGTCGGGGCGCTGCGTCAGGCCCTGGCCGCGGAGGCTCGCCACATCCGGGCACGCAGCGACGCCGGCCACTTCCGCCTGGCCATCGATCGCGCCTTCAGCGTCAGCGGCGCCGGCGTGGTAGTCACCGGCACCGCCTTCGCCGGACGGGTCGCGGTCGGCGACGAGCTGCTGCTGAGCCCTTCCGGCCGCCAAGTGCGGGTGCGCGGGCTGCACGCGCAGAACCGCGCGGCGGATATGGGGCGGGCCGGCCAGCGGCTGGCGCTGAATCTGGCCGGGGAGCGCCTTTCCTTGGCGCAGATCCGCCGCGGCGACTGGCTGCTGGACGAGGTCCTGCATGCGCCGAGCGTCCGCCTGGACATCGAGCTGCGCCTGCTGCCGGAGGAGCGCCGCGCCCTCGGCCACTGGACGCCGCTGCACGTGCACCTGGGCGCCGGTGAGACCATGGGGCGGGTCGCTCTACTGGAGGGCGGCAGCCTGGCGCCGGGCGGGTGCATGCTGGCCCAGCTGCTGCTCGATGCGCCGCTGCACGCCGTGCACGGCGACCGCCTGGTGCTGCGCGATCAGTCGGCCCGGCGCACCCTGGGCGGCGGACGGGTGCTCGATCCCAACCCGCCTGCGCGCCAGCGGCGCAGCGCGATGCGCCTGGCGCAGCTCGCCGCGCTCGCCGGCGGCGCTCTGGAGCAGGCCCTGCCGCTCCTGCTGGCGCAGGCCGAAAACGGCCTCGACCCGCTGGCGCTGGCGCGCCAGTTCAACCGCCCGCGCCCGGGCTGGCAGCTGCCGGAGGACGCCTGCGAAATCGCCACCCGGATCGGCCCGCGGTTGCTCGAGCGTCACTGCTGGCGGCGGCTCGGCGAACGGCTGGTCGAGGGCCTCGAGCGTTTTCACCGGGAGCAGCCGGACGAGTCCGGTCCCGACCGCGACCGCCTGCGCCGCTACTGCCTGCCGGAACTGGAGCGGGCGGTGTTCCTCGCCCTGCTGGAGGAGGCGCTGGCCGCGGGGCGGATCGAGGCGAGCGGCCCCTGGCTGCACCGCCCGGAGCATCGGGTACGCCTGAGCGAAACCGAAGAGGCGCTGCGGGCGCGTCTGTGGCCGCTGCTCGAGGCCGGGCGCTTCGATCCGCCCTGGGTGCGCGATCTGGCCCGCGCCCTGGCGGTGGAGGAGGGCTCAATGCGCCTGCTGCTGCGCAAGCTGGCGCGGCTGGGGCTGCTGCAGCAGGTGGTCCGCGACCTGTTCTATCCGGAGGCGACCCTGCGCCGGCTGGCCGCCGAGGTGCTGGCGCTGGATACGCAGCAGGGCGCGGTCCGCGCGGCGGCCTTGCGCGACCGCATCCAGCTCGGCCGCAAACGCTGCATTCAACTGCTCGAGCATTTCGACCGCATCGGCCTGACCCGCCGTTTCGGCAACGAGCACCGGGTGCGCCGCGATAGCGCCTTGGCGCAGGAATGCGCCCGCGGCTGAGGCGGGCGCCAGAATCGAGGAAGGCATTCGCGTCCGGTGGCGCGGCCGGGCTTCAAACCCGGTTGGGGGCGGCAGCCGTTCCCGGGTAGGTTCGACTCCTACTGCCTTCCGCCATATCCCCGCGGTTGCGGCCCGCCCTGGTCGAAGCCGCTCACGTGACGGCTCTCGCTGCCGAGGAAGCGGCAGAGGGTGCGGGCGAAGAAGTCGTCCTTGCCGCGGGTATAGGCCTCGCGGTCGAGGGCATATTGGCTGGCCATGTGCCGCTTGAGCCGGGCGTAGGCTTCCACGTCCGCCGGATGGCAGCGCAGGTGGTCGCGGAACATCAGGTGCTTTTCCGCTTCGCTCAGGGTCAGCACGTGGACGTGGTGGGTGCGCGCTTGTGCTCCCGGCAGGCGGCCCTTGACGAAGAACATCCGCGGCGGCTGCAGGTTGTCGTGCCGCAGCAGATAGCCGCACTCCGCGAGCGGGGCGCGCAGTCGGCCCCAGTCGCAGCCGGGGGGCGGCAGCAGCATGATGTCGATGATCGGCTTGGCCGCCAGGCCGGGCACTGAGGTGCTGCCGAAATGCTCGATGCGCACCCCGTACAGGCCATGCCGCTCGAGCCGCAGGCCGAGGCGCCGTGCCTCGGCCCGGTAGCGCTGCGGCCAGTCGGCCTGGGGTTCGCAGATGCGGATCGGGTCTTCGATGAAGCGGTATCCGCCGTTCTGTCGGCGGATGGCGGGCTGATGCATGGGTCCTCCTTGATCTCTTCGCTGTGCCGGACCTGGCGTTCGGGGCAGGGCTCCTCGTGGGCGGGGTGTGGGCGTGGGGACGCGTCCGGACCGTGCAGGCGGCTGCCCGTCCTGGGGCGGCAGGGGCTGTGGCCGTCGCGTAGGGGAAAAACTAGTGGCGGGTGCCGCACGGTGCCAGCGGATACTGTGTCCCGAGCCCCGCCGGGGCCTGCCGGTCGCTCAGCGGGGCGGGTACAGGGAGAGAACCCGGGCGACCGCCTCGCGGATGGCCTGGGTGCGTTCCTCCGGGCTGGCGTTGCCGCGGCGCACCACCTTCTCCGCGCTGCCGCGCCAGACCAGCTTGCCGTCGTGCCCGTCGAGCAGGTTGATCAGCAGGGTGCCGACCTGGTAGTCGAAGGTGCGGGTTTCGCTGTAGGAGGGCATGCCCCAGTAGGGGTTCCAGGGGCTGCCCCAGTAGCCGCCGGAATAGTTGGTGACCTGGGTATGCCTCTGGTCGACGATCATCCACGCCTGCACCTTCAGATCGCCGACGCTGCCGGGCGGCGCCTGGCGCAGGCCGCGCTGTTCGAGCTGATCGGCGACGGCGGCGCGGACGCGCTGCTCGGTCAGGCTGCTGTCCAGGCGCGGGTCGTTGGGGCGGAACTGCACCGCCGGCTCCTGCCAGCTCCAGCTGCGGTAGGCGCCGAAATCCCGCGCCGGATCGAAGTCCCGCTCGATTCGGGTGCTCTGGCAGGCGGCTAGCAGGAGCATAAGCGGCAGCAGTAGCAGGCGGACGGACATGATGACTTCTCCGATTGCAGGACGGACGGTGTGATCTAGGGGGGAAAGCCTTCGAGGGCGCGACGGATCGCCTTGCGCAGGGGCTTGGCATGTTCGGCGCCGGCATCGCCGTCGTCGCTCTCGCCGTAGCCGCTCCAGACGCGCTGGCCGTCGGCACCGTCGAACAGCTCGACGCGCACCACCAGCGCATCGTATTCGTAGTTGCGCACGATCGGCACGCTGCCCCACAGCCCGTAGTCGTTCCAGTAGCGGCCGTAGCCGTAATAACCGCCCGGGTACGGGTAGGGATAGCCGTAGTAGTCGTCGTAGTACTGGCGGACCCGGTGCTCGAGGCTGACCGCGGCGGCGACCCGCAAATCCGCCCGGGCGCCCGCCTGCGCCGGGCGCAGGCCGCGCTGGTCGAGGGCGGCGCCGAGGGCTTCCTGGAACAGGGCCGGATCCACGTCGGCTCCGCCGCCCGGCGGGCGGTCGTCGAGCCAGGCCCAGTTGCGGTAGCGGGCGTAGTCCCGTGTCGGCGCCGGATAGGCGGAGCGGTCGAAGGTCGTGGCCGCGGCGGCGGGCGCCGGCGGCAGCGGCGCGGACTCGGCGCGGTAGGGGTTGGGGCTCTGGCAGGCGCCGAGTGCGAGGCAGAACGACAGCATGGCCAGGCGACGCATACGATCCCCATGACGTCCGGGTGTCTCGCTCAAGTATCGTCGCGCGCCCGGACCGACGGAAGTGACTGCGATCAAGCTTAGCAGACCGGACGGGGCCGGCAGAGCCAGTGCAGGTAGCGGCCGAGCCCCTGGAAGCCGGGATGGCGGCGGTAGGCCAGTTCCATCTCCAGCAGGTCGAGCAGCTCCGCCTTGGCCTGGAACTCCGCCGGCATGTAGTCGTGGAACACCCGCACGCCGCTGCGGCATTCGATGTGCCAGTTGGCGTTCATCTGCGCTTCCAGCTCGCGCGGGTCCAGCGGCCGCTGCGGGGTCAGGCTCTGCCCCTCGCCGGCGAATTCCTCGCGGCGCAGCTTGCGGAAGTGGCCCTTGAGCAGGTTGCGGTAGATCAGCGCGTCCTTGTTGTAGAAGGCCAGCGACAGCCAGCCGTCGGCGGCGGTGAGCTGGTGCAGCACCGGCAGGATGCTGTGCGGCTCGGCCAGCCATTCCAGCACCGCATGGCAGAGCACCAGGTCGTAGGGCGCGTCGAGCCGGCCGAGCAGTTCCTGCCAGGCGGCCTGCAGGAAGGTGGCCTGCAGGCCGGCCTCGGCGAACCGCTGGCGGGCGCCCTCGAACATCGGCGCGGCTGGCTCGGCCAGGGTCACCTGATGGCCGTGCTGGGCCAGCCAGAGTGCCATGTGGCCGAGCCCGGCGCCGACGTCCAGCACCCGCAGCGGCCGCTCGGGCAGGACTTCGGCGAGGTCGGCCTGGAGCACGGCCAGGCGGATCGCACCCTTGGCGCCGCCGTAGATCTTCTCGGCGAAGCGCACGGCGAGTTGGTCGAAATGGCGGTCTCCGGCTTGTCCCGTCATGGCTTGTAGCGCCGTTCGGTATCGGCCAGCTTGGCGCGCACCACCTCGTCCATGTCCAGGCCGAGCTCGGCGCAGAGCAGCAGGAGATAGAGGACGACGTCGCCGATCTCCTGGCCGGCGTGGGCCAGCTGGTCGGCGGGCAGGTGGCGCGATTCGTCTTCGCCGAGCCACTGGAAGATCTCCACCAGCTCGGCCATCTCGACGCTGGCGGCCATGGTCAGGTTCTTCGGGCTGTGGAAACGGCGCCAGTCGTTGGCATCGCGAATGGCGTGCAGGCGGCGGGTGAGTTCGGTCAGGTCCATGCGGCACTCCTGGAGGGAGGCGCATAGCTTCGGCTGGAAGCCGGGGCGGTGCAAGTTCTGCGCAAGAAACGCCGCTACGGACGAAGGCGGGAGTCCGTCCCCGCCTGGACTGCGGTCAGTGCCGACCGCCTCCGTGGCTGTTCCGGCCGCCTTTGCGGCCGGCTTCGGAGGCTTTCTGCGGGTCGTTGGCGAAGTTGCCGCCACTGTTGCGTCCGCCCTTGCGCCCGGCGGCGGATGCTCTTTCACGGTCATTGGCGAAGTTGCCCGGATTGGTGCTCTTGGTCATGCCGTTATCCTCGCGTGGATGGGGACCCGAGACCGAGGCGTCGCTCGGCCTGCCTGGATTCTGAATGAGGCGAGGCGGGGGAGTTCCGGATTTTCCGGCGAAGGGGCTGGCAGGGGATGGGCGGTCCGGGCGCTGCAGGCAGCGGGGAGCATCGCTGCCTGCGCGGGCGGACGTGGCGTCAGCGACCGTGGCCGAAGGCCAGACCCTGCTGACGGCGCTCGGCGAAGTAGGCGTTGGTGACCTTGATCACCACCGGGCTGAGCAGCAGCAGCGAGATCAGGTTAGGAATCGCCATCAGACCGTTGAGGGTGTCGGCGACCAGCCAGGCGAACTCCAGATGGGCGAGGGCGCCGAAGGGGATGGCCGCCACCCAGAGCACGCGGAACGGCAGGATCGAACGGGTGCCGGCGAGGTATTCCCAGCAGCGCTCGCCGTAGTAGCTCCAGCCGAGGATGGTGGTGTAGCAGAAGATCACCAGGGCCAGCGCCAGCACGGAGTTGCCGATGCCGGGCATGGCGCTCTCGAAGGCCGCCGAGGACAGGGCCGCGCCGCTCTGGCCGCTGTTCCAGAGGCCGGAGGTGAGGATGACCAGGGCGGTCATGCTGCAGATGACCAGCGTGTCGATAAAGGTCCCGAGCATGCCGATCAGGCCCGAGCGCACCGCGCAGCTGGTGGTTCCAGCCGCCTGGGCGATGCCGGCGGTGCCGAGGCCCGCCTCGTTGGAGAAGATACCGCGGGCGACGCCGTAGCGGATTGCCGTCATCACCGCCGCGCCGGCGAAGCCGCCGGCGGCCGCCGCAGGGCTGAAGGCGTGCTCGAAGATCAGCGCGAAGGCACCGGGAATGGCCTGGTAGTTGATGATCAGCACGCTGACCGAGGCGATGATGTAGCTGATGCACATGAAGGGCACCAGGGACTCGGCGACCTTGCCGATGCGCCGCACGCCGCCGAGGATCACCAGCCCGGTGATGGCCATGGTGACCACTCCGGTGACCCAGTCCGGCACGCCGAAGGCGACGTTGAGAGCGTCGGCCATGCTGTTGACCTGGACCATGTTGCCGATGCCGAAGCCGGCCAGTCCGCCGAACAGGGCGAAGGCTCCGCCCATCCAGGCCCACTTCCGACCCAGGCCGTTCTTGATCGCGTACATCGGGCCGCCGACGTGCTCGCCGCGCTCGTCCTTCTCGCGGTAGTGCACCGCCAGCACCACTTCGCAGTACTTGGTGGCCATGCCGACCAGGGCCGTGCACCACATCCAGAACACCGCGCCGGGGCCGCCCAGGGCGATCGCCGTGGCCACGCCGGCGATGTTGCCGGTGCCGACGGTGGCGGCCAGGCAGGTCATCAGCGCCTGAAACGGGCTGATCTCGCCGCTCTCGTCGTCGCCTTTCTGGCGGCCCTGCCACAGCAGGCGGAAGCCGTTGGGAATGTTGCGCCAGGGCATGAACCTGAGGAAGAACAGCAGGAAGAGTCCGGTACCGAGGATCAGCACCAGCATCGGCGGGCCCCAGACCAGGGCATTGAGTCCATTGACCAGGGTGTTCAGAAAATCCATCGGCAACTCCGGTGTTTTGGTGGTTGACAGGCTGTCCATGGGGCCGGGCCCGTGAAAGGGCCGGCTCCCCGTGGTCGAAGCCGCCGCTTTCGGCCGGCTGAGCCACGATCGCCTGTCAGGTTTCCAAGCAGGATAGATGCCATCGGCCGCAATCAGGTAGAAAAAGCGGAGCGGAGCCGCTCCGGGGCGGGGACGGCCGCCCAACTGCCCCGTTGCGGTGCGCGTTCGTCGGCAGGATGGTGCGCAGCTTCCCGACCGGCGCGGGTGCGCCAGAGGCGGTCGCCTCAGTCGAGAATGAAGTGGGGCAGGAAGCGCGAGCTGTCCTGGGTGACCAGGGTGGCGTCCTCGCGGATGCCGATGCCGCAGGCCCGGTCGCCTACCACCCAACTGCCGATCACCGGGTAGTGGCCATCGAAGCAGGGCAGCGGGTGGCAGGCCTGGCGGATCGCCGGTCCGTCGTAGGGGCCGGGAACGGCGAGGCGCTGGCCATCCAGAGTGTGCAACTGGACGTTGGCCCCTTCGCGGGAGAGCAGCGGCTTGCGTACCCAACCGGGCGGGAGGCTGGCGCCGGGGGCATCCTCGAAGTAGGCCGGAAGCAGGTTGGGATGGCCGGGGTGGCGCTCCCAGAGCAGGGCGAGGATGCCCTTGTTGCTCAGCAAGGCTTTCCAAGGCGGCTCGATGAAGCGGGTGAAGGAGCGGCCGATGTGCTGGCCGAAATCCTCTTCCAGCATGAACTCCCAGGGATAGAGCTTGAACAGGGTGGGAATGTGCTGATCTTCCAGGTCGACGAAGCCGCCCAGACGGTCGAGGCCGATCGTTTCGATGTCGATGTGCCGCGTCTCGTGGCCGGCCTGGGTGGCGATGTCGCGAAGGTAGTCCACCGTGCCGCGATCCTCCGGGGAGTCGCCGGCGCAGGCGAAATACAGCGGCTGCTGCACGGAGATCCCGGCGAAGCGCTCCATCAGGCATTCCTGGATCGAATTGAACTGATCTGCGGCGGCCGGCAGCTCGCCGTTCTGCTGTTGCTGTTCCAGCCACAGCCACTGGAAGAAGGCCGCTTCGTAGAGCGCGGTCGGGGTGTCGTAGTTCAGCTCGAAGAGCTTGGCCGGCCCCCGACCGTCATAGGCCAGGTCCAGGCGTCCGTAGAGGTGCGGTTCGCGGCGGCTCCAGCTGGCGGCCAGCGGCTCGCGGAAGTGCTCCGGCACCCTGAGGCGGTCCAGCAGCTCCTCGCTGGCGGCGATCTCCTCGACCAGCGCCAGGCTCATGGCGTGGATCTCCTCGGTCGGCGCCTCCAGGTCCGCTTCGATCTGCTTCAGGCTGAAACGGTAGGCTGCTCGCTCGTCCCAGTAGGGCTGGCCGTCGATGGTATGGAAGCGGAAGCCCAGGCATTCCGCCTGGGCGAACCAGTCCGGCCGTTCGTGTTGGGGAATCCGTTGCATCAGCTGCCACAGTTCGAATAGCGGTAAGCGCCGGCGCCGAAGCCGCCACGGCTGACCAGAGGGGAGGCCGGGGTGCGGATGTCGGCCATGCTCACCTTGACCGGGCCTTTATGATCGCCGATCCGCCTGTTGCAGGCGCTGCGCAGGTACTGGAGGTCGTCCTGCGCGCGGTACAGCGGCTGGCTGGTGAAGAGGCGGCCGTTGCCCCGGTGCGCCGCGTACGGATATGGCTCGCGGCCGACCAGATAGCCGGCCATCGTCGCCCTGTGCTGGATGCCGGCTCCGGGAACGGGCTCGCAGCCCCCGCGCCCGAAGTCCGCTTCGCACTCCTGCTGGTTCAGGTAGCGCGGCGCATGCCGCTGGTGGACCGACTCCGCCTGGGCGCGCTCCTGCTGGCAGACGCTGCCACTGAAGACGCCGGCGGCGATGCACGAGGCTTCGCTGCGGTAGAGGTAGCCCGGGTGGGACTGCCCGCAGCCGGCGAGCATCAGCGGGGTGCTGCCGACCAGTACTAGGCGCATGGCCTTGCTGCGTTTCATCGGGCGCTCCTCAGCCGTTCATGGCAGCGGCGTTGAGTACGCCGACCGAGACGGAGGAAAGGGCCACCAGGATGCCGCTGGCCATCTCGTTGTCGCCGATGCGTTGCCCCAGGCCGGGAATCAGCGCTCGCAGCAGGGCGAAGGTCAGCAGCTGGGCGATCAGCGCCACCAGTCCCCAGAGCAGGAAGTCCAGCAGGCTGACGGATTCGCGCATGGCGCTGGCCAGCGGCAGGACGAAGCCCAGCAGGCTGCCGCCGAAGGCCAGCGCGGCGGCCGGGACGTTGGTGCGGATCAGCTGCCATTCCTTGTGCGGGGTGAGGGCGGTGTAGATCAGGCCGAACAGCACCAGCAGCAGCAGGCCGGCGCCGAAATAGAGGGCGAAGGCCGGTACGCCGGCAAAGTAGAAGGCAAGGTCGTCTCGCACCGCGGTGCTCCCTGTGATATCACTTGGCCGGCAAAGTAGCGGCGCACAGGGGGGAAGGCAACCGCGCAGCGGTCGACGAGGAGAGAATCGTGAAGGGGGTCACCTTTGCCGCGCCGGGGAGTCCTTCGGCGCGGCAAAGATCGGGGCTCAGGCGCTCGGGCGGGATTCGCGCAGACTTTCCAGCTGGCGCCCCTGGCGGGCGGCGTAGGGCTCCAGTAGACGCTCGATGCCAGCGGCGGTGCCCGTCGGCGTGGCGACCGGGCGGACCCGGGCCCGCTGGCGCACCTGCGGGTCGTCGCCGATCTCGTGATCCAGCAGCAGCTGGTTGCGGCTGTGCTGCGACAGGGTCAGGGCCTCCTGGACGCCGGTGCTGAGCAGGAGCTTGGCCTGGCTCAGGCCGAACAGGTTTTCGCCCCGGGTTTCGGAGAGCTGCAGTTGCAGGGTGACTCCGCTGTCCGACGTCTCGCTTCGCAGGTCCTGGTGCAGCGCGCGCAACAGTTCGCCGCAGCAGAGGGCGTCGGCCAGGTAGTCGTTGCCGATCTCGCGGCGATGGAACAGCAGCAGGCTGCTACCCTCGTTGAGCGGGTGCAGCTCGCCGCGGTACAGCTCGGCGGCTCGCTCCAGGCAGTCACGGTGGCGCTGGCGCAGCTCCAGCAATTGCTCGCGGGGCAGCCTCCTGAGCTGCTCCAGCGGGCCGAGGTGGACAGCCAGGATCGCGCTTTCCCGGGCGTCCGGGATCGGCTGCGACGGTTGGGGGCCGGATACGGACAGATCTTCGTCGAGATCGAAATCCTCGTCGAAATCGCTCTGCCGGGACGTGCGGGCCTGGGACGGGCGCGGGCGCTCGTCGATGGCCGGCAGGTCGAAGTCGTCGTCATCGCGACGGCTGGCCGCGAGGGGGGGGAGACGGGCGGGGGCCTCGTCGAGCGGCTCCTCGTCGGTTTCCGCGTCCTCGTCGAGCTCGTCGGTCTCCAGCTGTTCCGGCACCAGCATGGCCTGCAGCTGGCGCGCCAGATCGCCGATCTCGTCCTGGCGTCCTGCCGCGGGGGCAGGGGCTTCTGGGGCGCGCAGCCAGACTCGCAACTGTAGCAGCGGCGTGGAGATATGCCGCCCCAGGCGCAGGCTCAGGGCCAGGGTCGCGGCCAGCAGGATCAGGCTGAGCAGCCCCATGTTCTGCAGGCTGAGGGTCATCGGCAGCTGGAACTGCTGCATGTCCAGGCTGATGCGCAGGTGACCGGCGATCACTTCCTGGAAGGTGATCGGCGCCGAGTAGAGGCCCGGCTCCTCGCCCAGCAGGTTCTGCTGCGGGCGCGAGCCCGATTCGGCGAGGATGCGGTTGTCCACGCTGTAGATCGCCGCGTGGGCGACCAGCGGGTTCTTCACCAGGTTGCTCAGCAGCACGTTGAGGCTGAGCAGGTCGTTCGACACCAGCAGCTCGGTGGCCGAGGCGGCGGTCTGGCTGAGCAGGCTCTGGCCGAGGGCATCGGCCTGCTGCTGCATGGCGTGCTTGAACTGCATGGTGACCACCCAGGAGTAGACCAGCAGTGCGAGTATCACCAGCAACAGGCTGTGGCAGACGACGCGCAGCACCAGGGGCACGCGGCGGTGGCGCAATGCGCGGAACAGTAGCAGAAAGAGGTTGTCGGGTCTGACGGACGCTGGCCGGTTCACAGATCTCGGCTCTTGATGGGGAGGGGCGGGCAGTATACGGAAAGCCCGTGTCCCGCCGGAAGCAGCAAAGGCGTCGGCATGGAAAAACCCCGGGGTACTCCTGTCGCGGTGCTGCTGCGCCGGCTGCCGGGCCTGATAGAATGCGTGGCTTCTTCGCTTATGGGAGCTGCGCCTTGCGCGAGATTGTCCTGATCAATATCACCGGGGAGGGCCGTCCCGGTCTGACCGCTGCCATTACCGGCGTGCTGGCCAAGTGCGGGGTGAACATCCTCGACATCGGCCAGGCGGTCATCCATGAAACCCTGTCGTTCGGCATCCTGGTGGAGATCCCAGCCCCCGGCGATGCCTCGGCACTGTTCAAGGACCTGCTGTTCGCCGCCCATCAGTTGAATCAGCAGGTGCGTTTCACCCCGGTTTCCGAAGCCGAATACCTGCAGTGGGTCGGCGGTCAGGGCCGGCCGCGCTACATCGTCACCCTGATGGCGCGCCAGGTGACCGCCGGACAGCTCGAGCGGGTCAGCTCGATCATCGCCAGGCACGGGCTCGAGATCGAGCGCATCGACCGCCTCTCCGGGCGTCCGCCGCTGGACGCCCCGCCGGCCTGCAGCAAGGCCTGCATCGAGTTCTCCGTGCGCGGCGAGCCGGCCGATCCGGAGGCGCTGCGCGAGGAGCTCCTGCTCACCGCCCAGGAGCTGAACGTCGACATCGGTTTCCAGCGCGACAGCCTGTACCGCCGCAACCGCTGTCTGGCAGTGTTCGACATGGACTCGACGCTGATCGAGGCGGAGGTCATCGACGAACTGGCCAAGGCCGCCGGGATCGGCGACAAGGTCGCGGCCATCACCGAGCGGGCGATGCGCGGCGAGCTGGATTTCCGCGCCAGCTTCAAGGAGCGCCTGGCGCTGCTCAAGGGGCTTCCGGAAACCGTGCTGGCGGATATCGGCGCCTCCCTGCGCCTGACCGAGGGTGCCGAAGTGCTGTTCGCCGAGCTCAAGCGGCTGGGCTACAAGACCGCGATCCTGTCCGGCGGCTTCACCTATTTCGCCCGGCAGATCCAGCAGAAACTGGGCATCGACTACGTGTTCGCCAACGAGCTGCAGATCGTCGATGGCCTGGTCACCGGCGTGGCGGTGGAGCCGATCGTCGACGGCCAGCGCAAGGCCGACCTGCTGCGCCAGCTGGCGCAGCAGGAGGGGCTGTCCCTGGAACAGACCATCGCCGTCGGCGACGGCGCCAACGACCTGCCGATGCTCGGCCTGGCCGGTCTCGGCGTGGCCTTCCGCGCCAAGCCGCTGGTCCGGCGCTCGGCCAGGCAGGCGATCACCAACCTCGGGCTGGACGGCATCCTCTATCTGATCGGCCATCGCGACCGCGACAGCCAATAACGCGCAAGCCCGGCCTGCCGGGGCGGCGGATGCCCGGCAGGCCGACGGTCACTGGCCCTCGGCGGGGAAGTCGTAGTTCATCTCGGCGCTGGGCCCCTGCAGGTAGTAGCCCTGGATGTAGCTGGCTCCGGCCTGCCAGAGCGGCGCCAGCACCGAGGCGTTCTCGACGTCAGGCACTATGGTCGCCTTGCCTTCGGCGTGCAGGTCGTGCAGCAGGGACTTCAGTCTTTCCCGGTTCGGCTCCTCGTCGAGGTCCTTGAGGAAGGAACCGTCTATCTTCACGTAGTCGACGGGCAGGTGCTTGAGTGCGGTGAACGGATTGGTCGAGCAGCCGAAATGGATCAGGGCGCTCTGGCAATGCAGTTCAGCGAGGCCCTGGGTCAGGGCCTTGGCCTGCTTGAGGTAGGTGGTGGCGTCGCTCTCGTTGAACTGCAGGACCAGCGTATCGGAGGGGAGCCGCGCGGCCTTGAGTGCGGCTCCGAGCCAGGGCAGTAGGCTCGGGTCCTGCAGGGTGGCCGCGCACAGGTGGATGAACAGGCGTGTGTCGTGGCCTTTCGCCCGGTGCGCAACTAGGCGCTTGATCGCGTTCAGGATGACCCAGCGATCCAGCGTCTCGGCCAGCCCGGCCTCCATCGTGGCGCCGAGAAAATCGGCCGGCGCCACTTCCTCGCCCTGCGGATTGAGCAGGCGCAGCAGCACCTCGTAATGTTCGGTGGCCTCGCCGCGCAGGCTGATGATCGGCTGGAACAGCAGGCGGAAGCCGTCCAGCTCCAGCGCCTGCCTGACCATGGCGACGATGCTGCCGCGGCTGGCTGCGGCGGCCAGCTCCTCGGCCGGATCGTAGAGTTTCAGGGCGTTGCCGCCATCCAATGCATCGGCGCAGCGGTGGGCACGGTCGATCACGTCCTGGGCCTTGGCGGTCATCTCGTCGAGACCGGCGACGCCGATCGACAGGGTGATCTGCGCGGTGCGGCCGTTGACTTCGAACAGATGCCCCTCGGCCTTCTTCAGCAGCGTGACCAGGCCGGCGCGGGCCTGCTCCGGCGTCACGGCATCGTGCAACGTGGCGAACACGTCGTCGGCGAAGCGGGCCAGATGGGCTGTTTCGCCGAAGTGGGCGCGCAGCAGATCGGCTAGGTCGGCCAGCAGCCGATCGAAGCCGGCCAGGCCCAGTTCGGCCTTCAGCTGGGGATAGCGGTCGATGTGGATGTAGCACAGGCAGGCGGCCTGGCCGGCGCTGACCGCACGCTTGGTGGCTTCATCCAGCAGTTCCATGAAATGGTTGCGGTTGTACAGGCCGGTGACCAGATCCTGGGTGCTGATCTCGCGCAGTTTCTCCTCCAGCTCGCTGTTGCTTTCGTTGCGCATCACCACCTGGATGCAGGGCTCGCCGTCGTAGCTGGCGGGAGACAGGCTCATGCGCAGTCGGAGCTGATGTCCATCCTCGCGGACGCCGTTGCATTGCAGTTCCCTGAGGTCCGCGGCGCTGGCGTAGTTCTTGATGAAGTCCCGGAAGCGGGCCTGATCCTGGCCGGCGATCAGATCGATCATCGGCATCCCTTCCAGTTCGTCGGCCTCTTCGTAGCCGAAGAGCTGGAGATAGGCGCGATTGGCATAGATATGCATGCCATCGTGCACGTAGGCGATGGCGTCCACCGAGCTGTCGAGCAGCAGCTGGCAGCGCTTCTCGGCCTCGCGCAGGGCGATTTCGGCGGCCCGCCGCGCTCGGCGCTCCTCCAGATTGGTCAGCTCGCGCCGGGCGACCAGCATCAGGCGCTCGTCCTCGCCGACGGGCAGGGCGTCCTGGGCGCCGAGGGCGAGGGCTTCGGTGATCAGGTCGGAATCGTTGTCCTGGACCAGCTGGACGATGGGAATGTCCTTGAGCTGCCGGCGGATGCTGGCGATCGCCTCGGCGGGACTGAGGTTCTCGCTGCTCGGCGCGGCGATCAGCAGATCCCAGCTCTGCTGCAGCGCCTCGGCGAGATCCTCGCTGGACGTCAGCCGATGCACGCGGGTCGCGCTGCCGGCGTTGCGGAACAGGCTGACCAGGCGTTCGGCTTCGTTCTGCGAATCTTCCAGGATCAGCAGGCGGACGGTTTTCTTTTCGATGGCCATAACTTTGAACTCAGCCGCGGCTGGGCGTGCTGGCAGGCAATGTGCCTGGCAGAAGACAGGGGAAGTGGCCGGAATCTACAGTGGCCGTCGGGGGGAGTCAAAGCCTTCCGGCCCGTCGGGGGACACCGGTCGCGTCGGGCTGTGACCGGTGTCCCGCGGGGGCGAATCAGTGCTCGGAAGAGCGCTCGTGGCCGAGCGCCTGGCCCATCCGTACCGGGCTCAGGGCGCCCAGTTCGGCATGCCATTGCACCCGGTTCGGGCCGAACAGGACGATGGCGGTCGAGCCCAGCTTGAAGCGGCCGCATTCGGCGCCCTTCTCCAGATGGATCGGCGCGCGCGCCGCCTCGTCGTAGCGCCAGCTCTTCAGGGCGCGCTTGGGCGGCGTGACCAGGCCGGCCCAGACCGTCTCGATGCTGGCGACGATCATCGCGCCGACCAGCACCACGGCCATCGGCCCGAGTTCGGTGTCGAACAGGCAGACCACCCGTTCGTTGCGGGCGAACAGTTCGGGGACGTTCTCGGCGGTGACCTGATTGACCGAGAAGATCCGGCCCGGCACGTAGATCATCTCGCGCAGGGTGCCGGCCAGCGGCATGTGCACGCGGTGATAGTCCTTCGGCGACAGGTAGACGGTGGCGAACTCGCCGCCCATGAAGGGCTCGGCGATCCGCTGGTCGCCGCCGAGCAGCTCCAGCAGGCTGAAACTGTGGCCCTTGGCCTGGAAGATGCGGCCGTATTCGATCGTGCCGATCTGGCTGACGGTGCCGTCGGCCGGGCTGAGGATGGCGCCCGGCGTGCTGTCCAGCGGCCGGGCGCCGTCCTTCAGGGCGCGGGTGAAGAAGGCGTTGAAGTTCTCGTAGGCGGTCAGGTCCTCGATCAGGGCCTGGCGCATGTCGACCTGGAAGCGTCGGGCGAACCAGCGGATGAAGGCGTTCTTGAACCAGGCGTTGCGGCACTCGGCCAGGCAGCCGGCGGCCCGGGAGATCAGGTGGTGGGGCAGCAGGTACTGGCTGGAAACGAACAGGCGGTCTTTCAGGCGCATCGTCAGATCTCTACGGGCGTGTCTGGATGGTTGCCCCATTCGCCCCAGGAGCCGGCATAGCCCTTGACCCGCGGGTAGCCCAGGGCCTTGGCGATCAGGTAGGTGAGGCCGGAGCGGTGATGGGTCTGGCAGTGGGTGACTATTTCCTTGTCCGGGGTGATGCCCAGGCCGTTCAGGCATTCGGCGATGTCCTCGCGGATGCGCAGGGCGCGGGCCGTGTCCATGGCGGCGGTCCATTCGAAATTGATCGCGCCGGGCACATGGCCGCCTTTCGCCGCGAGGACCTTTTCGCCGCGGTATTCCTGGGGCGAGCGGGCGTCCCATACCACCAGGTCGGCGGCGCCGAGTCGGCTCTGCAGGTACTCGCGGGTGGCGGTCGGCTCGCTGTGCAGCGTGAGGGCCACGGGGCCGCCGGCCGGCGCCGGAATGTCCCGGGACAGCGGGCGCTCTTCCGCCAGCCAGGCGCGCAGGCCACCGTTCAGATAGTGGTAGCGGCGATGGCCGATGACGTCCAGCAGCCAGATGAAGCGGCCGGCCCAGCCGCCGCCCTCGTCGTCGTAGACCACGTAGACCGCATCCGGACGATGACCGAGTTCGCCGAACAGGCTTTCCAGCTGCTCCTGCGGCGGCAGCAGGCCGGGCGCCGGCGGCTGGCCGAGCTGGGTACGCTTGGGATCGACGAAGCGGGCGCCGGGGATGTGGCCCTCGGCATAGCGGGCGGCGCTGGTCAGATCGACCAGGATCAGCTCCGGCGCGCCCAGGCGGGCTTGCAGATCAGCCGGTTCGATGACCAGCGGCAGCGTGGCGAAGTCGGCCATGGGTGGCTCCAATCAAGGGGATGAAGGCGGGCATTGTAGCCAAAGCCCGCAGCCCGTCGGCAATTCGGCGGGAGGCCGCTCAGTATTCCGGTTCGGGCAGGCTGGCGAGGATGTGCCGGTAGCTGGCCATCCGTTGCGGCTGGATGCGGCCTTCCTCCAGCGCCTTGAGCAGGGCGCAGCCGGGCTCGCGGTCGTGCTTGCAGTCGCGGAAGCGGCAGTGGCCGAGCAGGTCGCGGAACTCGATGAAACCGGCCTCGACATCCCCGCGGTCGACGTGCCCCAGGCCGAATTCGCGGATGCCGGGCGAGTCGATCAGTTTGCCGCCGCCGGGAAAGTGGAACAGCCGGGCGGTGGTGGTTGTGTGGGTGCCCTTGTTGGTGAGTTCCGAGAGGGCGCCGACGCGGGTGTCCACCCCGGGCAGCAGGCTGTTGACCAGCGACGACTTGCCCACCCCGGACTGGCCGACGAAGACGCTGACGTGCCCGTTCAGGGCCGCCTGCAGTCGCTCCATGCCGTCGCCCTGGTGAGCCGACACCTCCAGCAGCGGGTAGCCGAGCTGGCGGTAGGTCGCGAGCAGGGCGCCGAGCGGGTCGGCGTTGGCCTCGTCGATCAGGTCGGCCTTGTTCAGCAGCAGCAGGGGACGGATGCCGGCGTGCTCGGCGGCGACCAGGTAGCGGTCGATCAGGTTGGCGTGGGGCTCGGGCAGCGGGGCGAAGACGATGACGATCTGGTCGACGTTGGCCGCCACCGGCTTCAATTGGCCGCGGATGTCGGGGCGGCACAGCTCGCTGCGCCGCGGCAGTTGCGCGACGATCACGCCGATGCCCTGATTGCCGGCGCGCCAGACCACCCGGTCGCCGGTGACCAGCGCCGGCAGGTTGGCGCGCAGGTGGCAACGGAAGACCTGGCCGGCCAGTTCGCCGTCATCCGCCTCGACCTCGACCTGCACGCCGAAGTGGGCGATCACCAAGCCGGTCTGCTCCGGACCGAGATCGCCGCCTTCCAGCTCTTCAAGGGCACGGGACTCACGCCGGGCGGCGCGGGAGGCGCGTTCTTCCTGGATCTTTTCGATGCGCCAGCTTTGTCGGCGGCTGAGTTGGCGTTTGGCCATGAATCTCCCGGGGATGTGCGCGGGGTGACGAAAGGGGAGGGGAGTTTAGCATGGGCCCGGCCTGCTAAACTGCGCGGCAAAGCTAAGGAGCCCCACCATGCAGAACCCGCAGAACCTCATTTGGATCGACCTGGAGATGACCGGGCTGAATCCCGACCAGGACGTCATCATCGAGATGGCCACCATCGTCACCGACAGCGAGCTGAACATCCTGGCCGAGGGGCCGGTGATCGCCGTGCACCAGAGCGACGAGATCCTCGCCGGGATGGACGAGTGGAACACGCGCCAGCACGGCCGTTCTGGGCTGACCCAGCGGGTCCGCGAGAGCCGCATCGACACCGCCGCCGCCGAGGCGCAGACCCTGGCCTTCCTCGAGCAGTGGGTGCCGAAGGGCAAGTCGCCCATGTGCGGCAACAGCATCTGCCAGGACCGGCGCTTCCTGGCCCGCTATATGCCGGCGCTGGAGGCCTGGTTCCACTACCGGCACATAGACGTGTCCACCCTCAAGGAGCTGGCCGGCCGCTGGGCGCCGCAGGTGCGCGACAGCTTCAAGAAGGCCGGCAGCCACCTGGCGCTGGACGACATCCGCGAATCCATCGCCGAGCTGCACCACTACCGCGAGCATTTCATCAAGTACTGACCTGCAGGGCGGATTCGTCCGCCCCTACAGGCCGTGCCGTCGTAGCGCCCAGGCCACGTGCTCGCGGACCAGCGCCGACGGATCGTCGCGGCGCGCCTTCAGGGCCTCCAGCACCACGATGGTCGAGGGCGCGTTGCCCAGGCCGACCGCCAGGTTGCGTAGCCAGCGCTCGTAGCCGGCACGCCGCAAGGGCGAGCCTTCGGTGCGGCTGAGGAACTGCTCTTCCGTCCACAGAAACAGTTCGGCCAGCGTGGCGTTGTCCAGTCCGTGGCGCGGCTGGAAGTCGCCCTCGGCGCTGGGCCGGGCGAAGCGGTTCCACGGGCAGACGATCTGGCAGTCGTCGCAGCCGAACACCCGGTTGCCGATCAGCGGGCGCAACTCCTCGGGGATCGAGCCCTTGAGCTCGATGGTGAGATAGGAGATGCAGCGCCGGGCATCCAGCTGCCTGGGGCCGACGAAGGCGGCGGTCGGGCAGATGTCCAGGCAGGCGGTGCAGCGCCCACAGTGCTCACCGGCATGGGGCTCGTCGACCGGCAGCGGCAGGTCGACGAACAGCTCGCCGAGGAAGAACCAACTGCCGGCCTTGCGGTTGAGCAGCAGGGTGTTCTTGCCGATCCAGCCGAGCCCGGCCTGTTCGGCGAGGGCCTTTTCCAGCACCGGCGCGCTGTCGACGAAGGCCCGGTAACCGAATGGGCCTATGACCTCCTGGATGCGCTCGGCCAGGTGCTGCAGGCGCTTGCGGATCAGCTTGTGGTAGTCGCGGCCGAGGGCGTAGCGGGAGACGTAGGCCTTCTCCGGCTCGGCCAGGCGCTCGCTCATCCGCGTATCGCCGGGCAGGTAATCCATGCGCAGGGAAATCACCCGCAGGGTTCCGGGCACCAGTTCGGCCGGGCGCGAGCGCTTGCTGCCGTGGGCCGCCATGTAGTCCATCTCGCCCTGATGGCCTGCGGCCAGCCAGCGCTGCAGATGGGCCTCGTGTTCCGGCAGATCGACGCTGGCGATCCCGACCTGCTGGAAGCCGAGTTCGCGGCCCCAGTCCTTGATCGACTGGGCTAGATTGGCGAGGTCGGGAAGGGGCATGGTGATTAAAGAAAAACGGACTTAGATGCGATAATTCTGCCAGACCTTGGAGCCGACGCATGCCAGATTCTCACGACGATTTGCCTATCCCCCTCTACAGTGCCGCCCAAGTGCGCGAGCTCGACGCGCGCCTGATCGCCGCCGGTACGCCCGGTTTCGAACTGATGCAGCGCGCCGGCCATGCCGCCTGGCGTGCCCTGCGCCGGCGCTGGCCGGATGCCGGCGCGCTGACGGTGCTGGCCGGCCGTGGCAACAACGCCGGCGACGGCTATCTGGTCGCGGCCCTGGCCAAGCGCGCCGGGTGGCGGACGCGGGTGCTGGCGGTCGGCGATCCGGCGCAGTTGCAGGGCGATGCGGCGAAAGCCTGCGACGAGGCGCGGCAGGCCGGCGTGGAGATCCAGCCGTGGCGCGAATGCGCGCCGCTGGAAGGCGTGCTGGTCGACGCCCTGCTCGGCACCGGGCTCAGCGGTGAGGTGCGCGAGCCCTATGCCCAGGCGATCCGCCTGCTCAATGCCAGCGGCCGCCCGGTGCTGGCGGTGGACATTCCCTCGGGGCTCAGCGCGGATACCGGACGAGCGCTCGGGGTGGCGGTGCGCGCCGAGCTGACCGTCACCTTCATCGGCCTCAAGCTGGGGCTGTTCACCGGCGATGCGCCGGATTGCGTGGGAACGCTGGCATTCGCCGACCTGAAGGCAGATCCGCGGATCGTCGCCGATCTGCCGGCCGAAGCCATGCGCCTGGCGGCGGGCAGCGTCGCGCGTCTGGCGCCGCGGCCGCGCAGCGCGCACAAGGGGCGCTACGGCCATCTGCTGGTGGTGGGCGGCGACCGCGGGCTCGGCGGTGCGGCGCTGCTCTGCGCGGAGAGCGCCCTGCGCAGCGGCGCCGGACTGGTCAGTCTGGCGACCCGCAGCGAGCACGTGCCGGCGGCGCTGGCGCGGCGGGCGGAGGTCATGAGCGTCGGGGTCTCCTCGGCCAATCAACTGCTGGCGCTGATGGAGCGGGTCGATGTGCTGGTGGTGGGGCCGGGACTGGGCCAGGCCGCCTGGGGGCGCAGCCTGCTCTCGGCGGCAGCCCATGGGGCGCGGGCTCAGGTCTGGGATGCCGACGCCCTGAACCTGCTGTCGGTCGGTGCGGCGAGCGTGCCGGCCAACACGGTGCTCACGCCCCATCCCGGCGAGGCGGCGCGCCTGCTGGGATGCGACATCGCCGCCGTGCAGGCCGACCGGCCGGCGGCGGTGCAGGCGCTGGCCAGGAAATATGCGGCGGTGGCGATCCTCAAGGGGGCCGGCAGCCTGATCGCCGATCCCGACGGACGCCTGGCGGTGTGCGACCACGGGCATCCGGCGATGGCCGGCGCCGGGCTGGGCGACGTCCTCGCCGGGCTGGTCGGCGGCTTGCTGGCCCAGGGGCTGCCGCCGTTCGAGGCTGCCTGCCTGGCGGTCTGGCTGCACGCCCGCGCTGGCGAGCGGCTAGCGGTTCAGGGGCGCGGACTGGCGGCCGGCGATCTGTTCCCGGTCGTTCGCCAATTGCTGGAGGAGCACGCGCCATGCCTGAACTGATCCTGCATGCGGCCGACGAGGAGAGCCAACTGGCCTTGGGGAAACGCATCGGCGCGGCGACCGGCGGACGCGGCGTCATCTTCCTGCACGGCGATCTCGGCGCCGGCAAGACCACCCTGTCGCGCGGTATCCTGCGCGGCCTGGGGCACGCCGGCCCGGTGAAGAGTCCGACCTTCACGCTGGTCGAGCCTTATGTCGTCGGCGAGGTGCACGCCTATCACTTCGACCTGTATCGCCTGGCCGATCCGGAGGAGCTGGAGTTTATGGGCATTCGCGACTATTTCGCCGACGATGCCCTGTGCCTGGTCGAGTGGCCGCAGCGCGGAGCCGGCATTTTGCCAAAGCCCGACCTGGACATTACCATTAGCCCACAGGCGGGAGGCCGTTCATTGCGTTTGCTGCCTCGGAGCGCGCGCGGCGAAGCCTGGTGTGCCTCTCTGAGTCAGGAGAATCAATAGAAATGAAGGGTAGTCGCATGCGTGCGTGGCTTGTCGGCATGGGGATGCTGCTCGCCACCTTGGCTGCCGATGTCTGGGCGGCCGCGGAAGTCCGCAGCGTGCGTTTGTGGCGGGCGCCCGACAATACCCGCCTGGTCTTCGACCTGAGCGGTCCGGTCCAGCACAACATCTTCACCCTCAGTGCGCCGGAGCGGATCGTCATCGACGTCAGCGGCGCCCAGCTGCGCACTCCGCTGGAACAATTGGCCCTCGGCAACACGCCGATCACCAGCCTGCGTTCGGCCCAGCGAACCCCCGAAGACCTGCGTCTGGTGCTCGACCTGAGCAAGACGGTGACGCCGAAGAGCTTCACCCTGGCGCCCAACCAGCAGTACGGCCATCGCCTGGTGATCGACCTGTTCGACGAGGGCGCGAGTCCCGTCCAGGAGCTGCCGCCGAGCAAGGTCGCCAGCGCGCCGCAGGTTCCGGTATCCCCGGCCAAGCCGGCGACCAAGGTGGCGCCGCCGCCGGCTTCCCGGCGCGATGTCGTCGTCGTCCTGGATGCCGGACACGGCGGCGAGGACCCGGGGGCCATCGGCCCCAAGGGCGTCCAGGAAAAGACCGTGGTGCTGGCCATCGCCCGCGAACTGCAGCGGCAAATCAACGCCGAGAAGGGCTTTCGCGCCGAGCTGACGCGCACCGGCGACTATTTCATTCCCTTGCGCCGGCGTACCGAGATCGCCCGCAAGAAGGGCGCCGACCTGTTCGTTTCCATCCACGCGGACGCCGCTCCACGCTCCTCGGCCTTCGGCGCCTCGGTGTACGCCCTGTCCGATCGCGGCGCGACCTCGGAAACCGCGCGCTGGCTGGCCGACAGCGAGAACCGCTCGGACCTGATCGGCGGCGACGGAGGCGTCAGTCTGGACGACAAGGACCGCATGCTGGCCGGCGTGCTGCTCGACCTGTCGATGACGGCTTCGATGTCCTCCAGCCTGAACGTCGGACAGAAAGTGCTGAGCAACATGGGCCGCATCACGCCCTTGCACAAGCAGCGGGTCGAGCAGGCCGGCTTCATGGTGCTGAAGTCGCCGGACATTCCGTCGATCCTGGTGGAAACCGGGTTCATCTCCAACCCCGGTGAGGCCGTCAAGCTGCAGACGCAAAACCATCAGCAGTCCCTGGCGCGCTCCATCCACGGCGGCATCCGGCATTTCTTCCAGCAGAGCCCGCCGCCTGGCACCTATCTGGCCTGGCTCCGCGATTCCGGCAAGGTTTCCCGGGGGCCGCAGGAGCATGTGGTCAGCGCCGGTGAGTCCCTGTCGATGATCGCCGAGCGCTACCAGGTGAATCCGGCGCTGCTACGCGATGCCAATAACCTGAAGAGCGACTCGCTCAAGGCCGGGCAGGTTCTCAACATCCCCGCGGCCACCCTGGCGGCGCAGCAATGAACGGCCAGCCGCGCATCCAGCTGCTGAGTCCTCGGCTGGCCAACCAGATCGCCGCCGGCGAAGTGGTCGAGCGGCCGGCTTCGGTGCTCAAGGAGCTGCTGGAGAACAGTCTGGATGCCGGTGCCCGGCGCGTCGACGTCGAGGTGGAGCAGGGCGGCGTCAAGCTGCTGCGAGTCCGCGACGACGGCGGCGGCATCCCGGCCGAGGACCTGCCGCTGGCCCTGGCTCGGCACGCCACCAGCAAGATCCGCGATCTGGAGGATCTCGAGCGGGTCATGAGTCTGGGGTTCCGCGGCGAAGCGCTGGCTTCGATCAGCTCGGTGTCGCGTCTGACGCTGACGTCGCGCACGGTCGATGCCGAACAGGCCTGGCAGGTGGAAACCGAGGGGCGTGAAATGGAAGCCCGGGTGCAGCCGGCGGCGCATCCGGTGGGCACCTCGGTCGAAGTGCGCGACCTGTTCTTCAACACGCCGGCGCGGCGCAAGTTCCTGCGTGCCGAGAAGACCGAGTTCGACCATCTGCAGGAGGTGGTCAGGCGCCTGGCCCTAGCCCGCTTCGACGTGGCCTTCCATCTGCGCCACAACGGCAAGGGCGTGCTCAATCTTCACGAAGCTCCCGACGATACGTCCAAGGCCCGGCGGGTGGCGGCGGTCTGCGGCTCCGCCTTCCTGGAGCAGGCGCTACCCATCGAGGTCGAGCGGGGCGGCCTGCGTCTGTGGGGCTGGGTCGGGCTGCCGACCTTCTCGCGCAGTCAGGCCGATCTGCAGTATTTCTACGTCAACGGCCGCATGGTGCGCGACAAGCTGGTCGCCCATGCGGTGCGCCAGGCCTATCGCGACGTGCTGTTCAACGGCCGGCATCCGACCTTCGTGCTGTTCCTCGAACTCGATCCAGGGGTGGTGGACGTCAACGTGCACCCGACCAAGCACGAGGTGCGCTTTCGCGACAGCCGCATGGTTCACGACTTCCTCTACGGCACCCTGCACCGGGCGCTCGGCGAGGTTCGCCCGGAGGACCAACTGGCGGCGTCGACGCCTGCGGAGCCGGTGGCCCGGCCGAGCGGGCTGGCGGCCGGCGAGTTCGGCCCGCAGGGGGAAATGAGCCTGGCGGCGCACGTCCTCGAGCGTCCGGCGCCCGAACCGGCCTGGCGTCCTGCCGGGAGTGGCGGCTATCGCCCGGCCCAGCCTGCGCCGGCGGTGCCGGCCGGCGAGCTGCAGGGAGCCTACCGTGAGTTCTTCGCGCCCTTGCCCGAAACGCCGGCGGCATCGGCACGGAGTCTTTCGGAGGAGCAGGGCGATATCCCGCCGCTCGGCTATGCGTTGGCCCAGCTCAAGGGCATCTACATCCTCGCCGAGAATGCCCAGGGCATGGTGCTGGTAGATATGCATGCGGCCCACGAGCGGATCACCTACGAGCGCCTGAAAAGCGCCATGGCCAGCGAGGGGCTGCGCGGTCAGCCGCTGCTGGTGCCGCAATCGCTGGCGGTCAGCCAGCGCGAGGCCGATTGCGCCGAAGAGCATGCCGACTGGTTCCGGCGTCTGGGCTTCGAGCTGCAGCGGCTGGGGCCTGAGACGCTGGCGATCCGGCAGATTCCGGCCCTGCTCAAGCAGGCTGAGGCGTCCGGGCTGGTCTGCGACGTGCTGGCCGATCTGCTGGAATACGGCACTAGCGATCGCATCCAGGCCCACCTCAACGAGCTGCTGGCGACTATGGCCTGCCACGGCGCGGTTCGCGCCAACCGGCGTCTGACCGTGCCGGAGATGAACGCCCTGCTGCGCGACATGGAACACACCGAACGCAGCGGCCAGTGCAATCACGGTCGGCCTACCTGGGTCCAGCTGGGCATGGACGAGCTGGACAAGCTGTTTCTGCGCGGACGCTAGTCGCTCCCCTTCTTCTTCTGGATCTCCCTTCGACTTAGGTGGCTTGCGGTGCAGGGCCTACAGGCCGAAACTAGGCGCCCTTTGCGTTCCTTCCGAGTTTGTCGATGTCCCGTTTGCCTCCCGCCATCTTCCTGATGGGGCCGACCGCCTCCGGTAAGACCGAGCTGGCCCTCGAGCTGGCGCGGGCTCTGCCCTGCGATCTGATCAGTGTCGATTCGGCGCTGGTCTATCGGGGCATGGATATCGGTACGGCCAAACCGTCGAAGGAAATCCTGGCGGAGTTCCCTCATCGGCTCATCGACATCCGTGAGCCGGCGGAAAGCTATTCGGCGGCCGAATTCCGCGACGACGCGCTGGCCGCCATGGCAGACATCACGGGCAGGGGGCGCATCCCCCTGCTGGTGGGCGGAACCATGCTGTATTTCAAAGCGCTGCTCGAAGGGCTGGCGGACATGCCGAGCGCCGATCCGGCGTTGCGTGCCGAGCTGGAGGCCAGGGCTGAGGAAGAAGGCTGGGCTGCCCTGCATGCCGAGCTGGCTGCGGTCGATCCGGAGTCCGCGGCGCGCATCCATCCCAACGATCCCCAGCGGCTGATCCGTGCCCTGGAAGTCTATCGCCTCAGCGGTCTGAGCATGACTGCGCATCGTCAGCGGCAGATGGCGCAAAATCCTGTATTCGACAGCTCAGGCTCGGGGCATTTGCCTTATACTGTCGCGCAATTAGCCATAGCACCGACACAGCGCCAGATTCTCCATGAACGCATTGCACAGCGTTTCAAGCGCATGCTCGAGCAGGGCTTTATCGAGGAGGTCGAAGCGTTGCGTCGACAAAACGATTTGCACGAGGGCCTGCCCTCCATGCGGGCAGTGGGTTACCGGCAAGTCTGGGAATATCTCGATGGCAAGCTGAGCCACGAGCAGATGGAGGAGCGTGGCGTGATCGCCACGAGACAACTCGCCAAGAGGCAGTTCACCTGGCTGCGCGGCTGGTCCGGCCTGCACTGGCTGGATAGCCTGGCGCGCGACAATCTGCAACGTACCTTGAAATGCCTGGAATCGGCAGCCATATTGGGCTGATCTTTTTATTGTCGTCCATTTATCCGACTTGGACGAACTGAATTTCGAATAACGAACTATCTCACCTCTATAGGAGTGCGGCACATGTCAAAAGGGCATACGCTACAAGACCCTTACCTTAATACTTTGCGCAAAGAGCGCGTTCCGGTTTCCATCTATCTGGTCAATGGCATCAAGCTGCAGGGCCAGATCGAGTCCTTCGACCAGTTCGTGATCCTGCTGAAGAACACCGTCAGCCAGATGGTTTACAAGCATGCGATTTCCACCGTGGTTCCCAGTCGCCCCGTGCGTCTGCCTACCGCATCCGAGGGCGAACCGTCCGAGCCGGGCAACGTTTGATAGGAGTCCGCCTTGTTCTTTGAGCGCCCTGATGGTGGGGAGCGGGCCGTTCTGGTTCATTTGGAGGCCCAGGATCCCGAGGCGCGTGAAGATCCTCAGGAATTCCAGGAATTGGTCCGTTCGGCTGGCGCCGAGGTGGTGGCGCTGGTCGTGGTGCCGCGCCATCAGCCAAGCGCCAAGTATCTGATCGGCACCGGCAAGGTCGAGGAGTTGCACGACCTGGTCGGTGCCGAGAAGGTCGAACTGGTCATCTTCAATCACGTCCTCACGCCGAGTCAGCAACGCAACCTGGAGCGAGTGCTGGAGTGCCGGGTACTCGATCGTACCGGGCTGATTCTCGATATCTTCGCCCAGCGCGCGCGTACACACGAGGGCAAGCTGCAGGTCGAGCTGGCCCAGCTGGAGCACATGAGCACCCGTCTTGTCCGTGGCTGGACCCACCTGGAGCGACAGAAGGGAGGGATTGGCTTACGCGGTCCGGGCGAGACTCAGCTCGAAACCGACCGACGCCTGTTGCGGGTACGCATCCGGCAGATCCGCCAGCGCCTGGAGAAGGTGCGCAGCCAGCGCGAGCAGGCCCGGCGCGGACGCAAACGCGCGGATATCCCGTCGGTTTCTCTGGTCGGTTATACCAACGCCGGCAAATCCACTCTGCTCAACGCTCTGACCGCATCCGACGTCTACGCGGCCAATCAACTGTTCGCCACACTCGATCCGACGCTCAGGCGCCTGGAGCTGGAGGACGTGGGGCCGATAGTTATCGCCGATACGGTGGGATTCATACGCCATCTGCCACACAAGTTGGTCGAAGCTTTCCGCGCTACGCTGGAGGAGACGAGCAACGCCGATCTGCTGCTGCACGTGGTCGACGCCCACGAGCCGGAGCGCGAGGCACAGATCGAGCAGGTCATGACGGTGCTTGGAGAAATCGGCGCGGACAGCCTGCCGATTCTCGAGGTCTACAACAAGCTGGACATGCTCGAGGGAATCGAGCCGCAGATACAGCGCGATGCAGAGGGCAAGCCGCAACGGGTCTGGGTATCGGCCAGGGATGGGCGGGGATTGGACCTTCTACGCCAGGCCATCGCCGAATTGCTGGGGGACGATCTCTTCGTCGGTACCCTGCGCCTGCCTCAGGGGTTCGGCAGGCTGCGCGCGCAGTTCTTCGCCCTGAATGCGGTGCAGGGCGAGGAACACGACGAGGAGGGCAGCAGTCTGCTGGTCGTGCGCCTGCCCCGAGTCGAGCTGAATCGGCTGCTCAGCCGTGAAGGGCTGCGGTCGGACGAGTTCCTCGAACAACATACTTTGCAATGAAAGCCCTGGCCTGCGGTTTTGCCGTAGGCGGCAGGCATTGGGTAGCATGGGGCGGCGCGCCGTGGGTGCGCCTGTGTTTTTCTGATGGAGAGCGCTATGGCTTGGAATGAGCCGGGTGGCAATTCTAACAACCAGGATCCCTGGGGGGGGCGAGGCGGCGATCGCAAAGGTCCTCCCGATCTCGATGAAGCTTTCCGCAAGTTGCAGGAAAGCCTGAACAGCATGTTCGGCGGCAAGAAGCGCGGAAGCGAAGGGCGCGGCGACAAGAGCGGGGGGCTGGGCCTGGTCGCCATAGTTCTGGGCGTGCTCGCCGCCATCTGGCTGTACAGCGCCATCTATGTGCTGGACGAGCAGGAGCAGGCGGTGGTGCTGCGCTTCGGCAAGTACTACGAGACCGTCGGGCCGGGCCTGAACATCTATTTCCCGCCTGTCGATCGCAGGTTCGTCGAGAACGTCACCCGCGAACGGGCCTACAGCAAGCAGGGGCAGATGCTCACCGAGGATGAGAACATCATCGAGGTGCCGCTGACCGTCCAGTACCGGATCAGCAATCTGCAGGATTTCGTCCTGAATGTGGACGAACCTGAGGTCAGCCTGCAGCACGCCACCGAAAGCGCCCTGCGTCACGTGGTGGGGTCCACCGAGATGGATCAGGTTCTCACCGAGGGTCGCGAGACCCTGGCCAGTCAGGTCCACGAGCGTTTGCAGCGCTTCCTGGATACCTATCGTGCCGGTATCACCGTTACCCAGGTGAACGTGCAGAACGCCCAGGCCCCGCGTGAGGTCCAGGAGGCCTTCGATGACGTGATTCGCGCCCGGGAAGACGAACAGCGCGAGCGGAACCAGGCCGAGGCCTATGCCAATGGCGTGATTCCGGAGGCCCGCGGTCAGGCCCAGCGGATCCTCGAGGATGCCAATGGTTACCGCGAGGAAATCGTGTCGCGTGCCCAGGGCGAGGCTGATCGCTTCAGCAAGCTGCTGGCGGAATATCAGAAGGCTCCCGAGGTGACGCGCGAACGGCTTTATCTGGAAACCATGCAGGAGGTTTTCGGCAATACCAGCAAGGTTCTGGTCGCCGGCAAGAGCGGACAGAACAATCTGCTCTATCTGCCGTTGGACAAGATGATCGAGAGCCGCGGCGGCAGCGCCACTGCTGGGGTGGCACCCGCGCCAGCGGCGGGTTCCGAGGTGGGCACGCGATCCGTGAATGACCTGCAGCAGAAAGACCTGCGTTCGAGGGAGAGGCGCTGATGAGTAACAAGTCCCTGGTCGCCCTGATCGCAAGCGTGGTTTTGGCGCTGGTCCTCTGGAACAGCTTCTACATCGTGGCGCAAACCGAGCGTGCGGTTCTCCTGCGCTTCGGGAAGATCGTCGAGACCAACGTCGAGCCCGGCTTGCACGTGAAGATTCCCTACGTCAATCAGGTGCGCAAGTTCGATGCCCGCCTGATGACTCTGGATGCACCGACCCAGCGTTTCCTGACCCTGGAGAAGAAGGCGGTGATGGTGGACGCCTACGCCAAATGGCGCGTGGCGGATGCCGAGCGTTTCTATACCGCCACGTCCGGCCTCAAGCAGGTTGCCGACGAGCGTCTTTCGCGCCGGCTCGAGTCGGGCCTGCGTGATCAGTTCGGCAAGCGCACTCTGCACGAAGTGGTATCCGGCGAGCGAGATGCGTTGATGGCCGACATCACGGCTTCCCTGGATCGCATGGCGCGCAAGGAGCTGGGCATCGAGGTCCTCGATGTGCGGGTCAAGGCCATCGACCTGCCCAAGGAGGTCAACCGCAGCGTCTTCGAGCGCATGAGCACCGAGCGTGAGCGTGAAGCACGCGAGCACCGCGCCAAAGGCAAGGAGCTGGCCGAGGGTATTCGCGCCGATGCGGACCGGCAGAGTCGCGTGCTGTTGGCCGAGGCCTATCGCCAAGCGCAGGAAGTCCGCGGCGAGGGCGACGCCCGCGCGGCAGCCATCTACGCCGAGGCGTACAAGAGGGACGGGGAGTTCTACGCTTTCTACCGCAGCCTGCAGGCTTACCGCGAAAGCTTCGCCAACAAGAGCGATGTGCTGGTGCTGGATCCGGACAGCGACTTTTTCCGCTATCTGGAGCGGACCAGGCCCTGAGGAGTGTCCGGCGGGGCCATCGGTCCCGCCGGGATGCCTTGGGCGGAAAACGTGTTATGATGGGCCAGCCGGGAAAAACCCGGCTTTTTTGCGTCTGTGGGAATCATGTGGCAGGAATTCGGCGTTGCCTTGTGTCTGATGCTGGTGCTTGAAGGCATCCTGCCATTCCTCAGCCCAGGTCGCTGGCGTGCGGCGATCGTGCAGGTATTGCGGTTATCGGATCGTCAGCTGCGCCTCATGGGGTTGACCAGCATGCTGCTGGGAACGGCCCTCCTGTATTTGCTTCACTGAAGGCTTGCCGCCCGGATCGAGAGAGGAAAGGCAATGGCAACGGTAGACCGCTGGCTGCTGCCAGATGGCATCGAAGAAGTTCTGCCGCCGGAAGCGGCGCGCATCGAGGTGGCACGCCGCCAGATGCTGGATATGTTCCAGCGCTGGGGCTACGAATTCGTCGTCACCCCACACATCGAATATCTGGAATCCCTGCTGACCGGTGCCGGTCAGGATCTGGATCTGCGGACCTTCAAAGTAACCGATCCGCAGTCCGGTCGCCTCATGGGGTTCCGCGCCGACATCACGCCGCAGGTGGCGCGGATCGATGCCCACACTCTGCGTCGCGAGGGGCCTAGCCGGCTCTGCTACGTCGGTAGTGTCCTGCATGCCCAGCCGCGAGCGCTGTCCACCTCGCGCAGCCCTATCCAATTGGGTGCCGAGCTTTACGGGGATGCCAGTCCGGCCAGCGACGTGGAAATCATCGGCCTGATGCTGGAAACCCTCGAGCTGGCCGCCGTGCCGGACGTGCATATGGATCTTGGGCATGTCGGTATCTACCGTGGCTTGGCGCGCGCGGCGGGGCTTTCCGGTGCTGCGGAGCAGCAACTGTTCGACGCCCTGCAGCGCAAGGCCGTCGATGAGGTCGAGAGCCTCACCGCGAGTCTGCCCGAGGGGTTGGCTTCTATGCTGCGCGCTCTTGCCGAGCTCTGCGGCGGACGCGAAGTGCTCGATCTGGCGCAGGCCTGCCTGGTCGAGGCGCCGGACGAGGTGCATGCCGCCCTGGATGAGCTGATTGCGATCGCCGACGAGCTGGGCGTGCGTTATCCGGAGCTGCCGCTGTATTTCGATCTGAGTGAGCTGCGCGGCTACCACTACCATACCGGGGTGGTGTTCGCTGCCTTCGTTCCCGGGGTCGGCCAGTCGATCGCCCAGGGGGGGCGTTATGACGACATCGGCGCCGATTTTGGTCGGGCTCGCCCTGCGACCGGTTTTTCCACCGATCTCAAGACCCTGGTCGGCCTGGGACAGTTGGAGCAGGCGAAGCCGCCGGTCGGCATCTGGGCTCCCGATAGTCACGATGTCTATCTTTGGCAGGTGGTCCAGCGCCTGCGCCGCCAGGGAGAGCGGGTCGTGCAGGCGCTGCCGGGTCAGCAGATCGCCGACGCGAAGGGCTGCGGCTGCGATCGCCAATTGCTTCTGTGTGATGGCCAATGGCAGGTGGCGCCACTGGCGTTCTGAGTTTTTTCGTCGGCTGCAAGCCGGCATCTGTTTTCCCGAAGAGGACAAGCGTTATGGGTAAGAATGTCGTGGTCCTGGGTACCCAGTGGGGGGATGAGGGCAAGGGCAAGATCGTCGATCTGCTGACCGATCAGGCGGCGGCCGTCGTACGCTACCAAGGTGGCCACAATGCCGGTCACACCTTGGTCATCGATGGCGAGAAGACTGTGCTGCACCTGATTCCGTCCGGCATCCTGCGCGACAACGTCGAGTGTCTGATCGGCAACGGTGTGGTGGTCGCGCCGGATGCGCTGATGCGCGAGATCGCCAAGCTGGAGGAGAAGGGTGTGCCGGTGCGCGAGCGCCTGCGCATCAGTCCGTCCTGCACCCTGATCCTGCCCTATCACGTTGCCTTGGACCAGGCGCGCGAAGCCTCTCGTGCCGAGGGCAAGATTGGCACCACCGGTCGTGGCATCGGCCCGGCCTACGAGGACAAGGTGGCGCGTCGCGGCCTGCGCGTCGGCGATCTGTTCAATCCCGAACGTTTCGCCAAGAAGCTGGGCGAGCTGTTGGAATACCACAATTTCGTCCTGCAGAACTTCTATAAGGTCGAGCCGGTCGACTTCCAGGCGACCCTGGATGAGGCGCTGGGTTATGCCGAGCAGCTCAAGCCGATGATCACCGATGTCGCTGCGCGTCTGCACGAACTGCGCAAGAAGGGTGCCTGCATCATGTTCGAAGGGGCTCAGGGCTCGCTGCTGGACATCGACCACGGCACCTACCCCTACGTTACCAGCTCCAGCACCACTGCCGGCGGCACCGCCACGGGGTCTGGGTTCGGTCCGTTGTACCTCGACTATATTCTCGGCATCACCAAGGCCTACACGACTCGCGTCGGTTCCGGTCCGTTTCCGACCGAATTGTTCGACGAGATCGGTGCTCATCTGGCCAGTAAGGGGCATGAGTTCGGCTCCACTACTGGTCGGGCCCGGCGCTGCGGCTGGTTCGATGCGGTAATCCTGCGTCGCGCCATCGAGATCAACAGCATCTCCGGTCTGTGCCTGACCAAGCTGGACGTGCTCGACGGGCTGGAAACCGTCAAGTTGTGCGTGGGCTACAAGGATGCGGTTGGTAATGTCATCGAGGCGCCTACCGATGCCGATAGCTATGTCGGGCTGGAGCCGGTCTACGAGGAAATGCCAGGCTGGACGGAGTCGACCGTCGGCGCCAAGAGTCTGGAAGAGCTGCCGGTGAATGCGCGAGCCTACATCAAGCGCATTGAGGAGCTGGTGGGGGCGCCCATCGATATCATTTCTACCGGTCCGGATCGCAACGAGACCATCGTGCTACGCCATCCGTACGCCTGATCGGCGTTGCAATGTCAGAGGCCGCCTTCGGGCGGCCTTTGCTTTTTCGGTGGGCTCTCTAACAGTCGGTTGTGCAGGGGTAAGAGCTATCGGTTGGGGGTATTTTTATCGGAAAAAACAAAACCGAGCCATTTGGCTCGGTTTCGTATGAATAATGGTGCCCAGGAGAAGACTCGAACTTCCACGGTGTTGCCACCGCTAGGACCTGAACCTAGTGCGTCTACCAATTCCGCCACCTGGGCACATCACGATGATCGCTCATCGCTATTTCTGCAGTGTTTCATCGATTGAAATCGATCCGGGCGTTGCCGCCGGCTTTTCGATAAAGCGATACATCAAAATCACTTTCGAAGAAGATGGTGCCCAGGAGAAGACTCGAACTTCCACGGTGTTGCCACCGCTAGGACCTGAACCTAGTGCGTCTACCAATTCCGCCACCTGGGCACTGAATCGATGAATGCTTCATCAATTCGTGTTACAACGTCAGCGACGTTGTGGGCGCGAACTATACGGAGCCGGTTTGGCGTTGTAAACCCTTATGACGAAAAAATTATTCTTGCCGGAAAGCTGACCGACGGATGGATTTCGCGCTTCAATAAGCACATGGCACATATACTTATGAAAAGGTGACAACTCTCTAATGGCCGATTGGCAAAGTCTCGATCCCGAGGCCGCCCGCGAGGCGGAAAAGTACGAAAACCCCATTCCCAGCCGTGAGCTGATCCTGCAGCGCCTCGACGATCGCGGTGCGCCCGCCAGCCGCGAGCAGTTAATAGAAGAGTTCGGCCTCTCCGGAGAGGAGCAGCAGGAAGCGTTGCGGCGGCGCTTGCGTGCTATGGAGCGGGATGGGCAGCTGATTTATACCCGCCGGGGTACCTATGCCCCGGTGGACAAGCTCGATCTCATTCTCGGCCGCGTCAGCGGACATCGCGACGGCTTCGGTTTCCTCATCCCTGACGATGGCAGCGAAGATCTCTTCCTGAGTCCTACCCAGATGCGTCTGCTCTTCGATGGCGATCGGGCCCTGGCCAGGGTGTCCGGTTTCGACCGCCGCGGGCGTCGTGAGGGGGCCATCGTCGAGGTGATCTCGCGGGGCCATGAAACCGTCGTCGGTCGCTACTACGAGGAGGGCGGGATCGGCTTTGTCATCCCCGACAACCCGAAGGTCCAGCAGGAAATCCTAGTCACGCCGGGGCGCACCGCAAACGCTTCGGTCGGCCAGTTCGTCGAGATCAAAATCACCCATTGGCCCACGCCGCGCTTCCAGCCGCAGGGCGACATCATCGAGGTGATCGGCAACTACATGGCGCCCGGCATGGAGATCGACGTGGCGCTGCGCAGCTACGATATCCCCCATGTCTGGCCGCAGACGGTGCTCAACGAGGCGCACAAGCTTTCTCCCGAGGTGGACGAGAAGGACAAGCTCAAGCGAGTCGACCTGCGTCATCTCCCCTTCGTCACCATCGATGGCGAGGATGCCCGCGATTTCGACGATGCGGTCTATTGCGAGAAGAGCGGCTGGATCACCGGTGGCTACCGCCTGTACGTCGCGATCGCCGACGTCTCCCATTACGTCAGGGTGGGGTCTGCTCTCGACGAGGAGGCGCGCAAGCGCGGCAACTCGGTGTATTTCCCCGAGCGGGTAGTCCCGATGCTGCCGGAGGAGCTGTCGAACGGCCTCTGTTCGCTGAACCCACAAGTCGATCGGCTGGCGATGGTCTGCGAAGTGACTCTGTCCCGTTCCGGCAAGATGACCGGCTACCAGTTCTACGAGGCGGTCATTCATTCCCACGCCCGGCTGACCTACAACAAGGTCAGTACCATGCTGCAGCAGCCGAAAACTCCCGAGGGCAAGCGGCTGTCCAGCATCTACTCCGGCGTGCTGCCGCATCTCAAGCAGCTCTATTCGCTCTTCAAGGTGCTGCTCAAAGCGCGCCACGTGCGCGGGGCCATCGATTTCGAAACCCAGGAGACCCGAATTGTCTTCGGGACCGGGCGCAAGATTGCGGAAATTTTGCCGACCGAGCGTAACGATGCGCACAAGCTGATCGAGGAGTGCATGCTCTGCGCCAACGTGGCGACCGCGGCGTTCCTGCAGCAGCACGAGATCCCCTCTCTTTTCCGGGTTCACGACGGGCCGCCGGCGGAGCGTCTGGAGAAGCTCAAGGCCTTCCTCAGTGAACTCGGCCTGAGCCTGCATCGCAGTAAGGACGGCCCGACACCGAAGGATTACCAGAAACTGCTGGAATCGATCCAGGGCCGCCCCGATTTCCATCTGATCCAGACGGTGATGCTGCGCTCGCTCAGTCAGGCCGTCTACAGCGCCGAGAACCACGGCCATTTCGGTTTGAATTATCCGGCCTATACCCATTTCACCTCGCCGATTCGTCGCTATCCGGACCTATTGGTGCATCGTGCGATCCGCAGCGTAATCCGCTCGCGCCGGGAAACCCCGCATGTCCGTCGCGCCGGTGCGGCCAGCATGCCCAAGGCGCGCATTTACCCTTACGACGAGGCTGCCCTGGAACAGCTCGGCGAAGAGTGTTCGATGACTGAACGGCGTGCCGACGAGGCAACCCGCGACGTGGTCAACTGGCTGAAGTGCGAGTTCATGCAGGATCGCGTCGGCGAGAGCTTCGAGGGGGTGATCACCGCGGTGACCGGCTTCGGCATCTTCGTCGAACTGAAGGACATCTACGTCGAGGGGCTGGTGCATGTGACCGCTCTGCCGAGCGACTACTATCACTTCGATCCGATCCATCACCGTCTTTCCGGCGAGCGCAGCGGGCAGAACTTCCGGCTGGGGGACAGCGTGGCGGTGAAGGTCATGCGGGTCGATCTGGACGAGCGCAAGCTCGACTTCGAGCTGGTCGATGGCCAGCTCGCCCGCCCGAACAGGCGTTCCGGAAACGGGGCTGAAGCTGATCGGTCGCCCAAGGAGCGCCCGGCAAAATCCCGCGGCAAGAGCAAGACGGCTGCCAAGGCGGAGCGTCAGGGCGAGTATGAGGCGCGAGGCCGGGGCAAGGAACCGCCGATGTCGCCCGAACTGCTGGCCCAGGCCGAGGAGATGCTCGGCAATACCGACGTGAAGCGCAGCCGTGCCGTGAAGCAGGCCTTGCTCTCGGAGGCCAAGAGCCCGAAAACCGGCCGCAAGGGGGAGGGCAAGACCGGCGGTAAGCCGAGCAAGCATCGCAAGGGGCCGCCGAAGGCGAGCGCCACGAGTTCCTCCGGCAAGAGCAGGGCCAAATCATGACTCAGTTGGAGAGAGTCTACGGCGTACATGCCGTCGAGGCCCTGCTGCATCACCATCCGAAACGGGTCAAGCAGCTCTGGCTGGCCGAGGGGCGGCAGGATCCTCGGGTGCAGACGCTGATCGAACTGGCCCGGCAGGCGCGGGTTGCGGTCGGCCAGCGCGATCGCCGCGAGCTGGACGAGTGGGCCGAGGGCGTGCATCAGGGTGTGGTGGCGGAGGTCAGTCCCAGTCAGGTCTGGGGCGAGGCCATGCTCGACGAACTGCTCGACCGTTGCGAAGGCACGCCGCTGCTGCTGGTGCTGGACGGCATCACCGATCCGCACAATCTCGGCGCCTGCCTGCGCACCGCCGATGCAGCCGGCGTCCAGGCGGTGATAGTGCCGAAGGACAAGTCGGCCACGCTGAACGCCACGGTGCGTAAGGTCGCCTGCGGTGCGGCCGAGGTCGTTCCCCTGGTCGCGGTGACCAATCTGGCACGCACCCTGGAAAAGCTCCGCCAACGCGGTCTTTGGACGGTCGGCACGGCCGGCGAGGCCGAGCAGGATCTGTACCAGCTCGATCTGCGTGGCCCGACCGTTCTGATCATGGGGGCCGAGGGCAAGGGGATGCGTCGGCTCACACGAGAGCATTGCGACTATCTGGCGCGCCTGCCGATGGCCGGCAGCGTCAGCAGCCTGAACGTGTCCGTGGCCACCGGCGTCTGTCTGTTCGAGGCCGTCAGGCAGAGAAAGGCCGCTGCGCAGGGCTGACTGGGGAGCCCGGTGCGGCAGCCGTGCTCGCCGGGCTTCATGGATCGGCCCCAGGCACTTAGGGTGCTTGCCCCCTGGTTGCTCAAATCTTCGCCAGTCGCCTTGCTTCCCCCTCCGGCCTTCTCTAGAATTGCGCCCCTTGCCTGGAGCCCGGGTGTCGCATCCGCTTTCGGCAAGTCCAACGAGTCATTCACTCCTTGCCTGACCGCTGTGGCGGCAGGCTGCAACCCGTAAGGAGCATCTATGCGTCATTACGAAATCATTTTCCTGGTCCATCCTGACCAGAGCGAACAGGTCGGCGGCATGGTGGAGCGTTACACCAAGCTGATCGAAGAAGACGGCGGCAAGATCCATCGCCTGGAAGACTGGGGTCGCCGTCAGCTGGCCTATGCCATCAACAACGTGCACAAAGCCCACTACGTGCTGATGAACGTCGAGTGCAGCGGCAAGGCCCTGGCCGAACTGGAAGACAACTTCCGCTACAACGACGCCGTCATCCGTAACCTGGTCATCCGTCGCGACGAAGCCATCACCGGCCAGTCCGAGATGCTCAAGGCCGAGGAAAACCGCAGCGAGCGTCGCGAGCGTCGCGAGCGTCCCGAAGGTGCTGCCGACAGCGATAGCGATGGCAGCGACAGCGATAGCGCTGACGAGTAATCCACGGACCTTTTGAGGAAACCAATCCATGGCACGTTTTTTCCGTCGTCGTAAGTTCTGCCGTTTCACCGCTGAAGGCGTGAAAGAGATCGACTTCAAGGATCTCAACACCCTCAAGGCCTACATCTCCGAGACCGGCAAGATCGTTCCCAGCCGCATCACCGGTACCAAGGCCCGTTATCAGCGTCAGCTGGCCACCGCTATCAAGCGCGCCCGCTACCTGGCCCTGCTGCCCTACACCGACAGCCACGGCCGTTGATGGCGGGCGGTCGACAGGCAAGTAAGGGATAGATCGCATGCGCGCCCTGGCTGAGTACGTCATGCGCGGCCGTATGCAGGCAACCCTCGTGGTGGTCGGTTCGGCGGCTTTGCCGTTGCTGTTCTGGCTGAGTGCCGCTGCAGGCAGCCTGGTGTTGCTGCGCCGGGGCCTTGGCGATGCGTTCGGCATCGTCGCCTGGGCGCTGTTGCCGGCGCTGGCCTGGTGGTACTTCGGCGACCCACGCACGCTGCTGGTCCTGCTCGGTACCCTGGGGCTGGCACAGTTGCTGCGGGCCACGGTGTCCTGGCGCCTAGTACTGACGGGCAGCGTGCTGCTCGGCGTGGTGTATGCGCAAGTGCTGGGCTCGGTGTTCCAGGCGCCCATCGAGGCCACGGCGGGCGAGCTACAGAAGCTCATGCCGCAGATGCTCGGGCAGGCCCGGGAGCAGTTGTCCGAGGCCGAGCAGGCGCATCTGAACGCCCTGCTGGTACCGGTGCTGACCGGCCTGCTGGCGGCGTTGCTGCAGATCGGCAGTGTGCTCGCGCTGATGCTCGGGCGCTATTGGCAGGCGGTGCTGTACAACCCGGGCGGTTTCGCCGGCGAGATCCGCGCGCTGCGTCTGCCGCCGCTGCCGGCGATCCTGCTGCTGGCCGGCATGCTGCTGGGCCCGAGTCTGGGCACAGAGCTGGCCATGCTGACGCCGTTGTTCAGCGTGCCGCTGGCCTTCGCCGGGCTGGCCTTGGTGCACGGGCTGGTGGCGCAGGGCCGGCTGGGCCGCTTCTGGCTGGTGGGGATGTACGTGACGCTGCTGCTGTTCATGCAGCTGGTCTATCCGTTGCTGATGGTCTTGGCCATTGTCGACAGTCTGATTGATTTTCGCGGTCGCCAGACGCCCAAGGGCGGCTCCGGATCCGCGAACGGTGAAGGTTAAAAGTTAAGAGGTAAGACTCAAATGGAAGTCATCCTGCTGGAAAAGATCACCAACCTGGGCAACCTGGGCGACAAGGTGAATGTGAAGGGCGGTTACGCACGTAACTTCCTGCTGCCGAAAGGCAAGGCTACCGTGGCTACTCCTACCAACGTCGCTGCGTTCGAAGCACGTCGCGCCGAGCTGGAGAAGCAGGCTGCCGATAAGAGGGCCGAAGCCGAAACTCGCGCTGCCCAACTGAACGAGCTGGAAATCACCATCACCGCTACCGCGGGCGATGAAGGCAAGCTGTTCGGCTCCATCGGCACCCACGACATCGCCGACGCCCTGACCGCCTCCGGCGTGCCGGTGGCCAAGAGCGAAGTTCGCCTGCCCAACGGTACCATCCGTCAGACCGGCGAGTACGACGTGGCCCTGCACCTGCACACCGACGTCGAGGCCAGCGTTCGTCTGATCGTGGTCGCCGGCTAACCGGTTGCCGCCTCGTTTGGCACATCCGGTGCCTGGCGTTTAGCATTGGGCACGTTCCCGCGTGGCGGGAACGTGCCCTTTGTTTTTGCAAGTCCACATTTCTGCGAGTGCCATGAACGACGTCAGCGTCCCCGAGCAATACGACCTGGAAACCGCCGCCCTCAAGGTGCCGCCGCATTCCATCGAGGCCGAGCAGGCCGTCCTGGGCGGCCTGATGCTGGACAACAACGCCTGGGAGCGGGTGCTGGACCAGGTATCCGACGGCGATTTCTACCGTCACGATCATCGCCTGATCTTCCGGGCGATCTACGTTCTGGCCGAACGCAACATGCCGTTCGACGTGGTCACCCTGTCCGAGCAGCTGGACAAGGAGGGACATCTGGCCCAGGTCGGCGGTCTGGCCTATCTCGGCGAACTGGCCAAGAACACCCCTTCGGTGGCCAACATCAAGGCCTACGCGCAGATCATCCGCGAGCGCGCCACGTTGCGTCAGCTGATCGGCATCAGCAACCAGATCGCCGACAGCGCCTACGCCCCGCAGGGGCGGACCGGCGACGAGATCCTCGACGAGGCCGAGCGCCTGATCTTCCAGATCGCCGAGGCGCGGCCGAAGACCGGCGGCCCGGTCGGGATCAACGATATCCTGGTCAAGGCCATCGACCGCATCGACAGCCTGTTCAACGCCGGCGACGCCATCACCGGCCTGTCCACCGGCTTCACCGACCTGGACGAGAGGACCAGCGGCCTGCAGCCGGCCGACCTGATCATCGTCGCGGGACGTCCCTCCATGGGCAAGACCACCTTCGCCATGAACCTGGTGGAGAACGCCGTGCTGCGCACCGACAAGGCGGTGCTGGTGTACTCCCTGGAGATGCCCGCCGACTCCATCGTGATGCGTATGCTCGCTTCCCTCGGTCGGATCGACCAGACCAAGGTGCGCGCCGGCAAGCTGGACGACGACGACTGGCCGCGGCTGACCTCGGCGGTCAACCTGCTCAACGACCGCAAGCTGTTCATCGACGACACCGCCGGCATCAGCCCCTCGGAAATGCGCGCGCGCACCCGCCGGCTGGCTCGCGAGCACGGCGAGATCGCCCTGATCATGGTCGACTACCTGCAACTGATGCAGATTCCTGGCTCCAGCGGCGACAACCGTACCAACGAGATTTCCGAGATATCGCGCTCGCTGAAGGGGCTGGCCAAGGAGTTCAACTGCCCGGTGATCGCCTTGTCGCAGCTCAACCGCTCGCTGGAGCAGCGGCCGAACAAGCGTCCGGTGAACTCCGACCTGCGCGAATCCGGCGCCATCGAGCAGGACGCCGACATCATCATGTTCGTCTACCGGGACGAGGTCTATCATCCGGAAACCGAGTTCAAGGGCGTTGCCGAAATCATCATCGGCAAGCAGCGTAACGGTCCGATCGGCACTACGCGCCTGGCCTTCCTCGGCAAGTACTCGCGCTTCGAGAACCTGGCGCCCGGCAGCTACCAGTTCGACGACGAATAAGACGGCTCGGGCCGGGGCGGCAGCGCCCCGGCGCCTCGTCGATGCGTTTCGCCTGCAGCCAAAATCCTTCGCCTAGGAGTACCATGGAGTTCCGTCCGTTCTCCAAGGATTCCCCGATGCGCCCTCTCGTCGCCACGGTCGATCTCGCCGCCATTCGTCACAACTATGCCCTGGCCAAGCGCTGCGCATCCGGCCGCCGCGCCTTCGCCGTGGTCAAGGCGAACGCCTACGGGCACGGTATCCGCGAGGTGGTGACGGCGCTGCGCGAGGAGGCCGACGGCTTCGCCGTGGCCTGCCTCGAGGAGGCCGCCGAGGTCCGCGCCCTGCACGGCACGGCACGGATCCTGTTGCTGGAGGGCTGCTTCGAGCCGGCGGAATACCTGATCGCCGCTCAGCTCGGGCTGGATGTGGCGATACAGGGGGCGGAGCAGGCCGAGGCCTTGCTCGCCGCCCCGCTTTCGCGGCCGCTGAACGTCTGGCTGAAGCTGGACAGCGGCATGCACCGCCTCGGCTTCGGCGCCCGGGAGGTGCGCGACTGGCATGCCCGCCTGCAGGGAGCGGCGCAGGTTGCCGAGCTGAACCTGATCAGCCATTTCGCTTGCGCCGACGAGAGCGGGCACCCGCTGACCGCGCGGCAGCTGGAGACCTACCGCAGCCTCGCCGACCTGCCTTTCGCCCAGCGCACCCTGGCCAACTCGGCGGCCATCCTGAGCCTGCCGCAGGCGCACATGGATTGGGTCCGGCCGGGCATCATGCTCTACGGCGCCACGCCGTTCGCCGACCGCAGCGCCGCGGCCCTGGGGCTGCAACCGGCGATGACTCTAGCGGCACAGCTGATCGCCGTCCGCGAGGTGCCGGCGGGGGAGAGCGTCGGCTACGGCGCGACCTGGCGGGCGTCGCGCCCGGCGCGGATCGGCACGGTCAGCTGCGGCTATGCCGACGGTTATCCACGCCATGCGCCGGCCGGTACGCCGGTGGTGGTGCGCGGGCAGCGCGCGCCGCTGGCCGGCCGGGTATCCATGGACATGCTGGCGGTGGATCTGACCGACCTGCCCGAGGCGCGGGTCGGCGACGCCGTGGAGCTGTGGGGCGCGCAATTGCCGATCGACGAGATCGCCCAGGCCTGCGGCACCATCGGCTACGAGCTGCTGACCAAGGTGACCCAGCGGGTGCCGCGGCGCTACCGCTGACCGGCGCCGCACTCGCGTGCGGCCTGCGGACTGCTAGACGCCCGGAGGGCTGCCGGCTCCACGGGAAGTCGAGCGTTTTGCTCGGTTTTCTGGTTATTTTTTGTGCTATATTCCGCGCCCGTTTCATCCGACCGGTCATCGCCATGCACGCCGCCAAGCCGCTGTTCGACTATCCCAAGTACTGGGCCGAGTGTTTCGGGCCCGCACCCTTCCTGCCGATGAGCCGGGAAGAGATGGATCGGCTCGGCTGGGATTCCTGCGACATCATCATCGTCACCGGCGACGCCTACGTGGACCATCCGTCCTTCGGCATGGCGATCATCGGCCGCGTGCTGGAGGCCCAGGGCTTCCGCGTCGGCATCATCAGCCAGCCGGACTGGCGGTCGAAGGACGACTTCATGAAGCTCGGCGAGCCGAACCTGTTCTTCGGCGTGGCCGCCGGCAACATGGACTCGATGATCAACCGCTACACCGCCGACCGGAAGATCCGCTCCGACGACGCCTACACCCCCGGCGGCGTGGCCGGCAAGCGCCCGGACCGTGCCAGCCTGGTCTACAGCCAGCGCTGCAAGGAGGCCTACAGCCACGTGCCGGTGATCCTCGGCGGCATCGAGGCCTCGCTGCGCCGCATCGCCCACTACGATTACTGGCAGGACAAGGTGCGCCGCTCGATCCTGATGGACGCCACCGCCGACCTGCTGCTCTACGGCAACGCCGAGCGCGCCGTGGTCGAGGTGGCCCAGCGCCTGGCCGCCGGCGAGAAGATCGAGACCGTCACCGACATCCGCGGCACCGCCTTCGTCCGCCGCGACGCGCCGGAGGGCTGGTTCGAGATCGACTCCACGCGCATCGACCGGCCGGGCAAGATCGACAAGATCATCAACCCCTACGTGAACACTCAGGATCTGGAATCCTGCGCCATCGAGCAGGGCAAGGGGGCGGCCGACCGCGGTGAGGCGGAGGACTCGAACGAGGCCAGGGTGGTGCAACTGCTGCCCCATCCCAAGCTTACCCGAGAGCGCACGGTGATCCGCCTGCCGTCCTTCGAGAAGGTGCGCAACGACCCGGTGCTCTACGCTCACGCCAACCGCGTGCTGCACCTGGAAACCAATCCGGGCAACGCCCGAGCCCTGGTCCAGCGTCACGACAACCTGGACATCTGGCTCAATCCGCCGCCGATCCCGATGACCACCGAGGAGATGGACTACGTCTTCGGCCTGCCCTATGCCCGCGTGCCGCATCCGGCCTACGGCGGGGAGAAGATCCCGGCCTACGAGATGATCCGCTTCTCGGTGAACATCATGCGCGGCTGCTTCGGCGGCTGTACCTTCTGCTCGATCACCGAGCACGAAGGGCGGATCATCCAGAACCGCTCTGAAGAGTCGATCCTGCGCGAGATCGAGGAGATCCGCGACAAGGTGCCGGGTTTCACCGGAGTGATTTCCGACCTCGGCGGGCCGACCGCCAACATGTATCGCATCGCCTGCAAGAGCCGCGAGATCGAGGCCGCCTGCCGCAAGCCGTCCTGCGTCTATCCCGGCATCTGCGACAATCTCAACACCGACCACTCGGCGCTGATCCATCTCTACCGCTCGGCCCGCGACCTGCCGGGGGTGAAGAAGATCCTGATCGCCTCAGGACTGCGCTACGACCTGGCCGTGGAGTCGCCGGAGTATGTCAAGGAGCTGGTCACCCACCACGTCGGCGGCTACCTGAAGATCGCCCCCGAGCACACCGAGCAGGGCCCGCTCTCCAATATGATGAAGCCGGGTATCGGCACCTACGACCGCTTCAAGAGGATGTTCGACAAGTACTCGAAGGAAGCGGGCAAGGAGCAGTACCTGATTCCGTACTTCATCGCCGCCCACCCGGGAACCAGCGACGAGGACATGATGAACCTCGCCCTGTGGCTCAAGCGTAACGGCTTCCGTGCCGACCAGGTGCAGGCCTTCTATCCCTCGCCGATGGCCACGGCGACCGCCATGTACCACTCGGGCAGGAACCCGCTGCGCAAGGTGACCTACAAGAGCGACGGCGTGACCATCGTCAAGAGCGAGCAGCAGCGCCGTCTGCACAAGGCCTTCCTGCGCTACCACGACCCGAAGAACTGGCCGCTGCTGCGCGAGGCGCTGAAGAACATGGGCCGCGCCGACCTGATCGGCAACGGCAAGCACCAGCTGATCCCTGCCTATCAGCCGGCCACCGAGGAATATCAGAGCGCGCGGCGCAAGAACTCCACGCCGGCCGGCAGCAAGAAGGTCGGTAAGGCTGTCGCGGGTAAGCCCATGCTGACCCAGCACACCGGCCTGCCGCCGCGCAGCCACGACGGTAACCCCTGGGACAAGCGCGAGCAGGCCAAGGCCGCCGCCGAGGCCCGGCGCAAGGGGGCCAAGGGCGGCAAGGCGGACGGCAAGGGCGGCAAGCCCCGGCGCCCGGTGGCGCCGCGCTGAGGCGTGCCGGGCCGGAGCGAAGCTGTGGCCGGCAGGGGCGAGCGGACTCGCTCCTGCGGGGGCCGAGAGCGTGTCAGTCGGGCTGGCGGCCGGCCCATTTCGCCGGTGCCAGCGGCTGCCAATTCTCCAGGTTGACCAGCAGTTCGGCCGGCGAGGCGCCGCGTTGCAGCATCTCGCGGTGCGGTGCCCGCACGAAGCCCTCGTCGACCAGGTGATCAAGGAACAGGCTGAGCTTGTCGTAGAAGCCGTTGACGTCCAGCAGCCCCAGGGGCTTGGCGTGATAGCCGAGCTGGCCCCAGGTCCAGACCTCGAACAGCTCCTCCAGAGTGCCGAGGCCGCCGGGCAGGGCGATGAAGGCGTCGCTGAGCTCGGCCATGCGCGCCTTGCGCGCGTGCATACCGTCCACCACCTCCAGGCGCGTCAGGCCCCGGTGGCCGATCTCGGAGCGCTCCAGGCTGTGCGGGATGATGCCGATCACCTCGCCGCCGGCAGCCATGGCGGCATCGGCGACCACGCCCATCAACCCCACCGCACCGCCGCCGTAGACCAGGCGCAGGCCGCGTTCGCCGATGTGGCGGCCGAGCGCTTCGGCCGTTTCCCGATAGAGCGGATTGACGCCTGGGCTGGCGCCGCAGAAAACACAGATAGAACGCAAGGGCATCATGGACTCCGCCAAATGAACCAGTCCACAGAGTAACGACTGCCGCCGCGCGGGCCAACAGGCGAGTTTTCCGGCGCCAGAGAAACGCCGCGTAGCGATGCCCGCCGACATGGCCGATGGGAGACGGACGAGGCGGCGCCGGCGCATCCGGCAATATGCCGGCAAGCACCCGGTCCCGGGGTGGAGTCGACCGGCCCAGTGCCCTCCGATTGTGCAAATTCCTGTGGATAAGTCTGGTAATAACTCTCCTGGACGGACGGCCTGGTCGGTCCGAAAAGCCCCTCCTGGACTTCCTCCAGCCCCCTGCAAGCCCGTCCGGAAGGTGCGTTTTTTCTGACGTCAAGAGGTTTTTGCAGGATTTTTCACGGTAGCCGGGGGCTGCGCGGTTGTCCCCGAGAAGTGTGGAATAGATTGTGGATAACCTGGGTAAGGGCCTTCCGCAGGCACTGGAACCGGGGTTTTACAAGGATTGATCGTTTTTTGATCGATCACGCTGGCAAGGCGCGAGCGTCAGACTCTCGGCGCCTGTGCTGCAGCTCGTCGCACGGCAATGCGGCGCTTTCACCCCCGCATCGAGGGGGCGCTCTGCCAGTCGTCGTCTACAGTTGAGAGAGCCATGCCTGTCGCGGTGTCGCCGCGCCGGCCGCCCAGCGGGTCCGTTCTACTGAGGGGAATCGCCATGTTCGGATTGGAGGCTCTAGATCTCGCGCGAATCCAGTTCGCCTTCACCGTGTCCTTCCACATCCTCTTCCCGGCGACCACCATCGGCCTGGCCAGCTACCTCGCCGTGCTGGAAGGGCTCTGGCTGAAGACCGGCGAGGAGGTCTACCGCGATCTGTATCACTTCTGGTCGAAGATCTTCGCCGTGAACTTCGGCATGGGCGTGGTCTCGGGGCTGGTGATGGCCTACCAGTTCGGCACCAACTGGAGCGTCTTCTCCGATTTCGCCGGCGGCGTCACCGGCCCCCTGCTGGCCTACGAGGTGCTCACCGCGTTCTTCCTCGAGGCGGGCTTCCTCGGCGTCATGCTGTTCGGCTGGAACCGTGTCGGGCCGGGGTTGCATTTCCTCTCCACGGTGCTGGTCGCGCTCGGCACCCTGGTCTCGACCTTCTGGATCCTCGCCTCCAACAGCTGGATGCAGACCCCGCAAGGCCATGAGATCGTCAACGGCCAGGTGATCCCGGTCGACTGGCTGAAGGTGATCTTCAATCCCTCGTTCCCCTATCGTCTGGCACACATGGCCATGGCCGCCTTCGTCGCCACCGCCTTCGTGGTCGGCGCCTCGGCGGCCTGGCACCTGCTGCGCGGGCGGGACAACCCGGCAGTGCGCAAGATGCTGTCGATGGCCATGTGGATGGCGCTGCTGGCCACTCCGGTGCAGGCGGTGATCGGCGACTTCCACGGTCTCAACACCCTCGAGCACCAGCCGGTGAAGATCGCCGCGATGGAGGGGCACTGGGACAACGTGCCCGGCGAGCCGACCCCGCTGATCCTGTTCGGCTGGCCCGACATGCAGCGCGAGGAGACCCGCTTCAAGGTCGAGGTGCCCGTCCTCGGCAGCCTGATCCTGCGGCACAGCCTGAGCGAGCAGGTGCCGGCGCTGAGGGAGTTCCCGGCGCGGGACCGGCCCAATTCCACCGTGATCTTCTGGAGCTTCCGCCTGATGGTCGGGCTGGGCTTGCTGATGATCTTCGTCGGCCTCTGGGCCCTGTGGCTGCGCGTCCGCGGCCGCCTCTACCAGTCGCGGCCGTTCCTGCGCCTGGTGCTGTGGATGGGGGCTTCCGGGCTGCTCGCCATCCTTGCCGGCTGGTTCACCACCGAGGTCGGTCGTCAGCCCTGGGTGGTCTACGGCCTGCTGCGCACCGCGGACGCCGTCTCGGCCCACGGCGCCGGCCAGTTGAGCCTGACCCTGGTGCTGTTCGTGCTGGTCTACGTCGTCATCTTCGGCACCGGCATCGGCTATCTGCTGCGGCTGATCCGCAAGGGGCCGGTGACCGAGGAGGGCCGGGAGGCCAGCGCCGGCGGCCCCGGCCAGACGCGCACGCCGGCCAGGCCCCTGTCCGCCGCCGACGAGGGCATGCCGGAGGGGAGCCGCGACCTACTGGGCGGGAGGACCTGAAGCATGGGCATCGAACTCTCGATGATGTGGGCCATCATCATCATCTTCGGCGTGATGATGTACGTGGTGATGGACGGCTTCGACCTGGGCATCGGCATCCTCTTCCCGTTCGGACGGAGCCAGAGCGAGCGGGACGTGATGATGAACAGCGTGGCGCCGGTCTGGGACGGCAACGAGACCTGGCTGGTGCTGGGCGGCGCCGGGTTGCTGGCGGCCTTCCCGCTGGCCTATTCGGTGGTGCTCTCGGCGCTCTACCTGCCGATCATCTTCATGCTCTTCGGCCTGATCCTGCGCGGCGTGGCCTTCGAGTTCCGCTTCAAGGCCATCCATCACCAGCACTGGTGGGACCTGTCCTTCATCGTCGGCTCGCTGGTGGCGACCTTCTTCCAGGGTGTGGTTCTCGGCGCCTTCATCGACGGCCTGCCGGTGGTCAACCGCGCCTATGCCGGCGGCGCCTTCGACTGGCTGGCGCCGTTCCCGCTGTTCTGCGGCCTGGGCCTGGTGGTCGCCTACTCCCTGCTCGGCTGCACCTGGCTGATCATGAAGACCGACGGCCCGCTGCAGCAGCGCATGCACGACCTGGCCATGCCGCTGGTGCTGGCCCTGCTGGTGGTGACCGGCGTGGTCAGCCTGTGGACCCCGCTGAGCCATGCCGACATCGCCCGGCGCTGGTTCGGCCTGCCCAACCTGTTCTGGTTCCTGCCGGTGCCGCTGCTGGTGCTGGTCTGCACCTTCGCCCTGCTGCGCGCGGTGAAGCGCAACGCCCACTACGCGCCGTTCCTCTACACCCTGGCGCTGATCTTCCTCGGCTACAGCGGCCTCGGGATCAGCCTGTGGCCGAACATCATCCCGCCGGGAATCTCGATCTGGGACGCCGCGGCGCCGCCGCAGAGCCAGGGGTTCGCGCTGGTCGGCGCGCTGCTCATCGTGCCCTTCATCCTCATGTACACCGCCTGGAGCTACTACGTGTTCCGCGGCAAGGTCAGGCCCGGAGAGGGCTACCATTGACCCGGCGCGCGGATGTTCCGGCGGCGAAGAGGCCGCTGCTGCAGCGCCTCGGCTGGCTGGTGCTGATCTGGTCGGCCAGCGTGCTGACCCTGGCGGCGGTGGCCTGGCTGCTGCGCCAGTTCATGCGGGCGGCGGGGCTGAGCGCGCCCTGAAGCCGGGCGCGCTGCGGGCCGCCGGACTATTTGATCGCCTTGAGAATCACGAACTTCGGCGTCGCCGCGACCTGCTCGACGCCGCGGAATAGGCGCTTGAGCTTGGTGTGGTAGCCCAGGTGGCGGTTGCCGACGATCCACAGCTGGCCGCCCGCCACCAGCGCCGTCCGGGCCTGCTGGAACATGCGCCAGGCGAGGAAGTCGCCGACCACCTGCTGCTGGTGGAACGGCGGATTGCACAGCACCAGATCCAGCGAGTCCGCCGCCTGGCCGATCAGTCCGTCGGCGGCGCGGATCTCCACCGGGCGTTCGCCCAGCGCCGCCCGCCAGTTCTCCCGGGCCGACTGCACCGCCATGTAGGACTCGTCCACCAAGGTCAGCTGCGCTTCGGGGTTGGCCAGGGCGCAGGCGATGCCGAGCACGCCGTTGCCGCAGCCCAGGTCGGCCACCCGCGCCGCGCCGAGGCTGCCCGGCAGGTATGGGAGGAAGGCGCGGGTGCCGATGTCCAGCCCTTCGCGGCAGAACAGGTTGGCGTGGTTGACCAGTTCGACGGGCGGCGCGTCCAGGCGGTAGCGGGTCGGGTAGGGCGAGACCGGGGCCGGGGCCGGCCGCTCCGCGGGCGCGGCGGTGAGCAGGCGGGCCTTCTTCACCGCCAGCGAGGCCTGCACCGGACCGACGTAGCGCTCCAGCAGGTCGCCGGCGGCGCGCGGCAGGTGCTTGACCATGGCCGCGGCGATCACCCGGGCGTCGGGGGCCAGCCGGCCGTGCAGACGAATCAGCTGTTCCTCCAGTAGCGCCAGGGTCTTGGGCACGCGGATCAGCACCCAGTCGAACGGCCCCTCGGCAACCTCGCTGGCCGGCACGAAGGCGACCGCGTCGCCGGCCAGGCCGTTGCGCCGGAGGTTGTCCTGCAGGGCCAGATAGCCCAGGTGCGAGTCGCCGCTGCTGACCACCCGGGCATGGGACGCCAGCGAACAGGCCAGGGCGCCGAAGGCGTCGTTGAGCAGCAGCACCCGGCTCGAGGCGGCCAAGCCCAGTCCATGCAGATGGTTGAGCAGGTATTCGTCGGCGGCGTCGAAGGCCTGCAGCGGGTCGTCGCGCTGGGGCGGCTGGCGGAGCAGGTCGAGGCGGGCGAGCGGGGTCTGGAGAATAGGCATGGAAACTGACGGTGTTTGTCGGCGTGGTTATCGGGGTAGGCTGTAGAGGCGAATTCGCGGAGCCCGCAGGGCGAACGAGTCCGCCCACACGAGTCCGGAAAAATGGAGCGCAGTATGACCGCCAGCGACGACAAGTTCACCCGGGAAACGCTGCTCGAGGTGCGGCCCTGGTCGCCGAGCCTGTTCAGCCTGCGCTGTTCGCGCGCACCGGGCTTTCGCTTTCGTGCCGGCCAGTTCGCCCGGCTGGGCGTGCCGAAGGCCGACGGCGGTATCGTCTGGCGCGCCTATTCGATGGTCTCGGCGCCCCACGACGAGCATCTGGAGTTCTTCTCCATCGTGTTCCCCGACGGCGAGTTCACCAGCGAGCTGGCCCGCCTGCGGCCGGGCGACCCGCTCTACGTGGCGCGCCAGGCCTACGGCTTCCTGACCCTCGACCGTTTCGCCGACGGCCAGGACCTCTGGTTGCTGGCCACCGGCACCGGAGTGGCGCCGTTCCTGTCGATTCTCCAGGACCTAGAGGTCTGGCAGCGCTTTACGCGCATCGTGCTGGTCTACAGCGCGCGTACGGCGGGCGAACTGGCCTACCAGGATCTTATCCGCGAGCTGCCCGGGCGCGACTATCTGGAAGGGGCCGGCGACAAGCTGGTCTACCTGCCGGTGCTGACCCGCGAGCGGCTGCCGGAGGCCCTGCACGGGCGCATCACCGCGCTGATCGAAAGCGGCGAGCTGGAGCGCGCCGCCGGTCTGGCGCTCGAGCCCGAACATTCGCGGCTGATGCTCTGCGGCAACCCGCAGATGATCGAGGACTGCCGCGCCCTGCTCAAGGCCCGCGGCCTGCAGCTCAGCCTGACGCGCCGGCCGGGGCAGGTGGCGGTGGAGAACTACTGGTAGCCAGCCGAACGGCCAAGGGCAGTTCCCAGACAGCAGCTATGCTTTTCCTTCGCCGACGGTCCGATTCCGGGACCGCGATCCGTGGCTGGTGGCCGTGCGTGCGTTCGCCAGCCTTTCCCTTGAACTGTTGCCGGGCCGGCCTCGGCGCTGCTTGCGGCGCGACCGGCGGCACAGGTAATGCCTGAGGGAGCAGGTGATCGAGGACAAGCGGATGAACAATCCGACATTGGCACCGAGTCTGCAAAAGCCCGAACTGGGTGTCAGCAGATTGCTTCCACTGACTCTCGAAGACTACCCCCAGCAGCGTGCCTGCGTGCTGTACTGCCAGGGCTGCCTCTGGTGCGACGGCCGCGGTCAGCTCGCCGAGCCCCTGCGCGTCGCCTGCCCCGGCGAGCTGTGCTGGAGCGAGATCGAGGCCTTCCTGGTGCGCCGGCGGGGGCGGCTCGATGCGGTGATTTTCGGCGGCGACGAGCCGACCCAGCAGCGCGATCTGTACGGCGCCATGCAGCGGGTGCGCGAGCTGGGCTTCAAGGTGGGCCTGCACAGCAGCGGCGTCCACCACGAGCGCTTCCGCCAGGCCCTGCACGGGGTGGACTGGGTCGGCTTCGAGGTGCGCAGCGCCCCGCCGCAGGCGCGCCGGGCCGGCTCGCCGGAGGGCGGCTGGGTGCACTGGCGTAGCCTCGGCGATCTGATCGACAGCGGCGTGGAGCACGAGGTGCGGCTGAACTGGCACCCGCAGCTGCTCAGCCTGGACGTGCTGGAGACGTTGGCCGAGCGCCTGCGCACGCTGGGCGTCCGCCATCTGGCGGTCCGCGAGCTGCAGGGCCAGCGTCTGCCCGGCCCGAGCATCCCGACCCCGCGCTTCACCGACGTCGTGCGCGCCGAGGTCCGCCAGCGTCTGGCCCGCTTCTGGCCCGAGCTGGTCTGGCGGACGGTGTTCAAGTACTAGGCCGCAGCAGCGGGCGGGCGCTGCCGGCGTCCGCCCGGCGGCGCCATGGCCGGAACGGCTTCGCGACGGAGCCGTGCTTCGGCTCGTCTTCGTTTCCTCTGGCGGCATACGAATTGGTAGTCTGACCGACAGCCGCCGGAGAGACCTTTATATTCCTCGCTGGCCCGATCACGATAACGAGCGCCTGCCGTCTTTCCGGCCGGCCTATCTTGCCTGTAAGGACGCCCCATGACAGAGATTCTGGACAATCTGGTCTCGTTGTTGAGCCTCGAAGCCATCGAGGAAAACCTGTTCCGCGGTCGCAGCGAAGATCTCGGCCTGCGCCAGCTGTACGGCGGCCAGGTGCTCGGCCAGGCGGTGTCGGCCGCCAGCCAGACGGTCGAGGCCGACCGCCACGTGCATTCGCTGCACGGCAACTTCCTGCGTCCGGGTGATGCTGGCCTGCCGGTGGTCTACCAGGTCGAGCGGCTGCGCGACGGCACCAGCTTCAGCACCCGCCGGGTCACGGCGATCCAGAAGGGGCGGCCGATCTTCATCTGCTCGACCTCCTTCCAGACCAGCGAGGAGGGCCTCCACCACCAGCGCCCGAGCATGCCCGAGGTGCCCGCGCCCGAGGACCTGCCGTCCGAGGCCGAGCTGATCCTGCCCATCGCCGACCAGCTACCCGAGCGCCTGCGCGAGTGGACCGTCCGCAAGGCCATCGACGTGCGCCCGGTGACCCACGTCAATCCGTTCGCCCCGCAACCCGGCGAGCCGGTCCAGTACGTGTGGTTCCGCACCGACGGCAAGCTGCCGGACGAGCCGCAGTTGCACAAGTACCTGCTCGCCTACGCCTCCGATTACACCCTGCTGAGCACCTCGCTGCGCCCGCACGGGGTTTCCCTGTTCCAGAAGTTCATGCAGGTCGCCAGCCTCGACCATTCGCTGTGGTTCCATTGCGACGACCTGCGCATGGACGAGTGGCTGCTGTACGCCATGGACAGTCCCTGGGCTGGCAACGCCCGCGGCTTCGCCCGCGGCTGTGTGTTCGACCGCAGCGGCCGGCTGGTCGCCTCCATGGCCCAGGAAGGTCTGATCCGCATGCGCAAGGACTGGATGTGAGGCTCTCCGAGGCACGCCACTGGGTGTTCGACATGGATGGCACTTTGACCGTCGCCGTGCACGATTTCGCCGCCATCCGCCGCGCCCTGGAGATCCCGCCGCAGGACGACATTCTCGCCCATCTGGCCGCCCTGCCGGCCGAGCGGGCGGCGCCGAAGCGGGCCTGGCTGCTCGAGCACGAACGCGCCTTGGCCGAAGCCGCGCAGCCGGCCGGCGGCGCCGCGGAGCTGGTACGTGCGCTGTGCGAGCGCGGCTGCCGTCTGGGCCTGCTGACCCGCAACGCCCACGAGCTGGCGCTGATCACCCTGCAGCGGATCGGCCTCGACGACTGTTTCCGCTCCAACGACGTCCTCGGCCGCGACGAGGCGCCGCCCAAGCCCGGTCCCGGCGGCCTGCTGCATCTGGCTGCGGCCTGGGACGTGGCGCCCGCGCACTTGGTGATGGTCGGCGACCACCACCACGATCTGGAGTGCGCCCGCGCCGCCGGCGCCTACGGGGTACTGGTCAACCAGCCGACCAATCCCTGGCCGGAGCTGAGCGACCGGTACGTGCGGGACTGTTTTGAGCTGCTGGCGCAGCTGTGACGCGGCGGGCCGTTACAGGGCCCGTGCCTGGAAGGTGTCGCAGCGGTTCGGGTCGCCGCCCTCGAAGCCGGCCTTGAACCAGTGCACGCGCTGCGCCGAGGTGCCGTGGGTGAAGGAGTCGGGCACCACCTGGCCGCGGGTCTGCCGCTGCAGGCGGTCGTCGCCGATGGCGTTGGCGGCGTTCAGCGCCTCCTCCAGATCGCCCGGCTCCAGCCAGTCCAGCCGCCGCTGGGCGTGATGGGCCCAGACCCCGGCCAGGCAGTCGGCCTGCAGTTCCAACCGCACGGAGAGGCCGCCGGCGCCTTCCATCGGCGCGCCGCGGCGGCGGGCCTCATCCACCTTGGCGGAGACGCCGAGCAGGGTCTGCACGTGGTGCCCGACTTCGTGGGCGATCACGTAGGCCTGGGCGAAGTCGCCGGCGGCGGAGAAGCGCCGGGCCATCTCGCGGAAGAAATCCAGGTCCAGGTAGACTTGGCGGTCGCCGGGGCAGTAGAAGGGGCCGCTGGCCGAACTGGCGAAACCGCAGGCGGAGCCGATGCCGCCGCTGAACAGCACCAGGGTCGGATCCTGATACTGGCGGCCGGCCTGCTGGAACAGCGCTCGCCAGGTGTCCTCGGTGTCGCCGAGCACGGCACGGACGAAATCGACCTGCGGATCGCCGGCCGGCGGCGCGCCGGCTTCCTGTGTCGATGGCGGGCTGACCGTGCTGCCGCTCTGGTTCATCAGCTGGCCGAGGATCTGCAGCGGATCCTGGCCGGTCAGCAGACCGACCAGTACCACCGCGGCGATGCCGCCCAGGGTCAGCCCCTTGCCGCCGAAGCGCAGGCCGCCACCGCGGGCATCCACCACGTTGTCGCTGCGTCTTGCCCGTTTCCAGAGCATGGGCGGCTCCTCGCCGGTCGGGGGAATCCCTTTCAGTTTAGGCCCCGAGCGCGGGGCCGCTATCAGTGCGCCGGGTAGTCGGCGAGCACGCGCTGGCTGCCGTCGCGGGCGACGCCGATCACCTGGTAGGCGTCGTGGTGTTCGCCCATCTCCATGCCCGGCGAGCCGACCGGCATGCCGGGCGCCGCGGCGCCGATCAGGTCCGGCTGCTGGCGCAGCTTGAGGATGTCGGCGGCCGGTACGTGGCCCTCGACGAACTTGCCGTCGATCACCGCGGTGTGACAGGAGCCGAGGCTATAGGGCACGCCCTGGCGGCTCTTGACCGCAGCCATGTCGCTCTCGACGTGGTCGGTGACGGCGAAGCCGTTGGCCTCCAGGTGCTTGATCCAGGCCTTGCAGCAGCCGCAGTTCGGGTCGCGGTGGACGTCGATGGCGATGGGCTCAGCGGCCTGGGCGCCGGCGGCGAACAGCAGGGTGGCGAGCAGGGCGAAGCGGCGCATGGGACAACTCCTCACGGGAACAGGCCGGCAGGATAACCCCGGTGCGGGCAGGGCCCAAGGGCGAAGATGTGTGCACGGATGTCCGGTCGTCGCAGTGCCGTCGGGCGAACGAACGGCGCCGTGGCGGGTCTTTTGTTGCAGTCCAGCCATGGCGAAGTGCTGGTGCGGAATGCGGGGCACCGGCCCCGCGATTTCATGGAGGGAATCGAATGCTTTTCGCCCGAATCGTCCTGCTCGTCCAGGTTCTGGTCCTGGCGGGCCTGGGCCTGGCCTACTGGCTGAAGCCCTACGAGATGGCCAACCTGAACGGCATGCTGCTGATGGAGACCGGCTCGGTGAGCAACACCCGGGTCTATTACGGCGGCCTGCAGCTGGGGCTGGCGCTGTTCCTCCTATGGTCGACGCGGCGCCTGGAGAGGCTGGGTGACGCCCTGGTGCTCCTGGTCCTGCTGCAGTCGTCCCTGGTCCTGGCGCGGCTGGGGTCGCTGTGGCTGGACGGCGGCATCCTGCGCGACCTGGATCTTTCCTCGCTGCTCTACAAGCTGGTGAGCGCCGGGCTGGCCGCGCTCGCCCTGTACCGGCTGCGCCGCGGGCTGGCCGAGCCGCCGCTGCTGACCGAGCGGATCGGCGACGACGGCGACTTCGATCAGCTCGTCCCGCTCGGCCGGCCGGAGCCGCGGGGCCTGACGGCCGGGATGCGCTGAGCGGTCAGCGGCGCTCCAGCAGCACCCCCGCCTCCATGTGGTGGGTATAGGGGAACTGGTCGAACAGGGCGCAGCGGCTGATCCGGTGGGTATCGCCGAGCTGGGCGATGTTGGCCGCCAGGGTCTCCGGGTTGCAGGAGATGTAGAGGACGCGCGAAAAGCGCCGGGTCAGCTCGCAGGTGTCCGGGTCCATGCCGGCCCGCGGCGGGTCGACGAAGACGCTGCCGAAGTCGTAGCCCTTCAGGTCGATGCCGGCCAGGCGGCGGAACGGCCGCACCTCGTTCAGCGCCTGGGTCAGCTCCTCGGCGGAGAGGCGCACCAGGGCCACGTTGTCCACGCCGTTGTCGGCCAGGTTGGCCAGGGCGGCGTTCACCGAGGTCTTGCTGATCTCGGTGGCCAGCACCCTGCGCACCCGCGTCGCCAGCGGCAGGGTGAAGTTGCCGTTGCCGCAGTACAGCTCGAGCAGATCGTCCTCGCGCGGACCGAGCGCCTCGAAGGCCCAGTTCAGCATCTTCTCGCAGACCTCGCCGTTGGGCTGGGTGAAGGCGCCTTCCGGCTGGCGGTAGCGGAAGCGCCGGCCGGCCACCGTCAGCTCCTCTTCCACGTAGTCGCGACCGATGACTAGGCGCTGGCCCCGCGAGCGGCCGACGATGCTCACGCCCAGCTCGGCTGCCAGCTGCACGGCGGCGACCTGCCAGGCCTCGTCCAGCGGGCGGTGGTAGGCGAGGGTGATCAGCGCATCGCCGGCCAGGGTGGTGAGGAACTCGACCTGGAACAGCTTGAAGCCGAGTGCCTGGCTGGCCTGCCAGCCGGCCTTGAGCTGCGGCATCAGCCGGTTGATGCGCTCGCTGGCAACGGGGAAGTCGTCCAGCAGGATCGGCCGCGACTTGTCGCCCGGCTCGAACATCGCGTAGTGGCGCTCCTCGCCCTCGCGCCACAGGCGGAACTCGGCGCGCAGGCGGTAGTGCTCGCGGGGCGAATCGAAGACCTCTGGCTCGGGCGCGGCGAAGGGGGACAGCAGCGCGGCCAGGCGGGCCTTCTTCTCGGCCAGTTGGGCGTCGTATCGGGAAGGGTCGAAATGCGGACGGCTCATGGGAATCTCGTGGCGTGCAGGGGCCGCTGTGCCCGATGGAGACGGCCGGCGAGCGGACGGGCCCTTTCCATCGAGTCGACCCCGTGGGGGAAAGGCGGTGGATGATACCAGCTTGCCGGTGAAACGCAGCCTCGGGGCGGCCGCCGCGGGACGAAGGAGATGCGTGAAGGGGTGAAAGCGGGCAGGGTGTGGCGGCGCCTGCTGGTACGCCCCCGGCGCGACGGCGGTCGCGTACGGGGGGCGGCGGGGCTCAGCCCAGCTGGGCCAGGCGGCGGGTGATGGCGGCTTCGATACCGGCGGCGTCCAGGCCGCACTCGGCGAGCATCTCGCCGGGCTTGGCGTGCTCGATGTAGCGGTCCGGCAG